>Ga0302321_100002396_pt1 | contig 16072 bp, 14 predicted proteins | sample Fen_T0_1_FD_202505 | JGI IMG/M metagenome (GOLD analysis project Ga0302321, IMG submission 202505) | Peat permafrost microbial communities from Stordalen Mire near Abisko, Sweden - Fen_T0_1 | ecosystem: Environmental > Terrestrial > Soil > Wetlands > Permafrost | place: Sweden: Abisko...
CGTCTACCACGACGCCGTAGGCCTCGACGAGCTCGCCGCCAAGGTGACCAGGCCGTTCGCCGGCCTCAAGGTCGCCTGCTACTACGGCTGCCTGCTCACCCGGCCGCCCAAGGTCACGCTCGCCGACGACCCCGAGTACCCGACGCACATGGACGAGGTCGCCAAGGCCATCGGCTGCGAACCCGTGGACTGGAACTACAAGACCGACTGCTGCGGCGCTTCGCTGGCGCTCACGGAGCAGGGCATCGTCGACGACCTCGTCGGCCGCATCCTCACCGACGCCAAGGCGTGCGGCGCGGAGGCCGTGATCGTCGCCTGCCCGCTCTGCCAGGTGAACCTGGACGGACGGCAGCTCGAGATCACCAAGAAGGACGCCGGCTGGCAGGGCATCCCCGTGGTGTTCCTCAGCCAGCTCGTCGGCCGCGCGATCGGCCTCGACGACAAGACGCTCGGCCTCAAGAAGCACCTCGTGGACATCATGGCGGTGATGGCGTAGGCCGTAGCACCGCCGCGTAGCCGGCCGCGGTCACGCGGCCGGCCGGCAAGGGAAGAAGCAGCAGAAGGGGCGCCGCAAGGCGCCCCTTCTGCGTGCGGCCTCAGCCCCGGGCTACACCCGGGCGAAGCGGACAAGGCTCAGGGCTCGTACATCCAGAGCCCGATCTGGGGGGGCAGTGAACCGGGGCCTACCGTCCCCGCTACGCAGACGCCGTCCGCCGAGACCACGAGGCCGGTGCACACACCGACGTCGACCGTCGTGCGCACCCATGCGTGCGGGGCCGGGCCGAGACTCACCAGATGCATGCCACTGCCCAGTGCCGTGGACAACCAACCTGCGGCGACGACCGTGCCGCCACTCGTCAGCCACACGCGGTGCCCTGAGGCCGCGCCGCTCAAGGGCGTGTAGTGCGTGAACGTCGCGACGACGCCGGTCGCCAGCCATTTCGCGACGGCGAACTCGCTCGTGCCACCGCTCGTCGCTTCGCCGGTGGCGGCCACTTCTCCGGCCCCGTTGGTGGCGACGCTCGCCCACCCGAGGTCCAGGCCCGGCACGGCCGAGCGGAGCGCGCGGAGCTTCGCCGCCTTCGTCATGCTGAGCTTCGCCTTGAGGACGACGCCCTGCGCGTTTCCCGTCGCCGGCATCGTGGCGCCGGCGACCGCCACGCCGGCCTTGCTCACGGCGAGCGCGTGAGCCACATCGTCCTTGCTCGCGCCCCCGTCCCAGATGCGCTTCCACACGAGCGCGCCCGCCGTAGTGAAGCGCGCGAGCGCCACCTCGGTCCCCTTGTGGAGTGACGCGACGGTGCCGGCGATGAAGCAGCGGCCCTTTGCGTCCACCACGACATCGACGCCGATGTCGTTGCCGCCGCCGGGGGCGGAGAGATACCTCGTCCAGCGCAGCTTGCCCCTGGGACTGTACGCGACGAGCACGAGCTCACGGCCCTTTCCGCTGCGGTCAAGAGTGCCCAGCACGTACGCGTTGGCGTGAGAGTCGCAGGCCACAGCGAAACCCACGGCGCCGTTGGCGAACGACGTGCCGAGTCGACGAGCCCAGATGCGCTTGCCCGCGGGGCTGACCTTGATCGTCCAGATCCCGCGGCCCGTGGTCGTCCCCGTGACGTAGGCGCTGCCGTCGCGGGCCACCGCGATATCGGCCGCGTAGTCGCTGCCGAAGGGGGACGCCCCGGTCTCGAACGTCCAGCGGGCGGCCCCCGTCGGCGCGTAGCGCAGGACGACGTAGTTCCTGTCGCGATCCATTCCGTCCATGCCGGTGGCGGCGATCCAGAGGTCGCCGCCCGGGCCCCGGACCAGCACCGGGTCGCTCCTGATCTCGTAGTAGTCAATCGCCGGCGTCGGCCATAGCTTCGTCCACAGCTGATCGCCCGGAGTCGCGCTGGCCGCCGGCGCCAGCAATGCTGCCAGCGCCGCCATGATGGCGATCGACCAGAACAGGCGGCTCGCGCCGGGTCTTCTCTCGGAGCGTCTCATCGTTCCCCCCATCGAATCGTCGCTGCGCGGTCTCCTCGGCATCCAGCATAGCCATGCACGTACCATCAGCCCAGTGTTGCGTGCCCTGTGCGACGCGGCTTCACGCCCCACCCGCCCGGGAGTAGAGTCCGGTGGCATCACCGGCGGAAAGAGGAGCAGTCATGGACCAGCAGCAGGGCCAGTCTCAGGAGGCGCGACCGGCGCCGGAGACACCCGGCGGCGGCGTCGTGGCCACCGGCGGGCGAGCCCTTTTGGTGTACGCGACGAAGCACGGGTCGAGCCGGGAGATCGCCGACGCGGTAGCCACCGAGCTCCGCACCGCATTCGGCGACGTGGACGTCCGCGAGGCCGGCGCGGCTCCGCCGCCCGCCGGCTACGACGCCGTCGTGGTCGGCGGCCCCATGATCATGGGCTGGCACCGCGACGCGGAGAAGTACGTGAAGCAGCATCGGGACCAGCTCGCCGGCGTCCCGTTCGCGCTGTTCGTGACCGCCGCCGCGCTGACCGAGGACGGCATGACCGACGTCCACGGCGTCCCCGTCGCCAAGGACCCCTGGCTGGTCAAGAAGCCACGCCGCGCCGACAAGCTCACGCGCAAGGAGCGCTACGCCCTCCCGTCTCATTATCTCGGGGACATCTTCAAAGCATGCGGGCCGGCGCGGCCGCGCACGGCCGCCGTGTTCGCCGGCTCGCTCGACCTCACGACGATGAACATCTTCGAGAAGCTGTTCGTGCTGTTGATCGTGGGGGTCACGCCGGGCGACGGCCGCCACTGGGACTTCGTACGCGAGTGGGCCGACGAGGCGGCGAAGACGCTCTCGGCCGGCTAGGCGCGGCGCGGGCCGGGCTCGAGCCCGCGGCCCTCGCGCACGAACAGCAGCAGGACGAGCGCCACGGCCGCCGACGCGGCCAGCGCCCACCAGGCCGGCGGATACGAGCCGGTCGCGTCGACGATGTAGCCGAAGAGCGGCGGCCCGAAGAAGATCCCCACGTTGAAGAAGGCCGCCGAGACGCCGGCCGCCGCGCCGGCCGCGGTGTGCCCGCCGGTCTCGCCGGCCAGCGTGCCCATGAGGCCGCCCCAGCCGACGGCGCCGAACCCCAGAAGGAACAACATCCCCCAGAGCGCCAGGGTGTTGCCGGGCCGCACCAGTGCGAGCAGGACGCAGGAGAGACCCGCGAGCGTCCCCATGCCGAGCAGGGCCGGCACACGCCGGCGGTGGAGCAGCCGGTCGCTCACGAGGCCGCTGAGCGGCTTGCCGAGGGCGCCGGCGAACTGGCAGAAGGCGAGCATCCCGGCGGCCGCAGCAACGCTGAAGCCCCAGTCCGAGTCCAGGAACAGCACCAGATGCGCCAGCGCGGCGAACTCGACCATGCCGAGAAAAAGCGCCGCGAGCCCCATCATCCAGATGTCGCGGGAGCGGAGTACGGCGGCGAAGCCGGGCTTGAACGCTGCCCTGTCCGTCTGCTCGTCGCCGGTCACGGCCGGCAGCCCCTGGTCGATCTCGGAGACCGGCACCGGCGCCTCATCCGTGCCGGGAGACTCGCCGGGGCGCGGATCGCGATAGAAGAGCACCGCGACCACGCAGACGACGAAGGCCAAGCCGGCGGCGAACACGAACCCGGCCTGCCAGCTGTACGCGGCGGCGAGGGCGGGCATGATCGCGGCCCCCAGCATGCCGCTCACGTTGACGGCCGACTGGTTGATGCCGACGGCCGTGGCCCGCTCCCGGGCCGGGAACCAGAGCATGATCGCCTTCACGGCCGTCGGGTAGATGAACCCGCAACCGAGGCCCGAGGCGCCGAGCAGGAGCAGCATGGTGCTGTAGCTCGGCGCCAGCGCCACCGCCCCGATGCAGACCCCGGTGACGACCGTGCCGATGAGCAGCGCGCGGCGTACGCCGATGCGGTCCACCAGCCAGCCGGCGAAGATCAGCGTCGGCGCGTACGCCACCGCCGTGGCGCTGGTCAGCCCGCCGATCTGGGCGTTGCTCAGGTGGAAGGCGTCCTTGAGGTACGGCGCCAGCGGCCCGACGCAGAGGCGCGAGAGAAAGACGACCAGGTAGGCGCACCACACCACTCCGAGGGTGACGAAGCGGTAGCGCGAGAGGCGCGCGGGCGCGGCGGCGGCGCGCGTGACGGCGGAAGATGCTGTGGCGGGGGGTTCCACGCCCCCGATTCTATCGGCTCTCGCGGGCGCGAGGCAGGCGGCGGCGCGCGCTCCCGGACACAGCGGGCGGGGCGGCGGACGGACCCTTCGTCCACCCGCCGCCCCGCTCCGGTCCTACGGCCGCCGGCAGGCGGCCGTCGCTCGCTCAGCCCTGCTTCGGCGGCTTGTGCACGCCGATGCGGTTGCCCTCGCTGTCGATGAAGAAGCCGATGAAACCGACCATCTCCCCCATGTCGGTCACCGGCATCCCCACCTGACCCCCCGCGGCGACGGCGCGCTCGATCATCCCCTCGGGGTCGCCGTTGCTGTTCAGATAGATGGTGACGCCGGGCGCGCCCGGCGTCCTCATGTCGCTCTTCACAAGGTCGCCGCTCATGTCGCCCGGCTCCATCGGCAGGAGCGCGACGTCACCGTTGGCTCCGTCCATCAACGGCACCTCGGTCTGGAGTACCGCCGCGTAGAACTTGCGTGCTCTGTCCATGTCTGCGACGGGGATGTCCGCCCAGACGAACGTGTTGGCCATGAGAGCCTCACTCGTGGTTGCTTTGCGAATGAGAAAAGCATGGCCCGGAGGCGCGGAGGCAAAACGTCCGCCGCGCCGTCGGTCGACGGCGGACGCCGTCGCACGCGGCCGCTGTCCGGGCTGCGGGGTGCTGGACAGGGAGATACCTCTGTGATATCACATCGGTATCGCACAAGCGCGGCCGCGCGACCACTCGGGCGAGACCAGACTCGCCGGCGCGGCCTCCCGGAGGTGGAGCAATGTCCGCAGACCAGAAGTCCCCCACCCAAGAGCGCGAGGCACGCGTGATGAGCGGCTGGCCGATGCTCGTGGTCACGATCGCCCTGTACGTCGCCTCGGTCCTCCTCTTCTACTTCTCGTTCACCAGGCCCACGGTGACCGCCTCGGGCGGTTCCCATCCCGACTGGTGGCTCTTCGCCGGCGCCTGGGTCGCGCTCGCTGCAGCCGTCCTGCTGACCCCCGGGTTCTTCGCCATCCAGCCCAACGAGGCGCGCGTCCTGATCCTCTTCGGCGCCTACCACGGCACGTGCAAGCAGGTCGGCTTTCGCTGGGGCAACCCCTTCTACGCCAACGGGCCGACCGGGCAGACCGGCGGCCAGTCGATCTGGACGCAGAGCAAGAACAAGGGCAACGGCGACGCGGCGCAGACAGGGCCGAAGAAGCTCAAGCGCTACAAGATCAGCCTCCGCGCCCGTACGCTCAACGGCGAGAAGCTCAAGGTGAACGACAAACGCGGCAACCCGGTGGACATCGCCGCGGTGGTCGTGTGGCGCGTGGAGGACACCGCCAAGGCCGTCTTCGACGTCGACGACTACGAGACGTATGTGGCGACGCAGAGCGAGACGGCCGTCCGCCACCTCGCCAGCGCCTACCCATACGACTCGGGCGAGACATTCGCCGACACCGAGGACGAGATCACGCTGCGCGGTAACGTGGACGAGGTCTCCGAGGCGCTGCGCGTGGAGCTGGCCGAGCGGCTCGAGCAGGCGGGCGTCACCGTGGAGCAGGCCCGCCTCACGCACCTCGCCTACGCGCCGGAGATCGCCCAGGCGATGCTCCGCCGGCAGCAGGCCGAGGCCGTGATCGCCGCGCGCCGCAAGATCGTGACCGGCGCCGTCAGCATGGTCGAGATGGCGCTCACCGACTTCACCGAGCACGGCACCGTGGCCTTTGACGACGAGCGCAAGGCCGCCATGGTCAGCAACCTTATGGTGGTGCTCTGCGGCGAGAGCCAGGTGACCCCGGTCGTGAACACCGGCACCCTGTACACGTGAGGCTGAGCCGTGAGGCTCGTGGCTGACATGACCACGATGGGAGGGTGACGTGGCGCCGTGGTTCGGCCCCAGGCGCTACGGCTGGGGACTCACGCCCATCTCCTGGCAGGGCTGGGCCCTGACCGGGGCGTACGTCGCCGCCGTGTTCGCCTTGGCCATCTTCGTGGCGACGCCGCAGCCCTGGATCTTCTGGACGCTGCTCGTGCTCGCCACCGTCGCCTACTTCCTCGTCGCCTTCCTGACGCGGCGGATGTGAGCACGATGGAGCGGACGCTGAGGCGGGCGGGCGCAGGGCTGCGGTAGGCGATGACGACGCGCAAACAGTACCTGCTGAGGATCGACCCAGCCCTGTGGGGCGAGGTAGAGAAGTGGGCCGCCGACGAGCTCCGCAGCGTCAACGCGCAGGTCGAGTACATCCTGCGCGACGCGGTGCGGAGGCGCCGCGGCGGCCGGGCCGCCGGGGACCGCTCCGGCGAGTCCGGCGGCCGCTCCGGCGGCGTCCCCGGCGGCCCCTCTCCTGACGGAGCCGACGGCAACCTCGACGAGACGGGGAACGGTGAACGGCATGGACACTGACGTCGCTCCGAGCGAGTCCCTCGAGCTCATCGAGCTGCGGCGCAGCTTCGGCGAGCTCGCCGCCCTGGACGGCCTCTCCTTCAGCGTCCCGGCCGGCCAGGTCTTCGGCTTCCTCGGCCCCAACGGAGCCGGCAAGACCACGGCCATGCGCGCCGTGGTCGGCGTCATCGCGCCGGACGCCGGCGAGGTCCGCTGGCGCGGCGCGCCCGTCGACGCGGCCGCGCGCCGCACGTTCGGCTACATGCCGGAGGAGCGCGGCCTCTACCCCGGCATGATGGTTCTCGAGCAGCTGGTCTACCTCGGCCGCCTGTACGGGCTGACGGCGGCCGCAGCGCGATCTTCCGCGCTCGAGTGGACCGCGCGGCTCGGCATCGCGGACAAGCGGGACCTGAAGATCGAGACGCTGTCGCAGGGGAACCAGCAGCGCGTGCAGCTGGCCGCCGCGCTCGTGCACGGGCCCGAGCTGCTCGTCCTCGACGAGCCGTTCTCCGGCCTCGACCCCGTGGGTGTAGACGACATGAGCGCAGTGCTGGCGGAGCGCGCGGCCGCCGGCGCGACCGTACTGTTCTCGAGCCATCAGCTCGACCTGGTGCAGGACATCTGCGAGGCGGTCGCCATCATCCACCGCGGGCGGCTGGTCGCGCAGGGACGTCTCGCGGAGCTGCGCCGAGGCGGCGAGCCGCGGCTCGTAGTACGCGTCGCCGGGGACCCGGCGGGCCACTGGGCCGACGGGCTCGCCGCGGCCAGAGTCACTGGCGTCACCTCCGGCACCGTGTCCCTGGCGCTCTCACCCGGCGCGGACGCCCAGCAGGTACTCGACCAGGCGCGCGCGGCCGGCCCCGTGGAGCACTTCGCCTTCGAGGACCGTCGCCTCTCGGAGGTGTTCCGTGAGGCCGTCGGCGCCGACCTGGACGAGGTGGACCGGGCGGCGCGCGAAGAACGGGCCGCGGCGGACACAGGAGGTACGCGGTCATGAACAGCTGGCTGGGGACCACCTGGCTCATCGCCGCGCGCGAGCTGCGCCAAGGCGCCCGCGCGAGGTCGTTCCGCATCGTCACCATCCTGATGGTCGCGGCCGCGATCCTCATCCCGGCCGCGCTGCACGGCCACAAGAGCGCGCAGAAGGTCGGCATCGTGGGCTCCGGACCGGCGACCGTGCTGACGGTCCGCACCGCCGCGCGCATCTCCGGCGCGGCCGTGCAGACCGTCCCCTTCGCGAGCCTCGGAGACGCCGAGGCCGCACTGCGGGACGGCAAGCTGGCAGCCGTGCTCGTCCCCGGACGTGAAGTGCTCATCCCCCGCGCTCCCTACGCGGGCGTCCCGACCAGCGGGTCCAGCCTGGAGGGCGCCCTGGCGCTCGCCGGCGGCCTCATCCGCAGCGGCGAGACGGCGACGGCGCCCACGCCCTCGCCGAGCCTGCCGATCCGTGGCCTCAGCCCGCCGCTCACCGGATTGAGCGTGCGGCTCACGGGCCTGGCCGTCTCGATCGTCATCTACGTACTCATCGTCATCTACGGCGTGCGGATCACCGTCGGCGTAAGCGAGGAGAAGGCGAGCCGCGTCATCGAGGTGCTGCTCGCCGCGGTGCGCCCGTCCCAACTCCTTCTTGGCAAGGTGCTGGGCCTGGGTCTGCTCGCGCTCGGCCAGGCGCTCGCGATCGTCGTCACCTTCGTCGTCCTCGGCGCGGCCGTGGGCTCGAGCCTGATCCACAGCGCGTCTCTGGAGGTCGTGGGCGTCGGCGCCATGTGGATCGTCATCGGCTACGCCTTCTACTGCACCGCCTACGCGGCAGCGGGGTCCTTGGTCACCAAGCCGTCGGACGCCTCGACCGCCTCGACGCCCGTGCAACTACCCCTGATCGCCTCGTACGTCCTCACGTTCACGGTGCTCTACGGAGACAGCGTGTACGGCTTCTACTGGTTCCTGGCGTTCTTCCCGCCGACGGCGCCGGTCTCTATGACCGTACTCGTGGCCCTCGGCGTGGCACAGCCTTGGCAGGTGGCGCTCTCGATGCTCATCTCCGTGGCGTCGACCGTGCTGATGGCGTGGGTGGCGGCCAGGATCTACGGCCGCGCGATCCTGCACACGGGCTCGCGCCTGAAGTGGCGCCAGGCCTGGCGGCGCGAAGCCTGACGGGCGGCGGGCCCGAAGGGCTTCGCCGCCGCCCGCCTCCCCCCGGCTGTTGCGCTCGCCCCGCCGGCCGTGCTAGATTGCCGAATCGGCACACCGGCGTGCCGGTGCACCGAGCGCAGACGCTCTCCAGACCAAGCTGTCTGGGGGGCGTTTCTTGCGTTCAGGGCAGCTGACGGCGACACGAGGGGAGGCACGGCCGGACGGACCACCACACTCACGCACCACGAACCCATGGCCCAAAAAGGATGACTACTATGATGAGCTCCAGGCCGGGGTCCGCACGCACACTGTGGGCCGCACCACGGTCGCGAGGTCTCTGGACCCGCCCCTCGCTGACCAGACCGGTCATCGCCGCGCTCCTGCTGGCGATGATCTCGACGTTCCTCTTCGCGGGTCTCGCCTACGCCGGCGACCCGACCGGCGGCGCCACCGGCGGCGCCGCCGACATCGCCGCCAAGGTCGCCGGCAAGCCCACGACCGCCGAGCTCGCCGCCGAGCTCGGACACGTCAAGGCGTCACTCAACCTCTTCTTCGTGATCTTCGGCGGCGCGCTCGTGTTCTTCATGCAGGCCGGCTTCGCGCTCGTCGAGACCGGCTTCTGCCGCTCCAAGAACGCCGTCCACGTGATCATGACCAACTTCGTGATCTTCGCCATCGGCGTGATCGCCTATTGGGCAGTCGGGTTCGGCCTCGAGTTCGGCGGCGTCGGCACACTCGCCACGCTCGGGGCGACGCAGCCGCTCGGCGGCCTCACCCAGATCGCCGACGGCTGGGGCATCTTCGGCCACCAGGGCTTCTTCCTGAGCGGCCAGTCATACGACGTCGTCATCCTCGGCTTCTTCTTCTTCCAGCTCGTCTTCATGGACACCGCCGCCACGATCCCGACCGGGGCGATGGCCGAGCGCTGGAAGTTCTCGTCGTTCGTCGTCTACGGCTTCTTCCTGGCCGCGATCGTCTACCCCATCTACGGCAACTGGGTGTGGGGCGGCGGCTGGCTCAGCGCCCTCGGCCGCAACGTCGGCCTCGGCCACGGCGCCATCGACTTCGCCGGCTCCAGCGTCGTGCATGCGCTGGGCGGGTTCGCCGCCCTCGCCGGAGCGCTCGTCCTCGGCCCGCGCATCGGGAAGTTCACCAAGGACGGCAAGCCACGGGTGATCCTCGCGCACAACATCCCACTCGCGATCCTCGGCGTGATCATCCTCGTGTTCGGCTGGATCGGCTTCAACGGCGCCTCCACCCTGGCGGCGACCGACATGCGCTTCAGCGTCGTGATCGTCAACACGTTCATCGCCTGCGCGTCGGGCTGCCTCGCATCGATGTTCCTGGTGTGGAAGAAGTACGGCAAGCCCGATCCGTCGATGGCCGCCAACGGCATGCTGGCCGGGCTCGTCGCTATCACGGCGCCGTGCGCGTTCGTCGACACCGTCGGCGCCTTCTTCATCGGCCTGATCGCCGGCCTGATCGTCGTCGGCGCGATCGTCTTCGTCGAGGGCAAGCTCAAGGTGGACGACCCGGTCGGCGCCGTCTCCGTGCACGGCATCTGCGGCCTCTGGGGCATCATCGCCGTCGGCCTGTTCGCCGACGGAAGCTACGGCGACGGACTCAACGGCGTCAGCGGCACCGTCACCGGGCTGCTCTACGGCGGCGGCTTCGGCCAGCTCGGCGCGCAGCTGGTCACCGACGTCGTCGTCGTCGCTTGGGCGTTCGGGACCATGTACGCGTTCTTCAAGGTCCAGGACAAGCTGCAGGGCATCCGCGTGTCCAGGGATGAAGAGACCATCGGCCTCGACGTGCCCGAGATGGGCGTCGCGGCCTACCCCGACTCCCTGCACCTGTGAGGAGCCAGACATGAAATACGTCATCGCAGTCATCCAGCCCGACAAGATCGAGGACGTGCTCGAAGCACTGGACGAAGCGTCCATTCACCTCGTGACGGCTTCGGATGTGATGGGACGCGGCAGGCAGAAGGGTATCGCGGAGATCTACCGCAGCCACGTGGAACCCGGCAACCTGCTGCGCAAGGTCAAGCTGGAGATCGCCGTGAACGACGACTTCCTCTCGCAGACCATCACGACCATCGCCCGCGTCGCCAAGACGGGCAACACCGGCGACGGCAAGATCTTCGTTCTCGACCTGGAGCAGTGCGTGCGCATCCGCACCGGCGAGCCCGGCTCGGTCGCGATCGGCTGACGGGAGACGGGCGGCGGCGGGGCCGAAGGGCCTCGCCGCCGCCGGGCTGCCCCGCGGGCGCGGCGGCCTCGCTCGCTCGCCCGCGCGCGCTCTCCTCGCCCTGACGACGCCCGCCGACGGCCGCAGGATTGCCGGCGGCAGCCGGCGGACAAGACAGCGGTACGACGAGGCGAGCCGAGGAGGCGAGATGGACGAGCTGGCTGCGGGCATCCGGCGCTGGACGGCGCCGCACCCCGAGTGGCGTCCGGCGGTCGAAGAGGTGGAGTCGTACGCGCTGATCGTCGGCCCGGCGCTGCTGCTGGTCGACCCGCTCGTGCCGGCGGAGGACGACGAGCGGCGCATGCCGCTGCTCGCGGAGCTCGACCTCCTGGCCGCCGCGGCGGCCCGCGTCGAGCTGCTGGTCACGATCCCGTACCACACGCGAAGCGCGGAGGCGCTCTACGAACGCTTCGCGCCCAAGCGCCCCACCCGGATCTGGGGCCACGCCAACGTGCGCAAGCGGCTGCGGCCGGAGACGCCGCTCGAGGTGGTGCCGCCGGGCGCCGCCGGCACGGCGGCGCCCATCGCCGGCGGGGCGGCCGAGGCGTACACCATCGGCCGGCCGCGGCGCAGCGAGTACCCGGTGTACGTGCCCGAGCTGCGCGCCGTCGTGTTCGGCGACGCGGTCGTCGGCGCACAGGGCGGCCTGCGCTTCTGGAATCAGAGCAGCGGCACCGGCGAGGACTGGTACCGGGACGTGTTCGCGCCGACCCTCGCGCCGCTGGCGGAGCGGCCCGTCGAGCATGTCCTCGTCACGCACGGGCCGCCGGTGATCGGAGACGGCCAGCGGCAGCTGGCGCTCTGTCTCGCCGCGCCGCCGGTGCAAATGTACTGACGCCGGCGGCGAGCCGGACGCCGGCGGCCGCCGACCCTCCGGCGCCCTCAGTCCGTCGGGTGCTTCTCCTCGCGCCGCTTGCGCCACTCGACGCGCGCGAGGCTGATGAGGAACCAGGCCACGCTCGCCAGCGCCGCGAACAGCACGAGGCGATAGCCGACCCGCTCGGGAGTCGAGAGGCCCGGACGGCTGACGAGGAACGAGAAGCCGATGATCAGCGCCGCCACGATCAGCGCGTAGGCGAGCCGCGTGAACCCGGCCTCCACGCGGTCCATGATCGGCTTGAACTCCGTCGGTCGGATGGAGATGCGGAACTCCCCTTCCCCCGCCCGGCGCAGCACGCGCGTCAACTGCAGTGGAAGCGCGTCGAAGAACCGGGCGTACGCGCGTCCCGAGCGCAGCGTCTGCTTGAACAGCTTCTCGGGCCCGAACTGCTGCGGCACGAGCTTCTTGGCGAAGGGCTTCGCCGCGTCGACCAGCCGGAACGAGGGGTCGAGCTGCGTCGCGACGCCGTCGACCATGCCCAGGGTGGTGAGCAGCACGGTCAACTCGGTGGGAAGGTGCAGGCGGTGCTCGCGCATCATCGAGAGCAGGTGCTGCACCATGTCGTCGAGGCCGCCGCCGTTGATCTGCGCGCGGCGATACTGGCTCATGATCGCCCCGATCTCGATCTCGAGCGAGGCGAGGTCGACGTGCGGCGGCATCCCGGTCATCTGGAGCACGGCCTCGGTGGCGCCGGCCGGGTCGTCGTCGAAGATCGCCAGGAGCATGTCGAACGTCGCGTCGCGGTTGCGCTCGGAGACGGTGGCCACGCGGCCGAAGTCGACGAAGGCTATCCGCCCGCCGCTCAGCGCGAAGATGTTCCCCGCGTGCGGGTCGGCGTGGTAGTAGCCCATCTCGAAGATCATGCGAAAGTACGCTGCGACGCCGAGCTCGACGACGCGGACGCCGTCCATGCCCTCAACGGTCCCGGCCTCGAGCGCGGTCGCGGGGGTCCCGTCCACGAAATCCATGGTGAGCACGCGGCTGGAGGTGTGGTCCCAGTAGACCGCCGGGAAGACGACGTCGGGCGTCTCCTCGAAAGCCGCGCGGAAGCGGTCCAGGGCGCGGCCCTCGTGCGTGTAATCGAGCTCCGAGCGCAGCACGGAAGCGAACTCGTCGGCCAGCGCCGCGACGTCGAAGTCCTTGCCCCACTGCGTGTGCGCGCCGACGCGGTGCGCCTGTTCCACGAGGATGTCGAGGTCCATCTCCATGGTCTCGCTGACCCCGGGGCGCTGCACCTTCACGGCGACGACGGTGCCGTCGGGCAGGGTCGCGCGGTAGACCTGGCCGATACTGGCCGCGGCGAGGGGCGTCTCGTCGAAGGACGCGAACAGCTCGCCGACGGGGCCGCCGAGCTCGGCCTCGATACGCTCCTTCATCTGCTCCCACGGGAGCGTGGGAACGTCGTCCTGGAGCTTGGCGAGCTCGGCCGCGAGGTCGGGGGTGACCAGGTCGCGGCGCGTGGCCAGGATCTGCCCCATCTTGATGAACGCCGGCCCCAGCCGCTCGAGCGCGTGACGAATGCGCACCGCCGGCGGCAGGTCTTTCTCCTTGCCTTCGGGTGCGGGCTGGACCGCGTCCGGCGCGATGTGCTCCTCGAACGCGCTGCCCTTGAACGCGCTGAGGATGCGCTCCTCCCAGAGCACCTGCGCGATCTCGCGATAGCGCGCGCGCCGAAGCGCACCGCGGCTCTGCGGCGCGTCCTTGTCACGACCCATGGGCCCTCCCCTTCAGAGCGCGGCCACGCCACGCGTCGACTGCGTACTCAGGGTCCCTCTTCCCCGCCGGGCGTCAGTGCCCTTCCGTTCGCGGCCCGGCGGTCCCCCACTCGGGAGCGCCGCAGACGACCCGGTTGCCGCCCTCCTCGCGAGCGCGGCGCAGCGCGCTGTCGGCCGGCGCCAGCAGGTCGTTCAGGAACTCGTGGCTCGCGCAGTCTGTGCCGGCGAGGCCCACGCTGGCCGTCACGGTGACGAGCTGGTCGTCCTTCCAGACGGAAAGCGCCTCGACGGCCTGGCAGAGCCGTCCGGCCACCTCCTCGGCCTCACCGGCGTCCAGGTGCGGCAGCAGCATCACGAACTCCTCGCCGCCGAAGCGGCCGACGAGGTCGAAGGCGCGCAGGATGCGACGGCAGGCGCCGGCGACGGCGCGGATCACCTCGTCGCCGGCGTCGGCTCCGTACAGGTCGTTCACGAGCGCGAAGTGGTCGAGGTCGAGCTTGACCAGCCACATCGGGAACCCCTGCCGCCGCGCGCGCGTCATCTCCCGTTCGCCGAGCTCCAGAAACGCCTTGCGCGTCAGGAGCTCGGTCAGCGGATCGGTGGTCGCGAGCCGCTCGACCTGGCGCAGGAGCTCGACGCTGCGAGTCACGTCGTGAAGCAGCACGGAGTGCCCCAGCAGCCTGCCGCCGTGACTGCGGACGCCGGTGAGCGCCAGCGCGAAGTGCCGCGACTCCGGCATGGCGCCGCCGGCCTCGTCCCCGGGCAGCGCCATGGAGAGTTCCGCGACCACCGTGTCCTGCGCGCTGTCGTCGGCGGCGTGCCCGATGCTCTCCAGCAGGCCGGGGTGGAACGCGAGGATCTCGGAGACCGGCCGCCCCAGCGCCTCGCCGTCGAGGTCCGGGAAGAGACTTCGCGCGGCCGGGTTGAAGTCGACGATACGGTCGTGAGTGTCGAGCACGATCACGCCATCCGACAGGCCGTCCACCACCATCCCCCGCGCCAACGGCGCGATGTCGAACAGGCGGTAGCGGAACAGCGCGTAGGCCATGATCGCACCGGAGATGCTGATGACCGCCGTCGTGGGATTGAGCCCCGGAGCCGGCTGGATGCCGAACACGTAGAGCGTGCCGGCCGCGACCGGCAGCACGACGGCCACGATGAGCAGGGCGTACTGCCGCCGGTAGAGCCCCTGGCGGTCGCGCCAGATCGCGTGCGCCAGCAGGACGACTGAGGCGCCGAGCAGCAGGTACACCACCGGCATGAAGAAGGCCGCCCAGTACCAGCCGTAGTCCGGGACCACGACCGCCGGTGACGTCGCGGTGTCCAACGAGGGCGCGACGCGGAAGACGTGCGCCGGGTTGGTCAGGAACACGGCGACGGAGACGGCGACGAACGCGCCGAGCACGCCGGCGAACCACCGCGGCAGCGCGCCGTAGCCGGTGTGGCGGCGCACGACCTCGAACCACACGACGGGCAAGACCGCGATGCCGATGAACTCGAAATCCGCCCACGCCAGCTTGGCGCCGAGCGTCGGGCTGAGGATCTCGAACACGTAGCCGACGGTCCATACGAGGAAGGCGACGAGGGTCGCCGCGAACCACGGGGCGACGGCGTCGGAACGGCTGCGCCACGTCACGACCAGCAGTGCGACGAGCACCGCGGCCGAGACCACGAGCGGTGAGATGTACAAGGCCATGTGGGGCGTCACGACGCCCTTTCGCGGTAGAAGACTCCCTCTCGCTCTCTGGTATCGACCGCGTCGGCGCAGACATTAAAGGAGGGCGCGCGCGGAGGGGAGAGTCCGCGCGCGCCCGTGGCGCCAAGGAGGCCGGGCGCCGGGGTGTGAAGGGCGGGCGCCTGCAGGCGCCCGCCCTTCACAGGGGAGGGCTCAGGCGGCGCCGACCGTCACCGCCTCAGCCAGGAACTGGTCGTCGAGCTCGACATGGCCGGAGCCGAGCTGCTCCTCGAGCCGGCCGGCGTCCAGCCAGATGCGCCGCGAGGCGCGGCTGGCCACCCAGGTGTCGTGGGTCACGACGATGAGCGTCTGGCCGCGCTCGCACCAGAGCTGCTCGAGCAGGCCGATGATGTCGTCGCGGGTGCGCTCGTCGAGGTTGCCGGTCGGCTCGTCGGCGAGGATCACGCGGGGGGCCCTGACGAGCGCCCGCGCGATCGCGACGCGCTGCTGCTCGCCGCCGCTGAGCTCCGAGGGGATGTGCCTCGCGCGGTCGGCGAGGCCGACGCCCTCGAGCGCCTCGGCCGCCCGACGGCGCCGCTCGTCGGCGTGCGTGTGCCAGGGCACGAGCGCGGTCTCCACGTTCTCCTGTGCGGTCAAGGTCGGGATGAGGTTGAAGCCCTGGAAGATGAAGCCGAACGAATGGCTCCTCAGCTCCGAGAGGTCGCGCTCCCCCATCTTGGCCAGGTCGCGGCCCTCGAAGTCGAGCTTGCCGCCCGAGGGCCGGTCCACGGCGCCCAGCATCTGCAGCAGGGTGGTCTTGCCGGAGCCGGTGGAGCCCTGGATGGCGAGGAACTCGCCCTCGTCGATGGCCAGGTCCACGCCGTCCAGCGCGTTGACCTGCTTGCGGCGCTGCG
>Ga0302321_100002398_pt1 | contig 16057 bp, 10 predicted proteins | sample Fen_T0_1_FD_202505 | JGI IMG/M metagenome (GOLD analysis project Ga0302321, IMG submission 202505) | Peat permafrost microbial communities from Stordalen Mire near Abisko, Sweden - Fen_T0_1 | ecosystem: Environmental > Terrestrial > Soil > Wetlands > Permafrost | place: Sweden: Abisko...
GGATGTTGACAGAATTAAGGTCGAGCGGCGCGTCCACCGCCATGACGCGATCCACGACGCTCGGAAACCGCATGGCAAAGGACAGGCATACCAGCGCTCCCAGCCCATGCCCTACCAAGGCCACCTTGCCAATACCCATTTCCTGCAAGAAATGATCCAGCAGACTGAGCTGCTGGTCGAGGCCATAGCGGCTGGGCTCACGGGCGCTTTCCCCGAAACCCCACATATCCACTGCATAGGCGCGGAAGGAGGTCGAGGCGGTTTGCATGGCCGGTATCCAATAGCGCCACGAACCGACCCAACCGTGCAGGAAGATGATCGGGCGTCCGCGCCCAATCACCTCGTAGTGCACAATGCCTCCGTCCAACAAAATTGCGCTCATAATTCCCAGCTATTTACCATACTTTGCCAATACAGCTTTCACGTGCTCGGTCAATTGGTCAGGCGCGAACGGCTTGAGCAGATATTCCTCTGCACCGGCCTGCATGCCCTGTTCGATCTCGGCTTCCTGGCCCTTTGCGGACAAGAAAATGACCGGCGTGTTCGCAATCTCAGGGTCTGCCTTGATCTTCTTGCAAGCGTCATAGCCTGTCATCTTTGGCATACGCACATCGAACATGGCCAGGTCCGGATGCTCCCTCTTGGTCAACTCATAACCTTCTTCTCCGTTGGCACCAGTAATGACTTCATGCCCCGCAAAACGCAGGGTAAAAGCTATTAGCTCGCGGATATCAGGTTCGTCTTCTGCGATTACGATCTTGGCCATGTTTACTCCTCGTTCTTCTCAACCGGTACGGTAAAGGAAAAAGTGCTTCCCTCACCAGATATGCCCGTACTATTCATCCAAATTGTGCCGTGATGCATCTCTACAAGCTGCTTGACGATGGGCAGACCTAATCCGGTACCCGGCGTGGCCAGTACGAGCGGGTCCTCACCACGGAAAAAGCGCTCAAAGACGCGATCCTGCTGTTCAATCGCAACCCCAATTCCAGAATCCTTTACATCCACCTGAACAGTGCCGTTCTCCCGATGCAAGGCAATCTCGATGTTACCATCAGATGGCGTATAGTTATAGGCATTGTCCACAATGTTACCCATAATCTGACGAATGCGCTCTGGGTCGGCCATCACGCGGGGAAGCGCCCCACTCACTTTAACGGCTACCTGCATCGGTTTGTTCTCTTCCTGAGAACGACGTTGAACATCAGCCACGACCTCGTCAGCCACTTCTTGCATATCCACCGATTGCAGTGAGAGCGTAACACGCCCGGCCTCGATACGGGAAATATCCAACAGATCGTTTACCAGAATGTTCAAACGCTCCGTATTACTTTTAACGATCTCCAGGAAATGCGCCTGGCTCTCCGTAACGGCGCCTGCGGCCCCCATTAACAAGACATCAACGTAACCACGGATGGATGTCATCGGCGTGCGCAACTCATGGCTGACCGTGGCCACAAACTCGGATTTAAGCCGGTCCACCTCAACCTCGTGAGTAATGTCGCGGAAGATGGACACGGTCCCCAGAAACTCGTTGTGCCAGATGACCGGGGCGAGATGCACCAGTACCACCCGACCGTTTTCCATGCTGATCTGTTCCGCGTAGGTTTCACCGGCATGCTGCCCACCCGGGTTTTCAGACCATTCATGGACAGTCTGGATCCACGTCTGCGTGCTCTTGCCGAACAGACCGGCGAAGTTCTCCAACGGCTTATCTACCAATTGGGCGTTGCTCAAATTCAAGATCGACTCGGCCGATGCGTTGACAAAGGTGATCTGGTTGGCCGGGTCAGTAACCAACACGCCATCCGCCACAGCCTCAAGGATAGCGGTCTGGCGGCTGGCCTCCATCTGTTGTTGGCGGAGCATCGACCCCAGGCGTTCAGCCTGGTCACGGATCAACTCGTACAGCTGGGCGTTGTTGATGGCAATGGCCACCTGGTTACCGATAGCTTTCACCATCTCGAGCACGTCTTCGCTAAAGAAACCCACCTCACGGTGGAATACCATAATCGCACCGATGACGTCCTCGCCGACGATCAACGGCGCCGCCACCGCGCTACGATGAGCCTGCGAACCCGGCGAGACCACCCAGCGCGGATCCTGATACAGATCTTCGATCATGACCGGCTGGCGATGTTTGACCACCCATCCGGCCAAACCTTCGCCCATCTTGAGCTTGACCGGCTCAGACGTACGAGCGGCATCGTCATGTGCCTGCGTCAAATAACCATACCCAGCACGATAGTGGAGCATGTTATCTTCGGCATGAACCAGCATGATCGTGCCTTGCTCGGCGCCAATCGCCTCGTTCAGCAGGCCCAGGGTCCTGCTAAGAGCACGATCCAGGTCGAGACTGGCGGAGACTTCGGTCAGGATACGCAGCAGGGTTTCGGTGCTGCGTTGTTCGCGTTCAAGTTCAGCAGTGCGCTCCACCACGCGTAGCTCAAGTGTGGAAGCCAACTGCTGGGTTTCTCTGAACAAGCGCGCATTCTGAATGGCAACCGTTGCCTGGTTGGCCAGCGTGCCCAGGATCTGCTGATCACTTTCCGTATAAGCGTTGTATTGATAACTCTGCGCCGACAGCGCTCCAATGATTTTTCCGCCCGAGGTCAGTGGGACGGTAATAATGGAATGCGGGGTGCCTTTTTCGCCCACAGTAACACCACCAATGGCTTCCGCCTGAGACGATTCCAGGGTCAGGATGGGCTGGCCGGTCTCGATCACGCGCCCGCTGATGCCCTGTCCATAAGGTAAATGAACGTCGGAGATGCGCTGACCCATGTCCATCACGTAAACACCGTCTAACTGCTTCGTGTTCTCGTTAATAAGCATAATTACGAACGCATCCACCGGCATCAGCTTGCCAACGGCATCCTGAAGGGAGCGATAAATATCTTCGCTGTCCAAGCTCGAACCAACCGCATAAGAAGCCTCGTTCAGGATCACCAGGCGTTCGGCGGTTGCCAGTGTTGACTGATAGAGTTCGGCATTCTCAAGAGCAATCGAGGATTGGTTACCCATAGTGCGGGCCAGTTCGATTTCAGTGGAAGAGAAGCGACGTGGCTCGCGGCTAAGGATGGCGATTACGTATAAGTTATGGCTGCCCGGGATCGGCAGCACCAACAAGGAAGACATATCTTCCATGAACTCGCCCAACGACTCCAGGCTTTTCTCATCGTGCACATCTTCGGAAGTAAAAACCGTCAGCGTCTCGCGCAGGCTGGTCAACATCGGCGAAGTCGGCACCGAGCGATACATGGGCGGCCGTCCGCTTTCTTCAGGCAAAACGAAGAGCAGGAAAGCCTTATCCATCTGGTCGAGCACCATCACCATGGCGCGATCGGCGTTCATGGCCCGCACCAATTGGTTGGCCGTCAGGTTAAGCGCCTGATCGCTGTTCAACGAACCACCGAGCTTGGATGAAAACTCATTGAGCAACGCCAAACGCTTCGAGCGCTCGTCCAGTTCGGCTGCACGCCGCAGACTCTCCTCGAACAGGTTCGCATTGTCGATGGCAACTGCCGCCTGGCTAGCAAAAGTGTTGGCAAGCTGGATCATATCCAGCGAATAATAGTGCGGCTCAGTCTTCTCGACAGCAACCACACCAATAACCTGTCCTTTTGCAATCAACGGAACGCCCAGCCATGAATAGCGCCGCTGCTCGGGCAGGGACGGGAAGCGCGCATCCGCGCTGACATCGCCAACCGAGATGGCCTGGCCCGCGCTGATCATCTCATTAAGCAAGGCGCTATCTTCCACAGCCACGCTGAGGCCTTTGCGCACCTCGTTGTCATCATATCCGCGAGCCTCAGCCACGCACATATCGCCTTCTTCACGCAGCCACAAGGTTGAAGTGTCATAGGGGATGACAGCCTTCATGCGGTCGAGCAACGAGCCAACCAACTCATCACGCTTCAAGCTGGAAGTCAGAGCACCGGCAACGGCATTGAGCGCCTGCAGCTGCCCGGCGCGCTCCTGTGTAGCCTGTACAAGACGCACGTTTTCGAGCGAGAGGGCTACCTGCTGAGTCAGCGACAGAAGCAAGGCTTCATCGTCCAAGCGAAAAGCCGACGGGGTGTTGAAGTTATCCAACACCATAACGCCCAGGTCCTGTTCGCTGGTCTGGATGGGGATAAGCAAGCTGGAGACCGGCAGACGTCCGCCGGTGGCCTTACGGTACTTAAGCAGGTTTTCAGCGGGCAGATTGTAATCGCTGGCGAAATTAACTTCGTCCACCCGCCGCGCCTGCTTCTCGGCAAACACCCGCCCCGGAAGACCCTCGCCCCGTTGGTAAGAGATCTCCATGATGCTTTCATCGTCCACGTAGTTGGCAGAGGCCTGTGGGGTCAACAGTTCCTCGCGGGGATCCCAGAGTAGTACGGCACCTGCGTGAGCCGGGGTAACCACCCGCAAGGCGCTATCCAGCAGCGACTGCAGAATTTCACGCGGGTTCAGGCCGCTCAGACGGCGGCTGAAGTCGAGCAACAGGTTAACTTCCTCTAGACGTTGGCGAGTCTCGTTCAACAGGCTGATATTCTGAAGGATGATCGATATCTGGCGGCTGATCTGGAAATATACCTGCTGGTCCTCGATCGTGAGCGCAGGCATCGCCTCGGTATCGGTCGCCAGCACCGCCGCAATCGGCTTGTTGTTGATGACCACCGGCATACAAATGAACGACTTTGCACGTAACACCGATAAGAACGGCGTATCGTGCCAGGTCGCATCCTCGTCCAGGTTGACCGACATCAGCGTCTCACCGGTCTGCAAGCTGGTCCGCAACGGATTGCGCTGGCCGAACAAAGCCTCGGGGTTGGCGCCGCGTGGCAGGTTACCGATCATGTGGATGATCCGGGGGCCATCCGTTGTCTCGCGGACCACGATTGAGACCGACATATCGAAGCTCGTCAGGATCTGCTGACCGAGGGTCAACAGCGCAGAAGCAGAATCTATTTGCCGGCTGACCGCCTCGGTCAACTGCAGGCCCGCACGAATATGGCGTGCGCGTTGGGTTAGGTTGCTGATCGAGACCGTCTGCTCCAAATCTTTGTGCAGGAGCATGGGTGTGCTGCTCTGGCTGAAGCGGACCAATTTTTCCTGACGATCGACTTCACCCGCCAGATCGTCGATCTCACTTCTCGATTTCAGGATACTGAGGGCGCTTGAAATGACCAGTACGGCCTGAACCGCAAAGATCTCCAGGGCTTCCAGGGTAGTCGCATCCGGGCGCACCAGGTCACGCGGCGCATCCAGGCTGATCAGCCCGAGCAGGTTTCCTTCGCTATCGTAGAGCGGAGCAATCAAGATGTCGTTCGGGTTCCACGCATTTGGTAGCTCGGCAGCTTTCTCCACTACCACAACGGTCTGTAAATCAGACGGCAGAGCGGGCATTTGTTCCGCAGGGATGAAATACAAACTGCCCGTTTCGAATTCGGGTTTCGTCAAATGCGAGACGCTGCTCCAGGGCTGTTGGTGGGCTTCCAAGCTCGCGAAGACCTTCTCGCTCAGTCCCGCCTGGGTCACACGACGCAGCAAGCCGGTCTCACGATTGAACAAGCTTACCAACACCACGTCGAATGGCGTAGACCGCCGGATACCACTGGCAATCGTTTCGAGCGCTTTCTCGAGCGGTTGACTGGCCTGCAAATCCTTGGCTGTATCGAAGAACTTCAGCAGCGTGTCGGCACGCCGGCGGAATAACTCACTCCGCTTTTGCTGCTCACGATAGCGCACGGCATTCCCAATCGCAACCACAGCCTGCACACCGATGTTCTTCAACATCTCAGCTGCAACAGAGTCGAAAGAACCGGGCTTTGTCGCGTGCATTTCGATCAAACCAAAAGTCTCACCCTGAAACGAAATCGGAGCCAGCACAGTGGATTTGATACCCTTATGTGGCGCGTCTCCGTCAGCCAGATTATCCAGAATGAGCGGTTCGCCAGATTTAAGCACGTTTTGCGCCGCGGCGGACATTTCATCCGCGGGCGTATGACCCTGAGAGATTAGCACTGCACGAGGATTGGCACTCTGATCCTGTCCCGATTCCGCGTTATAGTTAAAAAATGTAACCGTCCCACACTGGGCCTGCGTGCTACCAATTGCTTCATCATAGACAATGCGGGCAAGCTCCCTCAGATCCGTCGACGAATTCAATTCGCGCGCAACCCGGCTCATCACCGTCAGATAGGCAGAACGCCGACGCAAAGTTTCATCCGTCTCGCCAATATGCCGCGAGCCATCGATGGCAATCGCCAGCTGGCTGGCAACAGTGGACGCCACCTGCAGATCATAGTTATTGAACATCTCAGGCTTATGCCCAAGCAGCATAAGCTCGCCAATGCCTTCGCCGCGTACGATCAGGGGCACGGCCACACACGATTCCATATGATAGCGACGTATCAGGTGCCGGTAGAACAGCAAAACGCGGCGGTCCTGCGACAGATTTCCAGAAATAAAGGACCGCTGGCTGCCCGCCACCGTCACACGGAAAATGGACGGCTTGATGTTGAAACGCAGCTCTGACTCGTCCACCTCATCGGGAAGCCCCTGCGACGATGGCAGATGCGCCCGCACCACCCCTCCGTCCTCGTCCACCAGGAAAATAATGGCAGTATCCGCATCGAGCAGGGTTGCCACTTCTTGAGTGGAATAACGCAAGATCTCATCAAGGGCCGCCGTAGAGCTTGCCAGGCTGGCAATGCGACGCATCGCCTCTGCACGCTGGTTGCGCTGCCGCGCCTGCTGCACAAGCAAAGCGTTATCAATAATTGCAGCCACCTGGTTGGCAACGATGTTCAGAAGACGCAGCTCTTCCTGCTCGATATATTTTTCACCAGATTTATGGTTGGAAAGCTGTAAATATCCTAGGAAACGCCCCGCCGAAACGAGCGGGATCAACGCCGTATCGCGCATACTGGCAGCCTGCGCCAGGTTTTGCAAACCTAAATCAGCCCAGACGGGATCTTGTGAGGCGTCGTCGGTAAAAATGATGTCTTGCCCCAGGATCCGTTTTTCAGCCACGCTGTTCGGGTGAATGGTCGTCTTGTAGATCTGAACAATGTTATTGGGAAGACCATTGAAGGGCATTTTCCCCTCCAACATCCGGCGTTGCTCATCATACAAGAGAAAGCCCAATATCTCGACATCAAACAGCGGCGAAAGCCCATCCACCAGGCGTGAGAATAAATCCGTCAGGTCTCGCAGAGAACCGACCGTCTGCGAAAGCTTGGTCAAACCCAACAGCTGCGAGCTCCAACGTTGTTGGATCTCATACAGGCCGGCGTTGCGCATGGCAACCGCGGCTTGGCCTGTAACGAGCTGCAGAATGTTCAAGTCGTCGATGGAAAAGCCACTGGCAGGCGTAACGCCTACTTCAAGCATACCCACCAACTGCCCGTAAGCAATCAGTGGGATCCCAATATATGAACCCATCGGCGGAAGATTTACGCCAGACAGATCGAACTTCACGATTGGGTTGTTGCGGGTATCAGGGATAAATAACTCTTCGCGTTTGGAAATAAGATGGTTGGTATAAGCACCGAACTGGCTCTGTGCTCCACTCTGGAGAGTACGGGCAATACCCACTGGCCCAGCCATACGGTATGATGTGAATTGGCCGGTGGCATCTTCGAAAGTCTTTACCTCCAAAAAGTCGGAGGGAACCAGACGCTCCACGTTGACCAAAATCGATTCGATTGTGCTTTCCAGGCTCAAGCTGGATGCAATCGTCTGGCCGAATTCCGACACCGTCCTGAGAGATCCAGCCGTCAGGGCATCCTGCCCTGGCTTGGCCAGGCTGAGCATTTCGGCCTGACGCATGGCCATCAGAATGGTTGGAACCCCGGCAGGAACCCGGTAGGAAACCGCGTCCACCAACTTCCCATTAATCGAAAAACGCGCCTGGCCCTCAGTCGCGCATAATTCAAGGAAACTCTCGCTGGGGCGTATTCGCCGTCCCAAGGCTTCTATGTTAGGCAGCTCCCCTTCGCGCAGATCAAACCACGTCCTGGCGGTATCGTTGATCACGCGCACCCGCCCCCCCATCTCTATGGTCAGGACGGCATCTTCATGTCTCTGGACCTGGGTGAAAGACCGGTGAACCGGTTCCTGTAGGGGTGGGTGGATGCGGGTCACGAACAAACGCAAAACAGCCCACACGGCCACCAACATGACCAGTGCGAACACTACAAACCCAATGCCCAGTGAGAACAGATTCCCGTCCATAGTTAGTTAGCTAGGTTAGCTAGCTTTTGGCAACGGCACCCCCTACATCCTGTCGACGCGCCTCCGCGGCCATTTCGGTAATCTCACGAATATCGGAGAATGATTGTTGCGAAGGTTTCACCAAGCCAATCGCCAGGGTCATAAGCGGGAACTGCTCCATTTGGCCTTCGGCGTTTGCAGCCAAGATGAAGCCTTGCTGGCGATCCATGAAGTTATAGTGCGTTTTGACTTCTTCGGCGAAACGCTCTTTCAATCTCTGGCGTATTCCTCCGGCAGCGCCTTCAGTAGTAAGGATCACGAAATTATCGCCACCTGCGTGGCCTAAAAAGTCTCCAGAAGTGCCAAGCTCGTCCAGTACCTCGCCCAACAGCATCCCCACAAAACGCAAGACGTCGTCACTGACAACGAACCCGTAAACATCTTTGAATGGATCGAAATAATTGACGCGCACATCCAGGAACGCCCAGCCCTTTTCGCGGATGACCTTGCGCAGTTGTTCCTCGATCAAGCGACCGGCAGGCAAACCAGAGCGCGGGTCGGTCAGACTCTGACGTTCCGAACGCTGGATGGCTCCTTGAACGCGCAGTTTCAATTCCTCGATATCAAACGGCTTGGTGATGTAATCATCCGCGCCGAGTTCCAGGCCCTGTAAGCGGTCACTACGCTCATCTTTTTGGGTCAGGAAAATGATCGGAATATGGCTGGTGCGGGTATTGGTGCGCAACCTGCGGCACACCTCGTAACCATCGATGTCGGGAAGCATGATGTCGAGCACAATCAGATGTGGCAATACCTGACGCGTCTTCTCAAGTGCATCCGAGCCGCGCATGGCGACATCCGCATCGTAGCCAAGGCCAGTGAAGTAAATCTTGAGCATGTTGGAGATGTCGACATCGTCTTCGACAATCAACAGACGGGCATTTCCCATAACGAACCTCCCATCATGATATGTGTGCCGCCCCGCGAGCGAAAACGGACTTGCGGGCATTTTCACGCACAATTTCGATTTGTTCAGATGTAACCGCACGTTCGAACGAACGGAAACCGCTCAGGCGAAAGCCATGCCTCTTCGCAATCGCGCTAATTTCTTCGACCCGCGCGCGCGTAATATCCTTGCCAAGCGTATAGTCTTCCAAACGTCCTTCGAGCGTCAAGGCCATGGTTTCTGCCATACAGGCATATGCTTTGCCCGGCGGAAAACCAAAATTAAAGTGGAAATCAACGGGTCCGGGCACATCCACCATACCGCCGTCAATTACTAATATATCATTGCGCACCGCCGCCACCATTGCAGATACATCACGAGGGCGGGCCACGTCACAGACCACTGCGCCGGGCTGCAGGTGCTCTGGCTGGATCACATCATGCAGGGCACTCGTAACCGTCAGGATTAACTGTGCTTCCTTCAACACATCCATGCCCGTGCTGACGTGTAATTGCGCCCGCGCAGACCCTTGCATGGAACTCCGCAAGTCTTCCAACGCATCTGCACGACGCCCTATTAAGTATAACTCACTTACATCGTCCGCAAGCAACTGGGCGCACACCTTCCCAATCGCTCCCGTCGCGCCCACTACAGCTGCGCTAGCCGATCCGAGCGGAATCTCCATAACACGCGCCGCCTCGCGCACTGCTTCCACCGCAATCGCGATCGTATAAGAATCGCCGGTGGTCACCGGAATATCGAGCGACTGGGCGATGGTGATGCCCGCGTCACCCACCACCGAAGTGTAGGCCCCAAGCCCCAAAAGTCCCGCCCCCAACTTTTCGGCCAGGTGTCCAGTTTGGATGATCTTGCGATAAACCGTCCGCTCCGGCAGCTCCAACATGCGCTTGGGCGTAAACGGACACGCAACAAACCAGCCTTTGATCTCCTTGCCGGTCGCTTCCGATTTAATTCCTTCGATTTCCGAAATATATACGGGTGGGAAAAAGGTCGAAAAGAAATTGATCTGGCTCTCTGGTAAAACCTTTCCTAAGAACGGGTACTTACGGCTAACATCTCGCTTGGGGTCGATTGGATGAATGATGAAAGCAAATGTATCCATTTATTACCAGGATTCCAGATCCTTCTCCCCACGGCGGGGGTATAAATGCTTGTGGAATTGCCCGTTACGCATCCTGTGGTGATCACTGTCTTCATACTTGACGTCCCGATCGATGACACGACGTTCCCTTGATGCGGCCAGCACCACATCCGACTCGATCGTGCGCGCCGGGAAGATGATCATCCCTGCTCCAATACGGCAGTTGTGCCCAACACAACCTCCCAACACCGGGCGATTGGATGTCTTCAATTCATCATGCCCGTCCAGCGCCTTGATCGGCGCAGGGATTAAATTATAATCGGTAAAGGTGGACCCGGCGCCGATAAAAGTATTGCGCCCTACTACACACATTTGTAAGCAGGTATTCTGTGCGACCATCGAATTGTCCATGATGCTCGTCATGAACAAGGCGGCACGAAATGGCAGAAAGGTGCTGTCGCCAACCACCGAAAGCATCAATTCACAGCCCTGCGAGACGTTTACATTATTACCGATGATGCAGTTTTCGATCACCGCCCCCGCGCCAACCGTAACGTTGTCGCCGATCGTGGTCGGGCCATGAATCACTGCGTGCGGATCGATCAGGCAGTTCTTGCCGATCTTGACCAGCTCGGAACACCCCAGAACCTGCTGCCCCTCATAAACCGCCGTGGCCAAAACCTTCAACTTGTAGGCCAGGTCATCGTTGAGGCGCTGTTCGAAGCGGTTGCCACGCTTGAACAAGCCGAAGACCACATCCGCGATAAAGATGTGCGCCCAGGCGTCGATCGCCATCATCGCCCGCATCGGCACCTGAAAGATCAGGTCGCCACGCTCGCCGGCCATGTAGGAAGGCACGTGGTAGTAACCCACTTCACGGGCCTGCATATCGATCACCAGCGGATCTACATCCGCTTCGGGACCATGCGGGTAATACCACATGTCCGCCAGGTAAAGCGGGCCCGCTGCCGTATATGAGGTGGACAATGGCAGGGCATGTTCGCGGAAGGCCGGGTCATCCAGCGCAAAGGCCGCGCGTACCGGGCGCCCGCGCCGTTTGGCCTGGCGCATAAATTCGGCCATGTAGAATTCGTCAAAGAATAAATTGTCGCGATAGACCAGCATGGGTTCGCGCGACTGCGGCAGGCGCGCATTGGACGGGATTTCCATTTCGCGGGTAACATAAGGCGCCAGCACGTTGCGCTGGTACAGCCACAGAGGTGTGTTCTGAATGCGCAGATCGCGAGCCGGCTCATTAAAAGGCGAAACGGGGTGGGGGGCCTGCAGGATGATTTTGAGCATAGGTCAATTCATCGGTGTCGTCTCTATCAATATTGTACAGGCAGAATCACCGCGGGCGATACAATCTGTTTCCTCGACGTTAAAATATTTGCCGCTGCTTACCCAATAAAGCGCCTCTTGCAACAGGCCAACGGCCATGCTGCAGGCAGGTGATTCAGCGTGGCGCTCCCAGCACAACGGACATCGTTCTATGTGCCAGAGAATCCGGCGGCCATCAGACTCCAGCCGCACACGCTGATCACTATATTTATTGAAGACATCCGCAAAAGCAGCCGCGCCTATTTTGAGTTTCGTCTGCAGCGGCAGCAAGCGGAAGGTCAGGTCGGTCAGCCCAAACAATGGCCCAAATTCACGCAAGCCATGCTGAAAACACACCCGCCCGGCCCGCAAAGCCACTCCCCGCCCACCCCGCGGGCCGTACATCTCATCCAATGCGCTTTGCAATCGGCTGAGCGATTGGAAGGAGAATTCCAGGTTTTGATTATGAGGGGGATAATTGCCAATTAAATTGGAAAGCGTTGCTTGATTGAGAGCTGCATTCACTCCGTTTCCGCCCAGAATTTCCTCCAGAGCCAATAATATAATCCGCCCCATGCGGTTTGGATAATAGTAGTTGGGCTGGTGAACGTCCATTACGCTGGCGTCTCTTCTTCATCAAGAAAAGCTTTTAATTTCTCCATAAAATCCTGCGACGTATCCAGCATTATAAAATGCTGGGCCCTTGGCCAACGCACCACCCGGGCCTGGGGCACCGCGGCCAACAGCGGCTGCCATTGCTTGGGGTTGACGATGTTGTCCCGGTCCCCAAACATCCCCATCACCGGTATCTTGATCTGCGGTAGCACCGGCCGCAGGTCCGTGCGACGCAGCGAGGCAATGCTGCGCAGGAACGACTCAACCGTGGTGCTCGTCAAGTCATGATCCATCATCTCGGGGAAACGCGGATCGCTGCAAATAAACGGGGAGGCGGCTTTCATGCCCGCCCGGAAAGCCCACATCATGTTAAACAATACAAAGGCGATGAACCGATAACCGGCCAGCTTAAGCGGGAACGCCAGCGACGAGCCGACGATCGGGGAACCGATGATCACTACTTTTTTTACGCGCTCCGGGTATTGCACCGCCACCGCCAGGCTGACTGTCCCCCCCATGCTGTGCCCCACTAGCGGGGCCTGGGCAATCCCCAGCCGGTCCATAAACTGATCGACCAGGCTGACAAAATCCTGGACTGCATACGTTTCACGCTTCTTGCCCGATTCCCCAAAACCCCAAAAGTCCAGGGCATAGGTACGATAATAACGACCCAAATAGGCCATCGTCTCCTGCCATAGACCCCAGGATCCTAGCCAGCCGTGCAGGAGGATAACTGGACGGCCGCGCCCATAAACCTCGTAATGTACAATTCCTTGATCAGTAGTAATAGAGGACACGGCAGCTTTCGCAAACCCTTATTTCTCTCCGCCTTCCATCTCCGCCAGAATGCTGTAAAGCAGTTCAAGCAGAACGTTTTTGACCGTAGCCTTATCGGTCGCAACGCAGGGCAAGAGTTTTACTTTAGAATCCAGGCGCAAGGCATGGCGCATATCTTCCATTTCCCATGCCTCTTCCATGTCCTGTTTGTTGGCAGCCACCACGTACGGCGTGGGCGCATACGCGCGGAAAGTCTCAAGGATCGAGCGCGCTTCGCGGAACGTTTCGGGGCGCGTGCTGTCGACCATGACGATGAAGCCCAGCATGCCCTCCGAAAGGATCTCCCACATGAAATCGAAACGCTTCTGGCCCGGTGTGCCGAACAGGTAAAGAACCAAGTCCTCATCCACCGTGATACGCCCGAAATCCATCGCTACCGTGGTGGCCTGTTTGACAGCACGCTCATGATCCGATGAGATTTTCCGTTCGGTGGAGACGACATCGATCTCGCTGACTGAACGGATAAATTCAGTCTTGCCAGCGCTAAAGGGGCCAGTCACTACCATTTTGACCGTTTGCATAAGTTCTCACCCTCAAAATAATTTAGATGGAACGAATTCGCGTGATCAAGCGGTTGACCAGCGATTTTTGCTCTTCTCGGGTTTCCGGCGCCAGTTCGGGCCGGGCCTTTTCCACCGGAACAGGCACGCCCGCCGGGCGTACGACTTCCACCAAACCGGCCTGCAGCAGCCCATACACGATCCGGCGAATTTCGATATCGCTCATCTTGGCCGCGCTGGCAATCTGTTGGATCGTGTTGCGCGGATTAATGAACGAGACCACACGCCACTCCTCGACACTCAGGTTCATCTTCTGAATATTCGTGTCGGGGCGTTCGGTGAACTTGAGCGCCATATCCAGGCTCGGGATTTCGTCCTGAAGCTGTTCCCATTCCCGAAGCTGGCGCGCGCCTTCAATGATCAGGTTTTCAAGATCGAGCCGCACCGTAATGCGATCATCCGGTGGCAGCACGTCATTTTCAAAACGGAAGAAACCTTCCACCCAGGTGAACAGGCGCCGCACAATATCATTGAAATACGCCTGAAGAGAATTCAGAATATCGTCTTGCGACATGTAACCGGCGTTGATCAACAACAGCCCCAGCTCTTTATCCGAAACCTGCGCCGCGCGGCTCTGGATGGCCCGCAATTGGCCGGTCGTCAACCGGTTGGAGCGATGCAAGACCGCCGCCAGGTTATTCTCTTCCTGGCCGATTTGAGCAAAAGCCAGTTTCCCATCACGAAAAGCAACCCGGGCAACTTCGTTCGGGCCCTCGATCACCAACGTGCCCGTCTTGTGCGCCAGGTTTATTAGGTTCAACAATTGTGCAACTGTAAAATCGCGGAGGTTACCCCGTAACGCCATAGATGACCTCAATCATAGTTACACGCTCAAACAAGATAAAACGATTATACATGCAAGGGATAGATGCGTCAAATAGGCGGCCCGTATTGAAAAGCAACTGGAAGGTAACTGCAACCGCTCCCAAAACCGATTCGCACGCGCGCCGGTCATGGCGCCCATTAAAATGTCGTCATCTGACACTACTGCGGCCGGGCCTCGACCACCACATCCACGCTTTCGATCGCCGCCCCCAGGCTGTAAACAGCAAACGCAAAGGGCTGGGCGTTGCCAGGGGCCAGGTCGCCCTGCCATTCCCAGCGCCGGAAACCGACGATTTGCCCATCCCTGCCGTAGGCCACAGCCGCCAGCCAGAGCGTGGCCGCAGCCTTCGACCCGCCCGCAGGCAGGGCCACCTCCCCTTGCACTTGCGCCGAACGCCCGCCCCAATCCACACTGACGAGTACATTGCGCGCCGCGGCCGGAAGATAGCGCCCAGCCCCGGCATCCCCCGCAGTCAGCCGCATCGACGTCAGCAGCTGGGCGACGGGGGCCGAACCCGCGCCGGCCTTCGGGAAGAAGGCGTACGCTGGCAGCGTGCTCCCCGCCGGCAGAATGTCGAGCGGCGTGAACGCCTGCGCACTGGCGCTGCCCTTCCCGTCGGCATCCACCAACGAAATCTGCAACGATACATTTTCGAGAGGCTCGGCATACGGGTTATGCAGCGCCGCAAAACAATACAGCCCGTCGCCCGATGGAATACACTGCACCGCGCCAACCTCGAGCGCAGCCGGCGTGGTCTCTGGCCCCGCGCTGCCCGCCGCCCCGCCAACCGGGATCTTGAGCACCGTCCCCAGCGCCAGGGCCTCGGCCACCACACCCGGGTTGGCTGCCAGCAGATCCTGCAGCCGCACGCCAAAACGCCCGGCAATACCGGTCAGCGTGTCGCCGCTGACCACCGTATAAGTAGACGGCGTCGATGTCGGCAGGGCAGGCTGCGTGGCCGCCACGCTGGCAACCGGCGCAACCGTCACGGTGACCGTCAGGTATGGGCTTAGATTCGCCGCCGACGACGGCAGCACCGGGCTGGGCCCGGACGAACATCCCGCCATAACTACCGCAACCAGGGCCGCCACCAGATATCCGGGGCGGCGTAAAGCCCGCATGTCTTTCATTCGACCTCTCGCTCAACCCGTATACGGGTCATTTATATTAACTCACTCACCTTGCCCACGCCCGGTCCGTCTTTACCACCGAGAGACTGGGTCACGCACAGAAAACGGTGAAAATAACTCCGTGTCTCTGCCGCCTGCCACCCCACTGCCGCCGCTGGACCGTACTCGCACGAACCCCGAAGGATGGTCGAAGGACAGTCGAAGGACGGTCGAAGGACGGTCGAAGGATGACCGAAGCGCCTCCCTGGTCACCCCATCGTAACAGTCCCAGATGGCGCCAGTGCGCAAGACGCGCAACCAAGAACCTTCCAACGATTATATAATACCCGCGGGTAGTTCAATCAACAGGATTGCAAGGGTTTTGCCAGAAACAGCGCTTGCCCGCCCGCCTACCCTGTGCTAGACTTAATAGTATGGTCCAAGATATGCTCCCGCCGGAACAGTCGCAAGACGAGTTGATGCTTGAGCAGGCCATCGAGTCCATGCGCCAGGGAAAACCAGCCCAGGCGAAGGAAA
>Ga0302321_100002399_pt1 | contig 16052 bp, 12 predicted proteins | sample Fen_T0_1_FD_202505 | JGI IMG/M metagenome (GOLD analysis project Ga0302321, IMG submission 202505) | Peat permafrost microbial communities from Stordalen Mire near Abisko, Sweden - Fen_T0_1 | ecosystem: Environmental > Terrestrial > Soil > Wetlands > Permafrost | place: Sweden: Abisko...
AAGTGCAGCGAGATACAGGCCAACGCCATAGACCGTGTGCGTGACTAGGCTCTTGATCGAGTTCAAGACAGGGGTTGGCGTTTTCGAGGATGCGATCCCTGCTCCCAAGGCGGGCTGCAGGATGAGCAAGGGTGCTGCGGCCGTAACGATTCCAATGACGAGCGCGGGAAGAAACGACGGCGATCGCGCCCATTTCAAGCCGAACGTGGAAAGCAAGACGGCAGCGAAGGTGATGCCGATGAAGTAGTGGGCGAGCCATCCCATGAGCAACTCGCCTTTGACCGGCGTTGCCCTTGCGATGCTCTCGTGTATCCAATGCCTTCGGGGAAGGTGACCGATCCAGCGCCCCAGGAAGGCAAAATTGAGGGATGGTATTCCAAACTGCCTGAGCAAGAGGGCCCAGACGTCCATCGCCAGGGTGGCCCCAACACCGATGAAAACTGTGCGCAACGCGAATTCGATGGTCTCAGTCATGGTAACTCCTGCATTCAAACGGCCAGCGGTATCTCCATGCAGTAGCGTTGCCTCTGGGCGCGCGACAATCCAATCGTCTTTCCGGATGTCAGCCCTCGGTTACGCTGAGGGCTTGGTGGCGCGACGCCGAGCTAGTCCAGGAGGCGGCCGAGCACGCCCGCCTCCACGCACGGCCAGTCGCTCGGGCCCAGCTTCTCGCGCAACGGAGCGACTGGCGCCGTGGTGCGGGTCGTGCCCGCCCACAGCCCGCGCATGGATGGAAAGGTCTGCGCGTTTCGGATTCACTCCCTGGCAGCCTGTCGGGCGCGCGTCTCGAGATCATCGAAGGCGCAGGGCACATCAGCAGTCTCGAACAGCCCAAACGCGTGCTGGCCATGCTGGAGTCGTTTCTCGCGTCGGCGCTCCAGCCGGGGTGAGCGCTCGATGCCTTCGATCAGATTCGCATAACCCCTGCTCGGGCGGCGGCTACACCGTTGCGAGCGCTGGCAGGCGGTGCACGAGCGTGCGGCCGCGAGCATGGGGCGCATGGCTCAGGGCAAGAAAGCGTCGCGGCATCGAATATTTGCGGTGGACGCGTGAGTGGAGTCAACTCTCCGCATGGCACGGGCAAGGCTTCGGCAAATCTCTGCGACCTCCAGAATCGATGCCGGTTTGCGCGGCCGCCTTGAGCAGTTCGGTCTCGCAACCGTCTTAAGTTTCCTGGATCTCGAGCGGCGTTCTGGCCAGATCCTCATTGTCGCCGACGACAAGGTAGGCCGAGTTTGGCTTCGCGGCGGTCAGGCCATCTCCGCACGTATCCAAGGATCACGCCGCGTGAATCGAGCCGCCATCTATGAGCTCTTGTCGTGGGAAGGCGGATACTTCGCCTTTACACAGGAGGATCTTTCATCCGCCGTCGACGAAATCGGCGAACCAACGGCGCTGCTCCTGATGAACGCTGCCCTCCGCACCGACGAAGCGGCCGCGCCCGCATTCTAGCTATCCGCGTTTGGGCCAGGGACCCAACGGCATGCGCCTGAAAGTTCAGCGGGAATATTTTCCTGGCTTGCGCGGTTTCGGGGTTGGTGCGGTCATGCGAATCACCTTCTTCACCGAGCAGGCGGCGGAGGCCGCCGTCGAAACCTGGGAGCGCCATGGATTCGCCGCGGCGCGATCAGGAACGGTCGTAGTCACCGACTGCCCAACCCTTTGGGCGGTCCCCATCATTCATCGAGCCATCGGCTTCCAGCAGGTCGAGCGGCTGGATGTCATCAGTCCGGACAGTCCAAGCAGGACGCCAAGCGCGGGGGAGCAGAGAGATGTTTCTTTGGATGGATTTTCCTGAACGAGGAGCTCGCAAGCGATGAAGGAGAACCAAGTCCCTAAGAGTAGCGCCAGCGATACACAGAAAGAGCTTGCCCAGCTTCGCGAGGAGGCCAGGGTTGCGCTCGATCTGGCCGTCGTGGCTTTGGCGCCGTCGCCGCTCCTCGAGCGCCTGGCGATGGCCGTGGGCTTGCTGGAGTCGCTAGGCGAGCTCCCCGCAGACAGCCCGCCGGTGGTGGCGCTTGTCCCGAAAACAATCGCCCGCTCGAAGAGCAGCCTCGATGATTGGCGCAGCTGGCACAAACAGCACTTGGAGAGGAGAATTCCATCCGGCTAGGCGGGCTTGGACAATCGTAGCCCGATGGTCGACAAGTCTCCTCTGCTCCCAGCTACTTCTTGCCCTTCTTCTTGTGCTTGGCCTTTCCACCCTTGCCCTTGGCCTTGGTCTTCGCTTCCGCTGCTTCGTTCTTCGCCTTGAGCTCGTCGTTTTCCTTGGTCAGGGTGTCGACCTTCGCCTGGGCGGTCGTCAGCTCTGACTTGAGCTCGGTGAGCTTGGCCAAGTTGGTCGCGCATTCTTTGCGTTGCTCGGTCGACTCCTTCTTGCAGGTCTGCAAGGCGTCGTTGCAGACCTTGTCTTCACAGCTCGTGCTCGCCAGTAACCAGGCGCCGAGAGCTCCGCATGTCAATAGCTTGAATGTTCGGGTCATTGCATTTCCTTCCTTCGTTGCTGCAACAAATTGAAGGGTACCAACCATACCCCGCTTCGCCGACACGCCGCAGGCTAACACAATCCGTTGGTGCGTCGATAGTTCAGCGATCAACTCGCAAGAAGGTCGCACGAGGACCGCGGTGGGATGCGACGTCCGTCGCACGGAGATTGGCCGGCGGATTGCGACCCAGTATCTCTGATGCTACGGTCAGACATGCCCAGCCCGCGCTTGCCGGTCGTGCTTGCCTGTGTGCTGTCCGTCGGCTGCCAGGGTAGGCCCCAAAGTAATGATGTCCTGCCCCTGGCGGATCTGGCCGAGAAGGCCGAGCAAGCGGTCTGTAGCCAAGAGGCCCGGTGCGGTTGGTTTCCAGATGTTGCCAGCTGCAAGTTGGCCAGTGCGTGGAAGATGGATCCACTCGTGGCCAGTATCAAGGCTGGCCGTATCCAGTACGACAGCAAGGCTGCGGCTGCCTGCATCGCGGCCCTGACCGCTTTAGGGTGCAACCTGACGGACCAGTCCGACGATGCCCCGCCCGCTTGCATGAGCGCCTTCAGGGGCAGCGTCGCCGTCGGGGGCACGTGCTACATGGACGATGACTGTGTTTCTGGAAACTGCGGGGGCAAAGCCTGTTCGTTGCCGGTGGACTGCTGCGCGGGCACCTGCGTCGCCGAGGCGAAAGTTCCCACGATTCCGGTCGGTGGTAGCTGCTACCCACCCGGGGGAAGCGGGAACTGCGCGGAGGGTACCTATTGCGACAACTCCAGCGCCGGTGGCACGTGCGTCACCGGCATCGTGTTGGGGCAGGCTTGCGATCCGGTCGGCCTCCAGTCGGCGGGCTGTCAGCCGCCCGGCACATGCCGGCCAAGCAGCGGTGCGCTGGGTGGCACCTGCACGCCCCCGCCTGCCGAGGGCGAGACTTGCGATGCAAACGCGGCGGTGTGCAATTCAAGCCTCAACTATTGCGACAACACCGGCACATGCACGCTCAAGTTGGCCGTGGGCATGCCGTGTCCCGACCGCGGCGGCTGTGTAGACTATGCGGTCTGCTCTTCAGGGACGTGCGTCGCAAAGAAGAAGCCGGGCGAGGCGTGCGACGGGGCGCAGGTCGACCCGTGTATGGGGGTACTCATGTGCAGCGGCGGCATCTGCGCTCTGACCAGCGACCCCGCGTGCCTGACGGTAGGACCGTGATTTCCACAAATCGACCTGCGGCTCACGAAATCGCGCCGATTACTTGGAAACAGGCTGCTTTGCCGAGACCGCCTTGATGGCGAATCGATCGTGGTCCGCCTTCAAGCGCAACGGCCCCATCACCTCGATAGCGATTTCCTCCTCGCAGACCGAGTCGATCACCAGCGTGACCTTGGGGAATATCTGTTTGCCGACGACGATGGCGGCACCCGTGGGCGCGCAACCAGACGTCTTCCCGACCAGCTCCGCGTGGGCGCGCTTGGCGACCAGGCGCGCATCGGCTAGGCGCGTCTGCAATTGAATGATTTGCGTCTTTCGCTGCCCAGGAAATCGACTGGCAAATCCCGGCTTCTCCGCACAATCAGCAAGCGTCGATTCGAGGTTCCCCACAAGCGCGCGCGCACGAGCAACGCTGGCTCTTGCCTTGTCCACCTGGCAATCCGTGCTGGCGTTGTAGCCCGCGTGCACGAGGGTGGGAACGCACATCTCCGCCCCGAGAAAGCCCGCCACGATGTCCGTTCCCGCGACTACCCGCCCACCAATGATGCCGCCCTGGGTGATGGTCACACTTCCCTGCGCAACGATTGCGGAATCATGGCATTCGATGTCGACCAGGATATCGCCACCACATTCCACGGTGACCATGTGCAAATAATGGGCTTGCAGGTCGCCGCCGCTTTGCAGCCTTCCTTTGTGGCCGCCATTCACGCCGCCTTTGATGGTGATGTCTCCCGCCGCTTCGATGGTCGCGACGCCAACATTGCCATCAATGACGATGCTCTTGGCGGACTTGATGTGAAAGCCGTCGAGCACACTGCCATGAATGGTCACGTCGCCGCAGAAATCGATGTTGCCAACTTTGAAGTCGAGGTCCCCGGGGATCTCAAGATGCTGTTCGACCGACAGGCGACCCGAGAGGAAACGAACGCATCCAGGCTGGGTGGCAAGGACCCGAGCGGAATTCTTGGCATCGATAGCCACACGATCGCCAAGGTCGAATGGGCAGGCAGGGGCGGCAAGCAACCCGCCGTAGACATCCAGGCCGCTCTTCGGGGTGGGCGGCAACTCGCACAAGATCTGTCCGGCCCGGACATTGATGAAGTGGCTGACTTCGTGCAAGTCGACGGTTTCGTCCGAGTAATCTCGTAAGAGCGAAATGCCCATGGGAATGAGCCAATCAATGGCTTGCCATGGTTCCGCAGCGACGCCCTTGGCCACCACGACGGTCGCACCACTTTCGCCCTTGGCGAGCGAGCGCGCGAGCTCCGGCAGTCGCGTTTCTTCCTCCTTGGAAAGTCGCAATCCGCAGCCGTGAACAAAGGCCACCACCTTGTCTGGCGGGCATTCCGCCGTGGATGACGAACGTGCGATTTGCACCGACGCGGTCAGCTTGTCTGCCGACACGACAAGCAACAGCTTCCAACCGTCGCCCTGTACTTCGCTGGCGACTTCAACCCTCGGAATCTTTTCCTCAGGCAGCTTGCCCATGTTGCTTTTCAACAGTACCCCCGGCGCCTCGGCAGATCCTTTTCCTACGCCTGTTGCTCCTGGTCATGTTATCGACACATCCGCGACAGGCCCTAAGTCGGGTGACTCGCCGTGCGTTGTCATGAATTGCCCGGGATTGGCTGGATTGGCTGGAACTAGACGGCGCGGGGGTCTTGGGTCACCATCGAGACGATGGCGCTCCGATACATCTTGGTCATGCTGGCGGGACTCGCCTTCGCCCGGCCAGCCCTGGCCGGGCTCGACAAGTCCGATGAGTCGCCGTCCGGCCAGGTGATGCCCGGAGCCTTTGACGGCCTGGCGCGCAACTTCGCCAACAGCTTCGTGGGCCTCAACTTTGGCTTTCATCTAGCGGCTGTTGCGGCCACCGCCACCATGACCTCACAGGACGTCGATCTGAGCGTGCACAACTACTTTCACGAACACCCGCGCTGGGGCCGCGCGGCCTATCCCGCCGTTATCCTGGGCGTGGCCGGACCCGTGGCGCTGTTCGGCGGGTTGCACATCGCCGGGCGCACGAGCGGCAATGCGGAAACCGTGGGCGCGGCTTTCGCGGTCTTGCAGGCGGGGGTGCTGACCTTGGGCTATGTGACCCTGCTGAAATTGGTGACCGGCCGCCCCGCGCCGCGCGACGACTACATTCCATCGCTCGCGCCCGATGAGGCCGCCCTAAGCCGAACCTTCCGTCCCGGCACCTACCGAGGCGGCGTGATCGCAGGCTGGCCATCGGGCCACGTGGCGGTCACCACGGCCATGCTGTCGTCGTTGGCGGCCTACTATCCTGAGAGTTACTTGCTCCAGGTAGTGCTGGTGCTTGGTTCGGCGGGCATGATGTTCTGCGTGTCGTCGTTCGAGGCGGGCGGCATGCACTGGGCCTCGGACGCCGTAGCCGGCGCGCTGATGGCCATTCCCATCGGTCTGTCGACAGGGCAGGGGATGCGCCGCCTGGTCCAAGGCGAGAAAGCGCGCAGCCAGTCCGCGTGGTTCATCGGCCCGTCGCTACGTGCGGGCATCACCGGCGCCGTTCTAGGCCGCGCGTTTTAGGAAGTTCACCACGGAGAACACAGAGAACAGGAGGGTTCGGAACCCAGATCCGAGAACCCTTTCCTCTCCGGCTCTGTGTCCTCCGTGTCCTCTGTGGTTCTTCTTAGCCCTTTAGCTGACTGATGTCTCTCACCGCGCCGGTGTCGGCGCTGGTGGTCATGGCGGCGTAGGCGCGCAGGGCGGCTGACACCTGGCGTTTGCGGGGCTTGGGCTTCCAGGCCAGATCTTTGCGGGCCTCCATGGCGGCGCGGCGCCTGTGCAGGTCTTGCTCGCTGATGGCTAGGTGGATGCGCCGGTTGGGAATATCGATCTCGATGGTGTCGCCCTCTTCGACGAGAGCGATGGCGCCGCCGCAGGCGGCTTCGGGCGAGACATGGCCGATGGACAGGCCTGAGGTGCCGCCCGAGAAACGTCCGTCGGTAAGCAGGGCGCACACCTTGCCGAGGCCGCGCGACTTGAGATAGCTCGTGGGATAGAGCATCTCCTGCATGCCAGGGCCGCCCTTGGGGCCTTCGTAGCGGATCACCACCACGTCGCCGGCCGCGACCTTATTGCCCAGGATGGCTTCGACCGACTCGTCCTGACTTTCGAACACGCGCGCCTTGCCCGAGAATTTCCAGATGGATTCGTCCACGCCCGCGGTCTTCACGATGCAGCCCTTTTCGGCCACGTTGCCGTACAGCACGGCCAGTCCGCCGTCCTGGGAATAGGCGTGCGCCTTGTCGCGGATGCAGCCGTCTTTTCGATCTAGATCGAGGGTGTCGAAGCGGCGATCCTGGCTGAAGGCCTCTTGTGTGGGCACGCCGCCCGGCGACGCGGAATAGAACGTGCGCACCGATAGATCCTTGCTGGTGGCCGCGTCCCACTCGGTGATGGCCTCGCCCAGGGTCTTGCTGTGCACGGTGGGCACCTGGCCGTGAATCAGTCCGGCGCGGTTCAATTCGGCCAGGATGCCGAACACGCCGCCCGCGCGGTGAACATCCTCCACGTGGTACTTGGCAGTGGCCGGCGCCACCTTGCACAGGCAGGGCACCTTGCGCGAGATCTTATCGATGTCGGCCATGGTGAACTTCACCTCGGCCTCTTGCGCGCAGGCCAGCAGGTGCAGGACCGTGTTGGTAGAGCCGCCCATGGACACGTCCAGCGCCATGGCATTCTGGAAAGCTTCGAAGGTCGCGATGGAGCGCGGCAGGACGGATGCGTCGTCCTTTTCGTAGTAGCGCTTGCACAGCTCGACGGCCACGCGGCCGGCGCGCAGGAACAGCGCCTTGCGATCGGCGTGGGTGGCGACCAAGGTGCCGTTGCCGGGCAACGACAGTCCCAGGGCCTCGGTCAGGCAGTTCATGGAATTGGCCGTGAACATGCCCGAGCACGAGCCGCAGGTGGGGCAGGCCGAGCGCTCGTACTCGGCCACGTCGGCGTCGGACACCTTGGTATCGCCGGCGCTGACCATGGCGTCGACGAGATCCACGTGCACTTCCTTGCCGCCTTGGCTTGGCAACTTGACCTTGCCGGCCTCCATGGGGCCGCCCGACACGAACACTGCCGGGATGTTCAGGCGCAGGGCCGCCATCAGCATGCCGGGCGTGATCTTATCGCAGTTGGAAATGCACACCATGGCGTCGGCGCAGTGGGCGTTGACCATGTACTCGACGCTGTCTGCGATGAGCTCGCGCGAGGGCAGCGAATAGAGCATGCCGTCGTGGCCCATGGCGATGCCGTCGTCGATGGCGATGGTATCGAATTCCTTGGCCACGCCGCCCGCGGCTTCGATTTCGCGCGCGACCATCTGACCCAGGTCCTTGAGGTGCACGTGGCCGGGCACGAACTGGGTGAAGCTGTTGACCACGGCGATGATGGGTTTGCCGAAGTCGCCGTCTTTCATGCCGGTGGCCCGCCAGAGGGCACGCGCGCCAGCCATGTTGCGACCGAAGGTAGAGGTGCGTGAGCGGTACTGAGGCATGGGGGTTTACTACCACGAGCGCCCCTGCGATCAAGCGCCTGGCAGGAGCGAAAGCACGGTCCCCAGCACCCCTCCGGCCCCTGCGGATTCGGCAACATATGCAGGCGTGCCGCCGCCATGTTTCGGCGCTACAATGCGCCAACCCGTGACCGAGACCGATCCCTCGCTGATGAACACCGTGCCGCAGGCCGAAGGGGCCAGTGTGCCCGCGCCCGCGTCGGTACCCGCACCTGCACCAGCCGGGGTCAAGTTCGATGCACTGGTGGGAACCACCCTGGCCGATCGCTACGAGATCATTCGCCGCATCGGCGAGGGCGGCATGGGCGCAGTCTACGAAGCCAAGCACAGCATCATCGGCAAGCGCGTGGCCATCAAGGTGCTGCTAGAAAAGTTCCTCGAAAACGAAGAGCTCATCGCGCGCCTTCTGCAAGAAGCCCGGCTGGCCAGCTCTATCGGCCACCAGAACATCGTCGACGTCACCGACTTCGGCACCACCCGCGACGGGCGCGCCTTCGTGGTCATGGAATTTCTCGAAGGCGAGCCGCTGTCGGAGCTCATCATGCGCGACGCGCCCCTGTCGGTCGAGCGCAGCTTGGCCATCGTCAAGCAGGTGGCCAGCGCACTTGGGGCGGCCCATGACAAGGGCATCGTCCATCGCGATGTGAAACCCGAGAACGTGTACCTGGTTCGCCGCGGCGACTTGGACTTCGTCAAGGTGGTGGATTTCGGTGTGTCCAAGGCGGTGCGCAGCCAGGAAGAGGCGGGCAGCGAATGGCAGCGGCTTACCCGCACCGGCGCCGTGCTGGGCACGCCGCTGTTCATGTCGCCCGAGCAGGCAGGCGGCAGCGAGGATTTGGACGCGCGCGCCGATATCTGGGCCACCGCACTCATCCTGTACGAGTGCCTGACCGGCGAGCTTCCCTTTCGCGGCAACAACTACCTGGGCGTCATTGCACAAATTCAGAACAAAGACGTGCAGCCACCCTCGGCCCTGCGTCCCGAGCTGGGCATTCCCGAGGCGGTGGACCGCATGGTGATGCACGGCCTGGAAAAGGATCGCACGCGGCGCTACCAGCACATGGCGGCTTTCGAGCAGGACATGGAGCGCTTGCTGGCCGGGGATGCGGACGTCGCTCTCGACGACGGCGCCGAGCCTGGCACGCCCGCGCGCGCGCGCAGCCGATGGCCGTGGCACCTGGCCGTGGCCGCGGTGTTTGCGCTGGGGATTGGCAGCGCAGCCATGCTTGCCCGCGGGGGCAAGGAGGTCTCCGCCCGGCCCATGCCCTTGCCGGCCGCGCCAGCGCCCAAGGTCAGCGTGCCACCGCCGACCATCCCAGAGCCGACAAGGCCCGTGGCCGAGGCGCCGCAGACCTCGCCCAGCGAACGCGTTCACCGCCCGGGCAAGGGCCACCTGGTTCGCCCCCCGGTGGCGGTCGAGGAGGTTCCGCCCCCGGCCAAGAAGAGCAAGGCCGACGACAAGATCGCGCCTTCGCCCTATACTGCGCCCAAGGCACCCTAGTGCGCGTTCTGGTCAGCTCGCTCGTTTTGTTGTTTCTATTGCAGGGCTCTGCGCCGCGAGCGCAAGAGCCCGGTGCACTGGAACGCGCGCACAAACACTACGAATCGGGCGTCAGTCTTTTCGAATCGGGCAACAAAGAGCAGGCCCTGGTGGAATTCCAGGTGGCCAACGAGATCGCGCCCAAGAAAGAGAACATCTTCATGATTGCCCAGTGCGAGTACCACCTGGGCCAATTGGTACCCGCGCGCACCCATTACGAGGCGTATCTAGCGGAGCAGAAGCAGGGCGAGCTGGCCGACCTGTCGCGCTTGCGCATCGAGGCCATCAATCGCCGGCCCGGCGTGTTCGCCATCAACACCGTGCCCGACAACGTGGACGTCCGCATCGAGGGCGAGGGCAGTACCGTCATCGGTCAGGCGCCCAATGAGTTTCGCGTGCCGCGCGGTCACTACAAGGTGACCGCAAGCAAAACGAATTTCTCCAGCGAAACGCGCGAGCTGTCCATCGAGGTCGCGGAGACCAAGCCCCTCTTCTTCAAACTGGAACCTATTCCCGCCCACCTGACCGTGCGCACGGATCCGCCCAACGCCGCGCTGTTCGTGCGCGGCAACCGCGCGCAAAACCCCTACGTCCAGGACGTGCCTCCCGGAAACTACGAGATCTACGCCGAGGCTTCGTACTACCAGCCCAAGCGCGAAAACATCATGCTCGCCCCTGGAGAAGAGCGCGTGGTCGAGTTTCCGCTTACCTACGTGCAGCGCTCGGGTCGGCCCGAGTTGATCGGTTTCTGGACTGGCATCGGCGCAGTCGGCGGTGGGCTAATGGTGCTCACACAAGGCAACCCCAAGGATCTTCGTCCCTCGCTATCAGTATCCCTCTTCGCTGCCGGAATGCTCGCGGGCGGTATGACGCTCGGTGTGTTGTCGTCAACCACGCCGCTCGTGCCAAGCTACATTCGTGATAATTTGGCTTTGTTTCGCATCGGTTCGATGTGGGTTGGTGATGTTGAAGGCGCCACGCTCGCAATGGGTCTCAGCCACAGTTGGGCTGCTACCTGGCTAGGAGGGGCTGGCGGGCTCATCGGCGGAGCCGTTGCGGGTTGGTGGCTCGATGATTTGTCGCCCAACTATGGGCGCGTGTCGCTCATTCAGAGCTCGGCACTCCTCGGAGCAGTTGCCGGAGCCATCGCGGTCTCGGCCCTCGGGCTCTATCCCACCTTCAGCCAAACACTTAGTCGTTCTCCGACCTTGATTCAGAAATCCCCTGATGATTCTCAGGATAGTGCCTTCAACAACGCGTACACCAACTACCGCAACCAGATCAAGCAACGCACCTCCTGGGGTATGCTTGCTGGGCTCAACGTGGGCTTGGCAGCGGGGCTCGCCATGGCGTATCTGCCTGACCAAAGTGTGTATGGGCCGAGCTGGCAGCGCGTGATGATGGTCGACATGGCGGGATTGGCGGGCGCAGTCTTCGCCACCACGATTGAGCTGTGTTCCCGAACTGAAAACGCTCACTGCGCCGATTCAAACACCACACTCAACAGCCGAACGGCGCGCTTCTCCCTCGTGGGGGCAGGGTTGGGCTTGTTCGCCGGTTGGCTGCTCACCATGAACTACGATCGCGTGCGCGAGACCCGACCCGAGCGGCCGCTGTTTTCGTTCATCCCACTGCCCGGCGCCGTGCCCGTGGAATCCTTGATGGGAACGGCCGAGCTTCTGCCTGGCCTGCTCTCGTCCGGCCGATTCTAGCTTCAGGGTTCGACCGGCCAGACCGTCCGGCGCATCACCACGTAGCCATCTTTGCTGAAGACTTCCTCGAACCCGGCGCGCTTCGCTTCGCGCATCCATCCCGAATCGCGTTCCACCAGCGCGTGGCTGAAAATGGGGTTTCCGAGTCGGTCAGTCTGGATGCTCAGTTGCGGGAAAGTGCGGCCAAACCACAGGTAGCCGCCGGTAAAGAGCGGTTGATCGTAGAGCAAGCCTGTGATGTCGGCTTGACGTCCGGCCCAGACCTGCGCGTCGTAGCGCCCGCGATCGAGACCGGCGAAATCATTCCCTCGGGCATGGCGTGCGCCATCGACGAATACCAGCGCGAGCGAGGCCAGAATCACGGAGCGGACGAGCCACGTTCGCAGGCGGCGTGTGGGCAGCGGGTTGCCGTCGACCCACACGGGAGCCGGCTCGGCGGGCTTGCGCGGTGCCAGCCACGCGCCGGCAGTGGCCGCAGCCGCGATCAGGACGAGTGGCCAGAAGAGCATTACGAAGCGCTCTTCCTTGTGGGCCTGCGTGCTGAGCAGAATGGTCAGTCCCAGGGCCGAGGCCACGAACGGCCAGGTGGCGCGGATCCCGATGATGCACAGGATGGCAAGCACGGGCAGCGCCATGGGCAAGCGCTTGAGGAAATGTTCCAAGTACCACTTCCACGGCTGGGTGCCGAAGATGGAGGCACCGCCCTCGACCAGGTTGAATTTCACGTAGCCGATGAAGGACGCCAGGAAACCACCCCAGGTCAACTTGTCCACGAGGCCAAACACCAGCACTGGCAGCATGGCCGCGCAGGTCGCCACCACCGCCAGCCAGAAGCGCCGGGACACCATCAGCCACAGCGCCACCACCAACGGTACGGGTGCGTGCTGGATGCGCAGGCAGACCCCAAGCCCGAGAATCACACCCATGAAGGCCGCTTTGATTCGCCCCTCACCCCCGGTCGTGCTGGCGAGCTCAGCCGTGAGTACCAAGGCGCAAACCATGCAAAGGATCGACGCCTGCTCGCTGAGCGTGTGGATCGAAAATCGGACCTGCAACGGAAAGGCCGCGCACAAGAGCGCGCCGATAAGCCCGCCCTGCCAACCGATGGGGGCTGTGTCGTTGTCGGACGTGCCGCCAGGACTTGCCGCCACGACTCGGTTGGGCCCGATCCGTCGCGCCATCAGCATCCCGCCGCGCCAGCCGGCCCACACCAGGCTCATGCTGAGCAAGGCCCAGTGCGCCTGCAGAAGCTTGCCGATGGTGCTTCCGTCGTGCACGCCCAGACGCATGAGGAGCGCCATCCAGGCGCCGTGATAGCCCGGCAGCACCCACGATCGGACGCCGCTGCGCCATTCCCAGGTTTCAATCCACGCACCGGTCAGCCGGCCCCAGGCGGGTTCGAGGTACTGGAAGAACTCGTCGGGGTGGTGGACTGGCTCGTAGCGCAGGGCAAGCACGCGCAGGATCGCCCCCACAAGCACGATGGCTGCAAGCGCGATGTTGACCCTGCGTTTGCTCACCGGCCCCAGGTCTCCACCTCGAAGATGCGTATGATGTCCTTGCTGTCTTTGGGTTCAAACTCGATGCGCACCCCGCGCGCCTGCGCGCAGGCAAGGTCGTGCGTGGCGACCGCGTCCAGGTTCGACACAACCTCCAGCGACGGCCCTTGCCCGCTCGCGGTCAGGCAACGGAGCGTGTAGTGGTTGGCCGTCAGCCCTGCGTCCTCGACCGCGCCAGCATGGCGGATCACCACCCGTTCCAGGGTGTGGCTTTCGCGCCAGAGGAGCTCGATCCAGGGATGCCGGTCGCGCTCGGCCGAGGCCCATTTTTCCACCTTGTCGGACGGCCATTTGCCGTCGACCAAGAAGGCGGGATGATGCAGCGACGCCCAATCTCCGTAGAACGAGCTGGCACGAATGGTGGGGCCGAGGTCCCACAGCGAGAAATTGTGAACTTCCGCAGGCGGGGTTCGCCGTCGCGGTAGGACGACCTCGATGTGACCGTCGGCGGCGACGAACGAGACCAGCCCGAAGAGCCACAGGCCGCAAACCACGGTCAAGCCCAACATCCAGGGCTTGATCCGTCGCGGACGGTCGAGCTGTTGCTGTGTCGTCCCCAGCACTTGTTACTTCTTGGGAGCTCCGTTCATTTCCACGCGTACGGGCTGGATCTTCCAGATGTCCTCGCAGTATTCGCGGATGGCCCGATCCGACGAGAACTTGCCCATGCGTGCGGTGTTGAGGATGGACATGCGCGTCCACTGCTTGGTGTCCTTGTAGGCGGCGGACACCCGGCTTTGGCAATCGATGTACGAGGTGAAATCGGCCAGCAGCATGAAGTCGTCGCGTTCGAGCAGGCTCTTCACCAGGTTCTCGAACAGCGTGCGATCCCCGCGTGAGAAGAAGCCCGAGCGCAGAAGCTCGATGGCCTCGTGAAGTTCGCCGTTCGCATTGTAGATGTCGCGCGGCTTGTACCCGTCGGTGCGCACCTTGCGCACCTCCTCGGTGGTGAGACCGAAGAGGAAGAAGTTGTCCGCGCCGACTTCCTCGCGGATCTCGATGTTGGCGCCGTCGAGGGTGCCGATGGTCAGGGCGCCGTTGAGCGCAAACTTCATGTTGCCCGTGCCCGAGGCTTCCATGCCCGCGGTCGAGATCTGTTCGGACAGATCGGCGGCGGGGTAGATGCGCTGGGCGTTCTTCACGTTGAGATCGGGCAAAAAGACGATGCGCAGGCGGTCGCGCATATCGCGGTCGTTGTTGATGACCTCGCCCACGCTGTGGATGAGCTTGATGATGAGCTTGGCGGTGACGTAGCCGGGGGCGGCCTTGCCACCGAAGATGATGGTGCGCGGGCTCTCGTCCCGCGCCAGGTCGAGCTTGAGCCTGCGGTACAGCGTGATGGCGTGCAGGACGTTCAGGTGCTGGCGTTTGTACTCGTGGATGCGCTTGACCTGCACGTCGAACATGGACTCGGGACTGAACTGCAGTTGGTACTTGCTCCACGAGGCGTCGGCCAAGGCGCGCTTGTTGTCGAGCTTGACCTGGTGCCACTTCTCGACGAAGGCGGCATCGCCGACGAACTTTTCCAAGTCGCGCAGGCGGGTCAGGTCGGCGATCCACTTGTCCCCGATGGCCTCGGTGATGAGAGCGGACAGCCCGGGGTTGGCCAGCATGAGGAAGCGGCGGGGCGTGATGCCGTTGGTCTTGTTGCTGAACTTCTCGGGCGAGATCTCGGCAAAGTCGCGCAGAACCGTCTCGCGCAAGAGATCGGAGTGCAGCTTGGCCACGCCGTTGACGGCATGGCTGCCCACGGTGGCCAGGTGGGCCATGCGCACGCGACGCTCGCCGCGCTCGTCGATGATCGACATGCGCGCCAGGCGGTCCTGATCGCTCGGGTAGCGAAGGCGGATCTCGTTGAGAAAGCGCCGGTTGATCTCGAAGATGATCTCCACGTGCCGGGGCAGCAGCTTCTGCATGAGGCGAAGGGGCCAGGTTTCCAGGGCCTCGGGCATGAGGGTGTGGTTGGTGTAGCTGAGCGTGCGCGTGGTGATTTCCCACGCTGTCTCCCAAGGCATTTCCTTTTCGTCGACCAGGATGCGCATCAGCTCGGCCACCGCGAGCGACGGGTGGGTGTCGTTGAGCTGGATGGCGTACTTCTCATGGAAGCGATCCATGGTGGTCTCGTGCTGCTCGTAGATGCGGATCATGTCCTGCAGCGAGCACGAGATAAAAAAGTATTGCTGCTGTAATCGCAGCAGCTTGCCCGCCTCGGAATCGTCGTTGGGATAAAGAACCTTGGTGATGTTCTCCGAGAGCGCCTTCTCCTCGACGGCGCGGCGGTAGTCGCCCACGTTGAAGGCCTGCAGGTCGAGCGAGATGTAGGCTTGCGCCTGCCACAGGCGCAACATGTTGGCGGTGTTGGTGCGGTGGCCAAGTATCGGCGTGTCGTTGGGGAAGCCCTTGACGACTTGGTCGGGAATCCAGCGCACACGGTAATGGCCCTTTTCGTCCGCGTAGTGCTCGGTGTGGCCGCCAAAACCGACCTTGAAGGCGATCTCGGGGTGGGCGATCTCCCACGGGTAGCCGAGGTGCAGCCAGTGATCCAGCACCTCCACCTGCCAGCCGTCCTTGATGGCCTGATCGAAGATGCCGAACTCGTAGCGGATACCGTAGCCGGTGGCCGGGATCTCCAGCGTGGCCAGCGAGTCGAGGTAGCAAGCGGCCAGGCGGCCGAGACCGCCGTTGCCGAGCCCCGGCTCTTCTTCTTGTTCCAGAAGCTCGTCCAGCGACAGGCCCAGCGCCTCCATGGCTTGCTGGGTCGGCTCCCAGATGCCCAGGCTGACCAGGTTGTTGCCCAGCTGTGGCCCGATGAGAAACTCGGCCGAGAGATAGGCCACGGTGCGGCTGGACTGCGAAAAGTAGGTGTGCGAGGTGTGGATCCAGCGGTGGAGCATGCGATCCCGCACGGTGTACGACAAGGCCAGGTAGTTGTCGTTGGGCGTGGCCACCTCGGGGAACTTCGCCTGATGGGTGAACAGGTTTTCGAGGAAGTCGTGCTTGATGGCCTCGACGTCCAGCCCGAAATGGACGTCC
>Ga0302321_100002403_pt1 | contig 16042 bp, 11 predicted proteins | sample Fen_T0_1_FD_202505 | JGI IMG/M metagenome (GOLD analysis project Ga0302321, IMG submission 202505) | Peat permafrost microbial communities from Stordalen Mire near Abisko, Sweden - Fen_T0_1 | ecosystem: Environmental > Terrestrial > Soil > Wetlands > Permafrost | place: Sweden: Abisko...
TCGCGCACCTCAACCTCGCGATCGCGCTGCTGAACGTGCCGGACATGGAGGCTGCCGGTCGCGAGGCGGAGTGGGTCGTGGCGAACGCGCCTGAGCGACCGCAGGGCCCGTATGTCCTGGGCCTTGCCGAGCGCGGGCAGAACCATCTACCCGAGGCGCTGGCGGCATTCGCAAAGGTGCTGGCCCTTGACCCTGACGATGCCGGCGCGAACGTGAACTCAGGCCAGATCCACATGCAGGAGCGCCAGTTTCCCGAAGCAATCGCTGCCTTCCGTCGCGCGCTGAGCGCCGAACCCTACAACGCCACCGCGGTCTACAACCTGGCCATGGCGCTCAATCGCAGCGGCGCGAGCGACGAGGCCGGGAAGGTGATGGCGCAGTTCCAGGCACTCAGGACAGCGGGTCACGGGAGCACACTCGGGCAGGTGTATGCCGAGCAAGGCCACTACGCCGAGGCACTCGTCTCGACTGGTCTTGAGCCCGAGCTCGTGGAGAAGGAGCCGCCAGCGGTGCGCCTGAGCGTCGTGCCTCTCGGCACAACGAGCGTTCGACGGAGCACAGCGCCAGCCGCCAGAGCGGACGACGGCGGCCTGGCGCTCGTCGACTACGACGGCGACGGCGCCCTTGACGTCGTGAGCATCGGCGCTGCTGGCCGAGCGCTCTTCCGCAATGACAAGGCCAACTTCGTCGACGCGACCGCCGCAACCGGTCTGCGCAGCCAGCCGACCGCGCCAGCGGGCGCAGGCGTCCTGGCCGGCGACTATGACAACGACGGCCACGTCGACCTCTTCATCCTGAGCGATCAGAGCAGCCGCCTCCTGCGTGGCGAAGGCAAACGCTTTGTCGACGTGACCAAGGCCGCTGGCCTGCCAGAGACAGGGCTCGCCGCGGCCGCGGCTGCCTTTGTCGACCTCGATCACGACGGCGACCTCGACTTGGTCGTGGCCGGTTCGAGCGTGCGCATCTTCCGCAACAATGGCAACGCCACGTTCACCGAAGTCACGGACGAAGCTCGCCTGCCCAAACTCGAGCATGTCGTCGCGATCGTGCCCACCGACTACGACAACCGGCGCGACGTCGATCTGCTGCTGCTCGACGAGCGGACTGGACCGCATGTGCTCGCCAATCTGCGCGACGGCACGTTCCGCGAGATGACCGCAGCGGCCAAGCTGAACGTCACAGGTTCCTTCACGGCCGTGGCTGCGGGCGACATCAATAAGGACGGCTACGTCGACTTCTTCCTGGCGCGGCGCGACGATCGTGCCTTGCTGGCGATGAGCGACGGGAAAGGCCACTACGACGTGAGCGTTGCCCCGGAGGAGACGCGCAACACGACCGCGGCGCTTTGCCTGGACGTCGACAACGACGGCCTGCTCGATCTGGCCGGCGTCTCCGGCGAGGAACTCTACATCCTCAGGAACGTGGCCACTGGCTGGACTGCTGTCGAGCGCGAACACGTCGGCGCCGTAGGTGCGCGCGGCCTCGTCGCCGGCGACCTCGACGGCGACGGCGACACGGATCTCGCGGTGCGCACCCTGATCGGACAGACGCTCATCGTGCGCAACGAGACCGAGCGCCGATTCGCGGCTGAGACCGTAAGGCTGGTCGGCCGCGGCACGAATCGCGCAGGCATAGGCTCGAAGGTCGAGCTGCGCGCCGGGAGCCTGCGCCAGCGCACCGAGCTGATGAGCGCCACACCTGCGCCACAACCCGTCGATCTGCTCTTCGGACTCGGCCGCAGGAGCAAGGTCGACGTCGTGCGTGTCTTGTGGCCTTCCGGCATCTTGCAGGCGGAGACGGACATCGCTGCGCCTTCTGCGACCATCACCGAGCTGGACCGCAAGCCGTCCTCCTGCCCCTTCCTCTACACCTGGAACGGCGAGCGCTTCGAGTTCGTCACGGACTTCCTCGGCGCTGGCGAGATGGGCTATTGGGAGGGCCCGGGGGCTTGGAGCCATCCGGATCCTGACGAATACGTGCGCATCCGCAGCGACCAACTGCGGCCGCGCAACGGGCGTCTCGATCTCCGGGTGACCAACGAGCTGGAGGAGGTGCTGTACCTCGATCGGGCGGAGCTCCTGGTCGTGACGCATCCGCGCAACGTCGAGGTCTATCCGAATGAAGGCATGATCGCGGCGCCTGGCCGCCCGTTCCAGCTCTTTGCCGCGCGCGACGCGCGGCCTCCGCTGCACGCGTTCGACGACAACGGCCGCGATCTCAGCGACCGCATCGCGCGCTTGGACCGCCGCTTTGCCGACGGCTTCGAGCTGCTGAGCATCCGCGGCTACGCGGCCGAGCACACGCTCACGCTGGACCTCGGAGCGCCGCGGGCTGGCCGCACGCTGCTGCTGCTGACCGGCTGGACCGACTATGCCTTCTCCACCGACAACTTCGCCGCGCATCAGAGTGGGCTCACAGAGATCGCACCTGTGCTCGAAGTACCGGATGACCAGGGCGGCTGGCGGGTCGCGATTCCGGAGGTCGGCGTTCCTGTCGGCCGGCCGCAGACGATCGTGCTGGACCTCACGGACGTCGTGACGCAGTCGCAGCACGAGGTGCGCATCCGCACGAATATGCGCGTCTACTGGGACCAGATCCTGGTCGCGACCGCGGACGAGTCGGTCGATCTCACGCCGAAGCGCCTGGTCGCCGCCACTGCGGACCTGCATTGGCGCGGCTTTGCCGCCGAAGGCTCACCCGACGGCCGCGAACCATTTGGCTACGACTACGCGCGCGTCTCGGCCTTCTCGCCATGGAAGGTGTTCCCTGGTCGCTACACACGCGAGGGCGACGTGCGCGAGCTGCTCACGGCAGTCGACGATCGCTTTGTGATCGCGCGCTCGGGCGACGAGATCAGCCTCTCGTTCGACGCGACCTCGTTGCCGCCGCTGCCGAACGGCTTCACGCGCACTTACTTGCTCTACGCCGACGGATTCAGCAAGGAAATGGACCTGCACTCGGCCAGCCCCGACGTCGTCACGCCACTGCCGTTCCACGGGATGTCGCGCTATCCCTACGGCCCAGAGGAGTCCTACCCACTCACGCCGGAACGGCGCGACTACCTCGATCGCTACAACACGCGCGTGATCACGGCGCCGTGGATGCGCCTCGAGGCCGAGCTGCTGCGCGAGGCCGCGATTCAGAACCGTCGCTAGGCTATGTCGCCCGGCAGGGCGGGCGTGAATCCCGGCACGCGGCTAGCCGAGGAAGCGGGCCAACCACTCTGGATGCAGGTTCCAGCCGGCGTAACCAGCAAGTCCCATCACGACACCGAACACTGAAAAGACCAGGGCTACCCCGAACAGCCAGCGCTTGCGCGTCAGCAGGGTCACGGCGTAGAGGGCCATAGCGAGCGTCAGGCCGGCCTCGCTCATGTCGAACTGGTCGTGGTGGGAGAGCAGGACCTCGTGCTCCTTCTGATAGCCCTCGGCCTCGGCCTTGATCGCAGCCTTCTCAGACTCGTAGCGCTGCACCTCGGAACGGTAGCGCTCCGTCTCCTTGGTGATCGCTTGGCGCGCGTGCTCGGAGAGGTTGGCCTCGGTGTCCGACCGCAAGGAGAGCTGATCGAGCTGCGCCTGGGCGATGGTCTGTTTGGTGCTCTTGGCCTGGTAGTAGGACCACGTGTCTACGGTCTTGGCCTGGAGCTGCGACATGGTCTGGCGGATATTGCCATCCTTCAGGCTGCCGATGGCCATGAAGGCCGCGCTCACTGAAATTACGACCGCCACGAGCGTCGTCAGTCCGCCGCCTTCGGCGTGCTCAATGGTCTCCTTGATGGTGTCGGCCACTTCACTCATATCGCTCCCTCCATGAAACGCGAGGATACATGCGTCTCGGCCAGGTCTGCAACGCGTCGCGTCGACCGTCGACCATTGTCGGTTGACTGGTTCGACCTGTGGCGGTCGAGTTGCTACCATGCAACCTTACGGTGGCTCCCTGTGTCGAAGGAGCGAGGAAGGAACGGGATCGTGACAGGCGGCGAAAGCAAAGCGCACTGGCCGCGGACGCGATCGACGAAGGCAGTCGGGATAGCCAGCATCTCCTGCTCCCTGCTGTTGGCTTTAGGGTGCGCTGTCACACCGACGACAACTGAGCCCACCCCGTCACCGACCGTCACGCCGACTCCCACGCCAACCCCGACTCCCACGCCCCCTGTGAGGAGCGCTGGCTGCGGTCTGCCGGCGCCAGGGACCGGACTCCAGGCGCTCACCGTCAACGCGGGCGGCAGACAGCGCAACTACGCGATCCTTGTCCCCACGACCTACGATCCGCAGAAGACACTCGCGCTCGTCTTCGTCCTTCACGGGCAGGGAGCCAACATCGCTGCGGCCATGGCGATGGGGCTGCAGGACGTGCCCGCAGCGGCCAGCGGCGCGATCTTCTTGTTCCCGCAGGGGATCGTCGATCCGCTGTACCCCGACATGGGCATCGGTTGGGACGAGTCATGTGGCGGCTACGACATGCTGTTCTTTGACGCCCTGCTCGAGCAGACCACATCGAGTTACTGCGTCAATCCACAGCGCGTCTTCGCGACAGGCTTCAGCTGGGGCGGCGACCTCGTCAACAACCTGGCCTGCTGCCGCGGCGACAAGCTGCGCGCCATCGCGCCCGCCTCGGGAGACGATGCACACTACAACGCGACCTGCGGCGCGACCGCGCCGGCGTTTCGCATCACTTACGGCGATGCCGATCCTTACTACGCGCAGAGCGATTTCGCTGATGCCGTCGCCTTCGAGCGGACCGCTCACGGCTGCCTAGCCGACTATGATCCTGTCAATCCCACGCCGTGCATTGCCTATCGCAGCTGCGGCCAACCCGTGATCGAGTGCAAGTACGCTGGTATGGTCCACACCCGGCCGAGCAACTGGGCGGCCGACACCTGGGGCTTCTTTGCGAGCTTCCAGTAGCCGGCGAACCGCTGCGGGCCGGCGGCCGGTCGCCCCTACTCGACCCGATCCTTTTCGCGGATCTCGACGCGGCGGATCTTGCCGCTGATCGTCTTGGGCAGCTCGGTCACGAATTCGATGATACGCGGGTACTTGTACGGGGCCGTGACCTTCTTGACGTGCTCCTGCAGCTCGCTCACGAGTGCATCGCGGGCAGAGTACGTCGCCGCAAGCACGACGGTCGCCTTGACCACCTGACCGCGCAATGAGTCTGGCACGGCCGTGACTGCACATTCCAGCACCGCCGGATGCTCGAGCAGCGCGCTCTCGACCTCGAACGGCCCGATACGGTAGCCGCTGCTCTTGATCACGTCGTCCCTGCGGCCGACAAACCAGTAGAAGCCGTTCTCGTCGCGCCAAGCCGTGTCACCCGTGTGATAGACGCCGTCGTGCCACACACTCGCGGTGAGCTCAGGGTCGCGGTAGTAGCCGCCAAACATGCCCACGGGCGTATGGCGTGCGGTGCGAATGACGATCTCACCGACTTCGCCCACTTCGCAGGGCTGGCCGCCCTCGTCGACGATGTCTGTGTCGTAGCCCGGCGACGGCAAGCCCATGGACCCCGGCCGCGGCTCGGTCCACGGATAGGTGCCCACGGCCACGGTGCATTCGGTCTGACCGTAGCCCTCGCGGATCTTGAGACCGGTCAGTCGCAGGAACTGGCTGTAGACCTCGGGGTTCATGGGTTCGCCGGCAATCACCGCGCACTTCAGCTGGGACAGGTCGTACTGAGAGAAGTCCTCTTTGATCAGATAGCGGTAGAGCGTGGGCGGCGCGCAGAACGACGTCACGCCGTACTTGGCCACGACTCGCAGCAGCTCCTTAGGCACGAACTTGTCGTAGTCGTAGACCATGATCGCGCTGCCGGCCAACCATTGGCCGTAGACCTTGCCCCAGGCGGACTTCGCCCAGCCTGTGTCAGAGACCGTCAGGTGCAGACCGTCGTCCTGCACTCCTTGCCAGTACTTCGCCGTCAAGATGTGGCCCAGGGGATAGGTGAAGTCGTGGCGCACCATCTTGGGGTAGCCGGTCGTGCCTGACGTGAAGTAGAGCAGCGAGATGTCCTGGTTGCGCGCGGCGTCGTCGCCGCTTGGACGCAATAGGTTGGCTGAGGCCGCGGCGTAGGCCGCGTCAAAGCTGACCCAACCGGGTCGCTCGCCGCCCACCGCCAACTTCGCCTTGAGCGCAGGCGATCTCGGCTGAGCGTCGTCTACGTGTTCGAGCACCGCCGAGTCAGCCACAGCGACGATCATCTTCACGTCGGCCGCGTTGTTGCGGTACACGAGGTCCTTGGCCGTCAGAAGGTGCGTGGCCGGGATAGCGATCGCTCCCAGCTTGTGCAGCGCCAAGAGGGCGAACCAGAACTCGTAGCGCCGCTTCAGGATCAGCATCACCGGATCGCCTTTGCCAATGCCGAGCGAGCGGAACACGTTGGCTGTGCGGTCGCTGGCCTCCTTGAGCTGTCGGAAGGTGAAGCCGGCCTCTCTGCCGCGGTCATCGCACCAGACAAGAGCCCGCTTGTCCGGCGCGGCGGCGGCGTACTCGTCGACGACGTCGTAGGAGAAGTTGAATGAATCCGGAACGCGAATCTCAAAGCGCTCCCGAAAGTCCTCGTAGGAGCTGAACTCGACGTGCGGTAGGTATCTTGCTAGCAGCATGGGACGCTCCCGCACCTACAGGATGACCGCCAGGAAGCGCGCGGGCCGGCCCTCGAGCGCCTGCATGCCGTGCGGCACGCCGGAGTCGAAGAAGAGCGAATCGCCGGTATGCAGGATCACCTCGTGACTGCCCAGCATCACGCGCACGTCGCCCTCCAGCACGTAGTTGAACTCCTGGCCCGGGTGGCTGTTGACGTGCTCCGGGCTTCCGGCCGGCTTGGGCTCGACCGTCACGAGGAACGGTTCCGCCTTCTTGTGGACGAAGTTGTGCGCCAGGCTCTGGTACTTGTACGCCTGCCGCCGGTCCACGGATGCGCCTTGGCCGCTGCGCGTCAGCGCATATGTGTGCAGCCGCGGCTCTTCGCCCGTGAGCAGCGTGCCCAGCTCGACGTTGAAACGATGCGCGATCTGATAGAGCACACCCACCGGGATGTCGACCGCGCCGCTCTCGAACTGCGTGTACTCGTCGGCAGGGAGTTTCAGCTCCCGCGCTAGCGCCACGACCGAGACGCCGAAGATCTCGCGCAGCTCTCGGATACGGTTCGCTACTTGCCTGACCTTCTCCTGCATGGAGGTTCCTCCCTCAAGCCGACCCCGTGAGCCTGGTACGGGGTATTATCCGCAGTTTTGCGCGCCTGCGGCAGCGTCCGGCATGGCCGTCTCCGCCTTCGAGGTCGCCCGAAATGATGGTTGCTTCGCCCCGGCCGCTACCGCAAGCTTTCTCGGAATAGAGAAGCCATGCCTAGGACTTGAGCGAGAACGGCGTGAAGTCCGTGTGCGTGTCGTAATAGTCCTCGGCCTCGGTGCGCTTCAGGAAGCTCACGATGCGGTAGGTGAGAGGGGTCGCGACGGCTTCCCAGGCCACCTTCGCGAAGTAGTTGCCCACAAGAACCGCCATCACTTGCTGGTCGGTCCAGCCAGGCGCTCGCAAGAAGGCCAGCGGGTAGAAGACGAGGGAGTCAACGCCCTCTCCGACGATGGTCGAGCCAATGGTCCTCATCCACAGGAAACGGCCCTTGGTCCGGATTTTCATCTTGGCCAGGACGTAGGAGTTGCAGAGCTCGCCGCAGAAGTACGCGATCAGCGAGGCCAGCGCGATGCGCGGTGTGTTGGCGAACACGGTCTCGAACGCCGTCTGCTCCAGCCAACCCGGTGCCGGCGGTATGGCCAGGACGATCCAGCTCATCAATGAGGCGAACAGCAGGGCCGCGAAGCCGGACCACACGACCTTGCGAGCCCGCGCGTAGCCGTAGACTTCGGTCAGGATGTCGCCGAAGAGATAGCTGATCGGGAAGAACAGCACCCCGGCGCCGAACGTGTAGCCGCCGACGCGACAGATCTTCGAAGCGCCGATCAGGTTCGCGCAAAGCAGGACCGTCACAAAGGCGGCCATGATCAGGTCGTAGTACTTGTAGCAGCGGTCGGACGTCGGCGGGGGCGGGGGGGAGACGGTCATGATGGCGTCAGGATAACCCGGCACGCTTCCGCCATGGGTGAGCGGGTGACCCGGCGCCCCCAATCGAGTATCCTTATAGGCCCGGAGCTGGCACCCCTCTTCATGTGCTCCTGCAGTTGGCCCGTCCCGGTACTGGGAACAGAGGTCTCTTGTGAGAGCAGAGAACGCCAATGTTGTCTTTGTTTGTCCACGCTTCAGCACCGACTCCTTCTGGAACTACCAGGCCACCTGCGCCATCGTCGGCAAACGTTACTCTGCCGCGCCACTCGGCCCGATCACCGTTGCCGCGCTGCTGCCGGCGGAGTGGCAGGTGCGCCTCATCGACCGCAACGTCGAGGAGCTGAGCGATCAGGATCTCGACTGGGCCGATCTGGTGATGATCGGCGCAATGCTTCCGCAGCAGCGGGATGCCTTGGAGATCATGGCCCGGGCCCACGCGCGTGGAAAGCCCGTTGCCATCGGCGGCCCGGACGTCACGTGCAGCCCGCACATGTACGAGGCGGCGGACTTCCAGGTTCTCGGCGAGGCCGAGGAAGTGATCGAAGAGCTCGTCGCCGCTTGGAAGCGCGGCGACACGCGCGGCGTGTTCCGCGCGTCTGGCTACCCCGACGTCGCGCGCTCGCCGGTCCCGCGCTTCGACCTGCTCAAGCTCGATAGGTACCTGCACGTCGGCGTGCAGTTCTCGCGCGGCTGCCCGTATGGTTGCGAGTTCTGCAACGTGATCGAGATCAACGGCCACAGGCCGCGCGTCAAGGGCACGGAGCAGATGCTCGCGGAGCTTGAGGCGCTCTATCGCCTGGGCTATCGCGGACACGTCGACTTCGTCGACGACAACCTGATTGGCAATCGCGTGGCCTTGAAGGACCTGTTGCGTGCGCTGGCGCCCTGGCTAGCGGCACGCCATCATCCTTTCGAGTTCACCACCGAAGCCAGCGTCAACCTCGCGGACGACGAGGAGCTTCTGAACCTGATGCAGGAAACGGGCTTCTTCGCCGTCTTCTTGGGTGTCGAGACGCCAGACCAAGAGGCGCTCAAGGCGGCACACAAGGGCCAGAACCTGCGCCGCGACATGGTCGCCGGGATCGAGCGCATCTATCGCGCCGGGATCTTCGTCAACGCGGGCTTCATCATCGGCTTCGACAGCGAGCGGGCCAGCGTGGCCGCCGGGCTGAACGAATTCATCGAACACGCCGCGATTCCGGTCTGCATGGTCGGGCTGCTCTACGCCCTGCCGAACACGCAGCTCGCGCGTCGTCTTTCGGCTGAGGGAAGGCTGCACCCGGACCACGACCGGCTGCTGCCCGACAAGATCGACCAATGCATGTCCGGACTGAACTTCGACCTCAAGCGTCCGCGGCGCGAGGCCCTAGCCGATTACCGCGAGGTCATGGAGCGCATCTACGCGCCGGCAGCCTATTTTGGCCGCGTGCGGCGCGCCACGCGCCTCTTGGACCGCTCACGTGCACATTTCCGGCCGCCGCTGACGCAGGTCCTGCGCGAGCTCAAGGCCCTGATGCGTATCTGTTGGCGCCTCGGGATTCGGAACCGGGGGGCCCGCGCCGCGTGGTGGAAGTGCTTCTTCGGGACGCTGTTGCGAAATCCACGTGCGGCCAAGATGGCCGTCTCCTTCGGCGCGCTCTATCTTCACTTCGGCCCATTGGCAAAGCGGATCAGCGCGCATGTCACGCGACAGATCGCGGCGGACAGCGTGACACCCGCGGTCGCCATCGACTGGCAGCTCGTGCGGGCGAGCGGAGAGTAGCCTCCGGCCGTCAGCGCCGCACACGCACGGAGCGAGAGATGCCCTGGACCGCTGCCGAGGAGCGCTACGAACGACTCAGCTATCGTCGCTGTGGCCGCAGCGGCCTCAGACTCCCGGCGATATCGCTGGGCCTTTGGCACAACTTCGGCGGGGTGGATGCGCTGGCTACAGGCCGCGCAATCGTGCGGCGCGCCTTTGACCTGGGTGTGACGCATTTCGACCTGGCGAACAACTACGGCCCGCCTCCTGGTTCGGCCGAGCTGCGCTTCGGCCGCATCCTGAAGCTCGATCTGGCCGCGTATCGGGACGAGCTGGTCGTGTCCACGAAGGCCGGCTACTGGATGTGGCCGGGCCCTTACGGCGAGTGGGGCTCGCGCAAGTACCTTCTGGCCAGTCTGGATCAGAGTCTCAAGCGCATGGGCCTCGCGTACGTCGACATCTTCTACTCCCACCGTCCTGACCCTGAGACGCCGCTCGAAGAGACCATGTCGGCGCTCGACACAGCCGTGCGACAGGGCAAAGCGCTCTACGCCGGCATCTCCAACTACTCGGCCGAGCAGACCGCAGCCGCGGCCGCGATCCTCACGCGCCTAGGCACCCCGTGCCTGATCCACCAGCCGAAGTACTCGATGTTCGAGCGCTGGATCGAGGGGGGCCTGACCGACGTGCTGGCCCGCGAGGGCATCGGCTGCATCGCCTTCTCCCCGCTGGCGCAGGGTCTGCTGACGAATCGCTATCTGCGCGGCATCCCGTCCGGCTCCCGCGCGGCCAAGCCGCATGGCTTTCTCAAGGCCGCGCAGATCACGGAGGATCGGCTCGCCAAGATTCGCCGGCTAGACGAGCTGGCCACGCAGCGCGGCCAGACCCTGGCCCAGATGGCGCTGCTGTGGGTGCTGCGCCTGCCCGGGGTCAGCTCGGCGCTCATCGGCGCCAGCAGTGTGGCGCAGCTCCAAGAGAACGTGGCCGCCCTGAAGGCGCCAGCGCTCTCGGACGATGAGCTGCGACGCATCGACGAGATCCTCGCAGACTGATCGCTGAGCCGTCGCAGCGCCCAGGGCGGAAACCTTGCGGCCGGAGTCCTCGTCTCATCTGCCAGAGCCTTTGGCGTGAGTGCGCTTGCGAAAGGGGCTTGACAAACTACCAAGGTAGTTCTACTGTGGTAGTAGATGGCGGGAGAACCGATGGTAAGGCACACGCTAGGCGACCTTCAGCACGCGATCATGACGGTGCTCTGGCAGCGCGGTGAGGCGACCACGACGGACGTACATGAGGCCTTGCGCGCCGAGCGCGGGTTGGCCTTCACGACCATTGCCACGATGCTGCGCAAGATGGAGGACAAGGGCGTCGTGGCCCATCGCAGCGAGGGCCGGCAGTTCATCTACAGCGCCACTGTGACCCAGAGCCAGGTGCGACGCTCGATGGTCGGCGAGCTGGTGGAGCGTCTGTTCGCCGGCGATCCCAAGGCGCTCGTGGCACACCTCGTGTCCGAGCATGAGATCGACGCCGATGAGCTCCGGCAGCTTCGGCGCCGTATGGATGGGGATCGCAAGCGCGGGAGGCGATGATGGACGCCATCGTCTTGTGGCTGCTGACCTACGTCATTCACAGCACGGTGCTGCTAGGGGCTGCGGGGCTCATGTGCCTGGCGCTCGGTGGGCGGCGTCTCGGACTGCAAGAGGCCGTGCTGCGAGCTGCGCTCGTCGGCGCATTCCTCACCGCCAGCCTGCAGCTGACGCTGCCGCTCAAGCCACTCGGCGGCACTCTGCCGCTTCCTGCGTCACGATTCGAGGGCCCGGCTCCTACGCTGAGTTCACGGCGTGCCGCAAGCGAGCGCTCGACAACACTCGAGCTCCGTGAGGATGACACGGCCCGGGGCGCGAGCCTGACGACCGCAGCCGCGGCCTCCTTCTCGTGGACCGCCGCGGCCCAGAAACACTGGCGTCTGGCGCTGGTGATCCTCTGGGGCGGCCTGACGCTGGCCGCCGCCGTGCGGCTCGCGCGGAGCGCCCGTGACCTGCGACACCTGCTTCGCCATCGCCGCCCGCTCGAGGATGGCTCGATGGCCAAGCGCACGCGAGTCATCGCGGGGGCTCTCGGCCTGCGAGGCCCGCTGCGACTCAGCATGGCGCCCCGGCTGGCTGTCCCGCTGGCCACCGGAGTGCTACGGCCGGAAGTCTGCCTGCCGACCCGGGTCTTGGCCGAGCTACGCGAAGAGGAGCAGCTCGCGCTCTGTGCCCACGAGCTGGCCCACGTCGTGCGCCGGGATCCTGCTTGGCTGTTGCTCGCCCACACTTGCGAGGCCCTCGCGCCCTTGCAGCCGCTCAACCGCTGGGCACGCCAACGCCTGTCCGACGTGGCCGAATGCCTGAGCGACGACTTGGCCGTCTCTGCCTCCGGCCAGCCTCTCGGTCTGGCCCGATCGCTTCTCGATGTCGCCTCGTGGACTGTCGCCGTTCCTGTCCCTGTCCCGGCAACGGCCTCCGCCGCCTTCGGGCCGCGTAGCCGTCTCGCCTATCGTGTGGAGAGACTCATGGACCCTGTGCGCCGTCTCGAACGTCCGCGTCGCATCGTTCTCGGCCTCGCCGGCATGGCCACACTCGCCATGGTGTTCGTGGTGCCTGTGGTCTCCGGGAGCGGCCCTGACAAGCCCAAGGGCAAATCCTTGCCCAACCCGGCGGCCATCGACACGCCCGTGCCGATCGTTGTGCCCGTGCCTGCGCCGGCCCCCGTGCCCGTAGCCGCCGCGGCACCGGAAGCCCCAGCCTCGCCGTCAGCGCCGCCGGCCGCACCAGCACCGCCTGTCCCCGGCCGTGCCGAGGCCATCGAGCGGCTGACGCGGCATATCGAGCAGCGCGCGCACGGTCACGAGCGAGAGATCGCCAAGATGGGGGCGGAGATCGGCGCGCTGACTTTGGACTTCGCACCTCAAGGCGAGGAGATCGCGCGGCTCGCGCAAGAGCTGGCGCAAGCCGCCGGAAAAATGGCGAAGGAGATCAACGGACAGGTGGCCTCCGGACTTGGCGCGCCGGCGCGACGCAGCCAGAACCCTGAGGCCGCACGTCGCATCGCAGAGCTGCGCCATCAGATCACCGAGCTGGCCCGCGGCTTCCGCATTCCGCCAGAGCATCTCCGCGCCTTGCAGCAGAAGGCGCACGCCTTGGCCGAGATTGCGCGCCCGACCGATCAGGAGCTGGCGGAGATCAGGAGCCTCGCCGGCGACCTGGCGCACGCTGCCCCACCACCTCCGGAGGAAGCCGCGCGCATCGCAAGTGAGGCGGCCGAGAGGGCTCAGCAGGAGATGCGTCACGCGCAGGAGCGTCTGCATCGTGCTCAGGAGCATGCGCAACGCGCAGCGGAGCACGCGCGGCGCGCAGCCGAAGCCGCGCGCCATTCTCAGAAAGAGGCGCCGCCTCAGCCGCCCGCGACCGGCGAAGAAAGGGCCGAGCCGTAGTCGGCAGTCGCCGCACACAGTCCCGCCCTGCGACCGGAGCGACTTGGCGCTCCGGTCTTCACTTCTGTGCACGGGCTACGGCTCGGTGTGGGTTAGGAGCCCAGCGCAGGCGCGGGTAGGTAGTGCCGCACGTAGTCAGCGTAGAGCCGATAGAGCGGCTCCGACTCCGGATCGAATCGCTCGAAGCCAAGCTGTCGCTGCCGCGCTCGGCGCAGTATCGCGCCCGGCTCGTCGGTGGGCGAGAAGCCACGAAAGCGATCGGCCCTCGGCGCCAACGTCTTCACGACCTCACGCACCGCCTCCTCGAGCACGGCCTGTGAGAACGGCACAGTCGCGTCCAGCCGCAGCATCGCGAGACAGGCAACGTTGACCGGCAGGATCTTCACCAGTTCCAGGCACTGCCGACGACTCTCGGCCGCGAGCCGCTTACGGTCAAGATCCAGAAGGTCCGCCACGCGCATCGGCTTTCCGAACGAGAGATACGTGTCGCCGATGTGGCGGATCATCGAGAGCGAATCGAACACGTGCAGCGTGGTGGGCCGTCCCGCGCCATGGTCGACCAGCTCCTGAGCCTCGCGCACCTGGCTGTAGTCCACGTTCAACGGCACGATATACATCTCGCGCGGCGTCAAGCCCGGGTTGGCGGAGCAGATGCGTTCCTTGTTGCGCTCATAGTCCAACAGCGCATCGAACGCCGCGGGGAAGAAGTCTCCGTAGGTGTGTCGTTTGGCCACGTTCGTGCGCGTGCCTTCGGGAAAGAGCAACACGTCCAGCCCGCGAGCCAGATACGCGAGCACGTCACCGCGCAGCCGGCGCGCCGATTCGAGCATGTCCCCTCGGCTGCTCGGCCTCCGGATCAGGAAGAGCCCGACGCGCTTGGCCAGCCCCTGGAAGAAGCGGCCGTGAATCAGGTTGTCACCCATGCCCACGAAAGGCAGGGGCAGGTGCGCCTTGTGGAGGTGCACGATGGTGCCACTGGTCTCCCACAGGCTGCGGTGCAGGCCCACGTAGAAGAACACCGAGTCGGGCTGGCGGCGCACTCGCAGTAGCTCTTCGTCGAACTCGGCGCGCGGCGTCGCGAGCAGCCGGTCCGCTATCAGCGCGATCGTCTTCGCGACCAGAAAGACCAAGTTCCTTCTGTCTTTGGTCTCCGGCAGGGGCAGGACGTAATCCTTGTCGTTCATCGGTGCTCGGAGGTAGAGGATAACCGGCCTTGCGACGATTCGAAAGCGGACGCGCCCTCGGGCTCGAGGTTCCCGCGCGTCCAAGCACGTCTGCGCGCGATCGGCCTGGAGGAACCCGCTGCTGGCACTGTGAGGGGCCATCAGGGCTCATCCCAGAGAGGTTGCGCTGAAGAGGGACCGGCCGAGCGACCCGCGCGCCGAACCCCCGTCTCTCGCCCAGGGCCCTGACTCAGCGATTGCTTGGAACAGGCGGCGAGCCGGGAGGCATTTGACACGCTGCGGCCCATGCCTCAAAATGGAACGCTCGTTTGGAACGAACGTATGACCTCCATGGCATCCGAAACTGAGACCGAGCCCAAACCGGGCACGCGCACGCGCCTCCTGGACGTCGCGGAAACCATGTTCGCCGCGAATGGTTTTGCCAGCACCTCGGTGCGGGAGATCACCGACGCGGCCGGCACGAACCTCGGCGCGATCAACTACCACTTTCAGTCCAAGGAGAATCTGTACGCCGAGGTCTTCCGCAGGCGCATCGCGCGCGTGCACGAGCAGTTCCTGGCCGCGCTGCGAGACAGCGAGGCCGCGACGGGCGGCGATCTCGATGGCACGCTGTCCGCGCTCGCCCGGGCGTTCATGTCACCACACACGGAGCCGGAAAACAGCCGACGCTTCCTCGACCTCTGCACCCGGGAGATGATCGAGGCCCGACTCCCGGCCGGCCTCTTCCTGCGCGAGTTCGTCACGCCTCTGATCGAGATGATCATGAGCCCCATCCGGCGCGCGCGCTCGGATCTGGACGAGAACGCCACCCGCGGCTGCGCGCACTCGTTTCTTGCCCAGCTCCTTCACATAGTGAAGGGGGCACGCGCCGCCGCCGGTACGGACATCGCCATAGCGCCCGTGGGCGAGCAACTCGCCCATGTCGTGCGCTTCACAGCCGCAGCCGTTCGCCACATCTAGGGAGCATCTCGTGAAGAGAATCCTGTCGTTGCTTCCAGCACCACGGCGCGCCGGCGCCGCACTGCTACCGGAGGCCGCGATGGAACCGGCCGTCCTGAGGGAGAGAGTGAATGGATAGAGAGCGAAGCAGCATTGTGCACCTGGTTCCGGTCTGCGTCCTGGCGGCCGCCGCCTTGGCCGCAGGATGTGGGAAGGCGCAGGCACCCCCGCCAGCGGGCCCGGTCGAGGTCGGCGCCGTGACAATGCGCTCCGAGCGGGTCGTGCTGACGACGGAGCTGCCGGGTAGGACCGCTGCCTACCTGATCGCCGAGGTGCGGCCGCAGGTCAGCGGCATCATCCAGAAGCGCCTGTTCGAGGAGGGCTCCGTCGTCAAGGCCGGCAGCCTGCTCTACCAGATCGATCCGGCGCAGTATCAGGCCGCGTTCGACCAAGCCAAGGCCGCGCTGGCGATCGCCGAGGCGAATCTCCCACCCGCGCGCTCGCGCGCCGAACGCCTCAGGGGGCTGGTCGAGATCCACGCCGTGGGTCAGCAGGACTACGATGACGCGGCTGCAGGCCTTCTTCGGGCAGAGGCCGGCGTCCTCTCGGCGCGCGCGGCAGTAGAGAGCGCCCGTATCAACCTCGC
>Ga0302321_100002405_pt1 | contig 16034 bp, 12 predicted proteins | sample Fen_T0_1_FD_202505 | JGI IMG/M metagenome (GOLD analysis project Ga0302321, IMG submission 202505) | Peat permafrost microbial communities from Stordalen Mire near Abisko, Sweden - Fen_T0_1 | ecosystem: Environmental > Terrestrial > Soil > Wetlands > Permafrost | place: Sweden: Abisko...
CCTCACCGGACTTTACGGGCCCCATCGCTGACCCAAGGAATTTACACCAAGGGCGCAAAGGTAGCGAAGGGGACAAGAATTCGGCGGACGGACTACTTCGCTCTCGTGGTGAGCTTATGTTGAAAATTTTGTGTTTGGTGTTCTTCGCGCCCTTCGTGGGCCTCTCGTCTTGGATTCCGTGTCCTCCGTGTATTCCGTGGGCCACCTCTCCTTTGCTCGGCTCTGCGGGCGAGGGCGCACGCAATCCAATTTCCGAGCCTGCGTAACTCAATCCCCCTCGGAGTCACGGGGCCCTCGCCGTGGGGTTCACCGCCTCAGTCGTGGTCGTTGCCGCGGGGAAAATTAAATTTCACCTCGGCGAACGTCGTCCCGCGCACCGTGATGGATTTCAGCGTGGCATCGAATTGCGTGAGCGTCTTCAGCCATTCCGCCTGCCCTTCGAACAGCGCGGTATCGCCCACGGATTCACCGGTCGCGGAATTGGCGACGGCCCCCAGCACCAACCGCGTCGGCTGTCCATTCACCAACGCCTCGACCTCCAGCGCCGGGGCGTTGCACCGCACGAAATTCTCCAGCTCGCCGTCCATCACATAGGCCTGCAATTTCCCCGCCCCGCCATTGCGCACGAGCTCGAGGTGATACGCTTCACTGCCCAGCACGACCGGGGTGCCGCCATGGGGAGCCGTGTGCTCGTGCTTCGACGGCGCGGTCGTGTCCCCTGCCGGTGCCGGCGGCGACTTGCGGCAACCAGTGACCAAACCGGTGAGCAACGTCGCCACCAAAATTGCGAGCAGACAATGGTGTCGTGATGGCATCAGGAAACCGGCGACAAATTCTCCGCCACATCCGTCCGGTACGCCTTCCACGCCGGCAGTAAACCACACAGGGCGCAAAGTCCGATCATGCCCGGCGGCGCCCAAAGCATCACCGGATTATAGGCGAACGTCTCGATCATGACGCCGGTTTGGGCCCGAATGACCACCGCGACGGCCGAGACGATCATGACATAAATTCCAAACGCCGCCAACATGCCGAGGGCTCCGATCACCGCGGACTCGATCACGATAGCGCCGAACAACAATCCCCGACCCGCCCCGAGCGCCCGCAGGATCGCGATATCGCGCCGCCGGGCCGCCATGGAATTATAGATCGCCGCCAGCACGCCCGCGGCCGAAACCAGCGCCACGAGGTAGGCCACCAGCGTCAAGACCTGGTTGAACCAGCCGATTTTCTGAAAAAGTTCCGCCATGATGGCGCCGATCGGAAAGGCAAACGTGAGTCGGTTGCCCTGCTTGTTGTACATCATGTCCAGCATGAATCCCGCCGCGGGCGACCGCAGCTGGATCAGCACCGCGCTCACGTCAGTGGCCACCCGCGGGTCGTGTCCGGCCATCGTCTGCAAACCGTGCAGCGGAATCCAGACCACCTTGTCGGCGGGTGTATTTGACGGAGCCAGGACTCCCGCGACCCGGAATGTGTCCGCATGCTGGTTCCTCTCGTCAAAGGCGAGACCGTGAAACGGGTGAAACTCGTCGCCGGCCTTCAACCCGAGTTGCTGGGCGGCAAAGCTACCCAGCACCGCCTCTTTTTCCGCCGGATCGAAAATCTTTCCAGAAGTCAGAACGAATTTCTTGCCCGCAGTGTACTCCACCTCGGTAAACAGATCGGGCACCGTGCCGACGATGCGAAAGCCGCGCAGGTTGTCGCCTACGGCAATCGGAATCGCGAGCTTCACCGCGGGATGCTTCCGGATGAACTCGTAATCAGCGAGCGCCACGTTGCCCGGGGAGGCCTCCAGATGAAAAATGGCATTGAGCACGAGTTGGAGCTTCGAACTGCGGGCGCCGAGCACGGCGTCGAAGCCGGTGTTCACCTGGGTGAAGGTTTTTTGCGACTGCTCTTTGACCACCCAGACCGACATCAGCAAACCGCCCGCGAGCGCAATCGCCAGCGCAGTGATGGTCGTGGAGAAGGCATGCTGGCGCAGGCTGCGGCGAATGATCAGGGGCAGCGTCACGGGGCCACCTCCTTCAAGGTCTGGTTGATCCGGGCGAAATCCTGCACCTGCTCAAACGCGCCGAGTACCTCGGGATCGTGGCTGACCAGCAGCAGGCTGGCCCCGTTTTCACGGCAGGTCTCGCGAATGAGAGCCAGAGACTCGCGGGCATTGCGGTGGTCGAGATTGCCCGTCGGTTCATCCGCCAGGACCAGCTTGGGATGATTCGCCAGCGCCCGGGCCACCGCCACCCGTTGCTGCTGGCCCGTCGAGAGCTGGCGGGGCCGGTGGTGCAGGCGAAGCCCGAGACCGACCCGCTCCAGCATCGCCGTCGCCCGAGAACGATCCGCGCCCGGGCCGAAGGCCATGCCGAGCAGCACGTTTTCCAGGCAGGAATAACCCTGGAGCAAATTGAAGGTCTGAAAAATATACCCGAGGCTTTCGGCTCGCAACCGGTCGCGCGCGTGCTCGGCCAGGACGGCCATGTCGCGATCGCCCAGCAGAATCGACCCCTCATCCGCGGCAAGAATGCCCGCGATCAGGTGAAGAAAAGTGGTCTTGCCCGATCCGCTTTCTCCGCGCAGCGCGAGTTGTTGCCCCGGCTCGAGCGAGAAGTGGGGCACGTCCACGATCAATTTTCGTTCCCCATCGGGTGAAACGAACGATTTTTTGAGCGAAGAGAGCGACAGCAGCGGCATGGAACAGTGATCGAGACGCCGGGCGTCATCGTCAATTACACTCAGGCTGCACCAGCTTGGCCCAGGGGAAAAGCGCAAAAGACCAGCTCTATCCTCCGGGCACCTTCGCGCGATCCCTCCTCGCCGAACCCCGGCGGCAGGGTGGCTCCGACCCCACGCCCAAAAATTTCCCGCCCAGGTAGCCCGGCACCGCCGCCGGCCAATCCTCTTCCTTCGCGCCTCTCGAATCCCTCGAGGGACAATCAGCCGGGTTGCAAAGGTCCGGTTGACGACTTTGCTAGGATAGTCCACCCGATCCTTTTTCGGCTTCAAATTTTCCCTTCTGCCCTTCCATGTCGCTCCCTCCCATTCCCGTCACAGTCCTCACTGGCTTCCTTGGCGCCGGCAAGACCACGCTGCTCAACCGTATTCTGACTGAACAACACGGCAAAAAGATCGCCGTGATCGAAAATGAATTCGGCGAGGTCGGCGTGGACAACCAGCTGGTGATCCAGTCCGACGAGGAAATCTTCGAGATGAACAACGGGTGCATCTGCTGCACCGTCAGAGGCGATCTCCTGCGGATCCTGGGCCGCCTGATGAAGCGCAAGGACCGGCTCGACGCGATCCTGATCGAGACCACCGGACTCGCCAACCCGGCCCCGGTGGCGCAGACCTTCTTCTCCGACCCCGAGATGAAGGAAAACTTCCGCCTCGATGCGATCGTCACCTTGGTCGACGCCAAGCACATTCTCCTGCACTTGGACGATTCCCCCGAGGCGGTAAAGCAGATCGGTTTTGCCGATGTGATTCTCCTGAACAAAACCGACTTGATTGCACCGGCCGAACTGGACGCCCTGGAGAAGCGCATCCATGTCATCAACGCCGTCGCCAAAGTGCACCGCACCAAAAACGCCGAGATCGCCCTCGACAAGGTCATCAACATCGGCGGTTTCACGCTCGATCGCGCCGTCGAGGTCGACCCGCAGTTTCTTGAGCCTGAGTATCCTTTTGAGTGGGCCGGGGCGTATTACTTGGCCGCGGGCACCTACGAACTCGCCATCGGTCACGCCCACGATCACGACGACCATGAGCACGACCACGGTCATGGCCATGATCATGAATGTGGTGACGGCTGCGGCCACAACCACAACGAACTCGACGTCGTGGTCATGCCGGTGGCCGGGGTCAGTGACGCCGAACCGGGCTCACCGAGCCCGGCTACCATCAACGCGTACAGCAAGACGGCTGACGCGTCGGTCCTGACCTTTTCCGAGTGGGAAAAGATCACCGCACCAGGCGAGGCCATCACGACCGGCGCCACCCTGCACCGGCTCAAGCTCAAGAACGAGCACGGCCATTTTCCCGTCAAGATCAGCGCGGCGGGCCATTACCTGTTGTTCACCGGTCATGACGTGCCGACGCACCTGCATAATCCCGACGGCAGCGTGGCCCGTTATATTTGGGACAAAACTTTTCGCCACGAGCACACCCACGACGAGGCCGTTTCCTCCGTGGGCATCAGCGTCGCCGGCGAGCTCGACGGGAAACGGTTGAACGAATGGATTTCGAAACTTCTGGAAACCAAGGGTGGCGACATCTTCCGCATGAAAGGCGTGCTGGTCGTCAAGGGGACAAAGAAGCGCCTCGTCTTTCAAGGCGTGCACATGCTCTTCGACGCGAAGTTCGACCGCGACTGGAAGGATGGCGAAAACCGCACCAACACCCTCGTCTTTATCGGCAAGCATCTCGACCGCACCGCCCTCACGGAAGGCTTCAAGGCGTGTTTGGTGCCGTGATCGAATCCTGTGCGGGGTGAACGTAGCCCGACGTGAAGGCTCCAACCCGGCGCCCGAAGGAACAGAAAGTTTCCGAGGGGCTTTAACCCGTCAGGAAAATCTCATCGGCTCTTCAGGTAGGCGACAACATCTGCGACCGCCTGGGCGTCGAGTCCCAGTTGATCGGCCCCCATCATTAGCGAGCGACCAAACCGTCCCCGCTTTTTCACCTGGTCGGCGGGGATGAGCTGGATCACTCCTCCCATGCTCTGCATCACCAGCGGATCACCACTGGAAAGCAGAAGCCCGTCGATGATACGGCCATCTTTGAGCGTGATCTCCGTGCCCTCGTAACCGTGGGAAATATCGGCCGACGGGTCGACGATCGCGGTCACCAGCACCTCGGTCGTCTGCATCTTCGCGAACGCGGTGAGGTTGGGCGCATAGTCGACGCCTTGGTCGCCAAGGCGATGACAGAGAAAACAAGCCGTGACCAAAGAAGCTCCCCGGGCTGGATCGCCCTTGAGCGAGACCATCTCCGCCACTGAGGGAAGTTTGCTTGGGGGCGGGACCGGAACGACACTCTCAGTGATCACCACCGTCGCGGGATCGTACAGGCCTCGCGTCTTCAATTCGGCATCGAGTCCCAGCCCCGCCCACCGAGTGTTGCGGTAGTTGAGCAGCCACCACAGGGACTGCTTCTGCACCAACCCGTTCGCATGCTGGGCGAGATCCACCAGGGCCAGCGCCGATTCTCGCGTCGGAATGAAGCCGAGCACGGTGACCGCCGCCAATCGATCTTTCTCCGTTAGCGAGGTTGCCGCCGCTCGAACTGCGAACGGCCCCACCGCCGCGGCGGGCGTCAACCGCCACGCCAAACCGGCGTACGCTTCCGACCATTTCAAAGGGTCCGTATCCGTCTGGATGGCGGCGCGCGCCGCGTAGATGGCCGCTTCCTTGCCGGTGCAACCGATGCCCCACGCTTCAAGATACGTGCGATCGTGACCGTCATAGCCGCGCGCGAGGGCCAGCAACAAATCGCGCGCCTCAGCCAAAGGCGTGTCGCGCAGCGCGAGTGCTACCTCGCGGCGAACTGCGGGCGATGGATCGCCGGCGAGCTTCGCCGCGTGGACCAAGGGGCGGTCTCCGCGGCGGCACAACGCCCGGAATGCCACGACGCGCATGGTCGCGTCAGAGGAATCCAACAGGGCTTCGACGCGGGTCAATCCAGTCGGGCCGAGTTCCGTCAAAAGCCAGACTGCCCGGGCCCGGATGTAGGGGTTGCCGTCTTCGAGCAAGGAAGCCACCGCCGTGACCGCCGCGGCCCCTTGCGCCCGGAGCTTCAGGTAACCCACCGCCCGGACGTTGACCGCCGGGCTGCGCAAAGCGGTGAGCTGGCCGACGGTCGTCGCGAGATCAAACTGCGGCACGATCGGTTTGAATCCCTTTGGGGCGACCCGGTAAATCGCGCCAGCAGTCTTGTTATCGAGATCTTGGTGTCCGCCCACCCGGGGATCGAACCAGTCGGAAATATAGATCGCACCGTCCGGCCCGACCACCACATCGGACGGCCGGAAAAAGGTATTGAGTTCGCTGGACACCTTGCCCTGGAGCGCGTCGGTTCCGGCGAGCACCTGCGCCGCGTTGCTGGTGACAAAACTGAACCGTTCCAACTTGTAGCCCGCCCCGTCGGGTCGGGGATGATAGCCGAGGATCGTGTTGCGCGCCGCTTCGCCGCTGAGCAGCGTGCCGCGCCACTCCGGACCAAACGCATCGCCTTCATAAAATGCGATGCCGGTCGGGGCCCCGGCGCCATAGACATCGCCCGCGGGCATCACGCCGGGATCTTCCTGCCGCCATTCGGCGATCTCCGTGACTTGTCCGGGACGCCGATCGGCTCCCCAGTTGCGCTTGCCGTCACGCGAAAAGTAACCCGCATTGCCGTGCTCGAGTAGGAACGCGGTGCGGCAGGCCGGCGGATCGTCATTGTCGTTTTGAAAAATGTCGCCGAACGAGGTGACCGTCTGCTCGTAGCTGTTCCGGTAATTATATCCGATGATTTCCGCGCCGGTGGCGTCCGGTCTCATCCGCACGGTGAATCCACCCGTATAAACGTGGCCATCGTCGCTCGTTGCGCCGGCGAAATCCTCGGGTTTCCAGCTGTAGAGCGCCGTGGCACCGCTGGTCGTTGGGTCATAGACGCTGCCCACCCGAAAAGTTCGTCCCGAGCGATCCGTGAAGTTGGCGCCGGCGTTGCCTTGGTTGAAATACCAGAGCCCGTCGGGGCCAAAGGTCACCGAATGGAGCGAGTGATCGTGGTTGGCTCCGTTGAAACCGGTGAGCAGGACCTCCCGTTTGTCGATCGCCGGATCGTATCGCCCGTTGCGGTCGACATCGGTGTATACGATCAGGTTGGGCGCACAGGACACGATGATTTGGTTGTCGATTACGGCAATGCCGAGGGGTGCGATCAAATCGGGCTCCTGCACGAAGACGTGGCTCGTGTCGGCCCGACCATCGCCGTCGGTGTCTTCCAGGACCACGATCCGATCGCCCGCCTTGTCCCGATCCGCGTGACGCCGGTAATTGACGCCCTCGGCCACCCAGATGCGGCCCTGCGCATCGACGTCCATATTGGTGGGATTGCGTAGTTGCGGGGCCTGGGCCCAGACCGTGAGCTCAAAACCGGCCGGCACGGTAAACCGGTCGGCCGGGACCAAGAGCGGCCCGGAAGCCGGAGGGACGACCGGCACTTCAGCCTCGGCGCGAAGCCGCAGCACGGCGCTCAGCACCAAAATTGAACCGAGGACACAGCGAGCTGGAAACAGGGACATTGGGCGCGGGGTTCGGGTTGCAACCGGTAACGGGGATCGGACGGCGTCGAGTAAATGGTCGGTCGACGACAGCGCAAGGTTCGTCCGTCCGACAGCAGCTCAAATCTGAATGTGTCATTCCGCGGCTTGCCAGGCCGGGCGTTCTTTGCGTCCTTCGGATGAAAGCTGATGAATATCTCCAAACATTGGGCTGCGACCCTCGACGATTACGTCATCGATCTCGGTTGGTCGCCGGACGGTGCAATCCTGGCCGCCGCTTCGGCCGCGGGCGGCATCACCCTTTTTGATGCGGCGACTGGTACGGTTCGACACGTGCTCGCCGGGCACGAGAACGGAACCAATGCCATCGCGTGGATGCCAGCCGAGGTGGAGCGCGTTATCCCTCACGCGCCGGGGTCGGAACGGCGGATTAGGGATAATCCGCCCTACCTTCTCGCGACCGGCGGGCAGGATGGTTGCGTACGATTCTGGGATGCCGCCACCGGACGGCAAACCGCTGAAGTAAAACTCGGTACCGCGTGGGTCGAGCATTTGATCTGGTCGCCGGTAGGGCACGTTATCCCTAACGCGCCGGATGCGGACAAAACCGCTGGGCGGCGGATTGGGGATAATCCGCCCTACCTCTTCGCCTCCGCGGGCAAAAAACTTTTCGCCCTCCAAGCGGATGGAACTGTGGTGCACGCTTTTCCCGACGCGCCCAAGACAATCACGGCGCTGGCCGTAGGGCGCGATATCCTTAACGTGCCGGCATCGGCGACGGATGCCGAAAGGCGGATTAGGGATAATCCGCCCTACCTCGCCGCCGCCTATTTCGGCGGGGTGTGTGGCTGGAACACGGATACGTTTGCCGCGGAAAAGGAATTTCCCTATGGCAACACCATCCATGCACTCACTTGGTCGCCAGATGGACGTTGGCTGGTCGCGGGCTGTCAGGACAACGCCGTCCATCTTTGGCTGCCCGCCAAGGATGACGAGTTTCACATGAGTGGCTACGAGACAAAATTGAAGGAGCTCTCCTTCAGCCACGATTCGAAATGGCTCGCCACCGGCGGCGGCCGCGATGCCTGCGTGTGGGATTGCACTGGGGCCGGACCGGAAGGCCGCGAGCCGATGCTCCTGCCTCACGCCGCACGCGTCTGTGCCGTTGCTTTCCAAAACCAGCACAGTCTGCTCGCCACCGCCTCGGCCAACGGCGAATTCTGCCTCTGGTCACCCAGTCGAAAAAACCCGCTGCTGACCGAAGTGAAGATGCCCGCCGCCGCCACGCATTTTGCCTGGCGGCCCGACGACTCCCTCCTGGCCGTCGGCACGGAGAAGGGCGCGGTGTTTGTGTTCAAGACGGCGGATTGAGGCATCGTCATGGCGCAGCGTTGCTGAACCTGGAGCCACGGCGCCCTCGCCGTTGGTTGTCCCAACCGCAGCGAGGGCGCAGCGGCTCCATTCCGGACGGCCGAAAGGCCGGAAAGCCCAGTCATGACTTGACCGCCGATTGGCATGAAGAGAGCTTTCCCATCGTCATGACCAGTGATGCCCAGTCCGCGGTGCCGCCGCTGCCGCGACCGTCTATTTTCCTCAGCTATGCGTCCGCCGACCGAGCGGCGGCCCGGGCTTTGCGCGACACGCTGGCCGAAGGCGGCCTTGACGTTTGGCTAGACGAAGAGGAACTGGCCGGAGGTGAAGCCTGGGACGCCAAAATCCGGAATCAGATCAGGACCTGCACTTACTTCATGCCGATCATCTCGGCCACGACCGAGGTTCGCCGCGAGGGATATTTCCGCCGGGAATGGCGATTCGCCGTGGAACGCACCCTGGATCTCGCGGACGACGTGATGTTTCTTGTCCCGGTCGTGATTGACGGCACGCGCGACCACGGCGCCCGCGTCCCGGAAAAATTCTTGACCGTGCAATGGCTGCGCGCCCCGGGTGGGGCCGCGACCGCCGAAATGCGCGCCCTGGCCGCGCGCCTTGCTACCGGGGAAGCCGTGGCGGTGTCCGTCTCACCCACCGCCGCCGCGCCGACCCTGCGCTCGATGATCAAGGACCGGAAAGCCGCCAGAGTGGCGCCCCCGTTTCCCCCAGTGCCGCCCTTTCCCGAGCCGGGTCATCGCTCGCGCTTCTGCTACGACCTGGTGATTTGGGCCGGACGGATGGTATTCGCGCTGTGGGTGCGCCTGCCGAAAGTGATCCGCGTCGTCGCTTCCGTGGTCATCGTATTTAATCTCATCTCCTGGTTGTTTCGTGATCGGAACGAACGAGTGGCCGCCACCAAGGATATTGCCAAGGAAATCACCTCGTCGCTTCGGACGCCGGAACTGAACGACAGATCCTCCGCGTCCGAAACGATCAAATCCCTGGTCGGAACCGCCGCCAGCGTCCTGCAAGCCGGACGACCCGTGGCCCTGATCACGTTCAGCGGCTCCGGTGACGGGGCGGAAGCCTACGCCGAAAGTATTTTCGACCAGGCGTACCAGGCCCTCCTCAAAAAAGGAGACCGCACGGTTGCCCTCAGTCCCGTCCCGCTGGATGTCGGCGACGACGACGACGATGTGCTGGCGCGCGGGACCAAGCTCGAAAGCAAGTTCGTCCTGACCGGCGCTGCTCGCCGCCCCGCTCCCGGCCAACCGCTCGTTTTCACAGCGAAGCTCTACAGCGTGAAACAACGGACCGTGGTCTGGACGGAAACCTACGACGCGGCGCAAATCGACGCCACCACCGCTGCAAAACGGCTCACGGAGGCAGTCGCCAAACTATCGCTCCCGCCCGAGCAACCGTAGCAGGAAACCACGGTCGCCGGCCTTGGAGCGCGGGCGCCCCCTCGCCCGCGAACGATTTAGGCGAGGCATTCGAACGAGCCTGAGCCCCTCAGTTACCGCGCCCTCACCGTTGGTCGACCAAAGGGCCTTCGCCAACTTTTTGAGTTGCGCCCGGGCGCTGAAATCAAAAAGTGCCCGCCGTGCGTCGTCACCTTTCCATCGGCTGTCTGCTGTTTGCGTGGCTCTGTGCCAACGGCGCGCTTTGGAACGTCGTGCAAGTTGTCGGTTGGGTGAAAATGTTTCACGACTACTCGGCCGTCATGCCCGCGGCTCGCGCCCTGGAAATCACCTTTGACGGCAGCGCCCCGTGCGCGTTGTGCCATCTTTCCCAGGACGCCGAGAACACCGCCCGCCAGCAGTTGCCGCGCGAGGCCGAGCTCGGCGGCGGAGCGGAAAAACTTTTGCTGACGGCGGACGAAGCCGTCCCGGTCATCGTCACTGCGCCGGAATTTTCGTGGCCGGGAGTCGAAAACGACTCCGGCCCGATGCGCCCTGAATCGGTCCCAGTTCGACCCCCGCGGACTCTGAGCTGAGCCCGGCCGCCTGACGGCCGGCTAGATCGCCGCCATGCCCCGCATGGCTCCTGCCCCCGGCCCGTCCGGGGACGCAGGGTTTGTTTCTTCCGCGCCAAGCCGCGCGGACAACCCACCGTTTGGCCGATTCGTTTCCTGTCATGTCATCGCTTTGCTATTCCCTTCTCGCTCGTTCTATTGCCGTCGGCGGCGCCTTTGCCGCCTCGGCCCTTTTGCTCCGCGCCGCGGATTCACCGCCTATCGCCGAGCCCGTCACCGAACTCGACAAGGTCGAGGTCACGGGCTCGCGCCTCAACCAATCCACCGTCACGGCCGCGACCCTACCCGTCACCGCCACCGTTTCGGCCTCGCGCCTGGAGGACACGGTCAACCTCGTGGATACCGAGGACGCCGTGAAATATTTCCCCAGCGTTTTCCTGCGCAAACGCAACTATGGCGACACGCAAGCTGTGATGGCCACACGCGTGTGGGGTGTCAGCTCGAGCGCCCGCAGCCTGATCTTCGCCGACGGCGTGCCGCTGACCGCGTTGATCGCCAACAACAACACCATCGGCGGCCCGCGTTGGGGTCTCGTGGCCCCGGCGGAGATTGCCCGGGTGGACATGATGTACGGCCCGTTCTCCGCCGCCTATGCCGGAAATTCCATGGGCGCCGTCATGGAAATCACCACGCGCCAGCCAGAGAAATTCGAGGCCTCGCTGGACCAGACCGTGGCCTTTCAAAACCACCGCCTCTACGGGACGAAGGACACGTACGCCACGTACCAGACCGCCCTGACCGTCGGCGACCGGGTCGGCAAATTTTCCTTCTGGGTCAGCGCCAACTACCAGGACAGCGAGAGCCACCCGCTCTCCTACGTCACCAGCACCACTTTTCCCGCTGCGACGACCGGTGGATATGCGGCCCTGAACAAACTCGGCGCCCCCGCCAACATCCTCGGCTCGTCCGGACTGCTGCACACCAAGATGTCCAATTTCAAGGTTAAGGCCGCCTACGATCTGACCCCGATCCTGCGCGCCGCGTACACGTTCGGTTGGTGGAAAAATAACGCCGCATCGCGCGTCGAAACCTACCTGCGGAACGCCGCCGGCAATCCGACCTTCGCCGGGCAGGCGGGTTTCGCCACCGGCACCTACAAGCTGCTTCAGCAGCATTCCTCCCAAAGCCTCAGCGTGCGGACCGACACCAAGTCCGCGTGGAACTTCGAAGCCGTCGCGACCCTCTATCGTTTCGATAAAGATCGCCAGCGTTCGCCCAGCGCTTCCTCGCTTACGAACGCCGCCAGCCTCGGCTTCGGCACCCCGGGTCGCGTCGCCCTGCTCGACGGCACCGGGTGGTCCACCCTCGACTTGAAGGGAATCTGGCGTCCCGACGGAAAAACTGGCGCCCACACCGTCAGCTTCGGCGTGCACGACGATCATTATCATCTATTCAATCCGACCTACAACACGTCCGACTGGGGGCCCGGCGGTCCGAACACGAGCGTCGCCACCGAAGGCGATGGCAAGACGCGCACCCAAGCTCTGTGGATCCAAGACAACTGGCAGATCGCACCGTCCCTGAAGGCCACCTATGGCGTCCGCTACGAGGAATGGCACGCCTACGATGGTTACAACGCCAACGGCACATCGATTGTCAAACAACCGAGCGTCAACGCCCGCAATGGGTCGCCGAAAGCGACGCTGGCGTGGGAATTGGCCCCGCACTGGACCGTGACCGGATCGGTCGCCCAAGCCTACCGCTACGCGACCGCCTCCGAGTTGTACCAGCTTATTTCGACCGGCACGACGTTCACCTCACCCAATCCGAACTTAAAACCGGACGAGGTGCTCGCCGCCGAAGTTCGGCTCGAATACACCACCGAGCGGGGCAGCGTGCGCTTGTCGGCGTTCCAGGATGACGTCCACGACGCGATCATCGCTCAATTCAAGCCGCTCCTGCCGAACTCGACGCAGCTGTTCTCGTTCGTCTCCAACGTCGACCATGTCCGGGCCCGCGGGCTCGAGCTCGTCCTCCAGCGCAACAATCTCTTCGTCCATGGGCTGGAATTTTCCGGCAGCGCGACGTACCTCGACGCGAAGACGCTGGCCACGTCCGGGTTTGCCGGCACGACCGGCGCCAGCGCGATCGGCAAGAAACTGCCGAACATTCCCGAGTGGCGCGCCACCTTCCTCTTCACGTACCGACCCAACCAACGATGGGCTCTTTCGCTCGGCGGCCGCTACAGCAGCCTGCTCTACACCACCCTCGACAATGCCGACGTGAACCCGAACACGTATCAGGGTTTCTCCGGGTGGTTCGTCGCGGATGTCCACGCCAACTACCGGATCAACGCGCATTGGAACGCCTCGCTCGGCGTCGACAACGTGCTCGACCGAAAATATTTCCTGTTCCACCCGTTCCCACAAAGGACCGTAGTCGCAAGGGTGAGGTACCTGTTCTGATCCCTCACTTCACCGCTAGTCGCACCAGACCATTATCATGAACAAGCTTGTTCTCGCCCTCACCGCGCTGCTCGCCCTCGCACCGGCTGCGCTTTTCGCCCACGACCAACCGGCCAAGAATGGCACCAACTGCGGCTGTGCCTGTTGCCAGGGCCAGGAAACCTGCTGCTGTCACGAGGAAAAAGCCCCCGAGGCGAAGACCGATGAGGCCAAACGACACCCGCTCGCGGGCGTGATCGTGGAGGTCTATGCGGTCAAATCCTCTCTTCTCGTCAAACACCAGGATATTCCCGGCTTCATGGCCGCGATGACCATGCTGTTTAAGGTCGACGCCGCCACACTCAAGGGAGCGGTCAAAGGTCAGGCCATCACCGGCGTCCTCGTCCAGCAGGGCGAAGACTTTTGGCTTGAGGAATTAAAACCGGCTAAACCTTGATCGATCCCATGCGCCCGACGATTTTCATTCTCACCCTCGGCCTCGCTTCCGCGGGGTTGGCCGGTTGCGCCCGTCAGTCGACTCAACCGGTCGCGAAGATAAATACCAACCCGAAAGAGTACGCATTGTGCGGCGAGGTCGTCGCTCTATCGAAAGAACGCGGCACCGTGATCGTCAAACATGACGAAATCCCTGGCTACATGCCCCCGATGACGATGGAGTTCACCTTCGAACCCGCCGATCAGGAAAAACTCGGGGAGGGCCGGATGTTTCGCGGACGCCTCGTCGACGATGGCCACGGCAACCTGCACCTTCGCGCCGTCGAATTGATCGACGAGGTCAAGGAGCGCGCCATACGGGCCGCGGCCAACCAGCTCCGCCAGGACACCGAGATGCGCGGGAAAGGCGCGTATCGCGAAATCGGCGAGACGGTGCCGCAGTTTTCGCTCTACAACCAGGACGGTGCCGTCATCCCCGTCAGCCGTTTCCGCGGCCGCTTTGTCGTCATGAACTTCATCTACACGCGCTGTCCCATCGCGACCATGTGCCCGGCTTCCACCAACCGCATGATCTCGCTGCAGCGGGAGGCGAAAGTACAAGGCATCACCCAACTCGAGTTGGTCTCCATCACCCTCGATCCGGCCTACGATACGCCGTCTGTCCTCAGGGAATACGCAACGGTGCGTGGCGTCGACTTCGCGAATTTCTCCTTTCTCACCGGCCCCGAAGGCGCGGTGCGGGACCTGCTTCACCAATTCGGCGTAATCGTCGAACCTGGGGACAACTACCTCAAGCACACCTTGTCGACCCTGCTGATCGATGGCCAGGGGAAGATCATTCACCGGGTCGATGGCACGAACTGGTCACCCGCCGAATTTCTCGCCCGACTTCCGCTCCCACCCGCCAACGCGAAGCCATGAATTTCACCGGCTCCAAATTCAAGGACACCAATTCCTCGTCGCTCTACCGCGCTGTGTGGCGCTGGCATTTCTACGCCGGCATCATCGTCGCTCCGTTCGTCATTTTCCTGGCGATCACCGGCGGGCTTTACCTGTGGAAGCCGCAGTACGAAGCCTGGCGCTACCGCGATTTGTTCACGGTGCCGGCCACCCCGGAAACAGTGTCTGCCGACGCCCAGCTCAAGGCGGCGCAAGCGGCCGCACCCGCGGACTGGCACGCGCAAACCTTTCAGCCGGGCTTTGCCGCTGATGAAACCGCACAGGTCGCATTCAAGCGCGGCGGTGGCCAGAAGGCGTTTGGCCCCGGGCTCACGGTGTTCGTCAATCCGCACACGGGCGCCGTGGTCGGACAATTGGACGACGAGGCCCGCACGATGCGCTTCATTCACGATCTCCACGGCACGCTGTTGGCGGGAAAGGCCGGCGAATACGTTGTCGAACTCGTGGCGAGCTGGGCGCTCGTGCTTTTTCTGACCGGCCTTTACCTGTGGTGGCCTCGCCCGACCTTCACCGTGTGGGGATTTCTGCTACCGCGCCTGCGGGCCAAGGGCCGCGTGTTTTGGCGCGACCTCCATGCGGTGCCGGCCGTGTGGCTGGCCGCGAGCACGCTCTTCCTGTTGTCCACCGGCCTGCTGTGGTCGAAGGCGAGCGGCCAATGGTATCGCACGCTCTCGGCGGCGCTGGGCCAAGGCACGCCTCGCGAGTCGAGCGCCGGCGCCCATCGTTCGGAACTCACCGGTTGGTCGCCTCCGCTCAAGGCCGGTCTCGCCGAGAAGATTGACACGCTCGCCTCGGTTCCGCCCGACGACCCGCACGCCGAGCATCGCGGAGCGGTTGAAGCCACCGCCTCGCCCAATCACGAACATTCGAAAACCCCGTCGCTCAGCCTCGACCGGGTGCTGGCGCTCGCCGAGGAACATCGCGTCCCCTGGCCATATGCGGTGACGCTACCGGTGGGTCCGACGGGAGTGTACAGCGTGCTCACGGATCGAAACCACGCGTTCAGTCGCACGTATCTCCACCTCGATCGCTACTCCGGCCGCGTCCTCGCCGAAGTGCGGTTCAAGGATTTCGGCTACCTCGCCCAATTCGGCCTGTGGGGCATCATTGCCCACGAGGGTCAGCTGTTCGGCCTGGCCAACCAGATCATCGGCACGATCGCCGCCGCGGGCGTGTTCGTGCTCGCGGCGAGCGGCCTCGCACTGTGGTGGCAACGCCGGCCGCCGGGCAAACTCGCGGCGCCCACCAGCGAAGCCACCCTGCCGCGGCCGGTACTCATCGGAATCCTTGTCCTCGCTGCCTTACTACCATTGCTGGCCGCTTCTCTGGTCGTGGGCTGGCTCGTCGACACTCTTGCCTTCCGTTGGCGGGTGAGCCCGCGGCGCTAAGCCAAGACTGAAGGCTGGGCGGTCGCAACCTGCGACTCAAAAATCCAGGCCGAAGAGCAGTTTCAACCGCGTGTAGTCCGGGGCGCGGCCATCCGGGTTGTCACGCCGGATCTCGTGGCGGATCGACGTGCTGAGCGTCTCGGTGAATTTTTTGCTGAGCTCGACGCGATTCTCCC
>Ga0302321_100002406_pt1 | contig 16026 bp, 16 predicted proteins | sample Fen_T0_1_FD_202505 | JGI IMG/M metagenome (GOLD analysis project Ga0302321, IMG submission 202505) | Peat permafrost microbial communities from Stordalen Mire near Abisko, Sweden - Fen_T0_1 | ecosystem: Environmental > Terrestrial > Soil > Wetlands > Permafrost | place: Sweden: Abisko...
AACAGCATCGGAAACCAAGAGATGAAGATCTGCGACAGGAACGACTGTTCCTCCTCCTGCTTGCTGTCGACCTTGACGCCGTACTTCAAGAGGTCGCCCACCATCCAGATGTCGCCAGGGCTGTACGTGGTGAACTTCTTCTTGTCGGTCGACGTCCAGTTGATCTTGCGGCCCTCGACCGTGGCGGATTCGACGCGGCCGTTCTTGGCCGAGTCCATGAATTCGGAATAGGGAATGGCATCCTTGCCGGGCTGCCGCGCGTCGAATTGCTTGACGACGACCAGCACTACCATGAGGATCACGGCCCAGATGCCGATGTTCTTGACCAGATTGTTCAAAACAGGCTCCTTGCGGCCGTCGTGAATCCGGCGGGCCGCGCACCGGCAATTATTGCCCAGGCTTCATTCGCGCGTCGACAGAAGTGAGATTCTAGCCGCGAATGGCCCCGGAAGGCCAGCATTCGCAGCATGTCCAACTTCGGGATGCGCACCAAAATTCGTAAAAACCGACTGCACCGCGCAATTTGCCGCTTGTCGCCCGCAAACGACAATTTCACGCGCGGAAACCCTTGCCCACGAGAAACGTCTCCCGGCTACGGTCGCGCGACGCCTTGGGCTTGCGAACGTAGACCTTGGTGAAATGCCCGGCCATCTCCCGCTGGAACTCCGCGAGCCCCGCGCCCTGGAACACCTTCACCAGCAAATCGCCGCCGGGTCGCAGGTGTCCGACGGCAAAATCCAGCGCAAGTTCAGCCAGATGCACGCTCCGTGCCTGATCCGCGGAGTCAATACCGGATAGGTTGGGGGCCATGTCCGACAGTACAAGGTCCGCACGCGAATCGCCGAGCGCCGCATCCAGCGCCCGCAAACCCTCCTCCTCGCGGAAATCGGCCTGGATGAACGTGACGCCCGCGATTCCCTCCATCGGCAGGAGGTCGATTGCCACGATCGTTCCAGCAGGCCCCAGCCGCTCCCGCAAGACCTGGGACCAGCTGCCAGGTGAAGCACCCAGATCGACGGCGGCCATGCCGGGACGCAGGAGTTTGTCGCGTTCGGCGAGCTCGATCAACTTGAACGCCGCGCGCGACCGGTAGCCGCGCCGCTTCGCCTCCTGGACGTAGGGGTCGTTCAGGTGCTCCTGCATCCAGGCCTTGACGAACTTGTGCTTCTTCGCGGAGGGCTTTGGCGGTGCCATGGTGCTCATATAAACAGCGGACATCGAGCTTACCGCATAGCGCCAGGCGTCGAACTGGATCGTTTTTGGCGAACCAACACGCGCGCCACGTTTGACTTGTATCAAGGGTCGCGCCCGAGTTTCGCGCAGGATTGCGCGACGGGTGTCGGACAGCATCTGCAAAGGCGGAGGTCGAAAGAAGGATGTTCCAGGTACGCATTCATGGCCGCGGCGGCCAGGGCGTGGTTTCCGGCGCCGAGCTATTGTCGGTGGCGGCGTTTCTCGAAGGGCGGTACGCGCAGGCGTTCCCGAGCTTCGGGTCCGAGCGCATGGGCGCGCCGGTGATGGCGTTCTGCCGCATCGACGTGCGCGAGATAAGACTGCGCGAGCCGGTGATGGAGCCCGACGCGCTGATCATCCAGGACCCGACGCTGCTGCACCAGGTGGACCTGTTCACCGGCCTGCCCAGGGAAGGCTTCATCCTGCTCAACTCGACGCGCAGCTTTGCGGAACTGGGGCTCGCCGGATTCGTCGGCGGCTTCCGGCCGGAGCGGCTATGCACGCTGCCCGCCACCGAGATTGCGCTGAAGCACGTCGGCCGCCCGGTGCCCAATGTCCCACTGCTCGCCGCGTTTGCCGCGATCACCGGCCAGATCCGGCAGGAGTCGGTCGTCAAGGCCATACGCGAAAAATTCCCGAGCGCGATCGCGGAGAGGAATGTTGCCGCGGCGGCCGAAGCGTACGCACTCGCGAGCAAGGGCCTGGAGACCGCCAATGCTTAAGCAAACCGAAGGCTCGCACGCCGTCGCCGAAGCCATCGCGCTCTGCCGGCCCCAGGTGATCTGCGCCTACCCGATCACGCCGCAGACGCACATCGTCGAAGGCGTCGGCGAGATGGTGAAGGACGGCACGCTGGCCAATTGCGAATTCATCAACGTGGAGTCCGAGTTCGCCGCGATGTCGGTGGCGATCGGCGCCTCGGCCGCCGGCGCGCGCGCATACACGGCGACCAGCAGCCAGGGCTTGCTGTTCATGGCCGAGGCGGTCTACAACGCCGCGGGACTGGGGCTGCCGATCGTGATGACCATCGGCAACCGCGCGATCGGCGCGCCGATCAACATCTGGAACGATCATTCGGACAGCATGTCGATGCGCGACGCCGGCTGGATCCAGCTCTTCGCCGAAACCAACCAGGAGGCGCTCGACCTGCACATCCAGGCGTTCCGGCTTGCCGAGGAACTCTCCTGCCCGGTGATGGTCTGCATGGACGGCTTCATCCTCACGCACGCCTACGACCGCGTGGACATTCCCGCGCAGGCCGACGTCGACGCCTACCTGCCGCCGTTCCAGCCGCGGCAGATTCTCGACACGGCCGACCCGGTCACGATCGGCGCGCTGGTCGGGCCGGAGGCATTCACCGAGGTGCGCTACCTGGGCCATCACAAGCAGTTGCGCGCGCTGTCGCTGATCCCCAAGCTCGCCACGGAATTCGCGGCGAAATTCGGTCGCAATTCGGGCGGCCTGCTGCGCACCTACCGCACCGAGGGTGCCGAGACGATCGTCGTGGCGCTGGGCTCGGTGAACGGCACGGTGCAGGAAGTGGTCGACGATCTGCGCAACGAGGGCGCAGCGATCGGGTCGGTATCCATCTGCTCGTTCCGGCCGTTTCCCATTTCCGCACTGCGCGAAGCGCTGCAGTCGGCCAAGCGGGTCGTCGTGCTGGAGAAATGCCTCGCGGTGGGTTTGGGCGGCATCGTCTCCGACGGCGTGCGCAAGTCGCTGTCCGGCATCCAGCTCAAGGGTTACACGGTGATCGCCGGTCTCGGCGGACGCGCCATCACCCGCGTTTCGCTGCGGCAGCTATTCGAGGACGCGATCGCGGACGAGCTGGAGCAGGTGACGTTTCTCGACCTCAATGCCGAAGTCGTGAGTCACGAGCTCGAGCGCGAGGCGCAGGCGCGGCGCACCGGTCCGACGGCGGAGGCGATCCTGCGTCGCATGGGCACCGTCGCGTCGCAGATTGGCTAACCGGGACAGGTCATGCCAAACGAATTGCAGGAAGTGAAGTTCTACCAGACGGGCACGTTCACCGTCGGGAACCGCCTGCTCGAGGAGAACGAGCGCGCCGTGCAGGCGAACATGCGGCGCACCAACTCGCTCAACTCCGGCCACCGCGCGTGCCAGGGCTGCGGCGAAGCGCTCGGTGCGCGCTACGCCATCGACGCCGCGATGCGCGCCACCGACAACAAGATCGTTGCCGTCAACGCCACCGGGTGCCTGGAGGTGTTCTCGACGCCGTACCCGGAAAGCTCCTGGCAGATCCCATGGATCCATTCGCTGTTCGGCAACGCTGCGGCGGTGGCCTCGGGCGTGGCCGCGGCGTTGCGCGTGACCGGCCGCACGTCCACGCGTGTGGTCGCCCAGGGCGGCGACGGCGGCACCACCGACATCGGCTTCGGCTGCCTGTCGGGCATGTTCGAGCGCAACGACGACGTGCTGTACATCTGCTACGACAACGAGGCGTACATGAACACCGGTGTGCAGCGCTCCAGCGCGACACCGCCCACCGCGCGCACGGCGACGACGATGGCCGTCGGCAAGGAGCCGGGCAACGTGTTCGGGACCGGCAAGAACGTGCCGCTGATCGCGATGGCCCACTTCATCCCCTACGTCGCCACCGCGAGTGTCGCCAACCTGCGCGACCTCGAGTTCAAGGTGACCAAGGCGATGTCGATCCACGGCGCGCGCTACGTCCACATCCACGTCCCCTGCCCGCTCGGCTGGGGCTCCGCGCCGGCGGACACGATCAAGCTCGCGCGGCTGGCCGTCGAGACCGGGCTCTTTCCGCTGTTCGAGGCCGAGCACGGCGAGATCACCGGGAGTACCAAGATCCGGCGCAAGGTGCCGGTGGAGGACTATCTCCGGCTGCAAAAGCGGTTCGCGCACCTGTTCGGCGCGAAGCCGGACGAAGCGCGCCTGGCGCGCGTCCAGGCCAACGCCGATCGCAACATCGCCAAATTCGGCCTGATGGACTGACGACGCACATGAACAAGCCGTACGCAATCTCGCTATATCCCGGCTCGAGCCTGGCCAACAAGACCGGATCGTGGCGGACGTCGCGACCCATGTACCTGGACCGGCTGCCGCCCTGCAACCACGCGTGTCCTGCCGGCGAGAACATCCAGGGTTGGCTTTACCCGGCCGAAAGCGGCGACTACGAGACGGCCTGGCGGCTGCTGACCGCCGACAACCCGTTCCCCGCCATCATGGGCCGGGTCTGCTACCACCCATGCGAAGGCGCGTGCAACCGCGGCAAGCTCGACGAGTCGGTAGGCATCAATTCGGTGGAGCGCTTCCTGGGCGACGAGGCGATCCGGCGCGACTGGAAATTCGCGCGGCCGGCATTCGAGTCCGGCAAGCACGTGCTGGTCGTCGGTGCCGGACCGTCGGGTCTGTCGGCCGCGTATCACCTGCGCCGGCTGGGCCACCGCGTGAAGGTCATCGAGGCCGGGCCGCTGCCCGGCGGCATGATGCGCTTCGGGATCCCGAAATACCGGCTGCCGCGCGACATCCTCGACGCCGAGGTCAAGCGCCTCGTCGACATGGGCGTCGTGCTGGAAATGAACCGCAAGGTGTCGAACATTCTCGAAACCGTGCAGGTGGGCCAGTTCGACGCGGCGTTCCTGGCCGTCGGCGCCCATATCGCGAAGCGCGCCTACATCCCTGCGGGCGAGGCGGCGCACATGCTCGACGCGGTCGCCGTGCTGCGTGGGATGGAGGGCCAGGACAAGCCGATGCTCGGCCGCCGCGTCGTCGTCTATGGAGGTGGCAACACCGCGCTCGACGTCGCGCGCACGGCCAAGCGGATGGGCGCGTCCGAGGCGATCATCGTCTACAGGCGCAACCGCGAGAAGATGCCGGCGCACGACTTCGAGGTCGAAGAGGCGCTGCAGGAAGGCGTGCTGATTAAGTGGCTGTCGACGATCAAGAACATGGCCGACGAAGGCACGCTTACCGTCGAGAAGATGCAGCTCGACGACAAGGGCTTCCCGCAGCCGACCGGCGAGTTCGAGACGCTGGAGGCCGATTCGCTCGTTCTCGCGCTGGGACAGGACGTGGACCTGTCGCTGCTCGACGGCGTTCCGGGGCTCACGCTCAAGGACGGCACCGTCGAGGTCGGCCCGAACATGATGACCGGATACGCGGGCATCTTCGCCGGCGGCGACATGGTGCCGTCGGAGCGTACGGTGACGGTCGCCGTCGGCCACGGCAAGAAGGCGGCGCGGCACATCGACGCCTGGCTGCGCGGCAAGTCGTACGACCCGCCGCCCAAGCACGAGATCGCCGAATTCGACAAGCTCAATACGTGGTACTACGCCGATGCGCCGAAGACCGTGCGCCCGATGCTGGAACTCGCCCGCCGCACGTCGACCTTCGACGAGGTGGTGAGCGGCCTCACCGAGACCAACGCGCTGTTCGAGGCGCGGCGCTGCCTGTCGTGCGGCAACTGCTTCGAATGCGACAACTGCTACGGCGTGTGTCCCGACAATGCGGTGATCAAGCTAGGCCCGGGCAAGCGCTTCGAGTTCAACTTCGACTATTGCAAGGGTTGCGGCATCTGCGTGTCCGAATGCCCGTGCGGCGCCATCAAGATGGTGCCCGAGACGATCTGAACCTGCCGCGTTCCTTGGCCGCCGCTGCGCGTCAGCCCCGTTGCGGCGGCGGGGCGTCCGGCAGGTGGTAGATGGTGGCGTCGAGATAACGCGCGACCTCGCGGACGTCCTCAAGGGTCCAACCAAGGCCGGAGTTTCCCTGCCAGCGCACCACCTGCGCGACGAGGCTCGGATAATCGTTCACGAGCCGCCGCTCGCGCCAATGCACCTGCGTCGTATGGCACGCAATGCAATGGGTCGCATAAAGGAGCTCGCCGCGCGATGGCGCCGAGGCCGGCGGTGATTGCGCAGTGAGTGGCAGCGCCGCGAACATCAGCGCGGTCACCAAGACGGTGCGAATTCGCCTCACGTTGCCCATGGCCGAATCGCAATCCGCGCGCAGGGCCGCATCACTTGCGACGGGCGAATTCTTCGGCGCGATCGATTGCCGCCGCGAGTTCCCCGTGTTCGCGCGTGCGTGCGGGGATTTGTGGAAGCAATTCCCGCCAGTATCTCGCGGCCGATTCATAGTCCCGCGCCTCGTACGCCGCGCTGCCCGCCATTTCCAGCGCCCTGGGGTGCGCCGGATTGATTGCCAGTGCGCGCGCGATGAGATCCCGCGGTACGCCGGCCAGGCTCCCGCCCTGCGCCATGCCGAGCGCATCGGCATATTCGCACCAGACAGCGGGGTCGCGCGCGACCTTGGGACCTGCGGCGACCGCCTTCTCGTAGGCCGCCGCGGCCTCGCTGAAACGATCGGACTCGAACTCGGTCCGCGCCAGCAGCACCCATGCGCGACCATCGCGAGGGTCTCGCGCGACTTGTGACACGAGAATCTCGCGAAAGGTCGGCGCGCGAACGTCCAGGGCGGCCGGCGCGTCTCTATCCGCCAGGTTGCGCACCGCGCTCCGATCGCCCGTCATCGCGTACAGGCCGAGTGCCAGCAACGCCAAAAGGATCGCCGGAATTGCGACGTGCCGCGATAGGCGCCATGGCGACGCCGAAGGCATTTCCGTCCGCATCGGCGCAGGCATGCCTTGCATAGCGACGGTCTCGCGGCTCCGCTATTTTGGCGCTGCGGGCGTGGCCGGCGGCGCGCTCACGGGAACCACCGCAGCGGTGCCCGGGGCCTGCTTGACCTTGATCGCATCGTCGAGAATCTTGATGCCCGCCTGCGACGCCGTCACCGAATTGGCGAGCGAGGACTTCGCAAGCTCGAGGTTATGGAACGAGGCACCGTTGACCGCCGTCCACCATTCCCAGTTTGCATGTGCGTCACCGTGCTTGAGGCGTGCCGCCTTCAGCGCTTCCTCCGGCACACCGACCAGCTGTGCCTGCGAGAACTTGCCGATCAACTGCGTCAGCCAGAACTCGGCGTTGCGAACCTTGCCCTGGTAGTGGGAGGCCATCGAATCGAGCACGTAGCGCGCCTGCTGTTCGTCCCACTGGTGGTGGCACTGCAGGCACGTTTCCTTGAGGTAGTTCCTGGGATTGGTCTGCCAGTGCGACGTGTAGAACTTGCCCGTCTTCGTATCCTTGATCCTCGGCATGTGGCAGGCCGCGCAATCGATGCCGAGCTTCTCGTGTGTCGAGTTGTAGTAGGTTTCCACGTCCGGGTGCTGCGCCTTCCACAGCGCCGCGCCGGTGAACTGGTTACGGAAGTCGCGGAACCGGATGTCGTCGTAGGCCTTCAGGATGTTGTTGACATCGACGAACGGGAAGTAGTTGGTCCGCCGGTCAGCCATCGTGATGGGCTCGTTGGTTTCCGGATTGAAGCCCGGGTTGCAGTTGTACTCGACATGGCACTGCGCGCACTGCAGCTTGCCATCATAGCGTTCGAGAAGGCCGATCTTGCGAGTGAATCCGCGCAGCCCCATTTCCCTGACGTCGACCTTGGTCTTGCGCGGATCCAGCGAGTAGAGATTCGGCGGCCCGTCGCGCGTCACCACGTCGATCAGCGCATCGCGGACGATGCGCGGCTTCGCGGCGTGCGGGTCGTGGCAGAAAATGCAGTTCAGCGAATGGTTCACCGAATTCGCGAGCTCCACCACTTTTGAGGTGCGGCTCCACTTGACGCCCGGCGCCGTGTCGCCCATGTACGCCCATTCGAGGATGTGGTCCTGCGTCTTGCACGAAAGGCAGACGGGGTTGGCCGCCGCGGCCGTGCCCGGCTTGAACGGCTTCTGGTCGGTGTTGTCCGGATAGTTGTCGACGACGACGTCCGAGACCTTGAAATCGCCGGAGCCGGCGAGATAGCGCCACCCCTCCTTCGTCCCGAACCGGCCGCCGAAGGCACGGTCCACGACGAACTGGTCGAGCAGCGCGAACGTGTGCCCACGCGGCAGGTTGTGTTCCTTGGTGAAGCCGTGCGGCGTCATCAGCAGGTCGTAGGCGGGATCGGGTGCTGGCCCGATCGCCTGTTTCTTTTCGAAGCGGGCCGTGCGGCGCCAATCCATCTGCGCATAGGACTTGTACTGGTTCTCGTGGCAGCCGCCGCAGGTGGCGAGATCGGTATGGGTCACCGGGCGTTTGGACGAGTCGGCCAAGTGCGCGGCAGTGCCGTCGTGGCACGCGTCGCAGCCGATCTTGCTGTGCTTGCCCATGTCGTGCAGCGCCTTGATGGGCGAGTGGCAACCAAGGCACGCGGATGCATCGAAGGCGGTGGACTTGGCCTTGGTGGCGGCGGGAGGCTTGACCTGCGCTGTCGACAGGGGAACGGTGAACAGGCACGCAGCCGCTACCGCGACGAATTGTGCGCGCAACAGCAATCGAAATCGAATCTGGCGCATGACTCCTCCCACTATTTGTTCCTTCGGCGTGCAGGTCGAGTCTAGCAACGCGGCCCGACCCCACGGCCGAATCGACGGGCCCGCTGTTGACGCAGATCAAACGGCCTCGGGCGCCCTTTGCCAAGGCCGACTTGCCACGTTCGCCCGCACCGCGCTTGTCCGACATCAAGGTTTGCGCCATCGCGACCGGTTAGGCTCGCGGGAGCCGCCCGGGGCGTCCCCACTTCGGAGGTGAAGGAGGTTCCATGCCCAACGCCCTGCCCTTCGACGTCGACTCCGCCGGTCTGCCGCCGCTCATCATCCGCGGCCGCCGCCTGCTGCCCATCGTCCAGGGGGGGATGGGTGTCGGGGTTTCCGCCCACCGGCTCGCAGGCACCGTCGCGGCCTACGGCGCCGTGGGCACGATCGCGAGCGTCGACCTGCGCCGGCATCACCCGGATCTCCTGGCCGCCACCCGCCAGGCAGCCAAGGCGGAAGTCGACGCCGCGAACCTGATCGCGCTCGACCGGGAAATCGTCGCGGCGCGCGCGCTCGCCGCGGGTCGCGGGATGATCGCCGTCAACGTCATGCGCGCCGTGTCCGAGTACGCGGCCAACGTTCGCCAGTCCTGCGCCAGCGGCGCCGATGCGATCGTCGTCGGCGCCGGACTACCGCTCGACCTCCCCGACCTGGCCGCCGACCATCCGGATGTCGCGCTGATCCCGATCCTGTCCGACGCCCGCGGCGTCACGCTGGTCGTGAAGAAATGGGCGCGCAAGGGACGGCTGCCAGACGCGATCGTGATCGAGCATCCACGCTACGCGGGCGGGCACTTGGGCGCCGCGCGCGTCGAGGATCTTGCCGATCCGCGTTTCGACTTCGAGAACGTGCTGCCCGCCGTGCTGGAATTCTTCCGCGCCGAAGGCATTGCGGAAGGGGTTATCCCGCTGATCCCCGCCGGCGGCATCAACCACCCGGCGCGAATCCGGGAGTTGCTGAATATGGGTGCGTCCGCCGTCCAACTCGGCACCGCGTTCGCGGTGACCGAGGAAGGCGATGCCGACCTCGCGTTCAAGCACGTGCTCGCCGACGCGCTTCCCGAGGACATCGTCGAGTTCGTGAGCGTCGCGGGGCTTCCCGCGCGCGCGGTGCGAACGCCGTGGCTCTCCAAGTACCTGGAATACCTGCCAAAGCTCGCCGCGGTCGCGCACAAGAAGCCGCGCTGCACGCTCAAGTTCGATTGCCTGTTCCAGTGCGGCCTGCGTGACGGCAACGCCAAGGTCGGCCAGTTCTGCATCGACCAGAAGCTGGCCGAGGGCCTGTCCGGCGACGTGCGCAAAGGATTGTTCTTTCGCGGTGCAGCAGCGCTGCCTTTCGGCAAGGAGATCCGCCCGGTGCGCGATCTGCTGGACTATCTCGTCACGGGTGCGCTGCCCGCCAATGTCGTCGCCACGGGCTGACTTCGCACCCAATGCATCCGGCCGTTGATCTGTATCAACCCGGCACCGGGGCGATACCTCTAGTCTGCACCGAAGCTCGAAGGACGGGAAACGAACGTCCCTGCCTTCGCTTCCAGAATCCATGAACCCCTACGTCGTATTCCTGCTCTACATGCTGGCGATCCTGGGATTCGTCGCGCTCACGCTGCTCTTGAACCGCGTGCTGGGGCCGAAACCGGTCTCCTCGGCGATGAAGCTCGAGCCCTTCGAGTGCGGCGCCACGCCGGTCGACGTGCGCAACGTCAAGGCGGTTCCGATCAAGTATTACGCCGTCGCGATCATCTTCATTCTTTTCGACCTGGAGACGGTGTTCCTGTTCATCTGGGCGCTGGGCGCACAACCAGTAACCGGCTTCATGCTGGCGACGTTCGGCATATTCGTCTTCCTGCTCGTGCTGATCCTGCTCTACGTCTACAAGGCGCGGCTCCTCGAGGCGGTCTCGGAGTAGCCATGGCGCGCACGCCGACCACCATTCCAATACAGCCCGCGAGCGGCAAGTCCGCCGCGTTCGAATACCTGACGACGAAGAAGGACGAGCTGGTCGGCTGGGCGCGCAAGTTCTCGCTGTTCCCCTATCCGTTCGTGACGGCCTGCTGCGCGATGGAATTCATGGCCGTGAGTTCATCCCCCTACGACACCGACCGGTTCGGCGCTGCGCTGCCGCGATTCTCGCCGCGCCAGGCCGACCTGCTGATGGTCGTCGGCACCGTGACGCACAAGCAGGCGCCGGTTCTGTACAAGGTCTACGAGCAGATGTGCGAGCCGAAGTGGGTGATGGCGTTCGGCGTCTGCGCGACATCCGGCGGCTTCTACCAGAACTACGCCGCCGTGCAGGGCATCGACAAGATCATCCCGGTCGACGTCTATGTCCCGGGCTGCCCGCCGCGTCCCGAGATGGTGATCGACGGCATCATGCAGCTGCAGGACAAGATCGCCCGGCAGCGGCATCCGATCATGACCAGGGATTTCTGATGGCCGCCGTGCTCGGTCCGCTGCAGCTGCGCCTCACCGCCCCCGACTACGAGGTGACGCTCGAACGCGGCATGCTCGTCGTGCGCCTTCAGCCTTCGAAGCTGCTGGAGACGGTGCGGCTCCTCAAGTCCGAATTCCATTTCGACCTCTTCCTCGACGTCACGGCGATCGACTGGCTGCCGAAGGCGCCCCGCTTCGAGGTGGTGTACCACTTCTACTCCACCAGCCATTTCGTGCGCGTGCGGCTCAAGACGCCGGTGACCGAAGCCGATCCGACGGTCGACTCGCTGGTGTCGCTGTACGGCTCCGCCGGCTTCATGGAACGCGAATGCCACGACATGTATGGCATCGGATTTCGCGGTAATCCGGACCTGCGGCCGATCCTGCTGTATGAGGGCTTCGTCGGGCATCCGCTGCGCAAGGATTACGACAAGCTTGCCGAGCAGCCTCTGGTGCCGTATCGAAAATAAGCGGAAATGACGACGCCCGACATGGACACGAAGCTGCCCGAATTCACGTTGCCGAACCCGGTCCGACCGGCGTTCGACACGACGGGCCATGACGACCACGTCATCGTCAACATCGGCCCGTCGCACCCGGCCACGCACGGGACGGTCCAGATCATCGCCGAGCTCGACGGCGAGCGCGTCGTGCGCACCGACGTCCATTGCGGCTACTTGCACCGCGGCTTCGAGAAGGAGTGCGAGTCGCACACCTGGCACAACCTCATTCCCTACGTCGACCGCCTCAACTACGTGTCGGCGCTGATCAACGACTTTGCCTATTGCGAGGCGGTCGAAACGCTGGCGGAACTCCAGATCACGCCGCGCTGCCGTCACCTGCGCACGCTGCTGTCGGAATACTCGCGCATCGTCGACCACCTGACCTGCGTCGCTGCCGGACTCATGGAACTGGGCGCGATGACGGCATTCCTGTACATCGTCATGGTGCGCGACTACATGTACGAGCACATCGCGGACCTGACCGGCGCGCGTGTGACGTACACGTACGGCCGGATCGGCGGCCTGGCGCGCGACCTGCCGGACGGCTGGATCGCCAAGCTCGAGGTCATCCTCGACAAGTACGAGATGTTCATCGGCCGCGTGCACGGGCTGATGGACCGCAATCGCATCTTCATCGACCGCATGCGCGACGTTGGCGCGATCTCGACCGCCGAGGCCGTCAGCTACGGCTACACCGGCGTCATCCTGCGCTCGACCGGCGTGCCGCGCGACCTGCGCCGCGATACGCCGTACCTGGCCTACGCCGACCTTGACTTCGAAGTGCCGGTGGGCATCAAGGGCGACAACTACGACCGTTATTTCATCCGCATGCGCGAGATGGACGAATCGGTGCACATGATCCGGCAGTTGATCGACACGTTGCCCGAGGGCCCGATCAACGTCGACGACCACCGCTTCACGTTCCCGGAGAAGCCGCTGGTCTACACGGAAATCGAATCGCTGATCAATCACTTCAAGCTCGTGATGGATGGCCCGCAGGTCCCGGCGGGCGACGCCTACGCCGCGCACGAATCACCCAACGGCGAACTCGGGTTCTACATCGTCAGCACCGGCGGCGGCATCCCGGCCAAGGTCCACGTCCGTGCACCGAGCTTCGTGCACATGGGCGGCGTGCACAAGATGCTCGACGGATATCAGCTGGCGGACCTGGTTCCGACGTTCGGCTCGATCAACATGATCGGCGGCGAGTGTGACAGGTGAGTGCCCGATGAGCGCCGCATGAAACATCTCATTCCCGAATTCGAGAAGCTGAAGTCGCGCTTCCCCGCGGGCTTCGAGTCGTCGCTCGTGCTGCCCTGCGTGCGCCGCATCCAGGAAGACCGCGGCTACGTCGCCGACGAGGATATCGCCGGCCTGGTCGAATACCTGGGCGTCCCGCGCATCCAGATCGAGGAGGTGCTGTCCTACTACACGCAGTTCCGGCGCAAGCCGATCGGCCGCTTTCACCTGCAGGCGTGCCGCAACGTCACGTGCTCGATGCGCAGCGCAGAACGGCTGATCGATCACCTGGCGAAGAAGTTGGGCGTCGCCCCCGGTCAGACGACGGCCGACGGCGTCTTCACGCTGTCGACGGCCGAATGTCTGGGGTCCTGCGGCACGGCACCCGTCGTCATGGTGAACGACACGTACCACGAGAACATGAGCGTCGAAAAACTCGACCGCCTGCTCGACGAATTGAAGGGGCAAGGCTAGATGCCCGGCAAGCAACTGCTGATGACGTTCCCCGTCACGGCCACCTCGCACACGCTCGCGGACTACGTCGGCCGCGGCGGCTATGCGACGCTGCGCCGCGTGCTGGACGCGATGAAGTCCGAAGACGTGACCAAGGAGGTCGCCGCCTCCGGACTTCTGGGCCACGGCGGCGCGGCGTTTTCCGCGGGTCGCAAGTGGGGCGTCGTCAATCTCAACGACCACCAGCCGCATTACCTGTGCGCCAACGCCGACGAAGGCGAGCCTGGTACCTTCAAGGACCGCTGGATCCTCGAGAACGCGCCGCACCTGCTGCTGGAGTCGATGCTGATCGCCGCGTTCGCGCTGCAGGTGCGCAACGCCTTCGTCTACATCCGCGGCGAGTTCGACCTGCCCTACCGGCGCATTGCCGCCGCCGTCGAGGAAGCGTACGCCGCCGGATACTTCGGCGAGAACATCCTCGGCAGCGAGTTTTCCTGCGACATCGTCATCTACCGCGGCGCGGGCTCGTATGTATGCGGCGAGGCGTCGGGGCTGCTGTCGTCGCTCGAAGGCAAGCGCGGCTATCCGCGCAACCGGCCGCCCCGCCTCACGGTGCAGGGACTCTACAAGCGGCCCACTGTGGTCAACAACGTCGAGACGCTGGCCAACGTCACCGGGATCATTGCCGGAGGCGCCGAAGCCTACCGCAAGGTCGGCACGGCCAAGTGCCCGGGGACGCAGCTCGTCTCGATCTCGGGACATATCGCCAGGCCCGGCGTGTACGAAGTCGAGTACGGCTATTCGATGCAGCAGTTCCTGTTCGACGACTGCGGCGGCATGCTGCCCGGGCAGAAATTGAAGTGCATAGTCCCCGGAGGCATCTCGACCAAGGTGCTGACAGCCGCCGAAGTGGCACCGCTGACGTTCGATCACCAGTCGTTCGCCGGTGCCGGCTCATCGATCGGCTCGGGCGGGATGATCGCCATCGCCGAAGGCACATGCATGGTGCGCCTGCTGCAGGTCATGCTGCGCTTCTACCACCACGAGTCCTGCGGGCAGTGCACGCCGTGCCGCGAAGGCATGGGCTGGTTGCACAAGATCATCGACCGCATCGTCGCCGGCGAAGGCAGGCCCGACGACATCGACAGCCTTTACCGCATTTCGCGCCTGCAGGACGGCATGACGATCTGCGGCATGGGGGACGCCGCCGGCTACGCGACGATCGGCATCCTCGACAAGTATCGCGACGAATTCGAATACTGGATCACCAACAAGCGCTCGAAGCTCGAAGGCAACCTCGAGGGAACCGTCCATGCCTGAGATCTTCATCAACGGCAAGCCGGTGCAGGCCGAGGCCAACCAGACAGTGCTGCAGGCGGCGCTGGCCAACGGCTTCTACATCCCGTATTTCTGCTGGCACAAGGAACTGTCGATCGCCGGCAATTGCCGCATCTGCACGGTCCAAGTCGAGGGTCGCAGCTGGGTCGAGATCTCGTGCAACATGCCCGTGTCCGAAGGCCTGCACGTGCTGACCGACTCGGACCTCGTGCGCGCGCATCGCAAGGCGACGATGCAGTTCATCACGCTGAACCACCCGGTCGACTGCGGCATCTGCGACAAGGCCGGCGAGTGCACGCTGCAGGACTACCATTTCGCCTACAACGGCTCGCCGTCGGTGTCGCGCGAGCCCAAGGTCCACGCGACCAAGTTCCACGACCTGTCGGAGCGGATCCTGCTCGACAACGAGCGCTGCATCCTGTGCTCGCGCTGCGTGCGCTTCACGCGCGAGATCTCCAAGTCGAACGCGCTGGGGATCAAGAACCGCGGCGACGTCTCGCTGGTGCGCGCCGCCGACGATTCGCCGCTCGACGCCGACCCCTATTCGGACAACGTCATCGACATCTGTCCTGTCGGCGCGTTGCTGAGCAAGCCGTTCCTGCACAAGGCGCGCGTGTGGTACCTGAAGCCGACCCCTTCGGTGTGCCCGGGCTGCGAGCGCGGCTGCTCCGTCAACATCTGGCACCGCAAGGCCGAGTGGCATCTGCGCGCGCTCGACCCAAAGCAGAACACCAGCATCGCCCGCGTCACGCCGCTCGAGAACCCGGCCGTGAACGGCCCGTGGATCTGCAACAAGGGACGCGACTTAGCGCAGGTGTTCGAGCGTGCGCGCGCCGACCGAGCAATGCAGAAGGGCAAGCCGGTCGAACTCGAAGCCGCGATCGCCGCCGCGCGCAAGCTGATCAAGGAGGCTGCGCACCCGGTGGCGCTGGTCTCGAACTGGGCCTCCGACGAGGAGCTGTCCGCATTCAAGGACGCCCTGGGAGCCCGCTTCACCACGTTCGTCAAGCGCGACCATGCGCCGCAACCAGGCGAAGTGATCGAGGACGACCTCCTCATCCGTGCCGACAAGAATCCGAATACCGCGGGCGCCCGCGCCTTGTTCGGCGAAGCGAGCCTGCGCGAGCCATCGTATCCCGCGAACACGGACCTCGTGCTGGTCTGGGGCGAAGGCTGCAACTTCGCGACACTCCCCGCCGGCGCGAAGATCGTCTTCCTCAATTCGTACCTGGCGCCCGAGAACGGATTTGCCGACGTGTTCATTCCGGTGAGCATCCAGACCGAGCGCGCAGGACACTACACGAATTTTGCCGGCGTCGTCAGCGCGTTCGAACGCTGCTTCGCGAAGCCGGCGACGGTCGCCGACGCGCAGGAAGTGTTCGCGCAGATCGCTCCGGGACCGGCAGGCACGCCATGATCCAGGACCTCG
>Ga0302321_100002408_pt1 | contig 16025 bp, 15 predicted proteins | sample Fen_T0_1_FD_202505 | JGI IMG/M metagenome (GOLD analysis project Ga0302321, IMG submission 202505) | Peat permafrost microbial communities from Stordalen Mire near Abisko, Sweden - Fen_T0_1 | ecosystem: Environmental > Terrestrial > Soil > Wetlands > Permafrost | place: Sweden: Abisko...
GAAAGCCTTGACAACGACGAATGTGGCGCGCAAACTTTTTAACAAATAAATTAATCCTTGAAATCAGGACATCGCATTCATGAGTAAGGCGCTCGGCAAAGTCTTCGACGCACTCGCCTCCGCACCGAGACGGCAAATCCTAGCCTACCTCAGCGAGGCCGAGCTCAGCACCTCCGAATTGGCCGAGCGATTTGCCATGAGCGCGCCGGCGATTTCGCGGCATCTATCCGTGCTGGAAGAGGCTGAACTGGTGACTTCCGAGCGCAGGGGCCAATTCGTTTACTACAAAATGAATGCGGACAGCCTCGTCTCCAGCCTGACCGGCTACGCCTTCGAACTCTGTCCGGTCGGACGGCCGTTGAAGCGGGAATCACAAGCGTTGGCAAAATTTCGAAAGGCTAAAGCCTAGAAGGGAAACCATCGTGTTGAATATGAGTCGGCTTGTCGAAACGTTTCCGTCGGTTCGCGTTCGTTCAGAATCCGGCGGCTTACCGGTGGAAGTGGCGCTGATTGCTCAAATCGGCCACGGCGCCGGCAATCATCTGTTTGCGAGCGTCGCCTCGCGGCAGCGGCGGCACGAGGCTTTCATAGACGAATTGGATGAACCTTCGGCGAAATTGGCTGGGACCGATTTTGCCAAGGGCGATGCGACCTCGCTGTATTCCTTCGTAGTCGGCCCTAAGGGGCATCCGTTTCATCGCCACGCCGGGCATCGCGTATTTACTGCGGTCTCAGGTAGCGGCGGCGCGCAACTGCGATTCTCCACCGCTTCCGACCAGCAGGTTGCCGAAGATCCGCAGAATTTCGTGCGCGCCCTGCGCTTTGTCAACATTCCGCCCGACTGTTTGTTCACGGTTCGTTTCGGCGGCGAGACCTGGCACCAGTTCGCGCCGCTCACGCACAACTCGCTTCACCCGGTGTTCTTCGCCTTGTCGTGTCATACCAATGAGCTCGGTGGCAATCTTGACGAGAATCTCAGGGCCAAGGTGCTGGCCAACGACGCCAATATTCCGGCGCTGACCGAGTTGCTGCCACCCGCAGTTGCACAGATTGTCCAATCGCGCGATTTTGACACCGCCGCAATTCCTTCGACTACGCTCTCGCTAGATGCACCTGCCGGCACCTTGCATCGCGTCGTTTGCAACACGGTTCGCAGCGGCGCCGGCATATTGCGTGGCACGTTAGGTTCGTTGCGCGAAGCGCGGGGCTTTCTCACTTTCGGCGGCACCAGCCGCAAAGTGGACGAGCTCGCTGCAGCGCCGGCCGGGTCGCTGCTGCGGCAACAGCTCGTTGAGACCAAGGTGCATCACGACGACACGTTTCGCCTCCGCCTGACGGGCGCCAGGACGCAGGGGACCAACGCCGCCAAGCTGCTCGCGTCGCTATTGGAAGGCTTCCTGCTCAACCCGTCCACGGGGGTATCCAACCTGATGGCGCTGCGTAACGTGCTGGTGAAACCGTTTGGTTTGCGCACCTCACCGCTCGGCTGCCCGGTTTCGTCACTACTTTCACCGGACCGTAAGAAGCTGTTCGCCGGCCAGTATCCGGTCCTAGACCAGCTGGTCGACGCCGACGACCGCCGCGCACAGGTGGTGTTGGGCGCGGACGACAAGCACTTGGTGTTTCGCTCCTGTGTGGGCGTGGAAATTGTCGATGAACATAACATCGACATCACACTAGGCACCCGCGTGCATTGCAAGAACCTGTTCGGACGCTTTTACATGGCGGCAATCGACTATGTGCACCGGCACTATATTTCGCCGACGATGCTGCGCCTGGCGGTGGAATATGCCGTCGTGCAAGAGCAGCCGACTCGAAAAACGCCTGAAAATGCGCACTTCCAGCATCCTGCCTTGGCCACCTAGGTTTTGCCGTCGCTTTTCATCAGCAAGGCAAGGTCGTAGACGCGATTCTTTTTCTCACCCGTCAATTGCACGGCCAACGCCACGGCCTGCTTGACGGGTAGTTCCGCGAGCAGGATCGCCAGCGTGTTCTTCAAAGCAAGTTCCTTTGCGTCGTCATCGGATGTGTCGGTTGCGGCAGGTGCGGACAACACCAGCACGAATTCACCCCTGCTGTTGTTCTCGTCCGCCTCCAGCCACGCCGGCGCCTCTGCCAAACTCACGCGGTGAATGGTCTCGAATTTTTTGGTGAGTTCGCGGCAGATCACCAGCTCGCGCGTATCGCCGAATGCTTCGCGCAGGGCATCAATGCTTTCGGCGATGCGATGCGGCGATTCGTAGAGCACGATCGCGTACGGCACCGGCCGCAATCCTTCCAGCACGCGCTTGCGCTCGCCCGCCCTGGCCGGCAGGAAGCCGTGGAACACGAAGCCATGCTCGCCTTCGCCGCTCGCCGAAATCGCGGCGATGACCGCGCTGGCGCCGGGAACCGGCACCACCTTGTGGCCGGACGCGTGCACCGCCGCCACGACCCGGGCGCCGGGGTCGCTCACCGCAGGCGTGCCGGCATCGGTGACCAGGGCCACCGACTTGCCTTCGGCGAGCAGTTTGACGATGCCGTCGGCCGCATCGCGTTCGTTGTGCTCGTGTACGGCAATCAGCCTGGCTTTAATGCCGAAGTGCTCCAGCAATGAGCGCGTATGGCGGGTGTCCTCGGCTGCGACCACGTCGGCCGCCTGTAACGTTGCCTGCGCGCGTGCCGTAAGGTCGCCCAGGTTCCCGATGGGTGTGGCGACCACATATAATGCGCTGATGAGTTTTCCGTCCACGACCATCTTCGGCAGATTGTTCCGGTGGCTCACGCTGCTGGTGGCGTGCGCCTTGCCTGCATTCTCGGTGGAAGCCGCCGCCGGCGCAAGCGCGCAGAATCCGCCGGCGCCGGTCGTGCCTGCGGCGGAGAAGAAGATCATCATTGTGCCGAGCGAGGAAAAGGGCCCCGACACAGCGCCTGGCAAGCCGCAAGACAAGGCAGCCGGCAAGGCCGATGAGCCCTCCGCCGAGAAGGAATCCGCGAAAGCCGCCGAGACCCCTCCGGCGGAGAAAAAGCAAAAGCCAATCGCGCTGATCCTGCCGGTCGGTTCGAAGGTGTTCGGCAAGGTAGCCGATGCATTGAAGCTCGGTTTCATCGCCGGCGCCGAGGCCGACGGCAAGGACGCGCCGCCATATCGCGTCTACCCCGCCGACGACGATGGTGCCGCGCTGGCCAACCTGTATCGCAAGGCGGCCACCGACGGCGTGGCCGCGGTTGTCGGCGGCGTAACCAAGGACGGCGCGGCGCAGATGCTGCGGGAAGCCGGTTACCTGCCGACGCTGGCGCTCAATGCGCCAGGCGAAGGTTCAACGGTGGATTGGCCGGACAAGTTCTATTTCATCTCGCTCAACATCGATAGCGAGGCGCGCATGGCTGCGCGTGCGGCGTTCGAGGAGGGCCGGCGTCGCATGGTGGTGCTCGCCACCGCCACGCCGCTCGCCAAGCGCTTGCAGGATAACTTCGAAAAGGAATGGCAGCGGCTCGGCGGCGAAATCGCGCTGCGCATCGTCTATGCGGGAGAACCCGCCGAAGCCGAGAAGATTCGCGCCGCCATGGAAAAGTTCTACGACAAGGAAAGCGAGAAATACAAGGTCGACGGTGTCTTTCTCGCCGCCGACACCCGCAGTGCCCGCCAGGCGAGACCGTACCTGCCGGCCTCGATCCCGGTCATTGCCACCTCGCACACTCTCGACCCGCGCGCGGGCGCCGTGGAAAGCCTCGACTTGGAGAGTGTTCGCTTCCAGGAAATGCCGTGGTTCGTCGAGCGCGATCATCCGGCCGTGATGATCTACGCCCGCCCGCCGGACGACATGCCGATCGACTACGAACGCCTCTACGCGCTCGGCATCGACGCGTGGCGGCTGGCGAGGATGATCGTCAAATACGAAAAGGCCCGCGATATCCCGCCAATCGATGGCGTCACCGGGCAGATCAGCCTCGATGACCACCAGTTCCAGCGCAAGCTGACGGCGGTGGAAATGCACGACGGCCGCCCGCAGCTGTACCGGGCCTCCGAATGAAAATCGCCGCGCTGTTCGGCCGCAAGCAGCGCGGCGACCGCGCGGAACACCTCGCCGAAAAATACCTGCGCAAGCAGGGCATGAAGACCATCGAGCGAAACTATCGCACCCGCCAGGGTGAGGTGGACTTGATCATGAAGGACGGCGCCTCGTTCGTGTTCGTCGAAGTGCGGTTGCGCAGCAGCCAGGACTACGGGGGTGCCGCCGCGAGCATCGGCCACAGCAAGCGGCAGCGCATCATCGCCGCCGCCCTGCACTATCTCAGCGGCCGGGTGGCGTTGCCGCCGTGCCGATTCGACGTGATTCTATTGAACCAACTCGACGCCGAGGCGATCGAATGGATCAAGGACGCCTTTGGTGCGTAGAATGCGCCCATGTCCGTGCAAGGCGAAGCGCTGCAGCCTTGCCTTGTAAATAAGCCGAATCCATTTTCCGGAGGTAGACGATGCGCCTGATCAACGTTCTCTTGCTGGTCGTTTGCGCGACCTTGTTGCAGGGTTGCTTTACCCTCGCCGCCACCGGTGTCGGCGTGGCGGCAATGTCCACCGACGACCGACGGACCTTCGGCTTTCAGGCCGAGGACGAAAATATCGAATGGAAGGCACGCTTCCTGTTGATTAACAAATTCAAGGATGCGCACGTCAATGTCACCAGCTTCAACCTGGGCGTGCTGCTGACGGGCGAAGCGCCGACGGAAGACATGAAGAAAGAGATCGGCGCGGCGATCAAGGAAATTCCCAGCGTGAAGAGCGTGACCAACGAACTATCGGTGAGCGGCAATTCCTCGTTTACTTCCCGTTCGAGTGATTCGATCGTCACCACCAACGTCAAGTTTCGCTCGATCCGCAACGGCGTGTTTTCGCCGAATCATGTCAAGGTCGTCACCGAAAACGGCACCGTGTTCCTGATGGGCATGGTCACCAAGGAGGAAGGCGATGCCGCGGCCGAAATCGCCCGCACCACCAGCGGGGTGCAACGGGTGGTGAAGGTATTTGAGTACATTGACAAACCGCCGGGCAAGTAGTCGCTCCGCAAAAAAGCCGGCTTGCGCCGGCTTTTTTCATTTTGGCGGGCCGGTGTAACATGCGCGTATGAAAACACTATCCTCCCTGGCCCTACTCGCGCTCGCCGGTCTCACCTTTGCAGTCAATGCCGCCGACCCGGCGTCCAAACAAGGCGGCAAGGCTGATACCGCGTTTTCCAATGATGCCGCCTACTCCAAGATTGCCGATGCCATCCTGCAGGATAATTTTCGCAGGCACCCGGCCTCCGCAACCGATCTCGGTATACACAAGTACGATAGCCGCCTCGAAGATATCTCGCGCGCCGCTCGTATCGGCGAATCCAAGGCGCTAAAGACGTTTCGCAAGCGCCTAGCCGCGCTCGACCCGGCAGCGCTTTCGCCCGCCAATCAGCTCGATCGCGAACAGTTGCTGATGGCGATGGATGCCGGCATCCTCGATCTCGACGTGGTGCGCCGCTGGACCAAGGACCCGGACAGCTACAGCGGCGGCATCACCAACGCCGCCTACAGCATCATGAAGCGCGCCTATGCGCCGGCCGATGTGCGATTGAAGGCCCTGATCGCCCGCGAGCAGAAAATGCCCGCCGCACTCGCCGAGGCCCGAAAGCTACTCGACAATCCGCCGCGCATATACACCGAGATCGCCATCGAACAAGTGGATGGCAATATCAGCTTTTTCCGCGACGATGTACCGGCCGCCTTCGAGGGCGTAAAGGACAAGGCTCTGCTGGCGAAATTCGCCAAGTCCAATGCGAAGGTGATCGCTGCGCTGGGTGAATACAAGAAATTCTTGCAGAACGACCTGCTGCCGAAATCGAAGGGCAGCTTCGCCTGGGGCGCGGATACTTACGCCAAGGCGCTGGCTGCCAACGAAGGCGTCACCGTCCCGCTGGATGCGTTATTGCAATTTGCCGAGGCGAATCGGCAAAAGAACGAAGCCGCCTTCCAGGCCGCCGCCAAATTGATCGACCCGGGCAAGCCCGCCGATGAGGTTCTCGCCGCATTGCAAAACGATCACCCTGCTCCCGGCGATCTGCTGAAGGTGACGCAGGACGAGTTGAATTCGCTACGCAAATTCATCGACGACAACCACATCCTCACCATCCCGCCCTCGGACCCGGCTACGGTGAAAGAAACGCCGCCATTCCAGCGTTCCACCACCTCGGCGTCGATGGATACGCCCGGCCCGTTCGAGACCGCCAAGCTGGGCGGCTTTTACAACATGACCCTACCCGATCCGCGCACCAGTGCGGCCGAGCAGGCCGACTTCATGCGCCAGTGGTACTACGCCTCGATCACCAACGTCTCGGTGCACGAGGTGTATCCGGGCCACTACCTGCAGTTCCTGTACGCCAAGTCCTTCCCCAGCGACGTACGCAAGGTGTACGGCGCCAACACCAACATCGAAGGCTGGGCGCACTACTGCGAGCAAATGATGCTGGACGAAGGTTTCCACATGGGCGAACCGAAGTACCGCCTCGCACAGTTGCAGGATGCACTCTTGCGCAATGTGCGCTTCATCGTCGGCATCAAATTGCATACCCAGGGCATGACCGTCGAAGAGGCTATCAAGCTGTTCGGAACCCAGGGCCACCAGCCGCACCCGGTGGCGGTGTCCGAAGCCAAACGCGGCACGGCGGATGCGCTGTACGGCTATTACACGATGGGCAAACTTGCCATCTTGAAACTGCGCGATGACTACAAGGCGAAGATGGGCGCTAACTACAGCCTGCAGAAATTCCATGACTCGTTCATTGCGCTGGGGCCGTTGCCGATGCCGTTGATTCGCAGGGCGATGCTGGGCGAAGCGGGGGAACTATTTTAGGTTGCCGCCGCTTCCGCGAGAGGTGTACGAGCGGCCAATCCTCAGGAGGAAGTTCCATCGGGAAGGGCTGAGGCTGACAAAAAGCGGTGAGTCGAAACCGATATCCTCTCATTTATCCGGATACATTCGCGTTCGAGCGGAAAGCCTTGAAGCTGCCCACAACTGTTGCCGGGGAACCCCGTGCTGGAATGTGGCGGCACGGTTGAGATTCGAGATTTGCCGCGCAGCGAAGCGGGCCGTTGCCGGATGCCGCATGGGGTCCTATGCTGAAATTGGCCTCAGACGGCAGTTGTGTATCCCTTCGCAACCCATGCATCGAGCCCGCCTTCCAGCGGCCTTACCTTTGCAAAGCCGCGTTGCATTAGCAGCTTCGCGATGCGCGCGGCGGATACCTCGTTCGGACAAGTGCAATAGACGATGATCTCGGTATCGAGGTCGATGCCGGCGAGTCCATCGTCCATATCCTCCTGGCGAATCGGTTTCGACGAGGGGATAAATCCAGTGCGCTGCCGGCTTTCCTCGGAGCGCACATCGAGCACCACCGGCGCATGTCCGGCATCGATCATTTCGGCCAGTTCGGCCGGCGAGATACGCGCCATCCGGAGCTGCTTGAACAATCGCACCCGCTGCCACCACTTCATCGTGAGGAACAGCGCGAAGGCGAAAATGGCCAACACGATACCGATTTTGCCGAGTCGTTCCAAGACTTCCAGAATGTCGTTGACGGCATCCCGAAACAAGTAGCCCAAGCCGATGGCGGAGCCACCCCACAACGCGGCGCCCAGCGCATCGAAAATGATGAACTTGGGGCGGGATGTGCCGATCACTCCCGCCAAGGCAGTCGCGACCGACGCAAAGCCGGGGATGAACTTGGCCACCAGCAGCGATGCCGCGCCCCATTTCGTGTAAATCGACTCGGTCTGGCGCACGCAACTGTCTGGCGATATCGAGATGCGGCACAGCGTTTTCAGGACGCGATCACCATAGCGACGGCCGGCCTCGTACCAAAACAGGTCGGCGAGCAACGATGCAGCCACGATCGCAGTCAGCAACGGGAACAGCGTGTAGTGTCCCTTTTCCAGAAAGGCGCCGGCGATAAGCATGATCGGATAGGCGGGTAACGGGGCGCCGCCTTGCTCGATCAGCACGTTCAGGAACACGGCAAAGACACCGTACTGTTCGATCAGATCGATCAGCATTCCCACGCTACTGGCCGTTCGCAGTAAAGCCGTTGACGCGGTGCGTGCCATCGCAATAGGGCTTGTTGGCCGAGCCTCCGCAGCGGCAAAGCTTTGTGCCGACGCCACTGGCGATGCGATTGATGGTGCGTCCTGTTCCTGCTAGGAGTTCCAGATTGCCATTGACGTCGAGCGGGCCGTCGCGAAGCGGCGTCACGGTCAATTTGCCGCGCCGCTCCGGCAGCGCCTCGCTGGCTATCGTTGCCGGTTCTCCGCTGGCGGAAAATGCCGCGGCGGCGTGCGACCCATCGCAGTACGGCTTGGATTTGGATTGGCCGCAACGGCACAGCGTTGCCCGCGTTTTGCAACTTGCCTCGGTGGCGCCGGCGAGAACCAGCTCGGCGTGAAATGCCAGCGGGCCATTTTCCCGAACGCGCACGACATTGACGTTGGGAGGCGCCTCGTCCGACCCGCCATCGTGGCGCCGGTACATGACGGCGCCCGAGGGGCAGTTATTGGCGACGATGGCGATGCGTTCGGGTGTGGCACGGTCCGGATGGATCCAGGTACCCGGCGTGTTTGCCAGGAATACATTCGGCTCGCCGAGCACGCAGTGGCGCGCATGAATGCAGCGCGCGCTATCGAAGATGATCGTCACGTCCTTGCCGACGGCAACTTCGGGCGCAGGCGCAGCGACGGGTGCGGCTACTGTCGGCACCGGCGCGGGCGCAGCAGCGGTCAGCCCGGCGGCGGGCACGGACGCAAGTGCGGCGACCGGCGTGGCGATCCGGTGCCAGTCGAGGGCAAAGCGCCCCAGCGCCGAGGCCGAACCGGCCAATGCGGGAAACATCGCAGCCAACGCTCGGATGCGTTCGGCCAAGGCGGACAGCTTCTCGGCAAGCAGCGACGCGCCGGCCGCCGGTGAAGGGAACGACAGAGCCTGCCGCGATACCGTAAATGTGAGACCGGCATTCACGCCCGGGTAAGCCTGGTTCGCGGGCAGTGTGGTCAGCAGGCTGCCGATATCGGCCACCACGTGCATCAGCACGAGCGTCTGGTCGACGACAGCGGCGCGACCATTCGCGAGCGCCGTGAAGTACGCCGGGTCGTCGGAGATCAACGACAGCAGCCGCAGCATCAGACCGTAGGCCGCATTGCCGGCATCGAGCAGGGTCGACGCCGGCTCGGCAACGACCTGGATCCGATTTTCGCTGATCGGTGAGCGCATGACGGGATTGCGGGCGGCAGGACGATAGGGTTGAAATGGCGGTCGCGCCGCCTTCAGCCTGCGCCACTCGTCGCGAATGGCACTGAATCTGGCATAGTGCGACCCCGCCTTTTCCGCCCGCGAGCCTTCGCCCTGTTCGATGATCAATTGAATCGCGCGCCTGGCATCGGCCACATTGCCGATTGTGCATAGGCCCGGCAACTTGAATAGCGAGGCCGTCATCTGCAACGAGGTGCCGCCGACGAACACCGCCGCCTCGCCAAATTCTGCAGACAGTTGCACGAAGCTATGCTCGATCGCTTCGTACAATTCGCCTACCGTGGCGTAGTCGTCGGCGAAAGCCATCAGCCGGTTGTCGAGGCTTTCTCGCTTGTACTGGGGTTTGGCAAACGGCGCCCCATCGTGCTCGGCTGCGTTGCCCGGGCGCTCGAGGTAGACGAAGTGGTCGAGCGTGGCTTCATCGAGCGGGGCGAGGCTTACCGCGATATCGGCGGGGAACAGGCCGGGCGCAATGGGGAAATTGAAGCGCCGATAGTGTGGCCGGGCGCCAAGCGAAATGAGCAAATTGCTGACCAGGGCCAAGTGCAGCATTTCGTCGGTGCCGATTCGAATGATCTCTCCGCGCCAACGCTTGACTGCCTCCATTTCAGGGGCGGTCAGGTCTTCGTGTTCGAATTGCTTTAGTGAAAAGGCACCATACAAATAGGTGCACATCAGGCAGTGCTCGATTTCGGCCGCCTCGGTCAGCATGCCGATCAATTGTTCGCGATGGGTGGCTGTTTTCATGGGAATTTGTCAAATCCGCCCCGGCCATGCCACAGGCAGGTTGGCAGGGCCAAAGAAGCAATGTGCGGGTTGGTCAGTGAAAAAGCAAGACGGCACCGGCTTTTTTCATCGACGCCGCAACGCTTCTCGAAACCGCCGGAGGACGCCATTGCCGACGATGGTATCGCGTCCCGCGGAGACCAAGGCGTCGATGTCGGCAGTCGGCAATTTCAGTCGGGTAGGGTTCGCGTCGAACCTGGCGCCCCGACTGGCTTTGAAATCGTCGAACGAAACCCGGTTCACCGGAAAGACCACATCGTCACAGCGCGCCAATTCAGACGGTGAGCGGCGTTGCGAGTGGTCATCGCTGATTCCGCTATGGCTAGCGCGTAGCGAGCGCTTGGACCTTGGCTGGCAGCCGGTCTGCCCGGGCGTTCGCCAGGCTCCCGGATGTTGCAAATGTCGTACGCGCCCACTCCGAACTGACCGTGCCTTCCCCGCAGTCGTCGCCGAATGTGGTCGAAGCTACCGTTTTGATTGCGTCGTGCATGGCTTTACCAAAGGGTTGCACGCTGGCGAAACCCAGTTTGCGCTTGACCTCGTTGTTGGTCGTCAACATGACGCCTTGCTCGTCCAGCCGGTAGGTATCGAAGTATTGTCGCTCGGGCATGAGAGCGACCTTTTGCGAATCGAGATATTCCTTGAGCGCTTCGTCCTTGAATGGATAGGGCAGGCCTGCCCAAAACGGGCTGAACAACCCATCCCAATGACTGGGTATATATACCTTGGGCCGAATGACCGGAACGATGAGCTTCGCAAGCGGCGTTCCGCCGGTACCGATCCAGACATCGACACTTTTCAGACCCGCATCAGCCATCGCTGCAGCAAGATTTGCCAGCGGCGCTCCATGGTTCACACCATCCACTTGAATGTCCTTGTCCAGGTCGAACGCGCTCGCCGATGTCTGCACGAATAGGCTGAGAACTCCATCGGGTCGATTCAGCGTGAACAGGTACGCACGTCCCCCGCCACCATTGGGATAGTCTTCCCCAACGCCTGCGCGCAAACCGCCGGTGGCAACGTCGGGCGTAGGTGGATCGTAAAGTTCCCGCGCGAAGTGCTGAATCGGATTTGACCGATCGCCGCTATGATTGAAACGTACCACGCGCACCGTCACGTCCTGGCCCAGATCGATTTTTTCGCCGCCATTCACAATGCGGCATTGCCCCTGTGCAACGCCCTGCGCGATCGCCTGATAGCAACTCGAGAGGCCCCCGATCATGGCCGCACCGGTTAACTTTGTCCAAGTCGGCGTGTCCCACGAATGGTCAAAGTGGCTATGCCCCGAGAGGACGAAGTCCAGCTTTGCGCTGCCGAGGATGGCGTCGCGCACCCGGTCGACGGAAGTCACATCCACCACGGCTGGACTTCTGGTGTAAGCGTACTGGTCTTTCGGAAAACTCCTGGGCGGGTAAAAAAATGGCGGGCCCGGCACCCGACTGATGTATCCGTCAAGAACAATGCGAAGGTTGCCAAACTTCAGGTACCAGCTCGCGATCGACATCCAGGTCATCTCGATCGCCGGACCCTCCGCAGCGAGTACGGGCGGCGAGACAATCAGCGCGAACCAGATAAGGCACGCGGAAAGCAGGGTTTTGGACTTCATCTCATACTCCCTGAAGCGTGAGCGATGCGTCACGCTTGATATTGGCGATCGGCCAATAGATGAACTGGCCCGCTTCATTGTAGGCGATGGAAGTCGAAAGCGTCGCCGCCGGGTGAATTTGAACGGACGCCGGACGACGGTCTTGCGGAAATTCAGGCAGCCGCCCTGGATCGAAAGCTGCTCTTCACCGGGCCAATAAGCGATCATTCAACGATCGGTCACGCCGCGCGCCTCTTCAACCATCGCAAGACCGCGCCGATCAACGGAAACGTTTCATACAACTCCCCCGCCGCGTCCCAGTAATCGCGGTGGTAGTTCACGCGCCCATCCGGCGCAAAGCGGATGTGGGAAAGGCCGTGAATGCGCCGCGGCCGGTCGGATTGGAAATTGCGGATACGAAAATCGAAATCCCAGATGAGTGTGACGCTATCGCCTTCGGCGATGGTCTCGACGATGGTGAAGCGCGGCTCGAGTAAACGAACGAACATATCCATGAAGATGTGCCGGATGGCCGGCAGTCCATTCACTTCGTTGAAGGGGTCGCGAAAATATGCATCTTCGCTGTAGATGGTGGCGATCGCCTTGACCGACTCCGGCGTGAGGGTCTGCCAGTAGTTCACCAGGCGGGCCAGTGCTTGTGCGTTCATGGTCAGGCTCGCGTCATGTTGCGAATGGTGCGGAAATAGAGCGAGTACGGCAGGTGACGCAGGAGTTTGAGCGTGCGCGTAAAACGCTTCGGGAAGTGGATTTCGAATTGGCCTTGCTCGAAGCCGGCGATGATCTCCGCCGCCGCCTCCTCGGGGGAAATCAGCGCCGGCATCTTGAAATCGTTTTGCGCGGTCAGCGGCGTTTTGACGAAGCCGGGATTGATCACATACACATCGAGGCCCTTGCCATGCAAATCGAGGTACAGCGTCTCGGCAAGGTTGATGAGCGCTGCCTTGGTGGGGCCGTACACCAGACTTTTCGGCAGCCCCCGATAGCCCGCCACCGAAGACACCAGCGCGATGCCGCCTGCCTTCGCGGCCATCAGGCGCGGGATCGTTACCGAGAGCCCGTTCATGAAGCCCATCAAGTTGACCTCGATCATCTGCCGCGCCACCGCGAGATCGAGTTGCCAGGCGTGCATGGCGGTGTAGTCACCTGCCATGAAAACGACGAGATCGTAGCCGCCCCAGGCTTCCGACAGGCGCTGGTCCGCGGCGGTGATTTCGTCCACCTTGGTGATATCGAGAGGCAATACCAGCGTGCCGCGCCCCATCCTGTCCGCCAATTCCTGCAGCTTGTCGGCACGGCGAGCGGAGATGGCCACCCGTACACCGCGCCGGTCCAAAGCCTCGGCCAGCGCCGCGCCAATGCCGGAGGAGGCGCCGATGATCCACACGCGTTGCCCGCGCCAATCGGCAATTTTTCGATTCAGTGACACTTGGTTACTCCAATACGATTCAAATCAAGCGCGTGCAATGCGGCTCAACCGCGCTTACGGAAAAAAATACTGATCTCGGCAAACCGCACGCCGTACTTGCTCATGCTGGTGCGGTTGCTCAAGGTCTTGTCGTCGATCATCCACATCCAGTCGTCCATGTTCATTTCGTAGCCACCTTGCGATTCCGGCAACTTCAAAACGTAATTCCACTGCAGGGCATTGCCGACCGCGAGGCCTTTGGCTTCGCCGACCACATCGGCGGCGGTGCCGATGTATCGATTGCCGTCCTTGCGGATTTTCCAGACGCGCTTTTCGGTTTTGCCGTCGGACCACTGGAACGATTCGTCGAGTGTGCCTTCGTTGCCCTGCCAATGGCAGTCGATTTCCACCACCATGCGTCGGATCACTTTTCCCGACCGGTCTTGCACCATGCCCCAGCCATCGACCTTGCCGTTGAAATAGGTGGCGAGATCGAGCACCGGTTTTTCTTGTGCGTAGTCCTGCGGCGTGACGGTGGCGGCGCAAGCGGCGAGCAGCACGCAGGCGGCCAAGACGAGATAGCGAATCATGAGAGTTCCTTTCCGGGCTGACGGCGGACGAACGGGGAGGCAAGCAGCAACAAGGCCGCAACGCTTTTCAATACGCAGGGCAGCAGGGCATAGATGCCGGCGAGATACATGAGCGCCTGCGAGGAAGTGGTGACCCTCGGTTGGTAGCCCAGCATGGAGAGTGCCGGCAGCGCGATGCCCGCCGCCAGCGCAAGATTCAGTTTGGTGACGAGGTTCCAGAGACCAAAATACGCGCCTTCGTTGCGGGTGAGGCCCTTTTGCTCGTCGTCGTCGATCACGTCCGCCAATAGCGACGGCGGCAGCGCAAGATCCGCGCCGAGGCCGAGACCCGACATGATGCAGATGATGACGAAGGGCGTGGTGTCGCCCGCCTCCAGTCGAAACGCCCACATGAAAGCAACGATCGAGACCAGCATGCCGACCAGCCAGGCACGGCCCTTGCCGATGCGCGCCGACAAGGCAAGCCACAGCGGCAAGCCGAGCCCGCCTGCGGCGAAATAGGCCACCAGGAAAATGCCGCCCATGTCGGGGCGCTTCAACACGTCCTCGACAAAAAACAACACTAGCGTGGCGGGGATCGCGGCGGCAATACCGTTGAAAACGAAGATGAGCAACAGGCTCGCGAATCGCGTGTTGGCAAAAGGCTTCAGCATGGTGGCGAAGACACCGTCCTGTGCCGCCGGCACGAATGCGCGCGGTGGAGGTGATGCCTGCAGCGTGACCAGGCCCGCAATCAGCAGCAGCGGTACAAACAGATAACTGAATTCGGCAAATCCGCTGCGCGCACCGTGCGCGTCGGACAGGACTTGCGGCAGGATGGATGCGAGAAAAATGCCCAGCAGGCCCAGCCCCTCGCGATACGTGGTCACACGGGTACGTTGAAACGGATCGTTGGAAAGCTCCGCGCCATAGGCCTGATAGCTGATCTGCGCCAGCGAAAACGCCACATACACGACCAGCAGCATGGCGATGAACCACCAGCCGACCATCTGCGCTGCCATTTGCGGCGGTCGAAACAAGCCCACCATGCCGATGGCGAGCAACGGCATGGCGAGCGCCACCATGGTCATGCGGCCGGTCACGAAACCCCAGCGCCAGCCGCGCACCCGGTCGCTCCACAACCCCAACAGCGGGTCCTGTACGGCGTCGAACGCGCGTGCGGCGAGCAGCAGGCCGCCGATGGCCGCGAGATTGAGGCCCATGACGTCGGAATAGAATTTCGGCACGTGTACGTAGATCGGCAGCGCCGCCATGCCGAGCGGGATCGCCAGCAGGGAATAGGCGAGCAGGCGCCAGGTCGAGGGTGCCGGCGCCGAAATCACGGTTATTGCGCTCCCAACAGGCGCAGGCGCAGCTTGGGCTCGGTGGTTTTTTCCGATAGCCAGATATCGAAGAAGGCGCGCGCGAATTCGGCATCGGGGACGGCCGCGATCAGCTTTTCGCGCGTGTAAAACCGGACTTCTTTCGTCGGCACGAATACACCGATCAGAGTATCACCCTTCTTGACGTCGGGAAAGATGCGCGCCATGTGGTCAAGCCAGCGAGTGAGCTTGGCTTCATCGCGCGCACCCTGCTCGCGCATCAGGTCGATACTGCGCTCGGCGATGTCGCGGCCTTTCAGCGATATGTCGTACACCAGTTCCAGCGCAAAGGCCTCGTCGGGCGAATACGGTTTCATCGCCGTCCAGAGCCGAATATCGTAGACCTTGAGCCCCCAGAAACGCATCGCCGCTTCCCCGCGCGGGGTGAGTCCCATCTGGTCGCGAGCGACCGGTTCGGGCAGGCTTTGCGCGCCGGTCGGGCCTGTGCACAAAAGAATGGCAGACAGCGTTGTCGCAAGCAGCACGATTCGGATAGCCGACATGCGCGCCTCCGGTTTTGGGGCCCGACTAGGCATCGCGGCGCAATTCGATCTGCATGACGTCGGTGCGTCCCGCGCGAAAGCCGGCTTCACAATAGCAGAGATAGAAGCGCCACAGCTGAAGGAATTTGTCGTCGAAACCCAGAGCCTTGATGGCGCTTGCCTGCTGGTTGACCGAGCCAAGCCAGCGGCGCAGGGTCTCGGCATAATCGAGCCCGAAGCAGAAGGGCTCGCCCGCAGTAAGGTTCGCACGCGCGGCGCCGGCAATGAAGCGCGGAATCGGTACCAGCATGCCACCGGGAAAGATGTACTCGCGGATGAAATCGCTGGTGGCGCGATAGCGCTCGAAAGCGTCCTCGGCGATGGTGATGGTCTGGATCATCGCGCGGCCGCCGGGTTTGATGCGGTCGTGGACGGTCTGGAAATAGGTCGGCCAAAAGCGTTCACCGACCGCTTCGAACATTACGATC
>Ga0302321_100002409_pt1 | contig 16023 bp, 15 predicted proteins | sample Fen_T0_1_FD_202505 | JGI IMG/M metagenome (GOLD analysis project Ga0302321, IMG submission 202505) | Peat permafrost microbial communities from Stordalen Mire near Abisko, Sweden - Fen_T0_1 | ecosystem: Environmental > Terrestrial > Soil > Wetlands > Permafrost | place: Sweden: Abisko...
TGCGCCGCCTGAGCTTATAGGAATTGCCGATACAGTTACTGAAATGACCAAAATCAAGCATGCTTATGAGCAAGGGATTCTGGCTGAACAGGGTGTTGAATTCTGATAACTTTGAATGGTCACATTAGGTGAGCTGCCGGAAATCATGGTTAAATTATTCGACAGTATTCTCCTGAGTTTATCAAAGGACTCAACACAAACGGTGGTTAATTTGTCAATCCTTGATCTAAATCAACTAATTCGGAGGTTTCATTATCAACCTTGATTGCTGTAGTTAAGTAATTCGCATAAAATCCAAGGGTACTGCCAGACAAATCGTAATAATTAGTGAGGTAATAAAATGTCAGAAGAAGAAAAAGAGAAAATGTCGGAATCAGCTAAAGTAGCATTAGCAGTCGTAGGCGTAATCCTGGTGGGATTCGCAATGGTTGGGCTTAATAAACAACAATCGACCGAACAGAAAGAATCTTCAGCTATGGTTAGAAACTACTTTAACTTGCAGACCATGGCGACCGAGGCATGTCCCAAGGCGATCAAGGAAGCAACGGGGGAACAAATTTATTTCCCTTCAGAGACTGTCAGCGATAAAGATAGCTATATCACCCTGAAGTGGGTGGGTGAAAATAAAGGCGGTTTTAAAAAAGCCTCCTGCACCATAAAATCCGTTATGGGTGGCATTTCCGAGTTAATCATTGATGAGAAGGCCATCATCCAGAGAAAACCTTAATAATTTTCAGAGCCTGATTATCCATAACATCGGGTAATCAGGATTTTAACAGTAAAGTTTTCACTTAATTTGGGCTGTAAGACTTGGATACGCGTTTTATCGTGCTATTCAGGGATACCTGCTCAAATATTGACTTGCAATCAAACACGGGTACAACTTCAAGGGAACTGCTAAATAAACCAGCGGTTTCCGAAACAGCGTATGGCATATAAAGCGGAAAGCTAATATTAGGTTTTCGCTCTTACCATCCGGGATCAACCGATGTTGGTCAGCGCTGTAACAGACAGTATCACAGACTTATAACTGAAATATTTTTATGACAAAACCATTATTGAAAGGGGTTTTAAAAACGTGGAAAGAAGATCGGGGGTTTGGTTTTATTACCCCCGATAACGCCGGCAGGGACGTATTTCTACATATTTCCGCAATCGGAGAGACTGGGCGCCGTCCCGTGCCCGGTGACATCATTCATTATCAAGTGGCAAGAGATAAGCAGGGCAAATTCAGGGCAGTCAACGCCAGTATAGAAGGCGTTAACACGCAGAATTCCAGTACAAACAGCCCAAATAAAGGTAAGCCTGGTTTGAAATGGATTATGGCGGCAGCGCTGGGTTTGTTGGTGATAACTGCGGCAGCAGTGTTTATGTACCTTCGTTTGGGTAGTTTAGTTTAAAAAAATCAAAAGGTTTAGATAACCACCAGTTTCTTGTATAACCCAAACACAAATTTACGGGTAAAAATCGTCGATGACGGATTCACAAAAATGGCTGGTTCTGGCATTGATCGCATTCAGTGGTTGGCTGGTCTATCTATTGTCGCCAGTGTTAATGCCGTTTGTATTCTCGGCGATACTTGCCTATTTAGGTGATCCGCTCACCGATAGGCTTGAAACGTACCGCTTATCCAGAACCCAGGCTGTGCTGGTCGTGTTCTCGGTCATGTCACTCGTTCTGGCGCTGGTGTTATTCCTGTTGATCCCCCAACTGGAATTTCAGATTGCCGACTTTATCAGCAACCTACCAACTTACGCCGAAAAAATGAATGGTGTCGTCTTGCCCTGGCTGGAACACCGTTTTGGCGTGACGTTAAAACCTGTTGATATAAACGAACTCATCAATATCGTTAAAAGCCACTGGCAGAAGGCGGGTGGCATTGTCGCCAGCACGATGAGTTCGCTTTCCCATTCCGGTGGAGTAATCGTTGGTTTTTTGATGAACCTAGTACTAATTCCCGTCGTTACCTTCTATTTACTGCGGGACTGGGACATTCTGGTTGCCAAAATTTACGGTCTGTTGCCAAGAAGGATTACGCCAACCACAGCCAAACTTGCAGGGGAAGTCGATACCGTGTTATCGGCATTCCTGCGCGGGCAATTCTACGTCATGCTGGCCTTGGGCTGTATTTACAGCCTGGGGCTTTGGATAGTCGGATTAGATTTGGCCTTGCTAATAGGGATGCTTGCGGGACTGGTCAGCTTTGTCCCCTACCTTGGCGCTATCGTTGGCATCGTTGTCGCTTGCATTGCCGCCCTGGTGCAATTTCAAGAATTATCCCAGTTAGTCCCTGTCGCCGTGGTTTTTTTGATTGGTCAATCTTTGGAAGGTACGGTACTAACCCCAAAACTGGTCGGTGACAAAATCGGCTTACATCCTGTTGCAGTCATTTTTTCCGTGATGGCTGGTGGTCAGCTATTCGGATTTTTGGGGATTTTACTCGCCCTGCCCATTGCGTCTATCATTATGGTATTTCTACGGCATGTACATGATATATATAGGGATAGTGAGTTTTATGGGAAGGGTGATGTCGAATGACAGCAAGCAATTTAACGAAAAATCACAGTAGAGCCATAGGATGTACCAAGTCTTTATGGTGGAGATAAGATGCCGATAAAGACTAACAAATTAGTAATTATCAGTAATCGCGCAGAACAGGGTCGCTTTGATTTAGAATCGGTTAGCTCCAAGTGAAGCTAACCGATTTTCTACAACAAATTTTACTTAGCTAAAATTTTGGTTTGATTAGCCAGCATTTTTTCTTGGTTAGCTAATATTAGCTTTTGGTTACCCTTTAATTCCTCTTGATTTTTTTTCATTTCTTCTTGGTTTTTAAGGATTACTTTTTGGTTTTCAAGCATCGTTTTTTGATTTGAAAGTATTTGATCAGTTGTCATAGCAACATACCCCTTTCATAGTCGTGAAGTAGTAAAATTTAACAGCGGAAAAATAGCTCCTTGGGGGCTGTCCGTTAAATTAAAAATCCTTACTCATTCATACCACTTATAGCCCGAACCTGTCTCCGCTACTTGCGTTTAATGAGTCACGTACCCAATCTCAACAGCGAATTTTGAAGCTGTCCAGAAAATCTTATTTTTTAGGTTATCAAGCGCCTAACTCAATAAACACCCCTCAGGCGCTTGTTCTTTGCACCCAATTGTTGGACTATCATAAAACCAGAATTGTTCAATTTTTTTAAAAATAAGCCCAAGAGAACGCTATTGAACACGGTGGCGGCTAATAAATTTTGCGCCGCAAGTTATGTAAGGCTTTTCCCAGCGTTTACCCTCCGTCTCCGATGTTCTCCCACATATACATACCGGACTCATGCAATTCCAGTTCTCGTAATTGCTGGGTCGCGGCTAGGTGTTTTGCACGCAACTCATCGAGTTCCTGGGCGAACTTTTTTGCCGTCGCTGCCGCTGCATCCTGCTTCGCAGCTAGTACGGCTATTTGTATGCTCCATTCTTTAAGTCGATTCGTTAATGTTTGGATTTCTTCGTCTGTTACTTTCATGGCTCATCCCTCCGGGAAAAATTGGCTAAACTGTTTACTAATCTGATACGATCAATAATAAGCATCTCTCAGCCAAAAATACTTTCAAGTCACTATGAGGCTTCAGAGCTTAGGTGTAATTTACTCGTGTTGCCTGCTTTTATGCAATGACAGATTACGGGCATTTCATGCCAAAAATGATCTAATATTCAATTATCGGGAAGCAGAGAAGGAGCAAGTTTTTTTGGATTAAAGCAAATAGTCGGGTAGGTTGGGTTAACCGCTTCGCCTAAAGCGCCTACTGTTGGTATTGTTAACCCAACAAAGCTAAGCTAAGCTAAAAATGTTGGGTTGCCAAAAAGCAGGCAACCCAACCTACTAAAAAACCAGCAATAATCGTTATAAAATGCTCACCATCAACAACCTAGAACCCCAAATCAAAACCCTCCCCCCCAGTCTCCAAGCCCCTATCAAATCCAGCCTGGATCACTGGCTATCCCTGCTCAATCAAAATAATCTGACCCTCAACCCAACCGATAAGCTACTCCAGTCCATCCCCAAAGTCTGGTGTTCCAGCGAATTCGTTACTGAAAGTTGCACCCGTAAACCCGAATTGTTGGTTGATCTGGTCAATTCCGGCGACTTGGATAGCTTTTATTCTGAACAGACCTATCAAACCAAGCTGGCAAATCTGGAAATAGCTGACGAAATCGAATTAATGACCAAACTGCGCCAATTCCGTTGCCGGGAAATGGTCAGGATTGCCTGGCGGGATCTGGCGGGCTGGGCGGATTTGGCCGAAACGTTGATGGATTTATCGCTGCTTGCCGATGCCTGTATTCAATATGCCCTGGCTTTTCTCAACCAGCAAGCCTGCGAACTACGCGGCACACCTATGCTTGCCGATGGCAACCCGCAGCAAATCGTGGTGTTGGGCATGGGGAAACTGGGCGCTTACGAATTGAATTATTCCTCCGACATCGACCTGATTTTTGCTTATCCTGAGGAAGGGGAATTGCCTGACCGAAAGTCCACCAGCTACGGCGAGTTTTTTACCCGACTGTGCCAAAAACTGGTCAAGGTGTTGGATGACATCACCGTGGATGGTTTTGTGTTTCGGACGGATATACGCCTTAGACCTTTTGGCGACAGCGGCGCGGTGATCATGACCTTTGATGGCATGGAAAATTATTACCTCACCCAAGCCAGGGAGTGGGAACGCTATGCCATGATTAAAGCGCGGCAAGTCGCGGGCGATTTCAGGATGGGCGCACAGCTCATGGCTATGCTGAAACCCTTTGTATATCGCCGTTACCTGGATTACGGCGCGTTTGAGGAATTACGAGGCTTAAAATTACAAATCACCCAGGAATTGAAACGCAAGGATCGCATGGAAAATATCAAGCTGGGGCCAGGCGGTATCCGCGAGATTGAGTTCATCGGGCAAGCTTTTCAGCTCATACGCGGCGGTCATGAAAAAACCTTGCAAACGCGCGGAATCCTGGATGTATTGAGTATTCTAAGTAGGTTGAAACTACTCCCGCAAGTGGACGCAGACCAACTAAGCCATTCGTATCGCTTTCTGCGCCGGGTAGAAAACCATATCCAGCAATATCAGGACAGGCAAACCCACGATTTACCAACTTCGGAACAGGCTAGGCTGATACTCGCCTATTCCTTGGACTTTGAAGATTGGTACAGCTTTAAATCCGAACTGGATAGTGTCAGGGCGGTTGTGCAGTCCGTTTTTGACCAAGTTTTCGCCGTATCAAAGCAACAAAATAAGGACGAGATGAGCCAAAAAATCTGGTCTTGTGTTGCCGACGACGAGGAATTGCTGGGTTTGTTGGAAAGTTACGGTTTCCGGCACACCGACGGAACCTTGAAAGCAATCAAGGATTTCAAACTGTCGACCGCCCTTCGGCGAATGACGACGAAAGGCGCCGGCATCGTTGACCGTTTGATGCCGCAACTCATTGAATCGGCGCAACTGGTCGATAATCCCGATGAAACCTTAGTTCGGCTGGTCAAGCTGTTTGAGGCGGTTGCGGGCAGGAATGTTTATCTGGCCTTGTTATCGGAAAATCCAGGCGCTCTTATTCAATTGATCCGCCTTGCTTCTGCCAGTACCTGGATTTGTGACTATCTGGCGTTGTATCCGGTGTTGTTTGATGAATTGCTGGATACCCGCACCTTATATGAGCCGTTGAAACGGGGCGACCTCAATCAACAACTGAAAGCATTGCTTGCTGCCATCGACATCGATGACCTGGAAGCGGTGATGATAGCCCTGCGGCAATTTAAGCATCTCAATATTCTGAGGGTAGCAGCGGCAGATATTATGGGTGCAATCCCCATCATGGTGGTCAGCGATTATTTGACCTACATCGCTGAGTGCATTGTTGAGAATGTCATCGAACGCACTTGGTTAATGTTAACCGAAAAACACGGCTTTCCACCCGGCACAAACAACGATAACATCAATTTTGCCGTAATCGGCTTCGGCAAGCTGGGCGGGATAGAATTAGGCTATGGCTCTGACCTCGACCTTGTGTTTTTATACGATTGTCCTGATGGCAATGCCATGACGACAGGTGAAAGACCACTGTCCTGCTCACAATTTTACGGGCGCTTAGGGTTGAAAATCCGGCATATTCTCGATTCCAAAATGTTATCCGGCATACTTTACGAAGTGGATTTGCGTTTGAGACCCAGCGGCGACTCAGGATTATTGGTGACGCACATCAATACGCATGAAGATTACCTGAAAAATCAGGCGTGGACGTGGGAACATCAGGCTTTAGTCAGAGGTCGCTTTATTGCCGGTGACTTGCGCCTAAAAGCCCAATATGAAGCCATTCGCCATAGAATCCTGAGCTTAACCAGGGATGAAATCCAACTGAAAACCGAAGTCCGCGACATGCGCGAAAAAATGCGTACCGCCCACGACACTAAAGAAGCGAACAAATTTGATTTGAAACAAAGCAAAGGCGGTATTGCTGACATTGAGTTTATAGTACAATTTGGGGTTCTGGCTAACGCAGCGACACATGCCGCGTTAACGACTTATACCGATAATGTCAGGCTGCTTGAAGGCTTAGCCCAACAAGGCTTTATCACACAGCCCGAAGTGGCAATTCTGAAAACCGCCTACTGCGCTTATCGTGACACTGGTCACAAGCAAGTGCTTCAAGGTGATAAAGCAATCATTGATGAGAGTGAGGTTGGGGGGTTGAAAAAGCAGGTTGTAGACATTTGGCATAAGATCATGGAATTGTGATAATTGAAATAATTGTGAAATATATAAAGGGTTGGTGAAGTATGATGACGATGGACGATAGAGATGGATTTATCTGGCTGGATGGGCAATGGGTTGCATGGCGGGATGCCAAAGTCCATGTGTTGACACATACTTTGCATTACGGTTGCGGCGTGTTTGAAGGCTTACGTGCTTATCATGCTGAACAAGGCACGGCAATATTCAAAATGCAGGAACATACCGACCGCTTGTTCCGTTCGGCGCATATCATGAATATGCCGATACCATTCAGCAAAGATGAAGTCAATCAAGCGCAACGGGATGCAATCGCCAAGAATAAGCTGGATAGCGCTTATATTCGCACCATGTGCTTTTACGGCTCTGAGGGCATGGGGTTGCGGGCGGACAACTTGAAAGTCCACGTCATGGTCGCCGCCTGGACATGGGGAGCATATCTCGGCGCTGAGAACATGGAAAAAGGCATTCGGATACGCACGTCGTCGTATACCCGCAACCATGTCAACAGCACGATGTGCAAAGCTAAAGCTAATGGCAATTACATCAATTCCATCCTAGCCTTGCAGGAAGCATTATCGACCGGCTATGACGAAGCTTTATTATTGGATCATGAGGGCTATGCCGCCGAAGGTAGCGGTGAAAATTTGTTCATCGTGCGTAATGGCAAGCTGTACACACCGGAAACCACTTCGGCCCTAGAAGGCATCACCCGCGACACCATTATGGCTATTGCCGCTGAACAAGATCTACAGGTGATTGAAAAACGCATCACCCGCGATGAAGTTTATGTTGCAGACGAAGCGTTCTTTACCGGATCTGCCGCAGAAGTCACACCGATCCGGGAATATGATGGACGTGCTATCGGTAATGGCACACGCGGCCCGATTACACAAAAGCTGCAAGCCTTGTATTTTGATTACGTACATGGACGCAGGCCCGATCATGCTGAATGGCTGACTTACGCCACCTAACATCTGCTCGTAAACCATTGAGAATTTTAATCGTAGGGCCGTCCTGGGTTGGCGATATGGCCATGGCGCAAAGCCTATTCATATCCCTTAAGCAATCCATTCCAGACTGCCTTATTGACGTGTTAGCTTCCGCTTGGTCATTACCTTTGCTGGACAGAATGCCCGAAGTTTCAAAAGCAATCGTCATGCCTTTGAATCACGGGCAGTTTGGCCTGATGACCCGAATCAAACTTGGTCAGCAATTACAGTCAGAACACTACGATCAGGCCATTGTTCTGCCAAACTCCTGGAAATCGGTGTTAATCCCGTTTTTTGCGAATATTCCGCTTCGTACCGGATACTTGGGCGAATGCCGTTGGGGATTGCTTAATGATATACGCCAGCTTGATAAAAATGTGCTTACGATGACTGTGCAGCGTTTCATTGCCTTAGGTTTACCCAAAAAAGCCACGCAACCACCTGATTATAAACAGCCTAGCCTTCCTTCCAACAAATCCGGTCAGGATGCTGTAATCCAGAAATTTGGCTTAACGCGCTCTGAAAAAACGTTAGCCTTGTGTCCAGGCGCAGAATATGGCCCATCTAAGCGTTGGCCGGCAGAGTATTTTGCCAAAGTTGCCCAAGCAAAAATACAGCATGGATGGCAAGTTTGGTTATTGGGTTCGGAGAAGGATAAAGAATCGGCAGATGCCATTAATAAGTTAACAAACCACCAATGCCGGGATTTTATTGGGCATACATCGTTAGCAGAAGCGGTTGATATTATGTCGCTGGCAAATACTGTTATTGCCAATGACTCAGGCCTTATGCACCTAGCCGCAGCATTGGATAAAAATGTCATCGCCATTTATGGCTCAACGCTCCCAGAATTCGCGCCACCGCTCTGCACTAAAGCCCAAACTGTGTTTTTAAATATCCCCTGTTCGCCCTGCCGGCGGCGGGTTTGCCCTTTATATCCGGTTGGACATAAAGACCATACCCAATGCCTGACCGAAATAAAGCCCGAACGAATTCTTGAACTTATTGGCGATTGAACCCATCTATGCGTATCGCTATCGTCAAACTTTCCGCTTTGGGGGACATTATTCATGCCATGGTTGCATTACAGTTCATCAAACAACATGCGCCTGACATCCAGATTGACTGGATTGTGGAAGAGCGGTTTGCTGGGATTTTGCAATATAACCCGGATATTTCGCAGATACTCACCGTCAATCTCAAAGCATTAAAAAATAATAAGCTGGCGATTTTTCAGGAGATAAAAAAAATCCGCCGCTATGCCAAGAAACATTATGATCTGGTTATTGATGCCCAAGGGCTTATTAAATCGGCTGTCACTGCCCGATTGCTCGGCAAACACCTTGCTGGATTCGATGCGGATTCCATCAGGGAAAAAGCGGCATCCTGGTTTTATAATGTGAAAGTGTCTTGTGCTTATCATGAAAACACGATTGATCGAAATGCGCTGGTGTTATCTAAACCGCTCGGCTTTGACATTACAAGCAATGAAATTCTTAACAAAAAACCTTTTTTATATCCCAATAATGCTAATCCACAGCTTGATGCGTTTTTCCCAAAAAACCGCAACACGATTGTGTTCGTTATCGGTTCGACTTGGGAAAGCCGAAATTACCCAATTGAGAAATTTGTGAATATTGCACGGATTTTATCGGCAAATTGCCTCACACTATGGGGTAATGAACAGGAAAAACTCAAAGCGGAATGGATGTCCAAGCAATGTGCTAATATTAAAGTGCTGCCAAAACTAGATTTGAATGATTTGAAGGCGGTGGTCGCCAGGGCGGATTTGCTGATTGGCAACGATACCGGGCCTAGCCATATTGCCTGGGCTTTAAACAAACCTTCGATTACGATTTTTGGCCCGACGCCGATCAGCAGGGTTTATCAAACGGATATAAATAAGGTGATTAAGTCCCCCTCTACGGTTAATCCTTACAAACTCAACAAAGAGGATTACTCGATCAGGGACATAGACGAACATGAAATTATCGATCAGGCAAAACGCTTATTGTCTACCTACCAAAACACTAAAGAAACCCTACTTACATGACACAAAAAGCTCAACCCTATCAGATTTTACTCGGGATTCTTAAACAGAGGGATAAGTTATCCGCTTCGGAATTGAAGAAAGTCGAACGGGTACAAAAAACATCGGTAGCCGAAAGTTTGCCTCAATTACTGGTAAAGCTAGGCTTATGTTCAGAACTTGATGTCGCCGATGCGTTTGTTGAAGCGGGTCAGTTTGAGAAAGTAGCACCAGAGCAATATCCGCTGGAATCGCAACTCCCTGAAAGCGTATCCTTGCGTTTTCTCAAGCAATACCACATTATTGGTTTGGGCCAGGATGAACAATCGGTTACGGTTGCCATGATGGATCCTGAAGACGAATTCGTCATAGACGCTTTAAAGCTGGTAACCGGAAAAAATATCGTCGCCAAAGTGGGTTTGCTTTCAGAAATAGATACAGCGCTGGAAGTCCAATACGGTGAAGGCCGCTCGGCAATGGATAAAACCATCGACGACCTTAATATTGACGATATTGGCGAGGAAGACCTGGAACACCTGAAAGACTTAGCGAGTGAAGCGCCGGTCATCAAGATGGTTAACCTGATTATGCAGCGGGCGATAGAAACCAGGGCTTCAGATATTCATATTGAACCTTTTGAACAATCGTTAAAGGTCAGGTTACGTGTGGATGGCGTATTGAAGGAGATTGATGCGCCATCGGTCAAATCAACGGCCGCTGTCATCTCGCGCATTAAAATCATGGCGAAACTGAATATCGCCGAACGCCGTCTGCCGCAAGATGGCCGTATCAAGGTACAAATGCTGGGTAAAGAGCTGGATTTGCGGGTTTCGACGATACCGACCATGTACGGGGAAAGTGTCGTCATTCGTCTGCTCGACAAGGAAAATACGGTATTTGATTTTGCTGCACTGGGCTTTCAGGGCAGGCATTTGAAACAATTTATTGACGTGTTGTCGCAGCCACATGGCATTATCCTAATCACCGGCCCGACCGGTAGCGGAAAATCGACCACCATGTATGCGGCTTTAAAACAACTGAACACCTCGGAACGGAAAATTATCACCGTTGAAGATCCGGTGGAATATCAAATGGAAGGCGTTAACCAGATTCAGGCGAAACCACAAATCGGCCTGACTTTTGCGTCGGCTTTGCGATCCATCGTCCGCCAAGATCCAGATGTCATCATGATCGGTGAGATGCGTGACCTGGAAACCGCACGTATCGCGGTGCAATCAGCGCTTACAGGACATTTGGTGCTGTCAACCCTGCATACCAATGATGCCGCAGGCGGTGTGACCCGTTTGCTGGACATGGGGCTGGAAGAATACCTACTGACCTCCACTGTAAATGGCATATTGGCGCAACGGCTGGTGCGGAAACTTTGTCCTGACTGCAAAAAACCTTACCAAGCATCACCCGAAGTCATTAAGGAGCTGCGTTTGCGCCGCTTTGCCCCTGACGGCGACATTACCTTATACAAACCAGTGGGTTGCGCGTCTTGTGGCGGCATGGGTTATCGTGGACGTATGGCGATTATCGAATTCCTGCAAATGACCGATCCCCTACGCAAGCTCATCATGGCGCATGAAGAAGCTGGCGTTATCCAAAAACTTGCCATCGAAGAAGGCATGTCAACTATGTTTGAGAATGGCCTGACTAAAGCAATACAAGGTGTCACCACGATAGAAGAAGTCATGCGCGTCACCTCGGAATCTTAAGCGGAAGCCCGAAATGCCCTTGTTCAAATACAAAGCCATCAATAGTTCTGGCGAAACCGAGGAAAACATCAGGGATGCCGCCAATGAGCCAGCGCTGATTTCGGCCTTGCAATCCGAAGGCTATATACCGATCAGCGTCGCACCCGCCACCAGCAGGTCGTTTTTAGGGCTAGGTTTTGGCGGAAAACAAACGAAACTATCACAAAAAGACATAGGCATGTTTACCGGCGAGCTGGCAACCTTGCTGGAATCAGGTCTACCTTTGGATAAATCCCTATCGGTTTTAATCGACCTGACTGACGATAGCGAACGCTTGGGCAAACTGATCGGAAAAGTCCTGGAGAAAGTCAAAGGCGGCTCGTCATTGGCCGATGCCCTGGAAAAACAGACGGGCATTTTTTCCAAGTTCTACTTGAATATGCTACGCGCAGGTGAAGCAGGCGGCAATTTAGGTGAGGTGCTGGCGCGTTTGTCAGAGTATCTGGAACGTTCCCGTGAATTAAAGGATACCGTCAGCACGGCCTTAATCTATCCTGCCATCTTATTGGTCATGTCCCTGGCTTCATTATTTGTAATGCTAACCTTCGTGGTGCCGCAATTCACGGAAATGTTCGAAAGTGCGGGCAAAGCTTTACCCGTATCAACGCAAATTGTCGTCGGACTGGCAGAGTGGTTACAAAAATACTGGTGGATTTTGCTTGGTGCGGTAATTTTTGCTTCCAGTTACATGCGATTTCAGATGGCAGACCCGGTCAGGAAAAAAAGATGGGACGGTATCTTTTTAAAGCTGCCCCTGGCTGGAACCATCATTCTGCATAAAGAAACCGCAAATGTTAGCAGGACGTTGGGAACTTTATTGGGCAATGGCGTTTCCATACTGTCTGCAATGGTTATTGTGCGTGAAACCGTGGACAACCTGGTGTTGGCGGATGCCATACAAGATGCTGAGGAACAGTTAAAACAGGGTAAACACATGTACGACGCTTTACAAGGCAAAGGCATTTTCCCCAAAATGGCCATGCAGATGATCAAAATGGGTGAAGAAACGGGCCGCCTGGAAGAAATGTTGCTACGCGTAGCCACCATATATGACAAACAGCTTCGGGTATCCATTGCACGGATGCTGGCGCTGCTGGAACCCGCTTTAATTATCACTTTAGGACTCATGATCGCTGGCATTATAGTGTCAATTTTACTGGCGATATTGAGCGTTAACGATTTGGCTTTTTAACGGAAATGACTATGAAACAACTGAACAACCGCAAACAAACTGGCTTTACCTTACTGGAACTATTGGTCGTACTCGGCATTATTGCCATGTTGGCAGGATTAGTGGGGCCGCAAGTGATGAAACACATGGGCGAATCCAAAGTCAAGGCTGCCAAGGTGCAAATTGAAGATCTTGCACAGACACTGGATATGTACAAGCTCGATGTCGGCAGCTATCCCACTTCAGACCAAGGTTTGAATGCCTTGATCGAATCCCCTGACGGCGCGGCGCGCTGGAATGGCCCTTATTTACGAAAATCCAAAGTGCCGCTTGATCCCTGGCAACAGGAATATAAATATACGTCACCCGGTGAGCACGGCAAGTTTGACGTGACTTCTCTGGGCGCAGACGGCAAAGAAGGTGGTGAAGGCGAAGATAAAGACCTGAATAGTTGGGAGTGATGTAACGTACGATCATGATGATAAAGTGCCTTTACCGTTAAAATATTCCCTTTATTGTGATTTCGTACGGTCAAATTTGCGGACTTTGTGAAGCCATTTTTTCACCACGAAGGACGCGAAGACCACGAAATTTTCTAGATTATCTTCGCGTCCTTCGTGGTAATAGAAATTCCGCAAAAGTGGCGGTGCAGAATATAGAAAGTTCCGGTCAGACCAAAATTATCAGCCTACGAAAAGACGCGTCATTGTTCTATCCTCGAAATGCCGAGGCTGATATTAAACACAACACAACAAAAAGCCAGTTTTCCAGGGCTATAGCTCCAAGTTCCAGCAAAGGATTCACGTTGTTGGAATTAATGTTGGTGATGTTTATTGTCATTCTGGGTTTTGCTGCCATAGGTCTCAACATTTCTTCTGGAAATGATGCAACAAAACTCCAGTCTGCTGCCAGAGATATGGTGTCTGCCTTGCGTTTTGCTAAAGGCCAAGCGCTTATTTCGCATAAAGAAACGACGGTGGCGCTAGACCTTAACGAAAACAATTACACCGTCAGTGGTCGGGATAAGGTATTTACTATCCCTGATACCATAGCCCTTACCGTGGTCACGGCACAAGAAGAACTGACCGGAAAAGGCTTGGCCAGCATACGGTTTTTCCCCGATGGGTCATCCAGCGGCGGCAGGATCAAACTGGAAAGAAATTCAGCCATCTGGCAAATTGACATCAACTGGTTAACGGGACAGGTCGAACTTGAAAGCAAGTAAGATAAACAAGCAACAGGGCTTTTCGTTACTGGAAATCCTTATTGCCTTTTCAATACTGGCATTGTCCCTGGGTATCCTGCTAAAAATATTTTCCGGCGGTGTCAATACGGCGATGGTCGCTGAGGACTATACGATTGCCGTGCAAATCGCTGAATCACTGATAGCCAAAACGGGATCGGAAATCCCGTTAAAAGGCCATCAAAGCTCCGGTGATGAAAATGAAAAATACCATTGGTCGCTGACTGTCAGCCCATTTTTCCTGAGTGGCGAAGGAATTGACCCTAAAAATGCAGCTGCGCAACTTTATAAGATCAACGTAACGGTAAACTGGGGCGATGGCGAAAGCGACGACCGCCAGATTCAATTAACTACTTTAAAGCTGGTTGCAAAAAATAATGTCCCATCGTAAAGCCAACGTGGGTTTTACCCTGATAGAAGTGCTCATCGCCATGACACTGCTTGGCATCATGGTCGTCTTGTTGTTCAGCAGCATGAAAATCTGTGCGGATAGTTGGCAAAAAGGTGAAGATAAAATCACCGAAGTCAACGAGGTTGCGGTCGTTTATCAATTCTTCCAACATCATCTAAGCACTGCCTTACCCTTGTGGAAAGATTTTACTGGCAAAAAAAAGGTCTTTGCTTTTCAGGGTAAAAACCAGGAATTGCAGTTTGTTTCGTCGTTTCCTGCCAGTGCCAAGAAATCAGGTTTACAGCTTTTTTCATTGCAACTAATTAACGACGGTGACGAGCAAATCATTCAAGTCTCAATAACGCCTTTTTATCCGGTGGCAGAAGGCGAGGAATGGCACAAGGAAGAAGTCACCTTATTACGGCATGTACGCAATTTTTCATTAAGTTATTTCGGCTCAGATGACGCCCAAACCGAAGGTGTATGGCAGGATGACTGGCTCATCAAGGAATCCCAACCCCGGCTGGTTAAAATCAAGATTGAACGGGATGACGAAGGTTTCTGGCCGGAAATGATAGTTGAACTAAAGTCCAAGGGAATATCTTCCAATTCCGATAACCAAACGCTGACTGATGAAGACCAAACAGCGGATGAATCTATCATAGACGACCAGCAAGAATGAGCTTATTTACACCGCAACAGCCTATGAATAGGAAAAACAGATATTCTCAGGTAAAATCCAGCCCCAAAGGTTTTGCCTTAGTGCTTGTTTTATGGGTATTAAGCTTGTTAACCATTATGGCTGGCAGCTTTGCACTGACTATGCGCCGGGAATCAACTGTTGTCGCTGGTATTAAAGATAATGCTGGCGCAGTAGCTGCGGCGGAAGCGGGAATTGCCGTCGCCGAAATGATGCTACTGCATCCTGAGCAGAATAAGCGTTGGCGAGCTGATGGCAACATCTATCAAGTGGATTTTGGCAGCACCAAAATCCGGCTACGCTTGCTGTCAGAAGCCGGTAAAATAGACATTAACAATGCCGACCTGCCTTTGCTGCAAAGCCTAATGGCGAAAGCGCCGGTGGAAGAAGAGCAGCAAGCAAAGTTGATTGGCGCAATCATTGATTGGCGCGACCAGGACGACTTGTTGAGCATAGATGGCGCGGAAAAAAAAGAATATCGGGATGCCGGGTTAAAATATCAGCCCCGCAACAAACCTTTTCAGACGGTAGAAGAGCTACAAATGGTTTTAGGAATGGATGAACACGTGTACAACTGGCTTCAACCCATCATCACCATTTATTCAGGCCAACCCCAAGTTAACCTAAAATTGGCATCGACGAAAGTCCTGAATGTTTTACCTAACTTGGATGCCAGCTTGATAGAAAGTTATGTTGCAACTAGACTTGACAATGCAAAAAACGATATGCCCGCACCGGAATTTACAGCCGGTCCGGTTGGGAGCGGGGGAGTTAGTGCTAATGAGACGGTCACTATAGTTTCGGAAGCACTGATGGCTGACGAAACCAGTGCTTTGGTCTCCGCCACAGTGACTAAAGCAGATGCTTCCCAGTCAGGTCTATCTGATGTCACTCAGTCAGAACCTTTTCAAGCCTTAAAGTGGCAGCGTAATCCCAGCAATGAAGAACCCTTATTTACCGATAAAATG
>Ga0302321_100002410_pt1 | contig 16017 bp, 11 predicted proteins | sample Fen_T0_1_FD_202505 | JGI IMG/M metagenome (GOLD analysis project Ga0302321, IMG submission 202505) | Peat permafrost microbial communities from Stordalen Mire near Abisko, Sweden - Fen_T0_1 | ecosystem: Environmental > Terrestrial > Soil > Wetlands > Permafrost | place: Sweden: Abisko...
GTCGGTGGACGAACCCCACTGGGTCGAGCAGCCGTTCATGGCACCGACGCCGCCGCCGGGAATCAAGATGTCGAACTGATTGCTGTCGATGCCGCCGATGTTGATCGCCTGAACGACCATCTGTTGACCCTTGAGCGCCGTGGCCCCCGCGTTGGCCCCAGAGTTCCCTTCGCCGGTGAACTGCAGCATGAAGCAGGTGCCGCACGCAACCCCGTTGTGGGCCACGAAGCCATACGACAAGTTGGTGGCCGCGTCGTACCAGGGCGAGAGGTCGTAGCACTCGAACGCGCTTCCGCCGCCGTCGCAACCGCTCTTCGCGTTCTTGTCGCTGATTCGCGTCGTGCCGTCCTTCTGGCAGCTGGGAGCGCTGGTGGTCCATGAGCACGACGGTTTGCAGCAATCCCAGTAGCGGGTGGCGAAGCCATTGCTACCGGTGATTGGAGAGTTGGTGGACCCTGGCGTGCTGACGCCGCCCCCGCCGCTGTTGCCCGAGCCACCCGAGCCGCCCTGACTCACTCCGCCGGCGCCGGCTGCGCCGCCTGCGCCGCCTGCCGCTGCGCCACCGGCACCGCCTCGGCTCGAGGTTCCTCCCGCGCCGCCGTTGGATCCGCCGCCAGTGCAACGACCACAACTACGGTTGCAGTAAGTCTTGAACCAGTCCGCGCTGCAAGTGCTGTAGGCAACCCACTGCTCGCAGGTCGGCGTCTGGTTCGGCGGAGCCTCGTCGGTGCAGGTGCCGCCGACCGAGCCGCCCTGGGCGTTGGTTCCTCCGAGCGGAGTCACTCCGCCAGAGCCCGAGCCTCCGCCGATCGACGTAACCCCGCCGGTGGACTTGGAGCCGCCCGCGCCGCCCGCGGAGTTGCCCCCCACCCCGCCAGCGCCCGCCTGCGACAGCGTGCCCCCGGCAGACGCGGTCCCGCCGGGAGATGTCGAACCACCTGAAGCGGTCACCCCACCGGATGACGTCGTCGTGCCGCCCGTAGACCGCCCGCCGCTCGCTGAAGTGCTGGAGCCTCCACTCCCCCCGCTACCGGCGTCTCCAGGAGTCGGCTCACTCATCGGAGAGCTGGGAAAACAGGCAGCAAGGGCAACGGCAGACAGCAATGTGATGGTCGATACTGCACCAAACCGCATGTGTTGAGCTCCTGGGTCCGACAAGGGTGAAGGGGTCCGTGAATGAAGTCCAGCGGTAACAACACGCCACACTTCGGGTTCGGGTAATGGGATCGCGCGCGCAGGGCTTTTTCGATCAGGACCCTAATTTCGCTTTTTTTGAAGGTTTCTGCCGCTCGGCTGCACGCGGATCGCCCCCCCGCGCACGCCGGCCGAATAGGAAGGTAGCTCGGCCCGAAAGTTGGGCTGCGAGACAATCAAATTCCAGGTCTCTCTGCAAGTTCGTTCGGCTTTTGCTATCGTGGCGGCTACGAGGCCGAATGAAGAAAGAAAAGACACCTGTCCCGCCGAGTGCAAAACGTGCCCCAGCCAACGCGTTGCGAAAGGCGCCGCTGCCCCCGGGTGACGATGTGGGCGCTGCGGATCTAGCCAGACGCGTGGGGCTGCAGCTGCGCGAGAAGCGCAAGGCTCGCGGACTGTCCCTCGACGAGCTGGCGGTCGCTTCGGGAGTCAGCCGTGCAGCTCTGTCCCAGATTGAGCTATACAAGAGCAATCCCTCGCTCGGAGTCCTGTGGAAGATTGCGGTGGGACTCGGCATTCCGTTTTCCGAGCTCATCGGTGGCGACGAACAAGGTGTCTCGGTCCTTCGTCGCACCGACGCGCAGGTCCTCCGGTCGTCCGATGGGAAAATGGAAAGTCGTCCATTGTCTCCTGCCGGGTCAAATCCTTGGGTCGAGCTCTACGAGCTGCGTCTCGCGGCGCGCGCCTCCCACGCTTCCGATCCCCACGCGCCCGGCACCAGGGAAATTCTCGTGGTGCTAAGCGGTGCCCTCAACCTGCGCGTGGCCGGGCAGGTGCAGGAGCTCGGCCCGGGAGATTCCGTGTCATTCCGAGCGGATGAGCCGCACGCCTACGAGAACCCGGGCACCTCCGAAGCGCGATATCACAACCTCATCATCTACGCTCGCTAGCAGCACGTTCCTACCGTCGGCGGGTCACGGTGTCTTTCCGGGTTGCGGGCGTGGCCGTGGGCAATATCTTTTTTAGAAGACAACCGTCTTTCATTATTGACGTCAAGGGTCGCCGTGGTAGAGCATGGGACCCGCAACGAGAAAGGATCGGTATTGATCATGAGCGCGAAGCCCTTCCACTTTGAAACCTTGGCCCTCCACGCAGGACAGTCGCTGGACGCGACCCTTTCGCGGGGCGTGCCCGTCTATCGAACCACCTCGTACGTCTTCAAGAACACCGAGCACGCCGCCAACCTGTTTGCCCTCAAGGAGCTCGGCAACATCTACACGCGCCTGATGAATCCGACGACCGACATCCTCGAGCAGCGGGTGTCGCAGCTCGAAGGCGGAGCAGCGTCGGTCGCAGTGGCCTCGGGCACGTCTGCCATCTTCTACGCCATTATCACCCTGGCCCAGGCCGGCGACGAGATCGTCTCGGCCAGCAACCTGTACGGCGGAACCTATACCCAGTTCGATGCCATCCTTCCGCAGTTCGGAATCAAGACGATCTTCGTCGACGCGAAGGATCCGAAGAACTTTGCCAAGGCGATCACAAGCAAGACCCGGGCGATCTTCATCGAAACCATCGGCAACCCGGTGCTCGACTTCACCGACGTCGCGGCGGTGGCCGATATCGCGCACAAGCATGGCCTGCCCCTCATCGTCGATGGCACGTTCACGACGCCCTATCTCCTTCGCACCATCGAGCATGGCGCCGACATCGTGGTGAACTCGCTCACCAAGTGGCTGGGTGGCCACGGAGCCGCCATCGGCGGCATCGTCACCGATTCGGTCAAGTTCCAGTGGAAGAACAACCCGAGGTTTCCGCTCTTCAACGAGCCCGACAGCAACTACCACGGGCTACGCTGGGCGCACGATCTCCCCGAGGCGCTGGCCCCGATTGCCTTCGCACTTCGCGTGCGCACGGTCCCGCTGCGCAACCTGGGCGCCGCGATTGCACCCGACAATTCCTTCTTGTTCTTGCAGGGCATAGAAACCCTGCCAGTTCGGATGGAACGCCACAGTGCCAACGCGCTGAAACTGGCCGAGCACTTGAAGAAGCATCCGAAGGTTGCCTGGGTCCGCTACCCGGGTCTCAAGGACGACCCGACCTACGACCTGGCCGGCAAGTACCTCAAGCAGGGCTTCGGCGGCATGGTGGTGTTCGGCGTGAAAGGCGGCTATCCGTCGGCGGTGAAGGTCATCGACAACATCAAGCTGTTCTCGCACTTGGCCAACGTGGGCGACGCCAAGAGCCTGATTCTCCACCCAGCCAGCACCTCGCACTCGCAGCTCTCGGAAGAGCAGCAACGCGCGAGCGGCCTGACACCGGATCTCATCCGTCTGTCCATCGGCCTCGAGCACCCCGACGATCTCATCGCCGCGCTCGACGAAGCTCTGACGTTGGCTTAGAGGCGTCCGGAGGAAACTAACCGTTCCTTCGGACCCCGCGCGGCCTTTCGGTGGGGGCGACTCTTTCGATGAGAGTTCCCCCACGCTTTCGCCGGCGCATGTTGGGCGAGGCGCCAGCGCCTTGACCGATGCGACGGCCGAGCTTCTGAATACGGCCGGTGATGCAGCGGTTGCAAAGATCCGCAGTTTCCCGAATACAAGCCTTGGCCGGATAGATCTCGTAGTGCACGCGGTACTCGGGCGGCGTCATGTTGGGCATCACGATGTTGGCTCCGCGCTGAAGCCCAAGCTCGCGGCCTTCGGCGATGTTGAGCGTAGCCAGCGCCGTGGTGCTGGGAATGTTCGCGTCCGGACACAGCAAACGCGCCAGCGCCACCACCTTGTAGGTCATGAGCTCGGTGGCCGGAACCTGCCCAGGCACCACGGCGGGTTCGGCCTGCCCGAACGGGGTGGCGGGATGGGCGATGAAAGGCCCGACACCGATCATGTCGAGGTCGAGCTCGCGGAAAAGCAGGAGATCGTTCACCAGATCGTCGAAGGTTTGGCCTGGAATGCCCAGCATCACCCCACTGCCGACCTCGTAGCCGAGGGGACCAAGCTGGCGCAAGAGCTCCATACGCGGCATTCGGTTTCCGCCCCGCGGAGGATGCATGCGGGTGAAAAGCTCGCTGTTCGAGGTTTCGAAACGGAGCAGGTACCGGTCGGCTCCAGCCTCGCGCCAAGCGCGCAGCTCGCCCGGGGTACGCTCCCCCAGGCTGAGCGTGACGGCGACGCCAGCCTCGTGCTTGATACGACGGACGATGTCGCCCACCATCTCCAGGGTCAGCCCCTCGTCTTCTCCCGCCTGAAGCACCACCGTGCCGTACCCAAACTCGCCCGCTTGTTTGGCCGCGGCCACGATCTCATCGGGCTTCATGCGATAGCGGGTGATGTCGTGGTTGCCCGCACGCAAACCGCAGTAGTGGCACTGGCGAAGGCAGTGGTTCGAAATCTCGATCAGGCCACGCAGGTGGACCTCGTCACCCACGTGCTCGCGCCGTACGCGATCGGCCTCGCGCCACAGCTCTTCCAGGGCCGTAGCATCGTCACAGACAAGCCATCGCAACAATTCGTCTCGGTCGAGGTCCTTCATGGTGCCACCGCTATTTCTGCCATGCTCGACGGTTGCCGGCCAGGGCGAGATTTCCGGCTGGCCTGGTCCGATTTTGTCATGCCAACGCAGCGCGGATACCTGACAACAGCACGCCCAAGTCGCGACAACTTTGGATCCGGTCCTCCGGCCGTTTCGCCAGAAGTTGCAGCAGGATGGCCTCCAAATCGCGCGGAATGGCGGGGTTCTGTTGGCGAGGTGGGGTTGGCACCTGCGCGAGGTGCGCCATGAGGATCGGCATCACATCTTCGGCGTCGAAGGGCACCTGGCCCGTGAAGATCCTGTAGCCGATGCACCCAAGCGCATAGATGTCCGCCAGGTGGGTCACGCCGCCGAAGTCACTGGTCTGTTCGGGCGCGATGTAGTGGGGCGTGCCAGCCGTGGTTCCCGCCCGCGTGAGCCCCTTGTTGGCGTTCGCCCGCTTGGCGATACCGAAGTCCATCACCTTCAGGACCCCTTCGTCGGTGAGGAAGAAATTGTCCGGTTTGACGTCGCGGTGGACGACGCCCCGGTCGTGCACGACCTGCAGGGCTTGGCAAGCCTGCACGAGAAGATCGAGCCCCTGCTCGATGGGCAGCGGGCCCTGCTTCAGCAACGCACCCAAATCTCGCCCGTGCAAGAACTCCATGGTGATGAACCTTTGTTCCCCGAAGGTCCCGAGGTCGTGCATGCGAATCACGTTGGGATGCGAGAACTGGCGCGACAGCGAGACCTCCTGCTTGAACCGACCCAGAGTTTCCTCGTCGACCAGACCAGCGGCGAGGAACTTGATGGCCACCGGCTCGTCGAGCTCGAGGTCGTGCGCTTTCCACACCGCGCCCATGCCCCCCTGGCCGATCTTGTTCTCCAGGCGGTAGCGATCGCTGATGACCACCCCTTGCTGCAAAAGCACGCCGGTGACCGCGCCAGGCACCGGGACTGGCTTTGGCGTGAGGTTCGGCCGCGATGGGAGCGGCGGCAGCTCTGGCAAGTCGGGCAGCTCGGGCAAGGGACCATCGTCGGGGGACAGGCCCGCGAATCCCGGCACGCGCGCAGGGACGAGCACGGGTGTGGTATGCCGCCTGAGAGCCTCCCGGAACGACTTCTCCTCGTCGACAATTCGCTCGAAATCCTTGGCCGAAGCGCCCCGCTCTTCCGACAGGGCGGCCTGCAGGCGTTGGTCGGTGTCGCGGTAGCCCGGCCGACGGCAGAGCAGCTTCGCGTAACAGTCGGCGGCGTTGTCGAACGCCTGGGTGGTCTCGAACAGGATGGCGAGCCGATAGAAGATCTCGACCTCGGCGTCGTCGACGGGGCCAAGACTCAAGAACGGCCCCAGCATCTGTTCCAGCTCGAACGTCAGCTGCGAGCGATCGACGGCGATGGCAATGGCCTTCGCACAGGCTTCCCGATAGTGCGCATGGCTGGATGGGACCAGAAGCAACTGGACAAAGCCTCGATCGCGATCGCGTATCCGAAAATAACAGTCGGCTGCTTCGAACGGCATGCCGGCTTCCAGATAGAAGGTCGCCGCACGCTCGAACTTCGCCAGCTCCACTGCAAGTCGGGCGGCCGCTGGCCACTGCTTGAGGCGCGCGTAAGTCTCCATGGCCACGTCGCGCTTGCCACTCGATTCAAGGCGGCGGGCGGACTGCAGCTCGTCGTCAGCCACATTCGCCTTCCTCTGGTATCCGACAAGGTCGACCGCGGCCCCGTGAGTGGCCTCGACGCGTGCTGCGTTCACCAGGTCGCCCGACGACGCAAGCAAGTCCACCGCTCGCTGCCTTTCGCCGATGGCAAGAAACAGCTCGACGGCCTGTGAGATGTCGCCAGCGCGAGAAAAACAGATCGCCGCTTTGAGCAACCCACCCTTGGCGCCCGGCCCGACCCGGCCGGCCTGCATGCGATCGTAGCCCGAAGCGCGCAGGAGCATGGTACCAGCTTTGGCAAAAAGCCCAGCACCGAGATACACGCGAGCCGCATCGCCGTGCGCGCCCGCCCGCGCATACGCGTCGCCGGCTCCTTTGGCATCGCCGTGCTTTTCGAGCGTTCGCGCCTGGGCGAGCAGTTGCTTGCGGTCTTCCATTCGACGCTAGGGCTCCTCGGGCAGCTCGGCCGCCATGCGCCCAAGCACGTCGGGAAAATTGGCCACGCGCAGGCCTTCTTCGAGGGTGATGAGGCCGTCCTTGATGTACTGGAAGAGGCAGCTATCGAGACTCTGCATGCCGCTGCCGGGATCCGCGGTCTGCAAGTAGGCATCGATCTGGTAGCACTTGTTTTCGCGGATCAGGTTCGAAATGCCCACGGTCTGCAGCATCACCTCCAGCGCGGCCATGCGGCCTTCCCCACTGGAACGCTTGACCAGCATTTGCGCAAGCACCCCGCGCAGCATCACCGACACCACGCCACGGATCTGGTCGCGCGATTCCTCGGAGAAGACGTCGATGACTCGGTCGGCTGCCTTGGCGGCCGAGTTGGTGTGCAGAGTTCCGAAGACCAACACGCCGGTCTCTGCGGCCTGCAGCGCCACCTGAATGGTTTCGAGATCCCGCATCTCGCCGGTGACCACCACGTCGGGCGATTCGCGCAGGCTGGAGCGCAACGCACCGGCGAAGGTCTCCACGTGACGTCCTACCTGCCGCTGCGTGATCACGCTCTGGATGGGCGTGTGCACGTATTCGATGGGATCCTCGATGGTGATGATGTGGCGATTCGAGGTCTTGTTGATCTCGTGCACCAATGCAGCCAGCGTCGTGGTCTTGCCCGAGCCGGTCGGGCCGGTGATGAGCACCAGCCCGTTCTGTAGCTCGGTCAGCTTCTTCACCACGGGCGGCAGGTTCAGCTCTTCGATGGTGGGCAGGCGGTTGGGCACGATGCGGAACACCGATCCGATCCCGCGCGCCTGCTGAAACATGTTGGCGCGAAAGCGCCCGACCTCGGGAAGTTCGTAGATGAAGTCGAGCTCCTGTTCGCGCTCGAAGGCCTCGCGCTGCTCGGGCGCGAGAATCTCGAGCAAGAATCGTCGCGTGTCGCTTTCCGACAGCGCCCGAAAATTGAGCGGCACCAAATCGCCGTCGTGGCGGATGACCGGCGTCACGCCCGAATGGAAATGCAAATCGCTGGCGTGCTGCTCGACCACCAGCCGCAAGAAAGAATCTAGTCGAGCCACGCTGCCCCCTTCATCCGCCTGCCTCGGCTGCCTTGACCACGGCTTCGGCCGCCTTGGCATCGGCGAGAAGCTTGGCCGCGTCCGGCCCGGCGATGACAAGCTCGAAGTTCTTCTTGTTGGCAGCCTTCATGTACGCATCCTCGGCGCTGACCAGGCCCGCGCGGTACAGCCGCTCGAGGTCGGAATCCATCGACTGCATGCCAGCCTCGCGCCCGGTCGCGATCACCGACGGGATCTGGAAGGTCTTGCCCTTGCGGATAAGGTTCGCCACCGCCTCGTTGTTGACCATGATCTCGACCGCCAGCACACGTCCCTGGTCGTCCTTGCGCCTGAGCAGGTACTGGCACATCACCGCGCGCAGGGTGTCGGCCAGCAGCGCCCGCACCTGCGGCTGCTGGCCGCCCGGGAATGCGTTGATCAGTCGGTCCATGCTGGTGTCCACCGAGACCGTGTGCACGGTGCCCAGCACCAAGTGCCCAGTCTCGGACGCAGTCAGCGCGAAGCGTATGGTCTCGAGGTCCCGCATCTCGCCAACCAGGATGACGTCGGGATCCTGTCGCAGGGTCGCGCGCAGGGCGTTTGCAAAGGAATGCGTGTGGGTGCCGAGCTCGCGCTGGTTGATGAGGCACCGCTTCTGCGCATGGATGACCTCGATGGGATCCTCGAGCGTGACCACGTGCCGAGCCGACGTGCGGTTGATGTGGTCGATGATCCCCGCCAGCGTGGTGGACTTTCCCGAGCCGGTGGGACCGCCCACCAGCACGAGACCATTCTTCAGTTCGGCGAAGCTGCGCACGATCTCGGGCAAGCCCAGCTCTTCCAGGACCGGAATCTTGTCTTTGATGATGCGGAACACGGCGGACAGGCCCGGCAACTGATGAAAGACGTTGGCACGAAAACGCAGCGACTCGGATTTTACGTCGAGCGAAAAGTCCACGTCGCGCAGGACCGCCAGATCCTCCACCTGCTTCGCAGTCAGACTGGGCGCGAGAATGCTGCGCACCTCTTCGGCGGAAAACCGGTGCGAGCTGAGCGGCACCACCTTGCCCATCTTCTTGATGTAGGGCCGCATGCCCGACGCCAGAATCAGGTCGTCCCCTTCCGCCTCGGCCAGCCCCACCAGCAGCCGCTCGAGCGGCGACAGCGAGGCGCGACTGTCGTTCGCATTCTCGCCGACGCCGGCGAAATTCCAGCGCACGAGCAGCACCCGGGCGGAAGCGCGGACACGGTGATCGCTCGCTTGCGCCAGGGGCAAAACCGCCGCCGCCTGCCCCGGTTCGTCCAGCTCCGACAGACACGCGAGGATCGCGAGCTGCATCTCCACGTCGGATTCCGCGAGCAGCGCTGCCACGTGCGGTGCGGCTTCTCCCGCGTGCATGGCCTGCAAGGCCTCGATGCACGCCCGCCGCAGCTCGGGCTCGCGCGCGAGCAGATCGAGCAGGTAGGGCACCGCCTCGCGCAGGCCGATGCCGCCGATGGCTTCGATGGCCCGTTCGCGCACCCACCAGTCTGCATCACCCTGGGCCGCACGCACCAGCGCGCCGAGCGATCCCGGATCCTTGAGCCGCAAGAGCGCATCGGCCGCGTAGCGCCGCACGATGCCCGACGGATCCTGCAGGTATGCGACCAGGTGGCGCGTAAGCTGCCGGCCCGCCATGGCCACCAGGGCATCCATCACGCGCTCGCGCACCCACCAGTCCTCGTCACGCAAGTGACGCAGAAGCCGCGGCGCCAGCTCGCCGGTGGGGTCGCCGACCTTCTTGGAAATGTCGACAGCCATGCGCCGCACGTTCACGTCCGTGCTACGCAAAAGCCACAGGATAGTCTTCGCCAGCTCCACCTTGCCGGCCAAGGCCAAACTGGTCAGCACCTCGGCGGCGCGCGTGCGGATATCGATCTTCTTGAAGTTGAGCCCTTCCACCACGACGGGCAGCACCCGGTCGTTGCCGATGGCCTCGGCCACCGCCAGCACCGCCATTCGAATCACGTGCGGCCCGGCAAACAACTTGCGCCCGAGCAGATCGATGGCACGCGGCGAGCTGAACCGGCCGATGGCCTCGACGGCAGCCTTCACCAAGTTGAGGTTCTTCGAATCGAGGAGAGGCCCCAGCGTCTCGAAGTAGTCGTCCTCGGTGCACACGGCGCCGAACGACGCGGCGGCTTGGGTCGCCACGCGCTCGGTGCTGTCGCCCAGCGCGGTGGCGATGGCCTTCGCGGCCGCGCGCAGATCCTTACCCATCAGCTCGGCATTGCCGAGGTATCTGAGAGCGAGGATCTTCTCTGCCACGTTCCCCGCCGCCAGGACCGAGGTCAGCGCTGCAATGGCCACCTGACGCCCGATGGAAACCACGACCTCCATTGCTTCCAGACGCCCCTCGAAGCTGCCTTCGCCGCAATAGCCAGACAGGGTCTGGAATACCGTGGTGCCGCCGATTTGCTTGAGCACAGCGGCTGCCGCCCGTCGGACGGAGGCGTCGCTCTCCTTGAGCACCGAGCACAGCTCGCCGTGTCCCTCGACGCTGTTCACCTTGACAAGCAGGGGGACCAGGACCGCGCTCAACTGAGAATCCGCACCGCGAAGCGCGCGCACGTACGGAAGGAACAGGGCCTTGTCGATGACCTTTTCCGCCAGGGTACGAAAGACGAACAGACGGTTGGTCTGGTCGCGCGAATCGCCTGGAAGGCCCTTGCCGAGCAGCACCGACAGCAGGCGTTCGAGGTCCTCGCGTCCGACCGCCTGCACTTCGGTCAAAAGCGCGTGCACCTGCGCCGGCCCGGGCCACCCTGCCGCCTTGAACCTTCGAAGCAGCTCCTTGTTGTCCATTGTGCTTGCTTTCGTCCGTCCAGCGCCACGGCGCAGCAGCGCCGCCTTCCTAGTATCGGTCAGCCCCGAGCCGAGCACAAACCGGCGATGATGGAATTCGCTTCTGAAGCCGGGGCGATATACTGGCGACACTTTGGAACGAACACCGGACTTGATCCTTGCTTCTGCCTCGCCGCGGCGGCGCGAATTGTTGATGTCGGTCGGGCTCGCCCTTACCGCCCTGCCGGTAGACATCGACGAATCGGTCCGTGATGGCGAACCGGTGCGTGAGTATGCAGTGCGGATGGCGGGGGAAAAGTGCGACACGGCGATCTTGCGCCTCGGCAGCCCAGCGCTGGCGGTGCTGGCCGCGGTCACCGTTGTTGCCGTCGGAAGTCAGATTCTCGGCAAAGCGACCGACGAAGCCGAGTCCGCCCGTATGCTGGGGCAGCTCGCGGGACACCGGCACGAGGTGCTTACCGCCTACCGCATCCGCTTCGGCGAACGCACGGTCGAACGTCTGGTGAGCACCATGGTGCATTTCCGATCGCTCGACGCGGTGGAAATCGCGGCGTATGTCGCATCGGGGGAATGGCGTGGGAAAGCGGGCGCGTATGCAATCCAGGGCATCGCGGGCGCCTTCGTCACCGACGTGCGAGGCTCCTTCACCAACGTGGTCGGACTGCCGCTGGCCGAAGTGCTGGCCGACCTGCGCGCGCTTGAAGCCCTGCCCGGCTATCCCCCGGCCGCATTCGGAGTCCCCGGTTGACCCGCGCCGAGCAAATCGCAGCCAACCTGCACGACGTCCGTCGGCGGATGAACGAAGCGCTGCAGGCCTGCAACCGCTCGCCCGACAGCGTGACCCTGCTCGCGGTCAGCAAGACCGTGGCTCCTGAGGACATCGTCGCGGCACTCGCGACGGATCACGTGAGCTTCGGGGAAAACTACGGCCAGGAATTTCGGGACAAGCATGCAGCGGTGAGGCAACTTCTGCAGGCCAGGGCCGCGCTGCCGGTCCCGCGCTGGCATTTCATCGGCCCCTTGCAGGCGAACAAGGTCAAGTACGTCACCGGCAAGGTGGTCCTGGTGCACTCGGTGGGTTCACCTGACGTGCTTGCATCCCTCGACGCCAAGGCGGCCGCGCTGGGCATCGTGCAGGACTGCCTCGTCCAGGTGAACGTCGCGGGCGAATTGCAAAAAAGCGGCATCGCCCCGACGGCGCTGCCCGGCATTCTCGACAGTTTCGCCAAGCTCGCCGCCGTCCGCTGCAAGGGCCTCATGGTGATCCCGCCCTACGACGAGAATCCCGAATGTTCGCGTCCGCATTTCGCGGCACTGCGCCGCCTGCGAGAAGACGAACGCAAACGTGTCCGCGCGAACGTCACGCTCGACGAGCTTTCCATGGGCATGAGCCACGACCTGGAAGTCGCCATCGCCGAGGGCGCGACCATCGTTCGGGTCGGCACGGCCATCTTCGGAGCGCGCACGTGAGCGCACCATCACCATCCGACCAGCAGCACTTCATGGGCCTCGCCATCGCCGAAGCCGTACGCGGTGCCAAGTCGAGACAGGGCGGACCGTTCGGTGCGGTGGTCGTCAGGGACGGAGCAGTCATCGCCAAGGCCTCGAACGCGGTGCTGGCCAACAACGACCCGACGGCGCACGCCGAGGTCCAGGCCATCCGCGCCGCCTGTGCGATCCTGGGCTCGTTCCAGCTGGACGGCTGCGACGTGTACGCAAGCTGCGAGCCTTGCCCCATGTGCCTCGGCGCCATCCTGTGGGCGCGGCCGCGGGCGGTGTATTACGCCGCCACCCGCAAGGACGCCGCCGCAGCAGGCTTCGACGACGCCGTCTTCTATCAGACGTTGGACGGCGACGCGTCGGGTCCGCTGGTACGAGAACGGTTGGAGTCGCCCGACGCGAACGCTCCCTTTGCTGCGTACGCTGCCCTGCCCGGCAAGGTCCGGTATTAGTTTTCTTCGTAGTAGAATGGACGCACGATGCGCTCCTTCCCCAGGCTCTCGCTTGGCTTCTTGCTGACTGTTTCCGCCTGCGCGGGCACCACCCGCCCGCCGCAGCCGCAGACCACAGCGCCGGTTTCCGACGCTGCCCGCCGGACGGATCCGCCGGCTTTTGCTCCGCTTGCTGGCCAGGACGTGCCCGTGCGCGCCGCCATGGGGCCGGGCAAAGTTCAGCTGGAAGTTCGTCAGGCTATTTTCACGGCGGCATGGACCGCCGTGCGAGACAAGGATTTCGACAAGGCCCTCGTCGACAAAGAATGGGCGCCCTTGCGCTCGAAGTACGAGCCCTTGGCCATGGCTGCGCCCGACGAAGCCACGTTCTACCGCTTGGTCAATGAAATGATGGGCGGCCTCGGGCAGTCGCACCTCGAAGTTCACGGACCGGGCGAAACGCCCGAGGAAGACAGGCCCGAACCCCAGGCGTCCTCCTCGCAGGCCGCCGCCGAGGTCATCGTGGTTGGGATGGGCACCGGCGATCCCGGCGTCATCGTGCGAGAGATTGAAAGGAAGGCCACGGTCTTCTCGGTGCGCCCCGATTCGTCTGCCGCGCGCGCGGGACTGCGTCCCGGCTACCTCGTCACCCACATCGGTGGCCGCGCCGTGGCCGACCTGCCGACATCCGTCCGTGCGCTGCGGCCAGTGGAAGAACGTTTCCGCCTGCGACGGCACGCCGCCCGCCTCTTGTCAGGGCCGGTCGGCACGAAGGTCAGCGTCCGGTTCATCGACGGCAATGATCAGCCGCACGAGACCATGTTGGTTCGAGACCCGGCCGACCGCCCGTCGGTGCAGGTCCTGCTGATGCCACCCATCGTGCCCGAGGTGCGAACCACGCATGCAGGGGACGTAGGGATCGTGGCGTTCAATTTCTTCCTACTGCAACCCATCCTGGCCGAGGTTCAAAAGGCCATCGAAAGCTTTCGCCGCAGCGGCGCCAAGGCCATCATCTTCGACCTCCGGGGCAACCCGGGCGGGTTCGGCGGTATGGCGATTCCCGTCGCTGCCCGTCTGGTCTCGCGCGAGATGAGCCTTGGCACGATTCAGTTCCGCGACTTCGCCAACACCCTTGCCGTGGCGCCTCCGCTCGACAGCAAGCCCTTTCTGGGAAAGGTGATCATTCTCACCGACGAGGGCAGCGCTTCGACCTCGGAGATCCTCGCCGCCGGCTTGCAGGAGACCAAGCGCGCCTCCGTGGTCGGCGACAACACCGTCGGCGCCGCTCTGGGCTCGACCATCGAGGCCTTGCCCGGCGGTGCGGTCATGCAGATCCCGGTCGCCGGTTTCAAGACACCGCAGGGCATCGCCATCGAAGGCCGTGGTGTGCAGCCCGACCGACGTGTCCTGGAAACGCGCGCGGCCCTGCTGGCTGGCCACGACCCTGTGCTCGACGAAGCCTTGCAGCTCGCGCATTCGGCGAGGTAGCAACGGAACGCCCAGCTTGACGGCGCCCGACTTTGGCGCCAAGCATGGGCCCCATGATCGCGCTCTTCGCACTGCTGATCGCCGTCGATGCCGGGACGCCTGTCACGCCCAACGCCCCCACCGCAACGTCGGTGGCGGCGCCGACCTTGCGTGACGCCAAGGTCGTGCTCGCCGACTACGCCAAGGCCATCGGTGACGAGAAGCTCTGGAAGAAGCACAAGAGCGTCCGCGTGAAGCGCGAGGTGTCGGTGAAGGCCATGCAGTTCGTCAGCCAGGAAGAAACTCGCGTGGTTCGCGGCGGAAAAATTCTAGGCGAGTCGCAGATGCCCGGCATGGGCACCTTTCGCCGCGGTTCGGACGGCCGGACCGTGTGGGCCGAGGATCCTATCGGGGGTCTGCGCGTGCTCAAAGATGCCGAGGCAGAAGACGTCCAGCTCGGCGCCGCGTGGAATTCCGAATGGCACCTCGCCGAGATGTACGCCAAGGTCATTTCCGTTCCGCCGCCCAAAACGGCACCCACCGGCCAGCCCTTGGAATGCGTCGAGCTGCACAAAAAGAAAGGACAGCCGACCACCCTCTGCTTCGACGGCTCGAAACACCTACGGGTCTGGGAACAGGGCGTACAAGCGTCCCAGGGCGGACAAGTTCCCTACGCCACGAGGTTTTCGGACTGGCGGCCGGTCGATGGCGTTCAGCTGTGGCATCACGAGGTCGTCACGGTCGGGCCGGTCACCATGGAAGGCCAGATCGTCGAGCTGAAATTCGACGAGCCCTTCCCTGCCAACCTATTCGCGCTGCCTCGAAAGAAGTAGCCCCGTCCTTGCATGTGGGGCGGCTTGTCCCTCGTTACCCGGTGTTTAATTAGGGACGCATGCGACTCGACAAGTTCACCATCAAGGCCCAGGAGGCGCTCGCTGCGGCCCGCGACCTGGCTGACCAGCGGTCGCACCAGGAGGTCACGCCAGAGCACTTGTTGCGCGCACTGGTGAGCCAAGAAGACGGCGTCGTGGTCGCGCTGCTGCGCAAGCTGGGCGTTGATGCCGAGGCCATCGGCCGAAAGACCGACGAGGCGCTGGAAAAGCATCCTCAGGTGCGCGGCAGCTCGGCAGATGGCTTCGTGGGACGTCGTCTCAAGGACCTGCTCGACGAAGCTACCCGTCAGTCGGAAGAGTTCAAAGACGAGTACGTCTCTAGTGAGCATCTGTTTCTGGCCATGCTGGCCAGGGACGTAGGCGACTCCACCCGCATCCTTCGCGAGGCCGGCGTCCGACGCGAGGACTTGATGAAGGCGCTGGCTGACGTTCGCGGCAACCAGCGCGTAACCGATCCCGAGGCGGAACAGCGCTACCAAGCACTCGCCAAGTACACCCGGGACCTGACCGACTTGGCCCGCAAGGGCAAGCTCGACCCCGTGATCGGCCGCGACGAGGAAGTTCGGCGCTCCATGCAGGTTTTGTCCCGGCGAACCAAGAACAACCCGGTGCTGATTGGCGAGCCGGGCGTGGGCAAGACCGCCATCGTCGAGGGCATCGCCCAGCGAATCGCCTCGGGCGACGTGCCCGAGTCGCTCAAGGACAAGCGCATCCAGGCGCTCGACCTCGGGGCACTCATCGCCGGGACCAAGTACCGGGGCGAATTCGAAGACCGGCTCAAGGCCGTGCTGAAAGAAATCGCGGCGGCCGACGGCAAGATCATTCTGTTCATCGACGAGTTGCACACCCTCGTCGGTGCGGGCGGGGGCGAGGGCGCGGTCGACGCGGCGAACATGCTCAAGCCTGCGCTCGCGCGCGGCGATCTGCGCTGCATCGGCGCGACGACGCTGGACGAGTACCGCAAGCACATCGAGAAGGACAAGGCCCTAGAACGCCGGTTCCAACCCGTCGTGGTCGGCGAGCCATCCCTGCACGACACCATCGCCATCCTCCGCGGACTGAAGGAACGCT
>Ga0302321_100002412_pt1 | contig 16010 bp, 14 predicted proteins | sample Fen_T0_1_FD_202505 | JGI IMG/M metagenome (GOLD analysis project Ga0302321, IMG submission 202505) | Peat permafrost microbial communities from Stordalen Mire near Abisko, Sweden - Fen_T0_1 | ecosystem: Environmental > Terrestrial > Soil > Wetlands > Permafrost | place: Sweden: Abisko...
GGGTGCAGTAGGTACATTGTTGCTGTTGATCCTTTCTCTCAGTGCTGTCGCCAACAATCTGGCAAATGACTACAGCCTTGCTCTTTCGATGCAGATGCTTGGAAAGGCCTTTCAGCGCCTCAACCGCGAAGTATGGACTCTTATCGGAGCTGTAGTTTATACGTTGATTGCCATAGCTGCCAGTGCTGATTTTGATGAATCCCTCAGTAATTATCTGCTTCTCATTGCATACTGGTTAGGGCCATGGTCTATTATCTTGCTACTCGAACATTTTATCTTCCGGCATGGGCGCTACAATATCGAAGATTGGAATACGGCCGAAAAATTGCCCATCGGTTGGGCTGCAGCCGTATCCTTAGTTAGTGGCCTGCTTGGAGTTTTACTGGGGGCGGCGCAAGTACACTATATAGGCCCGATTGCGCTCTGGCTAAGCCATCCCTTCGGCATGGATATCGGCTTTGAGCTGGGCCTTATCTTCGCAGGTACCACTTACTATTTTTTACGCAAGATTGAGCTCACACGGAATGGGCGCTAAGAAAAGAACGCTTGACTCATACCACTCCCTATGATATATTCACAACAGAAGTACAATACATTACAGGCTATGAATAGGATATGTTGAGGGACGCTCGCTAACATATCAGAGAGCGATGCAATCGCTGTAAGCATCGTTGTTAGTACCCTTCAATGACACCTATGAGCCAACCAGTGAACCTGAAAAGAGAGTAGCTGGCCTTCGGGTGCGCCCGTTAGCGCGCAACGGTTTTTAGCCTTACACCCGCAATATGGATGATAGCTATAAGGTATGACCCTCCAGCGGGGTCGCTACGCGGTGTGGCTTTGAACCGACTGAGGTCCCGTTTTGGGACAAATGGTGGTGGTACCACGATAAGGCATATATGCCCTCGTCCTCCAAGAAGGTGGATGAGGGTTTTTTGTTGCCCTTTCTGCCCCTTACGCTACTCACATATCACATGTATCCAGAAAGGATTTGCTATGGATAACGACGGGGACGCTAACGATCTTGAGGAAGGCACTTTGTATCCACTATAATAGCACGCTAGCTTGTCGAGTGTCCTTCCTCTTACACAAAGCATAATCGACAAGTTAGCGGCCATTATAAATACAAAAGGAGCTATTTCCCATGGAACAACGTATACGCACAACGGAAGTCTCGTCTCACGTCGGCGAACGCATTCGCATCGCTGGCTGGCTACACTCGCTACGCCGCCTGGGTGGCGTTACGTTCCTGGTCATTCGCGATGGCTGGGGACAACTACAGGCTGTTGCAGAGACAGAAGAAGAGATCGCACCACTCCAAACAGCTGGAATCGAGAGCATCGTCTCCGTCGAAGGTACGGCGATTAGCGAGTCACAGGCACCGATGGGGGTCGAGCTACATAATCTCCAGATCGAAGTGCTCAATCCAGTCACGGAGACACCACCCATCGCGCTCAATAAGCACAAGATCACGGCGAATCCTGTTACCTTGCTCGATCATGCTGCTGTATCAGATCGCCATCCAGCACGACGGGCTATCTTCCGCCTCTCAGCAGGAGTCATGGCCGGTTTTCGGGACGTCTTGACATCACGAGCTTTTACTGAGATTCAGACGCCTAAGATCGTGGCGGCAGCGACTGAAAGTGGAGCCAATGTGTTCCAGATCGATTACTTTGGCCGGCCCGCTTATCTGGCACAAAGCCCACAGTTTTATAAGCAGATTCTAGTTGGCGTCTTCGAGCGTGTCTTTGAGGTTGGCCCGGTCTTCCGCGCGGAGCCGCATGACACGACACGTCATCTTAACGAGTATGTGAGTCTGGATGCCGAGTTTGGCTTTATCGAAGACCACTTTACGGTGATGGCCGTGTTACGTGATGTTATTGCCCATATTCTGCTCACATTGAGAGAGAACTATAGCTCTGAGCTGGCACTATTGCACGCACAGATGCCTGTGGTGCCAGAAGATATACCGCATATCCATTTTGCTGCAGCGCAAGAGCTGATCTTTAAGTTGCACAAAATCGATGTACGCGGTGAACCAGATCTCTCTCCACAAGACGAGCGTTTACTGGGTGCGTGGTCGCAGCAAGAGTTTGGCAGCGATTTCCTGTTTGTGACCGGGTATCCTATGCGCAAACGCCCATTCTATACGCATCCCGACCCACAGCAACCAGCATACTCAAACTCGTTTGATCTGCTCTTCCGGGGCACCGAACTGGTAACGGGTGGACAACGCCTGCATCGTTACGCCGACTATCTTGCAGCTCTGGAGCAAGCCAGGTTGCCTCAGGAACCTTTCGCTTATTACCTGGAAGCCTTTAAATATGGTATGCCTCCACACGGCGGCTTCGCCATTGGCTCCGAACGCTTGCTTATGCAATTGCTAGGCATCCCAAGCGTGAAACTAACAGCTCTGTTTCCTAGAGATATACACAGGCTTGTGCCATAAAGAGACAGTGTAGCCTCTTCCCCTGCATGCTTTTGTACGCGTGTATATAAAAAAGCATGCAGGGATGATCAAACCGTCCCTGGAGAAATTGAGGTAGAGATAGTATGTTGCACGTGAAACATTCATGAAGAATATGCTGCTTTGTCAATATATGCCCGTTTTACGGTATTTTTATTGTAACAAATTAGTATATTTTGTATGCTGATGCGTTGCAATAAAAATGCTCCTTTCACTTTTCGAAAAGTGAAAGGAGCATTTAGTGGACCAGAGGGGACTCGAACCCCTGACCTCCTCCATGCCATGGAGGCGCTCTACCAGCTGCGCTACAAGCCCGTACAAGCAACTTACAAAATCAATTATACACGATTCCTGCAGCATTGTCAAACGTTAGTACCTCGGTTTTTCGTCAATTTCCAATATCCAGGTTGATCGTTTAACCTCTTCTGAAAAGACATTTTATGGCTGGGTAATAGAGGCATAAAAAACAAAAGAGTAGGGACAGCAGCTATAAAAGCCGTTGTCCCTATTCGTTTAGAGATGATTACCCTCCGGCGGGCCCGCCCTCCAGGCCTGGTCGGGTCATGCTTGCCGGGTCAAGGATGCGCTCAAGTTCTTCTTCTGAGAGGCTAGTCTTTTCGCGCGCAATCTCACGTACGGTCTTGCCCGTTTTGTGTGCTTCCTTCGAGATGTTAGCAGCGGCATCATAGCCAATGACGGGTGCCAGGGCGGTACAGATTGCCAGCCCACGCTCAACCATCTCAGGGCCTTTGGTTGTAGCCTGCAAGCCCTTGATGCACTGGGCGGTAAAATTGCGGGCAACGGCTGCAAGCAGGCTAATTGACTGCAACAAGTTGTAGGCGGCAATAGGCATCATGACGTTGATCTCAAAGTTGCCCGATTGCCCGGCAACGGTAATGGTGGTGTGGTTCCCCATGACTTGAGCACAGACCATCGCGACCGACTCGGCAATGACAGGATTGACTTTACCCGGCATGATCGAGCTGCCCGGCTGTACAGATGGTAGCTCGATCTCACCAATGCCTGCACGAGGTCCCGAGCCAAGCCAACGGATATCATTGGCTATCTTCATAAGGCTAACGGAGATGGTATTGAGGACACCGCTGGTTTCGACGATGTTGTCCAGCGTGCTCTGTGCCTGAAAGTGGTTGCTGGTCTCCCGCACAGTGACACCATTGAGCAGAGTCAGTCGCTCGCAGACGCGGGCAGAAAATTCTGGATGTGTATTGACACCAGTGCCAACCGCAGTTCCACCCAGGGCAACTTCAGAAAGCTCCTGCTGCGCGTGCCCAAGACGAATGATCGCACGCTCGATCTGGCCCGCGTAGCCCTCGAATTCCTGGCCTAGACGAATCGGCGTGGCATCCTGCAGGTGAGTACGTCCAGTTTTGATGATTGGCATAAACTCTTCGGACTTGTTCGATAAGGCTTGCTGCAGCTCTAGCAAGGCTGGCATCAGGTTCTGGTCAATGCTAACTTGCGCGGAAAGATGGATCGCCGTTGGGATAACATCGTTCGAGGACTGTCCGAAGTTCACATGATCATTTGGATGCACCTGGCGCGAGCCACGTGTGCCACCCAACAGTTCATTCGCACGGTTCGCGATAACCTCGTTCGCGTTCATATTCGTCGAGGTGCCTGAACCGGTCTGGAAAATATCAAGTACAAAGTGCTGATCCAGTTTGCCGTCGATGACTTCTTGCGCAGCCTGCACTATTGCTTCTGCAATGTGCGCATCTATATTCCCAAGCGCTACGTTTACCTGTGCGGCCACCTGCTTGATCTGGCCCAACGCACGGATGAACTCACGCGGAAAACGCAGATTGCTGATCGGAAAATTGAGCACAGCGCGTTGCGTGCTGGCCCCGTAATACGCATCAACGGGCACTTGCATCTCACCCATAGAGTCCCGTTCAACGCGTGTATCTTGAGTAGCGTGCATACGTTCCTCCTCCTTGAGCATAGTTCTTACGTCTATTATACCATGCCTCGCTTTTCAGCAATGATAGGTTGTAAGATTGTAAAGGTGCAAATGCTTGCCCCCATATATGTTCTTCGGTTATAATCCTACTTAATGACCCCGACTGGCTGTTTACAGAGAGAGGTTCGGCGCATGTTATTAGAAGCGGATATCAGAAAAATGTTGGTCAACGGCGACCAATGGGCTTACTGGCATGGCTATCATATACCAGTCAGCGAGGATTACTTCGTTATCTGGACACCGATGGGGACAGAGATGCGCTGGAAGCCTGCAACCTGGACCTCAGCAAAGCATCAATTGACATACTTTTGGAAGGATACCTGGTACACAATTCATATCGGATATGATGAGCAGGGCGGTTTTGTCAGTGGCTACTGTGATGTAGTCCTGCCAACTTCCGACTATACAAATACGGCACGCGAGATGCTCTATACCGATCTGTATATAGATGTCGTAGTACGCCAGGACTACAGCGTCTATACAAAAGATCAAGAAGTGTTCGACCGTGCAGCCCTATACTATCCCATCGTGGAAGATTCCCGTCAAAAATCATTCGAGGTGCTGGATTGGTTGGAGGAACATGCGAAGAACTGGGCTGGCCCTTTCGCATCTATCCCACGTCAGTTGCCAAGAACAGATTTCGAACTACTCACTCCACAGGAAGCAGGCATAAGTTTACGCACCAACATCTCATAAAGAAAGAGCTATGATTCCAGAAACATTACAGGCCCAACTGGCCAACTTTGCCATCACTGCATTCGATGAGATTGCTCTACGTGAGGCCCTCGAAGCCCATGTGCAGACCTATACACTCATCAAGCTTGCAGACTGGCCCGCACGGCGATGGAAATGCCGCTATCGAATGATGCTGCGCGATGTTATGTATGATGCACAAAGTGTTCCTGAAGCCTATGGCCTCGCACTACTGGCCGCACTCCAACAACCCATGCCCCAGGGCAACGAAACCCAACCTGACACGCGGCCTAACCCTGGCCCAGAGCAAGGATAAGTGGTACTTTTTCACAGGTACTCCTATTTTATTGCCTGCATGTTTCCAAAACCGCTTCCATATCGTTTAATATAGAGAGAAGGAAGAAGCAGGGCGGGCGCACCGCTTACGCACGCCTTTTCTAGTTATTAATCAGGGAAGAGGGAAACCTACTTATGCTACGTACCATGTGCAAAGGGAAAATCCACCGCGCGACCGTCACTCAGGCCAACCTGAACTATGTTGGCAGCATCACAGTTGACCAGAATCTATTGGATGCCGCTAACATTTATCCTTACGAAAAGGTGCAGGTTGTCAACATCAACAACGGCGCTCGTCTCGAAACATACACGATTGCAGGCGCACGCGGCTCCGGTGTTATCTGCCTCAACGGCGCAGCTGCACGGCTGACTTCTGAAGGCGATGTCGTTATTATCATCAGTTATGCCCAATATAATGAGGAAGAGATCCGCTCACTGATGCCGCAGGTCGTTTTCGTAGATGCAGAGAACCATATCACTGAAAAGAAAGAAGTTCCATTGAACGAGATGTTGCCTGACTTCGTTGAGCAGGAACAGAGCGCATCCGAAGTTGAAGTTGCCTACTTCTAGCAACCTCAAGTAGTTTCATTCATTCACCCACAGGGTTGAATGGATTGCTACTTACCTCCTCCCTAACAAACGTTAGTAAGTCTACTCCCCGACTATAGGAACTCACTGCTACTCCCCTTTCAGGTCCTTCTCCATTTACTTTGCCTGTACGATCTCGCGCCTTCGGCGCTCGCATTTTTTTTATTTTTTCTGTATTTATTTTGCGTATTTATCTATTTTGCGTGAAACACAAAATAGATAAATACGCAAAATAAATACAGAAAAGTCTGAAAGGCGCAGCTTCGCTGCGCAACCTCATGTGCGAAGAAGGCGGACGCGATGGAAAGTGACACATTCAAAGAGGAAATCTGAACGACTCCTCTTGAACATTTGTTTGCTCAACGGTGTATACTATAATAAGCAATAGAAAACTGAGGGTGACATAGATACATTGGAACATGAGAACTGACCATGCGTATTACAGCACTACAAACCCAGGCAAACGATCCCAATCGCACCAATATCTTTGTTGATAGGCAGTTCTTGATGGGTGCAAACACGCTGATTGTGGTCGAGATGAAACTGCACATCGGGCAGGAGCTTACTCCAGCACATCTTGAGGAGTTGCGTCAACAAGAGGAAGCGCACAAGGCCTTTGAGCGCGCTCTGAACTATCTTTCGTCTCGCCCCCACAGCCGGGAAGAAATGCGGCGTTATCTGCGTAAGAAAGAGACGCCCCCTGAGCTGATTGATGGGGTGCTGGAGCGGCTTGATCGTATGGATCTACTCAACGATCAATCTTTCACGACGTTCTGGATCGAGTCTCGTGAGCGTTTTAATCCCAAGGGTGCGCAGGCAATCAAGAATGAGTTGCGCATGAAGGGTGTACAACGCGATGTGGTCGATGAGATGGTGACTGATGAACAAGATGAGGAGTTGGCCTTGCGTGCGGCACGTAAAAAGGCTCAATCACTATTACGTCAGCCGGATATCGATTTTAATACATTCCGCGCCCGGCTTGGGCCTTTTCTGCAGCGCCGTGGCTTTAGCTATGAAGTCTCTAAACATGCGCTCAAGACACTCTGGGAAGAATTAGGGGCAGAGGATGCAGGCGAGGATGAAGACAGCTAGCTCGCCTGCTCCGCTCTTTCTTCCACTAACTGGACGGTACAGTGGGTAACCGAACTGAAGGAATATTGGTGGGGTCCAACGACACAAAATGGATCTGCCCCTGCGTACCGGGCATGCTCTCCACCCCATATGCAATACGTATCTCGACCGAACCAGGGACCAGATCTGGATTTTTGGCGACTAGCGTCAGCGCATCATTGCGCGTCTTCCCCTTAATCTGATTCGCAATATTCGCCTGCTCACTCAAAGTCAGGTTATACTTTGACATGCCAGCCGCCGCAATGGCGATCGTGACATTCCCCTTCTGATCCACACTACGAATAACAGGTTGCCCAATCTGCATCGTTGTATCCATAATTTCATAGTTCTGTTTCAGATTGCGCTTGAGTAAGAGCATTGTCAGGCTACGTACATCATTTGTCTTCACATACTCAACACTGCCCTGCTGAGTTACCGTCACTGTCACCGTTGGGCTCACCGTATGTGGAGGAGGATCGGCAACAACATTGGGATCGGGATAAAAGACCTTCCCAACCATTGTTCCACCCGCTGCAGACACCTGAGTACGCAAATTTTGCTCAATGCGCGGCTTGAGGCCAGCAATAACCTTATTAGAGAGGAAGTTAACGTCAGCAAAAGAGACTGTTTGCTTACACTCGAAGATTTGCAGGACGCAGCCTGACACGCCCGTGGCAGCGCCTTGCTGCGTGCCTTTCTCAGTGCTGCTGACCACGCTGGCCGGAATTGCAGATGCGTTGATATCCATCTCTTTCGCGCCCGGCTTCGCAACCATAGTGAAGACCCCTTCGACAGGCTGTACACGCGGCATAACAGTCACATTTGCCGTGACGGCAGAGACGAAGATCAGATAACCAATACCAGTAATGGCGAGCAGCACTGCAATGATAAGAACAGTGATAAGTGCAACCAGTGATCTACGTACGCCCTTTCTGGCTGATTTTCGTGGGCTGCCTACAATCGCAATGTCGGCAAGTTGTTTCTCCTGCATACCTTTCTTTTCGTCCAACAAGTGTGAGGTAGGAGCATCATAATCGGCGCGGCTAAATGAGCGCCCCTTGCTCGGCAGTGGAGGGAGCTTTAGCTCACTACGTGATGACGATATCCCAGGTGATGATATTCCAGACGGCGATATTCCCGCTGGTAAAGTACTGGAAACATCAGTTGGCGGGAGCACAGCTTCGGCGGCGGAGATAGCTGGCATACGGCCCGCGCTATCTGCACCCCTGCCACGCTGCACACGCGGCCTACCAGGCACAAGCAGCGAAGGATCACTACTGACTTTTGCCATAGGTTCAGAGATGCGATCTGCCATCACATGTCTCTGGGCATATTTTTCTGAAGGCGGTAAAACGGTTCTCTCCTGATCGATCCTCCGCAAGGGACGTTGTGCTTCAGCAGGCGGGAGTGGCAATGTGGGTGCAGTCTTATCCTCCTCGATTGCAGCAACAGGGACAGGAGCAACCGTGGGTATGCGCGATGAAGTCAACGATCTATAGGCGATCTCGAATGCTTGCGCCATCTCTTCAACATTGGCAAAACGGTCCTCCGGGTTCTGCTCAGCTGCTCGTACCACGATCCGCTCTAGCGGCTGAGGCAATGGCTGCGTGTCGTCTCCGTCTTCTGGAAGGTGTCCAGTCAACATGAGATAGAGGATAATGCCAAGCGAATAGATATCATTGCTAACTGAGACTGAGCCACCCACCCGTTCAGGGGCCATAAAGGCTTCCGTCCCCATCTCCTCGCCCGCCACCGTCAGCGGCGCACTCATCTGCGAGCCTTTCATCGCCGCAATACCAAAATCGATCAAGCGTACATAGACGCGCCCGCTATCTTCTTCTTTGTCCAGGAGAATATTGCTCGGTTTGAGATCGCGGTGAATAACATCTCGCTTGTGGAGATAAGAAACAGCTAGCATCAAAGACGCAAAAAGCTCATGCACCTCCGCCAGTGAGAGTGCACCACGCTCCAGCCGTTGTGCCAGCGTGCCACCCTTAATATAAGGAGTCACAATAAAGAGGCGACCCTGCTCCTCCCCGAATTCAACCATCGACAGAATATGATCATGCTTCAAGTATGCACCGACCTCAGCCTCGCGTAAGAAGCGTTTGCGTGCCACCACATCATGCATCAGATCTGATCGAATAATTTTTACAGCAACTTCACGCCCGAAAGCTGTGCGCTGGCGCGCCAGGTAGACCTCGCCCATGCCCCCAACAGCTATACGACGTACTAACTCATAATTGCCAAATTGCTCCATACTCTGCCTATCAACAATGAAATCCCGCTGCCTGTTGGTGAAACCGTATTCTTTTCTCATGTATTTGCTTCGTCACACCTAATACATACACACCCGGTCTTGCTTACCCTATTCGGTTTATACTCAATTACAACGCAGATAGAAACTATTCTACAAGAGAGGGACGTAGCTATACAGTGAATTGTTCAACAAACGTATACTTGGACTTCTATTCTATAACATGCGGACGGTTGTTTGACACTTCCTTACGTTCAGATAAAAATGGGTTACAGCATATTTAGCCTTGCATTTCTGAACGCTTCTGAGTATGACATAACTTATGTTCTATATGCAGTATAGCACTTCACTAATCAGAAGTGAAGGGCCACATATCATAGAACCGAAGCGCCAATCCTCCCTATGCATTCCTGCACAGCCTCTTACACGAATTTAATACTCCAGTTTTTTTGTGATTCATTCTTACCCATCCTTTACCTCTTGCGAATTAGTAGCCCATGTTGTATTATATAGCCTGTTCGCACTCTCGTAAGAAGAGTGCTAAAAAAACTCTGAAGGCACTCTGCCTTCTCACATAAACACGCTCTGAACTAGGGAGGAATGAAGTATGGCAACAACACTTCGACCACTGGGCGACCGTGTGGTAGTCAAGGCACTAGCTCGCGAAACCGTAACGAAAAGCGGGATCGTGCTACCAGACACCGCAAAAGAGAAGCCCCAGGAGGGCGAGATTCTGGCAGTTGGCCCCGGCAAGGTTCTTGATAACGGCAAACGCACCGACCTGGAGGTCCAGATCGGTCAGCATATACTTTTTGCCCGTTACGCCGGTACAGAGGTCAAGATTGACGGCCAGGAGTATTTGATTCTACGCGAAAGCGATATCGTTGGTATCATAGAGTAGTTAGTCTGATGACTAGTTTGATTGTATCAGAGGAGTAAGTTTCGTGGCAAAACGAGTACAGTTTGACGAAAAGGCGCGCCACTCCCTTAAGAGGGGGATGGATACAGTAGCAAATGCGGTTCGTGTGACGATTGGACCTAAGGGGCGCAACGTAGTGCTAGATAAAAAGTTTGGCGCTCCGACAATTACGAACGATGGTGTAAGCATCGCTCGCGAAATTGAGCTACCTGATGCATTTGAGAATATGGGCGCGCAGCTACTAAAAGAGGCCGCAACAAAGACAAATGATGTTGCCGGTGATGGCACGACGACCGCAACCGTTCTGGCCCATGCAGTAGTAAACGAGGGACTGAAAAATCTGGCGGCAGGTGCGAATCCGATGATCCTGCGTCGTGGCCTGGAAAAGGGCGTCGAAGCTGTGATCAACGAGATTAAGTCAATGGCCCATCCTGTAGAGACGCGCGAAGAGATTGCTCAGGTCGCCTCTATTTCGGCAGGCGACGCAGAGATCGGCAACTTGATCGCCGAGGTGATGGAAAAAGTCGGAAAAGACGGCGTGATCACGGTTGAAGAGGGTCGCGGTATCGCAACGGAGAAAGAGTATACCGAGGGTATGCAGTTCGACCGTGGCTTTATCTCTCCTTATATGGCAACCAATCAGGAGCGCACAGTCGCCGAGTTGAATGATCCTTTCATCCTCGTCACCGATAAGAAGATCAGCGCGATTGCCGACATCCTGCCCATTCTCGAAGCAGTCCTGCAGACGGGCCGCAAAGAGCTGGTCATTGTTGCTGAAGATGTTGATGGCGAGGCCCTGGCCACTCTGGTTGTCAATAAGATGCGTGGTGCCTTCAATGTTCTGGCAGTCAAAGCTCCTGGTTTCGGAGATCGCCGTGATGCCATGCTTGAAGATATTGCAACGCTGACGGCTGCAACGGTTATCACCGAGAAAAAAGGCTTGAAGCTGGAAAATGCAGTCCTGCAAGATCTGGGTAGTGCTCGTACAGTAACGTCGAATAAAGATGTTACGACAATCGTCGAGGGTGCTGGTTCATCGCAGGATATCCAGGCTCGCGTCGCACAGATCCGCATGCAGATCAATGAGACGACCAGCGACTACGATCGCGAGAAGCTCCAGGAGCGTCTGGCGAAACTGGCCGGTGGTGTTGGCGTTATCCGCGTTGGTGCAGCAACCGAAGTTGAGATGAAAGAGAAGAAGCATCGCGTTGAGGATGCCCTCTCAGCGACCCGCGCCGCTATCGAGGAAGGTTTCGTCCCCGGCGGTGGTTCGGCCCTGGTTGCAGCTATTCATGCACTTGACAATGTCAAATCTGCCCCTGGTGATGAGGCTACTGGCGTGTTCATTCTGCGCCGTGCCCTTGAAGAGCCCCTACGCCAGATCGCACACAATGCGGGTAAAGATGGTGCCGTTATCGTTGCGGGTGTGCTCAATAGCCCACGCGGTTATGGCTTCAATGCTCTTACCAACGAGTATGTTGATATGGCGAAGGCCGGTATCATCGATCCTGTCAAAGTGACCCGTTCGGCCCTGCAGAATGCTGTCAGCATCGCCATCATGGTCCTTTCGACCGATACCCTGATCAGCGATATCCCAGAAGAGGCTCCTGCTGGCGGCGGCGCTCCTGGCATGGGCGGTATGCCTGGCATGGGCGGCATGGGCGGCATGGGCGGCATGATGTAAGATACCCGTTCTAGTATCCTGCCAGCCATACAATTTTATAGATTACACCTATGTCAGGACACTAGAAAGAAATGTTTCTCCCCCATATCGGTAAAAGATGCTCATTCTCATTAGGTATAAAAACCATGAGAATGAGCATCTTTTATATGGCTTTGTATGTGTCCATAGAAGCCGAAGATCTGCAGCATGCACACCAAGTCCATCCCCCTTTACCCCTGGCGGCTCGATCATCCCATATTTGGATCAAACTTATAGATTTCACCTAAAAGTACCAAAATATTTATTTCGCACTAATATTTTATTTTCAATTTAGTAATAATCATGGATGATCATTTAGGGAATAATATCCAACTGCTGGGATTTACCGATAAAATCACCTTATTCTATCTCTAGCTGCTTTCTTCTCAAGAAAGCCGAACCCAAAGGTAACAAGGCTAAAATGCTCTAAGCCACCAAAATTACTAAAACATGCGTTCTAAGCATCGAATAAAGCTCCTTGTTTGGTAGTTAGTATATCCGGTTCGTAAGAGTTGGACCCAGAGGATTGGGAGGCCGTAGAGGAGAGGTGTGTGATCGCCTTTGGGAGTTCTTTTAGCTGGGAACGATAGTTAGTGTATCAAGGCGATCAACTGCCAGAAGAGCTGGCTCAGAACTTAAAAGCCAACTATAGTAAATTTATGGAATGTCATTATAGGGAGGTAAGTGATTTTGTAAGCCCACGGGTGAGTAATGACCAGGGAGAAGCGCTAAAAATAACAGCTGAAGTATTCGAGCGTACGTATCGTACATTCAAGGATAAGGACTCTGATTATATACGAGCACGAGCGAACCCTTCCTATCTTTGTGATATTACTAAGCATGTCATCCAAGACTATCGAAGAGACAAAGATTTCATGAAACGTCAAAAAAAAACAGTAGCTCAAGCCATCTCGCTTGACCTTTTTGACGACTATCAGGAGATCCCAGAGAAATGTACGACGCCGCCTGCAAGATTTTTTTTGAGCAAGGATATTCGATCAACCATTATGAACAGCATAGATTCATTCACGGAAAAAAGATAAATTTATTCGCCAGGAAGCTTCCTACGAACTGGAGCAACTTAAAGCAAACGACCACACGATGCCTTCACAAATGATTTCTGATAGAAAGGGATATATGCTATCAAAAGATATAATATCAATTATCTCAGTTATTAATAGAGAAGGAAGAGATAATAATGGAGAGAAGATATATATTTACAAGCTGCAATTAAAAGCGCCAAAATTACCAGGAGCATACATAATAAAACTAAGTGTAGAACACAATAATGCTGCCTTTAGCGAATGGAGTACGCCTATCGAGATAGATGTCAACTCACATTGAGTTGCAACCCTACATGGCAATCAAAATAGATTGAACAACATTACAAAATTTCCACAATGGAAGTGAAGTTAGGAGTAGTATTTTTGCGGTCGCAAGTACCTTAATAAGTGAAAGGATGTTGATCATGGTTGTTGTTAATATCTGGCTTCTGGTAGTGCTGGGACTGGTGGCGGCCGGCGCTATTACTTTTGTAATCGGAATCTTTGTGGGCTCATCGTTAGTAAGATCTACAGAATAGAGATGACTCACAAGTATGAATTGTTCCAAACCTCGCCGGGCCCAGGTAGCGCCGATATGCAGTACTCGTTTTTGTAAAAAGACGAGTACTCTCGGATGAATAATAAGGCTTCCCAAGTGGAAAGAACTTCAAGACAGGAGCAATCTTTCTACAAACTGCTGTATTCATCAAGCGTAAGCTAGCCCCCATGAATCTTGGGATTTACAACCTATGCAAAAAACTTTGCAACTGGTACTGCAGAAATTCCAGGCACGACACGGGATATAACCGTATCGTTCCCTTCGAAGATACCCAGTGAATGATATATGCCATTCTCAAGGCTCAGAACTTCGACAAAGTGAGCAACAGGGTCTGCCAACCAGTATTCTTGCACCCCTGCAAGGGCATACAGGTCATATTTGTTATGACGATCATACATAACAGTTCCCGGTGAGGAGACTTCCACGACGATATCAGGCGCACCTACAATGTGAGTTTTTGTAATGCGTTCTTGATGAGCTTTCAAAACGACCAATACATCAGGCTGCACCACAATATTAGGAGCGAGCTCCACATCGCATGGGGCTACAAGTACTTTTCCCAAGCCAGAAAACTCAGCATAAGCCATAAGATAGTAAACAAAGCGCGCAACCGCATCTTGATGCGCTATATTGGGAGCCGGTGTCATATACAGTACTCCATCCACAACCTCATACCGCCGCCCATCATCTAGAGCTGCATATTGCTTATATATCCAGTCTCCTTGCCTGGGTCCTGGCACATCATCTGCAGGGTTCATAGCCGTAATATTCTCTGGTGTCATGAGCATGTAATTCCTGCCTTCAATTGTAGGAACAACAGTCCGCCTAGTAATATCATAGCATGGCTACCAAACAGGTACGCTCGAACATCAACATAGTTTACTTGACAGTATAGCTATCAGCAATTAGAATATTGATGTACTTATCCTCATTTTTCAGCAGTATAAAAACGATAGAAACTTCATCATGTATTAGAGAACAAAAATGCCCGAGTATATTGGCAGGCAACTTGGAAATTATCGCATTATACGTCTACTAGGGGAAGGTGGTTTTGCTCAGGTCTACCTGGGTGAACATATCTATCTCAAGACTACAGCGGCTATCAAAGTTTTGTTGGCAAACTTGCCGAAAAATGATCTCCAAGCTTTTCTCAATGAAGCGCGTCTTATTGCACGTATGCGCCATCCACAAATAGTGCGCGTGCTAGAATTTGGCGTTGATCCCAACAACGTACCCTTTCTTGTTATGAGCTACGCCCCAAATGGCACATTGCGCAATCGTCATCCTAAAGGAAGTCTCGTTCCACAGAAAGATATCGTTACCTATGTGAGGCAGGTTGCGGCAGCATTGCAGTACGCACATGACCAGCATATTGTGCATCGTGATGTTAAGCCGGAAAATATGCTGATAGGGCGTAATAATCAGGTGCTGCTCAGTGACTTTGGTATTGCAGTAGCCGCTCGCAATACACTTTCGCAGGAGAAAGAAAATATTGGAGGCACCGTCGCCTATATGGCACCAGAGCAGTTGCAGGGGAGGCCACGGCCTGCAAGTGATCAGTACTCGCTGGGAGTCGTGGTCTATGAGTGGCTCTGTGGTAAACCACCCTTCGAAGGATCTCACTTCTTACATATAGCATCGCAGCATTTACTGAATCCGCCTCCTCCCCTGGGCGAACGGCTGCCTCATCTATCCATTGAGCTTGAAGCAGTTGTGATGAGGGCACTGGCTAAAGAGCCTGCCACTCGTTTCCCAGATATGCTTGCATTTGCCGATGCTCTGGCAAATGCAAGCGTAGAGAAAGCTTCTTCTTCCTCTGCCCCTTCGCCTGATATCTCGCCGGAGGTTGATCATTCTTCGTACACAACTGTTCCTCTCTCACCTCATTCAATAATGCACAACACGGTCGCCACAGCAAGCACTGAGGCTGCATCTCTCCTGGATACACCTTTGCACAAGCATACCTCACGCCGTACGATGACAATCGCATTAGCGAGTATTGCGGGCCTGGGCGCGGTCGGCACGGGCTGGTATACAATGATATATGCCCCCAGCATTTCACCACATGCGGCATCAACGGCAGTAGCCGCAAAGTCTCCTGGCGTGCTTCCTTCCCGCACTGTAGGCACGACACTTGTGACATACAGCAAACATACGGCGAGCGTAACAGGGCTGGCATGGTCACCTGATGAGAGATGGTTGGCCTCATCCAGCACCGACAAAACCATTCATGTCTCGTCTACTATTAATAACACACAAGCATTTGTTTACAATGATCATACAGATAGTGTGCTAACAGTGGCCTGGTCGCAGAATAGCCAATATATCGCATCGGGAAGCAAAGATAAAACTGTG
>Ga0302321_100002413_pt1 | contig 16005 bp, 19 predicted proteins | sample Fen_T0_1_FD_202505 | JGI IMG/M metagenome (GOLD analysis project Ga0302321, IMG submission 202505) | Peat permafrost microbial communities from Stordalen Mire near Abisko, Sweden - Fen_T0_1 | ecosystem: Environmental > Terrestrial > Soil > Wetlands > Permafrost | place: Sweden: Abisko...
CACCCACAACAGGTACTGGTGGATCGTGCCTGGCGTACGACCGCCGGCCCGCCAGAGCTTTGCGACTCTGTTGTAGAGAACCTCCGGGACTGCGCGCATCGCGTCCATATGTCGTCGCGAGCAGCAGGAGTGTGACGCACTTTTATCTGGAGCGATTCACACGCCTACGACCTGCAATCACCGCGATCGACCGCCGGGCTCCGGATAACGGCACGCTCAGGATAATGGGCCTTATCCGGTGCGCCGGATAAGGCCCACGTGTTCAGGAAGTTCGAGGAGGCGCTCCCGAATCATCCCGATGCGCAGCTCGCTCTCGACTGGATCGGAAAACTTTACGCTATCGATGAGCGCGCTGGGCCAGACACCGAAAACAAGGCCAAGTTACGAAAGACGGAGTCGGCAGCCGTACTTGCTGAGCTGAAGACATGGCTCTGGAGCCAAGCTGTGCTCAAGACCCTGTCAATTGGCAAGGCGGCTGCGTACACAATCGCGAACTGGGACCGTCTGAGCCGCTTCACCAGCGATCCGCAGATTCCGCTCGACAAGAACGCGACCGAGCGTGCGATCAGAGGTCCGGTCGTGGGCCGCAAGAATCACTACGGCTCGAAGTCACGCGCAGGAACTCAGATCGCCGCAACGCTGTACACGCTCGTCGAGACGGCCAAGCTGCACCGCGTGCCGCCGACCCGCTATCTGCTCGAAGCGGTGCGCGCCGCCGACCGCGGCGAAGTGCTCATGCCCTGGCAGCTCACGGCGGTTGAGCCAGATCCGGCGCCGGCGCCCTAGCTCACGTAGTTCACGGCGTCAGGACGGGGCACGGAGAAAGGCTACGCTGGTCCGCGCTGTGCTATCTTCCTATCTTCCTATCTTCCTATCTTCCTATCTTCCCATCTTCCGTCCCAGTAAGGTGCTGCAAGGTGGATCCGTCTGAATTTCCCGCGGACCGCGCGGGCGGGCCCCGTTGACTAAGGGCCCACGAATGGCTAGGGCGCTCGAAGATCGCGCGCCGGGATCGCGAGGCGCGACGAATGGGTACTGCGGGTATGCAACTGAGGAGCAACGACGCCAGCCGGGATGGCTCGGGCACGAGATCGAGCGACTTAGCCATTCGCGAGGCCTAAGTGCAGCCACGAAAGGCTTTCGGGTCCAGGCGCGACGCTTTGAGCCAGCGGTACAACTGAGAGCGATGCATCTCCATCGCGCGCGCGACTCCCGCCACATTTCCACGTTCTCGTTCAAGATGTGCGATCAGCTCGTCGCGCCGTGGAAAGGCGCTGGGCGCGGCGTCGACATCGTTCGGGACTATCCTACTCTCCGTAGGCGAACGATGTGTCACCGCCGCAGGAAGGTGGGCCGCGCGGAGCGCACCCCCTTCCGCGAGCACTGATCCCAGGGTCAGAACGCCTGCGAGCTCACGAACGTTCTGGGGCCATCGGTACTGCAGGAGCGCCCACGCCGCGGACGGATCGATAGAGGCAATGGGGGGGCACAGCGGTAGCAAGTCCGCCAAGAGCAGACCGAGATCGCCGCGCCGGTCGCGGAGCGGGGGCAGGTGAAAGCTGAATCCCTCGAGCCTTGCTTGGAGGTCTTCTCGAAAAAAACCCTTCGAAACCAGCTCCGCAAGGGATTCGTGTGTTGCGCTCACGACTCGAAACGTCACGTGATGTGATTCCCTGCTGCCCACGGGCATGACCTCTCGTTCCTGTAGAACGCGCAGCAGCGCTGGCTGTGCTACGAGTGGAAGATCGGCAATCTCATCGAGAAAGAGCGTTCCGTGATTTGCGGCGCGTATAAAGCCAAGCTCGTCACGGATGGCTCCCGAAAAAGCGCCGCGCACGTGTCCAAAGAGCTGGCTCTCGACAAGGTCTCGTGGAATTGCTCCGCAGTTCACAGCAATCAGCGGACCGCCTTTAGAAGCGAGTTCATGAACTGCGCGCGCCAATAGCTCTTTTCCAGTGCCAGTTTCGCCACTCAGATGCACGGCCACCCCGGCTTGAACCACCTTCTTCATCAGGGCGAATTGGGTGGCGAGCGCCGGCGTCAAAGTGCGCATCCCCATTCGCTCGGGGATGTTCGATGCATCAATTGTGGTCGATGTTCCATCCGGTGTTGGCAGGCCGGTGCGTAATAGGAAAAAGGTGTGCCCAACTTGAATTAAGTCCCGATCCTGAAGGACGGCGCGCTTGACTAGTCGCCCATTCACCAGCGCGCCGTTGCGCGAGTGCAGATCTTCGAATATCCAACGGTCGCCCGACCATACGAGGCGAGCATGCGTCGCGGACATACGCCGATCGGGAATTGAGATGGACAACTGGCGTATCCGGCCGACCACTTTCCGGGCTGTCTCGCGTTGGGCGCCTCGGCGAAGGACAATTTCAAAATAGCCATCGACTGAGTAACGCGCACCTCCCGCTAGCGGACGTTCTCCCTCCAGCACGATGAACAAGTGCGCCTCGCGCACCACACTTGGCTCGAGTGTGACGCTGACTGGTTCCTCGAATGTGCCGTCTGAAACGTCGTCCCCTTGCATTTTCTGGCAATAGCACAGCGCGGGCGTTGGCGCGCACGCTTCCACCTGCCAGTGTCTCGCCCCGCGCCGTCACCAGCGGGCCCCCGCGGTGATCGATATGCAAGGTTTCACCCTGACTATTGTGGTTCACCCGTTTGAACTTCTTGAGCGCCAGCACACCACCGTGAGACGGACGCGCTCACGCACTTCTGACCAAGAAGCGTCCTCTACCGACTGAGCGTTAGCGTCTCGTTGTATCGCTCTCGTACGGCGAGTGTCCCTCGTTGCTCGGCGGCGTCAATGCTTCGCTCGCGGTCACCGGAGCCGCGTAACCGTGGCCGGGTGGCTCATGTCAGCTTCCGCCGGTAGCGCTTTCCCAGCCCGTTTGGTAAGGCAATCCGAAGTGGCCGAAACCGCGCAGCCCGTTTCCGAACCCCAGCCCGAAGTTCCATCCGTGGGGGCGGTGATCGGCGAAAAGTACCAGGTCGAGAGAGTGCTCGGCAATGGTGCGATGGGCATTGTCGTGGCCGCACGGCATGTGTTGCTCGGACACGCCGTCGCGATCAAGCTTCTCGCCGGGCCGCACGAAGCTCGACCGGCCTCGTTGAAGCGGTTCTTGCGCGAAGCGCGAGCGATTGCCGCGTTGGCGAGCGACCACGTGGTGCGCTTATTCGACTTCGGGACCTCCTCGAACGGCGCTCCGTTCATCGTCATGCAATACTTGGCCGGCCGAGATCTCGAGGCAGAAGTGCGCGCGCGCGGCGGGCCACTATCGCCCACAGATGCGGTCGACTTCGTGATCCAGGCGTGTGCGGGGCTGGCAGCGGCACACGCCCAAGGCATCGTCCATCGCGACATAAAGCCAAGCAATCTGTTCCTAACGCGGCGTTCTGATGGCTCTCCCCTCGTCGTCGTCATCGATTTCGGAATTTCTAAAATGGCAACCTGGTTGGTTGAGGACGGCAACCTGACGAGCTCACAGACGACGCTCGGGTCGCCGTTGTACATGTCACCCGAGCAGATAAGGGACGCGAAGGCCGTTGATCTTCGTACCGATATTTGGTCGCTTGGCGCAGTGTTGTGGTTCTTGCTCAGCGGGAAGCCAGCGTTCGCCGCAGGTGACGCCAGCGCGACCATCGCATCCGTGATCGCAGATGAGCTTATGCCCTTACGCAGGGATGCGCCGAACGTTAGCCAAGCACTCGAAGAGATTGTCGCGCGCTGCCTGCAAAAGAAAGCCGACTTCCGTTACCCAAGCGGAGCAGACCTCGCTCGCGCACTCGCACCGCACGCTTCGACAAGGGGTCGTGAACTGGCGGCTGCGATCGGCCTAGAGACGAACCGAGGTCTGCATCCTCGCAACTTCCACCGCGAGGATACCAGTTTGGAGTTGCAGCCACCGGGCGCGACGTTCGCGACAACGACACGCGGCCTTGTGAATGACACCGCTTCAGATCGTTACGCGCGCCGGGCAACGTTTCGAGTCGCTGCCACATTATTGGGCGTCGCCGCAGTAGCTGCCCTCGGTTTCGTCTTCGCGCGGGTTCGGTTCGCGGCGGAATCGATAAAGATTCCAGTCGGTGCGAGAACGGAAACGTCGCAGGGCAGCACGGCAGTCATACCCGCAATGAGCGCGCCTTTGAGGATCGTCTCGCCATCAATCGGCGGACAACCCGCGGAACGTCTAGTTGAACAGAGTAACTCGACGGTACGCGCCCGGCCGCACTCCTTGAGTGGCTACTCTGCCCCTAAGGTTGCTGCGCCCGCCATGCGTTCGCCAGGACTATCCCGAGACACAAGCGCAGACGCGGCGGGACCGTCCGGAACCTCCGATCCGTTGGACATGGCGAAATAGCGAACCGCTAGAAGCTGCTCACGACCGTAACGGTCGAGGCTCCAAATTCGATGCGGGGCACGAAGCGCGTCGGTTGATTCCTTGCATCAGATCCCTTGTGGCTTGTGATTAGGAACGCAAACCCGGAGCCGATCGCAGCCAGGCCGATGGCTCCGATCGCCGTCGCGGCGGTAGCCATCGAGCGCGCATGCTCGTACTGAGCGCTCTTCCCCGGACAAATGCGATCGCCGCAGGTGGCGGCGGTTCGCTCACTGAGCGCGCTTAAGCCGGCGTAGGCGGAGACGCCGATGGCAGCGGCCCCGACACCGATTGCGAGCCGGGCGAGCACAAGACGCTTACTCGAGCTGTGCGAATCGCCGTCGTGATGCGTGACGATCGGAGCCCGTCCGGGTTTCGACTTAGTCGGCGCGGGCATGGGGTCGACGTTCGGAACGTCGAGTCGCTGAGCGGTTTGCACGAGCCCAACGTGTACTGTCACCTGCCAGACACATTTTCCGGCGGCCTCTGCGCGGACAACGTAGTCACCCGGGTCGACGGGAATCGGGACATTGTAGCGGCTGGGCTCCCACGGCGCATCATTGAGACGAACGTGGACCCCAGTCGGCGCTACGATCGTGAGCGTAGACACGGTTCGTTCGAGTTGAGCGATGTGAGTGTGCGCGAGCGAAACGCGATCCGGTCGATTCGATGCCTCTGCGACCACCAACGCGTCGCGAAACTCGGCAAGCGCAGCAACAAGTTGACCGTCCTTCTCGTGGCAAACGGCTAGCGCCAAGGCGGCGCCGCCGCCCTTGCCGATGCGTTTGGCTAGCGCGAATTTCGGACAGGCAAAATGTACGTACCCTTCGGCCATGAGCGCCTTGCCCTCGCGGAACAGTTCCTCAGCTTGTGCTTCGTCGGCTGGGGTCACCGCTTGCGCCGAAAGAGCTTCTGCATCGGAATGTCCAGCAGAAGCAGTAAGCATGAGCGCGAGCGCCACGCCAGACAGAACACTAAAACTCGGCGCGGTCATTTGCTTGGCTAGCTCCCTTTAGAGACGCTCGGTACATTCCGAGTGACTACATTGATGCCCGAGCAGCGTCGCGTTCGGGAATCAGGATCTTGTCTACACCGAAGAAGAAGCTGGCGGACGAGTTGACGCAGAGACGAGAAGCTCTCGTCGGCACGGCGACGGTTTGCGACGAGCACTGGACCCGACCGGGCGTCATGGTGGCCGCCTCGGCGGCCGTCGGCTTACCGACCAAGCGTCTTCGAGGCGGTAAACGAGGTTGCACCCGAAGCCGATGGATTAAGAACCCACTGACGGGGTGGGCTTGGAACGGGCACGAGCGCGTCGCGAGCGCCTGGTCGTCGAGCCGGCGCGGACACGACCGCGTGGCACAGGTAGCGGAAACGCGCCAACCGAGACATGCCCGTGCCGTTGACCCGCGAGCGTCGCGCGTGCCAATGAGTACGCCCCGCAACTCCAGTCTAGGCCTCCCGGCTGACCGCCATTGATCGTCGCGACGAGCGGTCGCGTCGCACGCTGCCCTTCATTGTGTGTTTCGACGTGATCCGGTCGGCCGGGCGGCTGAATCGAAAGGCGGGATTGGTCGCTTGCCAAAGGCAAAGCCAACGTCGAGGCCGGCGTGCTCATCGCCCGGCGCTAGATCCTCGCGCGCCTCGCATTCGCTCCTTCTTTTCGCTCGCGGAGCAGAATATTGCCATCGCGGAGCAGGTCGAAGGACTCGACACGCGGCGCCTTCAGAAACTGCCACGAACCAGACGGGAGGCGCTCGAGTCGCTCGATCGGCGGCGAATTAAGGCTCTACTGTCACTGCGCTTCGAGTCCGCGGCGCAAAAGACGCGCGCCAACGTCGACTACCACGTTGAGTTCGATGAGCGCTTGCATAGCTTGCCCTTCAAGCTGCGTAGAGAGGTCATCGAGGTGCGTGCTACGCCGAGCGTCGTTGACTGCTTCACAGTGGCGTACGTGCTGCTTCCCATCGGCGCAAGCTACGCACGCCCTGGCACCGCGGTGACCAATGCTAAGCACCGACCTCTCGAGCACAAGGACTATAGCGAGTGGGCGCCCGAGCGGGCAGGCAAATTCGGGGCCGCATGTTGCAGAGGTCGCGCGACGCACCCCCAGTACCCGCAGCCCGAGATGGGCTTCCGGCCCGTGCTCGGCATCATCCGCGTCGCCGACAAGCATGGCGCGATAACGCTGGATGCTGCGTGCCAGCGCGCTCTCGCGGTGGCCGGCCAGAGCGCGCAGCATCGCCGCCATATCGAAGCGGTGCTAGGTAGCTGAAATAGTCCTCGGCCACTGGATGATGGAACCAGCGCGTTCGAAGGCCGCACGGGGCTATGCATGCACAAACCGATGCGCGTACGTCTATGTCTATGTGAACAACGATCCGGTACTGCACACCAAGAATCATGAGCGAGCCCCCATTCGCCTCGCGTGCGGCGTGAAGTTGGGCGCCCGTCGGATCCCGATTCGCCAATTCGGAGTGCCTTTGCGGCGCCGATGGCGCGCGCTGGGACGGTCTGAGGATTCATCGTTACTCGTGCGAATGGCGTCCCAAAGAAAATTGCGTAATTCGCGGGCGTTGGGCCGAGGGCAGCGACGCAAGAAGGGCTATGAACTCCGACGAGAGGCGCGGTTCGCCGGCGGGTGCGAGGAAACGCTTGGCCAGCGCGGCTTCCGTTCGCGCCAGCGTGCGCAACTCGTGCGGTCGAAGAGCAGAATATCCTCGGGAGATGCAGCAAGGCACGCATCTATGTTCGTCGCAACTCGCTGCCACACCTCTTCGCCAGCTCGCAGCTCTTTGTCTGTTGTAGACAAAATGCTGACTCCCCAGCACCAATGTCCTCGGGTACCTGTGTCGCAGCTCGGCATGTGCCGAGGTTTCTCAACCGACAGGAATCCAGAAAAAAAATGTTCAACAAGCAATTTGCGAAGCGTTCTTTCAAGCGGGTCGGCTCAGCTCTTCTGGCGAGTGCACTCGCTTTGGGCGTTTGCTTGGCCCCCAACACCGCCCTAGCTCAATCCAAATCACCCACCGCAGTGCCCACCAAAGTGGCCGCTCGGGACGTCGAACGTATATATTGCACTTAGCAACGTTGGATATGAAGCATATACCTCCGGTCAACCCGACGGCTGCCCCGTCGTCAGTGCCGATACCCTCAAACTATGGACGAGTTTCGCGCAGAGTGCTCTCCTCGGAGGGAAGACGATCTTCATGCGCTATACCGATTGTGGTGGCCTGCACCTGATCGATACTATCGATCTCAATCAGTGAGGGGACACGTCGACACCGGGTCAGAGGCGCATCTTTACGGCGTGACCAATCAGCGAAGCCGGGATGCGAAGCGCGAAGAATCGTGCTGACCACTAGGCGAGCGTTTTCTTGAAGGCAGCGGGGGTCAGCGCTTCGAGCGGGAGGTTGAACAGGTCGCGATGGGTGCCAAGCCGCTCGAAAGCCCAAACGAGGTAAGCCTGGGCGGGCACCCGCAGTGCACGGCAGGTCGCGATGATGCCGAGCAGGACGCAGGCGCGGTGGGCACCTTCTGTGCTTCCGGCGAAGAGCATGTTTAGGCGCAGCTTGGCGACGTTCTGGAACTCGCGCTCGGTGGGCGAGTTGTCGATGGGCACGAGCGGATCGTCGACGAAGCGGAAGAGCGCAGTGCCGTGGTTCTTGTAGTAGGCAATCCCGGCCGGCTGCGGCTCGGAAGGGAGAAGCGTGGGTTTGACCGCGTCGAGCCAGCGCTTGAAGTCGAGAACGATTGGACGGATGTGTTGCTGTCGATGATCACGGAGAGCGTCACCGCTGAGCCCAGGTTTTGTGCCTTTTCTTCCTCTCCATACATGGCACCAAGGAACGCGCCGCCTTCGGCCGCGAGCACGGGCTGAGTGTCTTCGGCGTCGCGGAACTTGCGGCGTCCGTGCGCGTTGCAGCCAGCTTCAAGCACGCGGCCTGAAGCGAAGACGTCGTTGAATCGATGCTCAGCGCCGGCGGTGAGGGTGCCCCGAAACGGACGGAGCTTCGCGGCGACGACATCGCCGCTCTTGTCGGGCTCGTACTGAAAGACTGCGAGCTCGTCGTTGCGATAAAGCTCGAGGTAGCCGTTGTGCGCGGCGGGGAGCTTGGGGACGATGACCTTGAGCCCTGTACCGTCGGTGGCCATCCAGGCGCTTGCGAGCAGCTGCTTCCAGTGCAACCCATCAACCCCCGAGAGCAAGTCCGCAGCGCGCTCGATGAAGGAGACGAGCGTGCTCATGGCGATCGGAATCTCGCGCTCGGCGAGATCGCGACGAATGCGGTCGAGCGGCGTGAGCAGCCAGAACTTCTGGTAAACGAGCCAGGCGAGCCACTCGCAAGTGACTTTAGAACGCTCGTAAGGAGCCGGCAGCGAGCGGAGCGTGGTGCGCTCACCGCACGCTCTGCAGCGGCACGTGTAGCGCCGCACGACGCGGCGGCGCTGGTGCTCCTTGACGACGTGGAGCTTCTCTTCGACGAGCTCGTCGGCAACGTCCAGGGCATGCCCGCCTCAGGCTGCACAGGACTCGGGCCGTAGCTCGTGCTCCTCGGCCTCGAGGTGGCGAGGAAGCGGCTTGCGCCCAGTAGGCTTGGTCTTCGTCTTCGCCGTGCGCTCGGCCACGGGCTTGTCGGGCGCCTTGGGGCGCTCTTCGAACGCGCGCTGCTGCTCCCCTTCCACAACGGGCGGTGGCACGGGAGGCGGCAGCGCGACTGTCGCGCGAGCCTTACGTTGCTTGCGCTGCGCTACGGCGAGAAGCTCGGCAACGCGCTCGTTGAGACGCGCGAGCTGCTCGAAAAGTGCGCGAGTTGGCCACGAAGCGCTGCATTCTCCTTTCGCAGCGCTTTCAGCTCGTCCACAGACGAGTACAGATCACACTTGGGGATCTGTGTCGATCGTCTTGTCTATTTTTTCGAGCCGAGGGCGCCGGTACCAGCCTCGCCGAGCCGCCATGAAGTCGATGCCGGCCAACAGCGAAGCGAAGGCAGAGCCGTCGATCGCGATCTGAGGCTTGCCACCGTCGAACGGCGGTAGCTGGAAACTGCCGGCATCGAGGCGTTTGGCTAACAGGCACCAGCCCAAGCCATCGAACCACAGGGCCTTGGCGAGCCGGCGGCGTTTATTGAAGAAAAGGTAAAGGTGCCCATCGACGGGGTCGAGGCCGATTCGGCGCACGGCGCCAGCGATGGCGTCGAACGAGCCCCGCATGTCGAAGGGCTCGACGGCCACGAACACGCGTACCGTGGGAGGAAGGCTCAACATGACCGCAGTGCCTCGAACACGCGGCGCAGTGTTGCCACGGACACATCGTCGCCGAACTCGACGCGCGCGGCGCCAGCGACCAGGACATATCGCCCCGCACCACCCAAGCAAAACGCAGTTAACAATGGTTGCTGCACGGCAGATCAATTCGATAAAGGCCAGTGTTACAAGGCCTATAACTTCGATATCGCTTCGCCCCAGGCGTTGATGCTCGACTACGACTACGACTCGGTGATGCACTACGGTGCGACGGCCTTCTCCAAGAATGGATTGACTACGTTGACGGCAACTCAGGCGTTGCCACCAGGAGTCACCATCGGTCAGCGCTCGCACGTTTCCGATGGAGACGTTCGCAGCATCAACGTGCTCTACCCTGTGCAGCGAAACACCTCGCTCTTGTTTCGCAATACCGGCACGCAACCGCTCATGTTTCTCGAGGGGCGGCGCGATGACATCGACCAGCGCTTCAGTTGGACGCTCGGAAGCAATACCGGCACCGCAGCGACGGTCGATACGAGCACGCTATCGGAGGGAACGTTCACGTTGAATGCGAGCGTGAGTAGTCCCCTCTGGGCCTTGTCGTATGCCTACCCCAACAGTACCGTCACCACTTGGCCGGCCAGCGGCGTAGAGACATTAGCCGCCAACGGAACATCGTTGGTAGTGTTCAACGCTGGGCTGATTCTCGTTCTTTCGCCAACCCTTTTGTGACACTCGGAGGCGCGCGTTGCAGCCACGAAGCCTGGGGCGCGCGCCGCCGCCTTTCACGGCAGCCGGAGCCACCCCGGAAACTCACCCTTGCTTTGCCGGCTCACCGTCGATGAATTGTTGGGGTCCGCCCGTCGAGCTGTCGATACGCGTGGTACCAGGAGAACATGCTCGTTTGCCGTGAACTTGCGCACGTAAGGGAATAAGCGCGCGGGCGTGTGGATGGCCGCTTGCTCACGCCTGGCAGATGAATAGCGGCCCCGTGCAACGGCGCCCGTCCCACGAACCAGGGCGCTGCAGAAAGCAGAAAGCGAGGTCAACGGCTCACCCGCCAGTCGACCTCGTGTCGGGCGGGGGGTTGGCCGCATACCGGACCGATATGCTGTGCTGGCGTGGTGGTTGGCAGCGCTCGTCCAGGCGACGAGGTCTTGAGCGCGATTCTGCGCAGCGTGTTCGAGCTTGTGCGCGTGCAACCGGATCCGCGCATAGTTGGTGAAGAGGGCTAGTCGACCAGTGGGCTTTTGTTCGCCACTCACCGGCGAGCGCGATCCCTGTCCCATCTTCTGAGCATGGTCGACGGTCTATGCAATGACGACGACCGCGAGACCACACGGGAGGCCCCAAGCCCCCTGAAAACGTGAGCACCCTAATGCTGCAATCGACCTTTTCGCGGTACGCGGAGGTTGCGATCGAGGGCGGCGTGTCTGCCCGCCGACACTCGCGTTGCGCAGCGCAACAAGCAGCGTGAGGCGCGTACGCCAATCGCGGTTCCGCCACCCGTGCCACCGCCCGTTGTCGAGGGCGAGCAGCAGCGCACGTTCCAGGATCGTGCCAAGTCACCGCAAAAGCTATCGACGAGCGCACAGCGAAGAGGAAGACGAGGGCACACCGGAGGCAAACCGCTTCCCAGTCATCTCAGGGCCGAGGAGCACGAGCTACGGCCCGAGTCTTGCGCCGCCGCCTGCTGCGGCGGCTCCGCTCTTTATGTTGCCGACGAGCTATTGGGGGAAGAGCTCCACGTCGTCATTAGCACCGGCGTCGCCGCGTCGTACTAGGCTACACTTGCTGCTGCCGGGCGTGCGGCGCGCGGACGACGCTGCGCTCTTTGCCGGCACGCTACGACCCTCCAAGGGCCCTTGGGGGTGGCTCGCGTGCTCGACTTTCAAAAATTCTGGCTGCGCATGCTGCGCACGCCACTCGCTCGCATCCGTCGCGACCATGCGTACCGCTCGCCATGAGCTGTCTCGTCTCCTCTTGTCCTTCACGAGCGCGCCGAAGACTTGCTCTCGGGCGTTGACGGTTGCACTCGACAGTTACTGGCAAACATCTTGGATGGCCACCGACGGCACTGGGCTCAAGGTCATCGTTCCCAAGTAGCTATGTCGCGGCGCGCCTGCGTCCTGCTCGGGCAGGCTCAACCATCGCAACCTGCCGCGCTCTACGCATCCCGTGCAGGCCTATCTCGCTCGGGCTTTCGAGTGGCCTGGCACCCATCTCGAAGTCTTCGGTCTCTCCCTTGAAGCGATGACCCCGCCACCGGCGCTGGGCGCGCGACCGGCTCTTCGCCGAGTTAGAAAAGCGCTCGGGGAGCCGTAAGCACGATTCCCGGGCGGCCTGTCCTGATACCTCATTCAGAATTTTCCCGTAGCGCGACAAAGGCTGGCCGTTCGGCTGCCCAGCTGGATGCATCGGCCTTCTTTCGACCTGATTTCGCGAAGGGCCTGGCTGCAGTAACGCATACGCGCTACCGATGCCGACCAACAAACATGTTCGTTCAAGAGTACGCCGGCAAGCTGGCGCGGATGGCATCCGACTTCGTAGACTTGCAGTGGGGCATCACGATTCAATCGCTCGTGAACGTCGCTCCGCGTGCGCGCGGGCGCCTGCTCGACGTCGGGTGCGGTGACAAGCCCTATGAGGAAATTTTCCGTCCCTTCGTCACTGAGTACTTGGGGATTGAACACGAAGCCACGTTCAACGCGACCTCCGCCCAGAATTACCGGAAAAAACCCGACCACTACTACGACGGGAGGCGACTTCCCTTCGAAGATGGCAGTTTTGACACCGTGTTGAACGTTCAGGTTCTCGAACACACGCCGCACCCGGGGCTGCTCGTTCGGGAAATGTCCAGGGTGTTGAAACCCGGCGGCCTGCTGATCTTGACGGCGCCGTTCGAGTTCCGATTGCATGAAGAGCCACATGACTTCTTCCGGTACACCCCGCACGGGCTGAGCGCGCTGTGCTCTGAGGCAGGCCTCGAGGTGGTCTTTACCGAGCAACAGGGCGACCTCACGACGGTCATCGGTCATAAGATCAACGGGTACCTGGCGCTGCGCGTGGCCCGACTGCAGTCCGTGGCACAATCAGTCGGCAAATTGGGCCACGAAAGCGTGGACGCTCCCAAAGTACGTTGGTGGACCTTACCGATCGTTGCTCCCACGATGGCAAGCATCGCCCTCGGCGCGCGAATGTTCGAGAAGGTGTTTCACGATCCTCAAAACGCCCTCGGATTCTTGATCGTTGCAATGAAGGTCCGATGATTTCCGGAACGATTGATCGATGAGATGAAAGAGGGACGAATGGTATCCGTGATTCAGAAGATTCGGAAGGTAGGGGCAGAGTGATCGTTTCGCGCGCGCCGGTTCGATTTTCGCTGGGTGGTGGCGGCACTGACTTGCTCAGCTATGCTCGCGAGCACGGCGGCTTCCTGGTCGCCGCAGCGATCGACAAATTCGTGTTCGTATCGGTGGCTCGCCGCTTTTACGAAAACATCCGTCTCGCGTATTCCAAGCTCGAGATGGTCGATTCGATCGATCAGATCGAGCATCGAATCTTTCGTGAAGCGCTTCGCTATTCGGGCCTCGAACGCGCGCTCGAACTTCATAGCTTTGCCGATGTGCCGGCCAATTCTGGGCTGGGTTCCTCGAGTACTTTCACGGTCGCGCTGTTGAACGCGCTGCACGCGTTCAAGCGCGAATACCTGTCCACCGAACAACTCGCGCAAGCCGCCTGCCACATCGAGATCGATGTTCTAAAAGAGCCGATCGGCAAGCAGGATCAGTACATCGCAGCCTACGGCGGCATTACGGCGTTTACCTTCAACAAGGATGGTTCGGTCGACACCGAGCGCCTGCCAGTCAAGGACGACACCGTCGACGAGCTCGAAGCAAATCTGTTGATCTTCTACTCTGGCGTAGAGCGCTCCGCTTCGTCGGTTTTGACGGAGCAAGGCAAGGCGATCCAAGAGAACAAGAACGACGCAGTGGAGCGCATGCACCGGATCAAGGCTTTGGGCTATGAGACGCGCCAGTTGCTCTTGGACGGAAAGATCGATCGCTACGGGGAGCTCTTGCACGAGCATTGGACGAACAAGCGCAAACTCGCGAGCAAGATGAGCGATCCGGCGATCGATGAGCACTACGAGGCTGCGCTCAAGGCTGGCGCGATCGGCGGCAAACTGATGGGCGCGGGCGGCGGTGGCTTCTTCATGTTCTACGTGCGCCCGACCGAACGGCGGCGGGTTTCCGAAGCGTTGATCAACCGCGGCCTGCGACCACTGCGCTTTCGCTTCGATTTCGACGGCGCGCGGATCCTGGCCAACTTTCATCGATCGTAGCCAAGCTCATGAGCGACCACATCAACCTCGAGTCCCCCCACGGCCAAATTCACTATGAGGATTCGCGAGACCATTTCGAAAATGGCCTACTGCGTCTGCTGGGCCTCGAGCGCGAAGGTTTTGCGTCGTGGCTCCGCAGCAGCGAACAGAGCAGGGCAAGCGGAATGCTGGCACGCCTTGCAGAGGGCTTCCGCGCGGTCCGCCCGCGCCTCGCGGGTCACACTGAGGAAGGCGTGGTGGCGGCGGGACCGCGCGGCATCTCGGGTAAAATCTGGCACGCACAGATTGCCGAGAACCCCAGTTTCGGGGTGGCCCGGTCGGACGATGGCGCGTGGGGCTGGCTCGTGCGCGAGCTGAGCGGAACTTGGACCTTCGAAATGACACCGCCCGTTTACGAAGAAAGCTACTTCGAGGGCGATGCGAAGAATGCAGGCGGCTATGGGCAGTACGCTGCACAAGCCGGTTGGCGTCTGGAGAAGGCGGCACGCCAACTTCGGGAGCTGCAAGCGGTCAGCGGTTTGACGGGCGGACGGGCTCTCGATCTCGGCAGCGGGTATGGCTATTTTCGCGCAGCGCTGGCCGATGCAGCTTACGAGCATGAGGGCATCGAAATTTCACTGCACGCGCGCCAAGTCGCTGAAAAGCTGTACGGCTTTTCGACCAAGGGCGGCACGCTCGACGATTATGGGAAAGAGCTCCACGGCCGCTACCAGCTGATCACTCTCTGGGACGTCATCGAGCACGTCGCCGACCCGGTCGCGCTGCTTTCTCGCGTTGCCGCTTGCCTCGCTCCGGGTGGAGTGGTCGCGATCAAGACGCCCAATTTGGATTGCCCCGAGGCGGAAGTCTTTGGTCCCTACTACCATTCGCTCAAGCGCGAACACCTCGTCTATTTCACTCCAAAGTCGCTCGAACAAGCGGCGCGGTTGGCTGGCCTCCGCACGCTTCAGGTGTCCTCGAGCTCGCATCTTTTGTCCGGCTTCGTTGGCTCGGAGCAGGTTGCCGCGTGGGCAACGGCCGGTCGAGGCGCGGACATCACTGCCTACTTTCAGCGCTGATAGGCTCGACTCGCGAGATCCGGTCGACTAGACTTCTGCCCGATGTCTCGACCGACTATTTCCCTAGTAATTCCAGCGCTCAATGAAGAGCGTGGGATCGTCGCTACGCTCAAACGGGTTCCCAAAGAAGTCACCGAAGTCATCGTCGTCGATGGCGGCAGTAAAGATCGAACGGTAGAGCTAGCCGAGGCTAACGGAGCGCGGGTGGTCGTCGAGAAGCTGCGAGGCTATGGGCTCGCGTACAAGCGCGGCTTTGCTGAGGCCAAATCCGAGGTCATCGTGACCTCGGACGCTGACGGGACTTATCCGATCGAACTCTTCCCTTACGTCGTCGATTATCTGGTCAAGCGCGACCTTTCCTTCGTGAATTGCTCGAGGCTTCCCTTGGTCGACTCCAAGGCCATGCGCTTGTGGAACCGGATTGGGAACGTCGGGCTCAGCTTGGCCGCGACCCTGCTCTACGCGCACCCCTTCCGCGACATCTCGTCCGGGATGTGGGCGTTCCGCAAGGAATTCTTGCAGAAGCTCGAGCTGCATACCAATGGTTGGTGTTTTTCCAACGAGATCAAGCTCGAAGCCTATGCGGTCAATCCGGCGGGCTTCGCCGAGTTCGTGATCCCGTTCGAAGAGCGAGTGGGCGATACGCACAACGTGACCATTTGGGCGACCGGCGTCGAAGTTCTGGGGTTCATGGCCTATCAGCGCGTTCAGCACTTCATGCGGGGGCGGATCGTCGACAAGTCCCGCACATTGGCCGGGCCCATCGAAGGCCCGGGCCGCAAGCCTGAAGCGTGAGTTTGTCAACGAGTCAACGAGTCAACGAGAGGACAATCGAATGGTTGAACTGGCATCCGACTCTCAGGCCTTTTACGACCAGATGTGGAAGGACTACGGCCACCTCGATGCGGTAAGCCCGGCTGCGTTCCATCGCCGCCGCGTCGTGGTTCAGCTGGCAAAGCGGTATGCGGCACAT
>Ga0302321_100002415_pt1 | contig 16000 bp, 12 predicted proteins | sample Fen_T0_1_FD_202505 | JGI IMG/M metagenome (GOLD analysis project Ga0302321, IMG submission 202505) | Peat permafrost microbial communities from Stordalen Mire near Abisko, Sweden - Fen_T0_1 | ecosystem: Environmental > Terrestrial > Soil > Wetlands > Permafrost | place: Sweden: Abisko...
TGCGAAGCGGCCGAGCGCCGCGGCGCCGGCCGCGCCCGTGAGCAATGCGTTGAACGTTCGTCGATGCACGGCAATCCCCCCGGTGCCGCGCTATGCGTTCTCGCGAATGAACGCGAGCACGCTGGCGACACATTCATCCGGTTTCGCGACCGCGAGGTGATACGCGTCGCTGCGCATCACGACGAGCCGCGAATCGCGGATCGCCTGCTGGTACTTGCGAACCTTGTCGACCGACTGCAGCGCGCTTCTGTCCGCCGTGATGATCAGCGACGGCGCCTTGATGCGCTGCAGCACGCCGTCTCGTTCGAGGTCAAAGCTCGACAGCGCGGCATTCAGGCCCTGCGTGCCCGCCTGCGGCGCGTTCTTCTCCATTCGGGTCCAGTACTCGATCATCTCCGCGGACGCGGATGACCCGAGCCTGTCCTTCTGCGGAACGGGCGACGGGTTCGTGATCGTGATCACCGAAGCAGGGCCGCTGACGACGGACAGCGTGCGAGTTCTGCTGGGAAAATCGGCGGCGAACTGCATGGCGATCGGACCGCCAGTCTTCGCACCGACGATGTGCGCAGCTTCGACGCCCGCCTTGTCGAGCACGCTCGCGATGTAGGCAGCGAGACCGGTGAACGACCAGTTGAAGCCCGCCGGAACCGTCGCGAGACCGCAGCCCGGCAGGTCAGGGCGAAGCACGCGATATTGCTTCGCGAGCGCCGGCACCCAGGCGTACCAGACGATGCCGGACTCGAGCGCGCCGTGAATCAGAACGACGGCTTCCGGTTTGCGCCAGGGCTCGCCGAAGAAGTCATCCCGGAAGAAACGTTCGGCCGGCGCGTCGGCGGCGGGCGTCTCTGCTGGCGCCTGTGTCGTAACGATGCCGGCGCCGACAACCGCTGCGCCCACGGCGCACGATGTCTCGAGAAGACTGCGGCGAGAAATCGTGATCGCCATGGCCTGTGCTCCGGGAGTTAGTTGCTCTTTTTCGCTTCGGCGCGCTGCGCGAGCTCGCGCACCCACGCGCTGACGTTCGCGATGGCGGTCTCGTCCAGGAAGCTGCCGAAGGCGGGCATCTGATTACGCCCGCCGGACACCGTGCGCTGAATCGTATCGGCCGACAACGCCGTGGTGAATGCCGGGCCGCCATGACCGCCGGTGCCGTCCGCGCCGTGGCAGAAGACGCACGAGTTGAAGTACGCGGTCTTGCCCGCGTCGATGTTCACTTCGACGTTGGCATTGCTCGTGACCCTCGGCGTCGACTGGGCGATCGGAACCTCGCCGAGCGTGCCGTCGAGCGAGAACAACCACACGCTGTCGCCGCGAGCGCCGCCTTGCACGTGACCACCGGACTGCACCGCGACGTACTGGTGCCCGCGATGCTCGAACGTGGTGGCGGGAGCGTTCACGCCCGCTCCCGTCTGAAACTCCCAGAGCTTCGCGCCGTTCGCCGAGTTCAGCGCGGTGAGGCGGCCGTCGTTGCGGCCGATGAACACGATGCCGCCGGCCGTTGCGACCGAGCCGCTCAGGCAGCGCTCTGGCCACTGTTGCTGCCACACGAGCTTGTTCGTGTGCAGATCGAGCGCGGCGAACATGCCGAACATCGGCAGCGGGTTGATGCCGAAGTTGCCGCCGATGTAGAACTCGCCAGCGGGGGGATTGCGGTCGGGGATGTCCCAGGCCCGGAACACTCCGGCGTTGTCGCCGGCGCATACGTAGATGTAACCGGTTTGGGTGTCGACCGAGCTCGGCGGCCAGTTGGCGCCGCCGCGCAGCCCCGGCTTCACGAGCACGTAGTCCGTCCAGTACGGAGTGAAGATGCTGCCGCGATTCACCAGCGTGAATCCCTCCGGCGCGACTTCCATCGATGTCGGGACGAACGGATCGCCGATCGGGAACGGCTGCGTCGCCGCTGTGGCCTGACGCGGCTCCTGCATTACCGGCCGCTCCTCGATGCCGATCAGCGGTTTGCCGTTCGTGCGGTCGAGAATGTAGAGGTAACCCGTCTTGCCGGCCTGGGCGAGGCCCTTGCGCTTCGTGCCGCCGATGTCGATGTCGAACAGCACGACGGGATTCGGTGCGTCGTAATCCCAGAGGTCGTGGTGCACTTCCTGAAAGTGCCAGCGGTACTTGCCGGTGCGCACGTCAACCGCGACGATCGAGGCGGAGAATAGGTTGTCGCCTGGTCGCACGCCGCCGTTGAAATCGGGGCCTGCGTTACCCGTGGAGAAATAGATAAGCCCAAGCTCGGGATCGAGGGCGGGCGTGTTCCACACCGTGGCCCCGCCGTTACGCCACACCTCGTTATTGGCCGGCCACGTGTCGTGGCCGAGCTCGCCCGGGGCCGGGATCGTAAAGAACGTCCACACGAGCTTGCCGGTCTTCGCGTCGTACGCCTTCACGCGTCCGCGCACGCCGTACTCGGCGCCCGCGAATCCCGTGATGACGAGACCGTCGTAGTAGAGCGGTGCGGTCGTGATCGTGAACCCGTCCTGCCAGCGCTCGGCCTGAACGCTCCAGGCGACTTTGCCCGTTTTCTGATCGAGTGCGACGAGCTTGCCGTCGAGCTGGCCCGCGTAGACCTTGCCGTCGCCGATCGCGACGCCGCGATTCGTCCAGCTGCAGCACGCGGTCGAGATTGCGGGGTCGAGGTTCGCTTTGTACGTCCACAGGAACTTGCCGCTGTCGACGTCGATGGCGAACACGTCGTTCGCGCCCGTGGAAACATAGAGCGCGCCGTTGAAGAAGATCGGTTGTGCCTCGGCCGAATACTGGGGCCCGAATCCCGAGCCGTTCAGCCGCGCCCGCCAGACTCCCTTGAGATGCCCGACAGTGTCGCGATTGATTTCGCTGAGCGGAGAGTAGCGGCGGTTGTACCAGTCTCCGCCGTTCGTCGGCCAGTCGCTCCGCGGCGCTGTCAGCGATGAACCCGCGAACTTCGGCGCGACTTGCGCCTCGACGCCAAAAAGAGTCTGAGTCGAGAGCAAGACAAGAAGCAATGCACCGCGGAAGTTAGCATTCATTGAAACTCACCTCGATCAGCGACACAGGTTCTGGCGCGTCTTATACCTCGAACTGTTCAAGAGTTCGACGGGCGGCCGCCGCCGTCCCCGGCTGAAATGACCGTGGCTCGTCGAGAGTGTCCGCAGGGATTGCCCCCATTTGGCATCTCGCTATGATAAGTCTGATTACTCAGACAATTGCGCCGGGGGGAAACATGCGCGTCGTTCTACGGGTTGTGCTGGTGTCTGCGCTTGCAGTGTGTGCATTCGGCGGCTTGCAGGCATTGCCTGTCCAGAAGCCACTTGCGCCCGTGGCCACGACGGGTGGCACCGTCGTGGGCCTCGAGCTCGGGTCCGGCGTGAAGGCGTGGCTCGGCGTGCCGTTCGCCGAGCCTCCGACGGGGAACCTTCGCTGGCGCGAGCCCAAGGCGTTCCGCTGGCAGGGCGTGTGGAACGCCGACCGCAAGATGGCCGAGTGCCCGCAGGTCATGCGCGCGCACGACATCAATCACTACTACGGCGAAGAGCCGATGTCGGAGGATTGCCTCTACCTGAACGTGTGGGCCCCTCCGAGCTCCACGCCGGGGTCGAAGTTGCCGGTCATCGTCTACCTGTACGGGGGCGGTTTCACGATCGGGTCCGCGGGTATCGCCACCTACGGCGGCGAAGCGGTGGCCGGACGTGGCGCGGTGTTCGTCAACTTCAACTACCGTGTCGGCATCATCGGGTTCCTCGCGCATCCGGAGCTCACCAAGGAGCAGGGCGGACACTCCGGAAACTACGGCCTCATGGACCAGACGCTGGCGTTGCGCTGGATCAAGGACAACATCGAAAAGTTCGGCGGCGATCCCTCGCGCATTCTCGTGCTGGGTCAGTCGGCAGGTGCCGGATCGGTGAGTCAGCAATTGATGAGCCCGATGGCGAAAGGGCTGTTCCAGCGCGCCGTCATGTCCTCCGGCTGCAACTGGGGCGCTGCGCCAACGTCGCTGGCGGACGGCGAGAAGAACGGTCTCGCAATCCAGCAGTACCTCGGCGCGGCCGACCTCGCGGCGCTCCGTTACTTGCCGGCCGACAAGTTCGTCGCCGCGCAGCTCGAAGGACAGATTGGCGTGACGGTAACGCGCGGCGTGCGTGCGGGCCCGGTAGTGGACGGCTACTTCATGCCGAAATCGCCGCGCGAGATCATCGAGTCCGGACAGATGAACGCCATGCCGATCATCGCCAGCTTCAATCACGATGAATCGATCAGTCCGCTGATGAACGCAAAGAGCGCCGAGGAATACCGTGCTCTCGCGGAGAAGCTCTACGGCGCCGCTGCACCGGAGTTCCTGAAGCTTTACGCGCCGGGCAAGGACGCGAACTTCCGCGAGCTCGGTGGACGCGTGGCGCGTGAGGGTGGGCTCGAGAGCAATGCCCGCAACTGTGCGGACATGAACGCACGCTACAACAAGCAGAAATCCTGGATCGCGCTGTTCTCGCAGCCGCCGTCGTTCGCTCCGGGCGTGCACATCGCCGATTACGATGTGGCGACCACGGGCGCATACCACACTGCGGATATTCCGTTCTGGTTCGGTACCCTGGACGCCTTCAACATGCTCCGCACGACGCGCGTGTGGAAACCGGCGGACTATCACCTATCGAGCACGATGATGGATACGCTGATCGCGTTCGCCGCCACGGGCGATCCGTCCACGAAGGAGGTGTCGTGGCCCGCGTGGACGCCGCAGAAGCAGGTGAAGCTCGAGTTTGGCGGCGCCAAGACTGCGCAAGTCGTTCCGATCGTTACGAAGAACATCGACTGGCTGGCAGCGCATCCCGCGCAGCGTCTCGACGCCGCGCCCGGAACGGGTGGCCGTGTCGGCGGCTTTCCGCGCGATTGAGAGTCTACCGGGGGAGGTGAGCTCATGAACAAGACATGGCCTCGTGTGTTGCGAATGACCGCGTGTGCGGCCCTGTTCGCGCACTGCACGGAGGCGCAGCTGCCGGCGCCGGGAACGCCGCCGATCCTGATCCATGTCGATAACGGCACTCCCACGTTGGTGACGGATCGCCATCTTGCAGCCCAGGCCGCGGGCTACCGCGCACTGCACTATTGCAGTGGTACCTTCTCGGCAGGCTTGCCGGATGCCCTGCTCGAAGAGTCGATTAGCGGTCGTGCCTCGCGCGATGCGCGAACGGTCATCGATCGCGAGAAGAAGATCGTCTCCGTGTACTACGCCTCGGACATGGAGCCGCGCATCGCGGCGTGGCGCCCCGGTCTCGGTTGCGCGCAGTTGCCGATCGGGGCGAGCGTCGATCTCGTCGCGCACCTGCCGCGCCTGCCGGAGTCGGTAACGGTGCCGAGCCTCGACGACCGCAAGTGGCCGATGGGCGACGCCGACTCGACGGCGAAGCTACCGAAAGCGAAAGCCGCAGCCGTCGCGGCCGTGCTCGACGCGGCGTTCCACAACGATGCGGGCCCCTATCGCGGCCACACCTGGGGCGTCGTGGTCGTGCAGAACGGTCACATCGTCGCCGAGCGCTACGAGCAAGGGTGGGGACCGCACACGGCCGCGCGCACGAACTCGATGTGCAAGAGCGTCAGCGTTTCGCTCGTCGGCATCGGTGTTCGTACTGGTCTCGTGGATCTGCACCGCAAGGCGCCGCTCAAGGCGTGGCAGACGCCCGGCGACCCGCGCGGCAACATCACGCTGAACGACATGCTGCACATGGCGAGCGGGCTCTACACCGACGCCGGCGGCGATCCGCAGCGCGACATCTACGACGCGGGCGCACCGCCGTCCGAGGTCTCGATGCTGAATATGGTCGACTCGCGGCCCGGCGTTCGCTTCCTGTACGCGGGCTCCGACACCATCCTGTCCGGCCGTTCCGTGCGCGAGGCGCTGAACGACGACGCGAAATGGCTCGCGTTTCCGTACAGCGAGTTCCTCTGGAAGCTCGGTATGACGCGCACGGTCGTCGAGACCGACTGGCGCGGCGACTTCCTGCTGTCGGGCCAGTGTTGGAGCACGGCCCGCGACTTCGGCCGCTTCGGCATGCTGTACCTTGCCGACGGCGTGTGGAACGGCGAACGGCTGTTGCCGGAAGGCTGGTCGAAGTACGTGTCGACGCTGGCTCCGGCACAGCCGGCTTCGTACTTCAAGGGCGGCCCCGGTTACGGCGCGCAGTTTTGGGTGCATAACGGCCGCGAAGGGCTGCCAGACTTCGCGTACACGCCGGACGGCGCCGGCGGTCAGTACGCGATGATCGTGCCTGCCGCGAATCTCGTGGTCGTGCGGCGTGGGCTCGACGTCGAGAGCAATTTCAACGTGGCGAAGTTCTCCGCCGACGTGCTGAAAGCGCTCGCGAAGTGAACGCATGAAGGGGATGACCATGCACAGGACCTTGTGGGTCGCACGTGGCGTCGCGATGCTGGCGATCTCGCTCGGCGCGAATGCGCAGGACCCGGCACAGCGGCCATTCGGTTTTGGCAATCCGCCGCCGTCGGCCGAGCTCGCGCGGCTGCCGCAGACACCCGGTGCGAAGGGCGACCAGGAGCGACACTACTTCTTCACGGCCGCGGATCGCGAGATGCCATATCACCTGTACGTGCCGGCCAGCTACGACCCGAAGGTCGGAGCGCCGCTCGTCGTCGCCTTGCACGGGTACGGCGGCAATCAGGACTACTTCTTTGCGGTAGTGAAGGACGATCTGAAGGCGCTGTGCGATCGGTACGGGTACATCTTCGTCGCACCGATGGGGTACTCCGTCAGCGGCTGGTACGGCGCACCGATGTCCGTGCCCGGCGGGCCGCCCCCCGCGAGCGGCAACGCGCCCGCGCGGCCGCTGCCGCCTCCGCAGACTGGCACGCCTGAGGAGCAGCGGCGCGAGCGCCAGTGGAGCGAGCAGGACGTGATGAACGTCGTCGCTCTCGTCAGGAAGGAATACAAAGTCGATCCCGCGCGCATCTACCTGATGGGCCACTCCATGGGCGGTTTCGGGGCCTGGTATCTCGGTGCGAAGCACGCGGAGCTTTGGGCGGCCGTCGCGCCGATGTCGGGAACGACCTCGATGCACGACGTCGACGTGCAGACGTTGAAGAAGCTTCCCGTGCTCGTAGCGGTCGGCGGCGAAGAGGTTTCGACGGTCGCCGCGAGCAAGGCGAAAGTGGACTCGCTCAAAGCGGCTGGCGGCGTCACCGCGTACGTCGAGATCGAGAACGGCACCCACATGTCGATGATTCCGGCCTCGGTGCTGCAGATTTTCGAGTTCTTTTCGAAACAGGCGAAGCACTGATACGAGGAGCCGTCATGCGCAGAAGGTCGCTGTTGCAGGCACTCGGGCTCGCGGGCTTCGGTCGCGTCGCTCTGGCGCAGTCGTCCAGTGGGCCCGGCGCCGCGGGGGCCAAAGGCGACCAGCAGCGGCATTACTTCTTCGAGGCCGCGGGCAAGGATATGCCGTATCGGCTGTACGTGCCGCGCAGCTACGATCCGCAGGTCGGCGCGCCGCTCGTCGTCGCGTTGCATGGCTACGGCGGCGACCAGAACTACTTCTTCGAGGCCGTAAAGGACCTGCCGGCGCTCTGCGAGCAGTACGGCGTGATCTTCATCGCCCCGATGGGCCTCGCGAAAGACGGCTGGTACGGCGCGCCGCTCAGCATTCCGGGCGCCGCGCCGCGCAGCGGCGGCGGAGCAACGCCCACACCGGATCGTAACCCGGAGCAGGAAACGCGGTACCGCGCGCAGAGCGAGCGCGACGTGCTGAACGTGCTCGAGCTCATGAAGCGCGAATACAAAATCGATCCCCGTCGCATCTATCTCATGGGCCACTCGATGGGTGGCTTCGGCACCTGGTGGCTCGGGCAGAAGTACGCGGACACGTGGGCCGCCATCGCGCCGATGTCGGGCGTGCTGCCGAACGTGGATTACCAGCTGCCGAAGCTGAAGCGCGTGCCCGTCATGGTGTCGATCGGCGGCGCCGAGAACCCGGCCTGGGTCGACGCGAGCCGCAAGCAGATCGACGCGATGAAGGCGCTCGGCATGACGACCGCGTACTTCGAGCCCGAAGGCGCCACGCACGGCGGCATGATCGCGCCGACGACGCCGCGCGTGTTCGAGTTCCTCGTGAAGCAGCGCAAGGAACGTTAGCCGATGCTCGTGCGCGCTTTTGTCCTGCGCTGCGTCGTCACCGCGCTCGGTATCGCGGCGATCGCACTCGCTGCAGACCGCGTCGTCGCGCAGAGCACGCCCGTGATCGGCCTTATCACGAAGACCGACACGAACCCGTTCTTCGTGAAGATGAAGGAAGGCGCCGCCGAAGCCGCCGCCGCGCACGGCGTAAAGCTCTTGACCGGCGCTGGCAAAGCCGACGGCGACAACGCGGGCCAGGTCACGGCCCTGGAGAACATCGTCGCTGCCGGCGCGAAAGTGATCCTGATCACGCCGAACGACAGCAAGGCGATCGTGCCGAGCATCCGCAAGGCGCGCGAGAAGGGCGTGCTCGTGATCGCGCTCGACAGTCCCACGGACCCCGTCGACGGCACCGACGCGCTGTTCGCCACGGACAACTACCGCGCCGGCGTGCTGATTGGGCAGTATGCGCGCGCGGCGCTCGGTGAGAAGCCCGCACGCATCGTGACGCTCGATCTATTCCCGGGCCATCCGGTCGGCGCGCAGCGCCACAACGGCTTCATGAAAGGCTTCGGTCTCGCGGCACCCGGCGCCACGAGCAACGAACTCGGCCGGGATCTCGCCATCGCGTGCATGGCGGACGGCTACGGCGATCAGGCTAAGGGCCAGACCGCGATGGAGAACTGCCTGCAGAAGGCGCCCGACGTGAACGTGGTCTACACGATCAACGAGCCCGAGGCGGCCGGAGCCTACAACGCACTGAAGAAGGCCGGCAAGGAGAAGGGCGTCATCATCGTCAGCGTCGACGGCGGCTGCCAGGGCGTGAAGGACGTCGGTGCGGGCAGGATCGCGGCCACGTCGCAGCAGTACCCGCTGAAGATGGCCGCCCTCGGCGTCGAAGCCGGTGTCGAGTACGTGAAGAGCGGCAGCAAACCCGCCGGCTACACGGATACCGGCGTAACGCTGATAGCGGCGCAGCCCATGCCCGGCGTCGACAGTCGCGACGTCGCGACCGGCACGGCGCTCTGCTGGGGAAAGAAATAGAGCTGCGCGTGAACGCCCCAACCCTTTCCTGGGCGCTGCTCGGCCCCGTGCTCGCGCTGCTGCTCGCCTGCGGCTTCTTCGCCGTCACGACCGACCGCTTCTTCAGCGGCCAGAACCTGTCGCTGATCCTGCAGCAGGTGACGGTCGTCGGCGTCATCGCTATCGGCCAGACGCTCGTGATTCTGACCGCCGGCATCGATCTGTCGTGCGGCATGGTCATGGCGCTCGGCGGCATCGTGATGGCGAAGCTCGCGGTGGAAGCGGGGCTGCCGACGCCGCTGGCCGTCGCGGTCGGCATCGCGGTGACGACGCTGTTCGGTTTCGCGAACGGGCTGCTCGTGACGCGCCTCCGGCTGCCAGCGTTCATCGTCACGCTCGGCACGTACAACATCGCGTTCGCGATCACGCAACTCACCTCGCATTCGCAGACGATCACCGATCTGCCGGCGGCGATGACCGCGCTCGGCAACACGTTCACGCTCGGCGGCACCGAGGTGGCGTTCGGCACGGTGCTGATGCTCGCCCTCTACGCGCTCGCGTGGTTCGTGCTGCGCGAGACAGCCGCGGGCCGCCACGTTTACGCCGTCGGCAACCACGCGGAGGCCGCGCGGCTCGTCGGCATTCCGGCAGAGCGTGTGCTGCTCGCGGTCTACGCGCTCGCCGGCGCGCTATACGGCGCAGCGTCGCTGCTGGCCGTCGCGCGAACGGGCGTGGGCGATCCGAACGCGGGGCAGACCGAGAACCTCGACGCAATCACGGCCGTCGTGCTCGGCGGCACGAGCCTGTTCGGCGGGCGCGGTGTCGTGGTCGGCTCGCTGCTCGGCGCGCTCGTCGTCGGCGTGTTCCGCAACGGCCTCACCTTGATGGGAGTGTCGTCGGTGTATCAGGTACTCGTCACGGGCATCCTCGTGATCGTGGCGGTCGCCGTCGATCAGCTGTCGCGGAGGGCCGAGCGATGAGCGCGAGCGGGGTGCCGCGTATCGTGTTGCAGGCGCAGGGGCTCGTGAAGTGCTACGGGCATGTGACGGTGCTCGACGGCGCCGACTTCGAGCTGCGCTCCGGCGAGATCCTGGCCGTGATCGGCGACAACGGCGCGGGCAAGTCCACGCTCGTGAAGGCGCTGTCGGGCGCGCTGCAGCCCGACGCCGGCGAGATCAGGCTCGACGATCGGCGTGTGCAATTTCGGAGTCCGCTCGACGCGCGCCGCGCGGGCATCGAGACGCTGCACCAGGATCTTGCGGTGGCGCCGGCCATGACCATCGCAGAGAACCTGTTCCTCGGGCGCGAGCTGCGTCGACCGGGCTTCGCGGGCCGCGTCCTGCGCATGCTCGACAAACAGAAGATGCGCGACGCGAGCGCCGCGCGCATGGCGGAGCTCGAAGTGGGCATCCCGTCGATGACGCAGGCCGTCGAGACGCTGTCCGGCGGCCAGCGCCAGTGCGTGGCGGTGGCGCGCGCGGCCACGTTCGCGACGCACGTCGTGATCATGGACGAGCCCACGGCGGCACTCGGCGTGAAGGAGGGCGGCATGGTGCTCGACCTGCTCCGCCGCGTGCGCGATCGCGGGCTCGCGGTAGTGCTGATCTCGCACAACATGCCGCACGTGTTTGAAGTGGCCGACCGCATTCATGTGGCGCGGCTCGGCCGGCGCTGTGCGGTGCTGAATCCGAAGAACATCGGCATGAGCGACGCCGTGGCCGTGATGACGGGCGCGTTGCCACCCGAGCGCATTCCGGCGGAGTGTCTGGCCTGAGCCACGCGCCGGCGCGTGGCGTCAGAGCGTGCGCAGGAACGCGATGAGCTGCTCGCGCTCGTCGGGCGCGAGTTTCAGTCCGAATTCGTGACCGCGGATCGCGCGCTGCGGCATGCCGGGCGGCGTGAAGCCCTTCGGCTCGTGCGTGTCGAGCAGCCGGTCGGGGTCGAACATCTCTTCGAGGCTGCCGGCCGAGCCGTCGTGCAGGTAATGCCCGCGGTACCACACGCCCTTCAGCGAGGGCACCTTGTAGAATCCCGTGCCCTTGCGCGTGCGCAGCGCGAGACCGGGGTCCGTGTGCACCGACGTACGCACAATGTCGAGCGGTGAGTCCTCGGGTGGCGTGAACCCCTCGGCCAGCGTGAGCTTGTTGTTCGTGTAGAGCGGCGGCGTGTGGCAGCGCGCGCAGCGCTCGCGCTCGAAGATCTTCTGCCCCGCCTCGGCGCGCGAGTTGAACGGATTGGGATTGCGGGGCGGCTCGAGCGAGTACACGTATAGCGCGAGCGCGTAGAGCGCCGCGTCGGGCAGCCGCGTGCGGAACCGTTCCGTGCCCGGCAGCGTCACATGATTCGCGCCGAAGTCCACGTCGTCGACGAAGCTCACGAGCGCCGCGTAGCGCATGAGGTCGCCGATGTTGCGGTGCGCGTGCGTGCCCGTGTGGTCGATGTACTTGCGGTCCTTGATGCCGATCAGGTCCGGGATCTTCGTGGGATACAGCACGCTGCCGTTCCAGCGCGCGACGCCGCCGCCGCGGATCGCGGCGCCGACGTACGCGTTGAACTCGGCGGGCGTAAGGTCGCGCAACTGCTCGCCGGCGGGGTCGTTCGCCCACGGTGCGCCGTAGGCCTGATACACCTGCTCGCCGATCGTGCCCGCGAGCGCGAACGGCGGCTCGCCGGGCAGCGTGTGCGCCGCCTCGCGAATCGCGCCGCCCAGCCCGTTGCGGAAGTTGTTCGGCATCGCGAACGACGACGCGCCCGGCACGGGCGTGTTGTCCGGCAGGTACAGCAGGTGGCACGCGCTGCAGTTCGTGAGCCCGACCGCGAGGCCGTCCTTGGTCGGCACCCAGCGCAGGCCGTTGATCGTGCCGTCCGGCAGCGGGCCGGTACCGCGGGCGCGCATCGCTTCCTGGCTGCGCGCCATGGCAATGACGTTGGGATCGAACGTTTTCAGCACGACGGAGTCGAGAAACACGCGCTCGCCGGCCGCGATCCAGTGCGCCTGGGTTTGGAGCTTCTCCGGCTCGATCAGCGCCTCGGGACCCAAGCTCCGCAGGTGCTCGAAGTAGCCCGGTGGCTCGCGATCCGGCATGTAGAGCGGGTAGCTCCGCAGGTTCTCCTCGGGGATCGCGTAGTACTCGGCCGGGGACAGGTGCGTCGGCGCTTTGCCCAGGCCCGCGAGTGGGGTGGCCCAGCCGGCGAGCGCGGCTTCGTCCCACACGCGCGGGACCTCGGGGCGCCACGTGTGTGCCGCGTGGTACGCGCCGACGGCCGCGAGCACGAGGCCGCCGGCAATCGTCGCTGCTGTACGCGCGCGCACGGCGCTAACGCTTCGGCTGCTCGAAGGCCAGATTCCTGGCGAAGAACGGAATCACGAAGTCCTGAAACCGGAAGGCCACCGCGCTCGTATGGTCGCCGGAGTAGATTTCGAAGCTGTTCGCGATGCCGTAGCCCTCGAGCAGCGTGTGCAGCTTGCCCGCGTCGATGCGCAGCTCGTCGCGGTCGCCGACGTCGATCGAGATCGCGTGGTACTGGCGCAAGCTCGCGATGTGCTGATCGACGAACGCGAGCGGCGCATTCGCGGCCCACTTCGCGAGCACCGCCTTCTCGTTCGCCCCGATCGGCAGATCCATGTAGAGCGGCGGATTCTGCGGATTCGGCGACCACGCGGAGCCCACCGCGAGCTGCGCGCGCAGGCCGAATGGCAACTTCTCGGTGTCCGCGGCGCTCTTGATCGCGACGAGCGCCTCGTACCCCTGGCCTCCGAACGGCACGGCCGCGTCGCGGGCCGACATGCAGCACGGGCTCATGATGTAGAGCGCACCGAACACGTCCGCGTGCTTCATGCCGATGCGGCTCGCGCCGTAGCCGCCCATGGAGTGGCCCACGAGGCCGCGGCTCGCGCGCTGCGGAATCGTGCGGTAGTGCGCGTCCATGTACGCCACCACGTCGCGCGCGACATAGTCCTCGAAATTGCCCGTCGTGCCGGAGTTCGAATACATCGATCCCAGGTGCAGCGTCTTCGAGTCCGGCAGCACGACGATCAGCTCGTGCGCGCCCTTCGCAAACGCGCCTTCCACGGTCTGCGGCACGTGGATCTCCTTCGACCACTGCTCGGCGCCGATCGTGTAGCCGTGCAACGCGTAGACCACGGGGTAGCGGCGTGCGCGGTCTGTGCCGTAGCTCGGCGGCAGCAGCACGAGCGCCTCGCGGTCCACGGCGTTGTTTTCGAGGTTGCCTTCGAGCGACGCGCCATGAATCTTCACGCGCTCTACTTTCACGGGCTTCGCACCTGTGACGACGTCCGGCGCCGGTGTGTTCGCCTGGCCGAACGCGTTGGCGGCGACGAGCGCAGACACAACGGCCAGTACTGCGGCGTGTTTGAACATTTTGTCTCCCTCTATTTCCCCCAGCGCAGCACGAGCGGATCGAGCGTGCGCGCGATCGCGAGCAACCCCGCGCGCTGGCGCGCGTGCACGGGCTGCACGGGCTGCCGCACCCTGTCGGAACGGATCACGCCGCCTTCCTGCATCAGGATCTTCGCAGTCGCGAATCCGCACTGCCGGTTCTCGTAGTTGATCAGCGGCAACCAGCGCGCGTAGGCCGCCGCGGCTTCCTCGCGCCGGCCGGCCGCGAACGCGTCGTAGATCGTGCGGATGCCGTCGGGGTAGCCGCCGCCGGTCATCGTGCCGGTGGCGCCGGCCTCGAGATCCGCCAACAGCGTGATGCCTTCCTCGCCATCCCACGGGCCCTCGATCAGCGCGCCGCCCTGCGCGATCAGCGCCGCGAGCTTGTTGGCCACGGGCGGCACCTCGAGTTTGAAGTAGCGCACGTTCGCGGTCTGGCGCGCGATGCGCGCGAGCACGTCCGCCGACAGGAACGTGCCGGCGACCGGCGCGTCCTGGATCATGATCGGGATCGAGATCGCGGCCGACACGGCTTCGTAGAACTCGATGATCGCGTGCTCCGCCACGCGCACCGTGGCACCGTGATACGGCGGCATGATCATGACCATCGACGCGCCGGCCTCCTGCGCGCGGCGGCTGCGCTCGGCGCACACGCGCGTACCGAAGTGCGTCGTGGTCACGATGATGGGCACGCGGCCGGCCACGTGATCGAGCACGGTGCCCATGACGCGCTCGCGCTCGTCGTCGGTCAGCGAGAACTGCTCGGAGAAGTTGGCGAGGATGCAGATGCCGTGCGAGCCGGCGTCGATCATGAAGTCGATGCAGCGGCGTTGGCCGTCGAGATCGATCTCGCCGCGGTCGTCGAAGATTGTCGGCGCCACGGGAAACACGCCACGGTACGGGCGCGCGAGTGCCGGTATTGCCAAGCGTGTCTCCCTAGTGATTGTCGCGGCCGACCGGCGCGCCGCTGCCGCCGACCAGGAAATCGAAATCCGCGCCGCGATCGGCCTGGAGCACGTGCTCGACATAGAGCTTCGTGTAGCCGCGTGTCTCGCGCGCCGCGGGCGGTTGCCATAGCGCAAGGCGCCGCGCGAGCTCGGCGTCGGATACGTGCAGGTGCAGGCTGCGCGCCTCGACGTCGAGCGTGATCGTGTCGCCGTTTTGCACGGCCGCGAGCGGCCCGCCCACCGCCGCCTCCGGCGCCACGTGCAGCACGACCGTGCCGTACGCCGTGCCCGACATGCGCGCGTCCGAGATGCGCACCATGTCGCGCACGCCTTTCTGCAGCAGCTTCTTCGGGAGCGGCAGGTTGCCGACCTCGGCCATGCCGGGGTAGCCCTTCGGGCCGCAGTTCTTCAGCACCATGATGCAGGTCTCGTCGATGTCGAGATTCTCGTCCTCGACGGCTGCGCGCATCTCCTCGACCGACTCGAACACGACGGCGCGGCCCGTATGCTTCAGCATGCTCGGCGTGGCGGCGGACGGTTTGATGACGGCGCCGTTCGGCGCGAGGTTGCCGCGCAGCACGGCGATGCCGGCGTCGCGCTTGTATGGGCGGTTGAACGGCGTGATGACCTCGTCGTTCCAGCATTCGGCGTCCTGCACGTTCTGCCAGAGCGTCTCACCGTTCGCAGTCAGAGCATCCTTGTGCAGCAGGCCGTGCTCGGCCAGCGCGCGCAGCACCACCGGCAGCCCGCCCGCGTAGTAGAAGTCCTCCATCAGGAACTTGCCGGACGGCATCAGGTTGGCCACGCAGTGCACGCCGCGCGATAGCTCGTCGAAGTCGGCGAGCGTGAGCGGCACGCCCATGCGTCCCGCGATCGCGAGCAGATGGATCACGGCGTTCGTCGAGCCGCCGATGGCCGCAAGCGTGCGGATGGCGTTCTCGAACGCGGCGCGTGTCAGGATCTTCGAGAGCACGAGGTCCTCGTGCACCATTCCCACGATGCGCCGGCCGGCCAGGCGCGCCAGCGTGTCGCGGCGCGCGTCGGCCGCCGGGATCGCGGCGTTCTGCGGCAGGCCCACGCCGAGCGCCTCGACGATCGACGCCATGCTGGAAGCGGTGCCCATCGTCATGCAGTGGCCGGGGCTGCGGTTCATCGCGGCCTCGGCTTCGCGGAACTGTGCTTGCGTGAGCTCGCCCGCGCGTACTTGCTCGCTCATGGCGATCACGTGCGTGCCCGAGCCCATCAGCGCGCCGCGGTAGTGCGCGGAGAGTTGCGGGCCGCCGGAGACGCCGATCGTCGGCAGGTCCGCGGAGGCCGCCCCCATCAGCAGCGCCGGTGTGGTCTTGTCGCAGCCCATGAGCAGCACGACGCCGTCGAGCGGATGTGCGCGCAGCGCTTCCTCCACGTCCATGGCCGCGAGGTTGCGGTACAGCATGGCCGTCGGCCGCATCGTGACCTCGCCGAGCGAGGACACGGGAAACTCGAGCGGAAAGCCGCCGGCCTCGAGCACGCCATAGCGCACGTGCTCGGCG
>Ga0302321_100002416_pt1 | contig 15997 bp, 11 predicted proteins | sample Fen_T0_1_FD_202505 | JGI IMG/M metagenome (GOLD analysis project Ga0302321, IMG submission 202505) | Peat permafrost microbial communities from Stordalen Mire near Abisko, Sweden - Fen_T0_1 | ecosystem: Environmental > Terrestrial > Soil > Wetlands > Permafrost | place: Sweden: Abisko...
TTCGATCCCAGATCAACGTGGTTTCCCGCTGGTTTGTGATGCCGATCGCCGCGAGATCACCGGGGCGCAAGCGAGCCTTGGCAAGAACCTCGGTGATGGTTGCTGCTTGGCTCTGCCAAATCTCCTCGGGGTCGTGTTCTACCCAGCCCGGTTGCGGAAAGTGCTGAGGGAACTCTCGCTGCGCAGAGGCCACGAGCGCTCCCGTTGAATCAAAAATAATCGAGCGCGAACTCGAGGTTCCTTGATCGATGGCAAGTAGATACTTCATCGGTGGATGGCAGGGGCGTGGAAGTCAGACTTCGCTCTACCAGCGAAAGCGCTGCGATCAAGGAGTCAAGGACGAGCACCGACTCGTGAACCGATCAAGCTCTAATCGACCAAGGTTATGCAGCGTAGTGATCCGCTCCGCGTAGGCAGCGAGCTTGTCTCGCAACGTGGCGCGACGAGCGCGCCACCTACAAATCAGCCCGGTTTTGCCTGCAGTAATTTCGGTTTTTGTTTTATTTGAAAGGCAGGGGCGCACTGCATTGCTTCTCTTCAGGGGATCGAGATGCGGACGCTCGCGGCGCAAATAAGCCCAGCAAAATCGGGTCGATGACAATATCCAGGAACGCTCCCGTCAGGATCGTGAAGCAGGTGAAGATTCCGAAATGAGCGGTGGGCAGAAAACTGGAAACCGTCATGCAGAGGAAGCCGCCGGCCAGAATCACCGACGTAATCAGGATTCCGTCACCGACTCCGCGAACAGCCCTTTCGATGGCGTCCTGCCACGAACGTCCAGCCGCCCGTTCGGCTTGAAATCGATTCAGAAAGAATAGCGTGGAATCTACCGTGGAGCCGATCGATACCCCGCCGATCAACGCTGTAGCCATGTTCAATCGGATGCCCAAAATCCCCATCAGGCCAAACGTCATCGCGAGTGGCAGTCCGTTGATCAGGACTCCTAGCAACCCGAGGCGGATCGAACCAAACAGGATCGGTAGTAAAACGATGAATACAGCTGCCAGAACAAGGATCGACGTAATCTGAGTGTGTTCGATTTCGCTGTCCATGTTGGACCAACATACGGTTGTGCCTTGGAGCGATGCGTGGATTTCCGGCCGTAAAACTTGATTTGCAATGCGTGCAACGGAATCACGCATTTCACGCAATTGTTGGGAACTCATATAGTCGGTTAGAATCAGAATCCGGCGTCGCGATCCGTCAGGAGAGGAGAAATCCTCCAGTTCTGTTTCTCCCGCTTTGCTGGCGATGGCGCGTAGTTGTTGCACGACAGAACCCGAATAGGAAAGCCAGCGCGGCGAAGCCGTTTGGCCGTTAAGCCCCTGGTCGATCTGCCGCAGCAGACCTTCTTCCGACAAAGTACTTCGAACGAAGGGAAGGAGGCCGACACGGGTTTCGAGTTCCCATAGACCTATTCGAGCAGGACTGCTGTCGAGCTCCGCCTGGTCTGGAGCCGTAATCACAATTTCAACGACACTCTGCGCGGAATGGGCGTCCCTGAGTTTTTGATAGGCCTGGCTGACCGGAGCGCTTGGCGCAAAGAAATGCGTGTAGTCGGTGTCGATGTGCAGGCGATTAAGGCCTAGAATAGGAAAGGTCAGCAATACCAAAACCGTGAGCCATAACCAACGCCACCGGCCGGTGAGAAAGGGTAGCAGGCGGACGCCATATTTGCCCGGCGCCCACGCCGAATCCGCGCTTCGCGAACGGTCACGCCAGAAAATAACAAGCAGGGCTGGAACCAGTGTCATGGTACAAGTCCAGGCGAGTATCAAACCTACGCTCGTAAAAATTCCCATTTGGCGGATGGGTGCGACCGAGGAAAACGCCAGGGAAAGGATTCCCGCTATCGTCACAATTGATGTCCAAAGACAGGGTGACCACAGTCGCCTCATCGTGCATTGTATGGCTTCGTGAGCCGTGCATTGGATGCGATCACCATGAAACCCATTGATCACATGGATGACGTCACAGACTGAGAGCGACGCCAGGATGAGAGGCAACAGGATGGTCACCATGTTGAACGGAATGGCGCACAACGCGATGCCACTCATGGGACCGAGGACTGACACTGCCAGCACTACGGCCATCGTCACCAGGTCGCGAATATCTCGCAGAGCGAGCCAGCCGAATACCGTGACCATGGCGGTGACGAGAAAATAGAAAAGGAGTGCGTCATGGCGGGCCGAACGGTTGAGCTCGGCATTGATCACCGTCGTGCCGGCGAACGCATGGCTTTGCACGGTGGGGCAGCTGGCGACCAGTCGGTGAACCGCATCGACGAGAGCCATGCGGTACGGATCCAGGTCGTGCAGGAAATTGTCGGACTGCACGAGCACAACCGTGCCGCGCGTCCAGCCGTGCGGCAGGAGGATGCGCTCGATTTCCGGCATCATTGCCAGCCGACCTCGCAATTGTTCGGCGGCGTGATCTTCGGTTGGATCGAGGAGTTGAGTTAACTTAGGAATACCGCCAGGTTCGTTTATCACCGCCCGCACGTTGGCCAGCGACAATACCCGCCGAACATGGGGCACGGATTCAAGCTTGGTGGTGAGTTGGGCCAAATCTTGCAGAAACGCCAGGTCGGTGACCGAACTCGTTTCAAGCAACAAGAGCGACCACTCCTTATTCCCAAAAGAGTTATTATTCTCTTCGTACGCCTTCAGATTGGGGTCGTTCTTCAGAAACCAGATGCCCACGGAGTTGTCGATCAACGGAAGCGGCCCGGTGAGGCGGATAGCCAGTGCGGCCGCAAAAGCCAGCAAGACAGCAACCCAGAGTCCGACCATGAACCGTGGACGGCCTAGACTGGGCAGCAGAAAATGGTCGCGTATGGTCATGGTCAAATTTTCCGGGCTTCGCCAATGCGAGTGCGCTCATATACATACTTAATTTTGTGGGTGGGAGTGCGTTCGAGTTTGCGGGGCAATATCCAGATGTTTTCTGTGTCCAGCTCAGCGTTGCTGGAAAGAAGTGAGGATGCGTACCGGATCGCCTCAGTCATACGCGTTTTCAGCGCCTGGTCCTCCGATATTCCGACGGCGATATCATGCTTCCACTGCGCATCCTGCCGGAGGCGTTTCCAATCAGGATAGATGTATACCGACAAACGTGAATCGGTCGGTTGCCCATGCACGACCATGGCGTCTTTCACGAAGATGCTCCGTGCGACAAGATTCGACATGTGCTGGGGATCGAGCAGCCAACCCCCGTCCCAAGGTAGCAGTTCCTTTTGTCGCCCCACCAGATGCACTCGTGACTCTGGATCAACCCAGGCGAGATCGCCAGTGGAGAGCCAGCCATCTTTGGTTTTTTTAAGAGGCTCGGTTGTATTGCCCATGCCCAAATATCCTTGGGCCACCATCGGGCCTTTGAGTTCAAGCAGCCCGACTTCGTGGTCCCATCCTGGCAGTCGTTGGGGTTGGGTGATTCGCCATTCAAGGTTCGGAAGGATTCGTCCCGAGGTGCCCGGGTGGATTTCGTTCAACCGGCTGCGTGCGATAATGCCAGTGCATTCCGTAGCACCGTATATATCCAATAAGGTGATACCGAGTTTGCCGAAGATTTCCGCCAACGCGGGGTCGAGTTTGGTCGAAGACGAAATCCCGTAGCTAAAATAACCTCCGAGCTTATTTCGCAACAGGAGCCGAGTCGCAGTCAGTTTGGCTCGGTCGAGTGTACCAAGATTGTGAAGATGGCCATGCTTCTCGATGCTAAGAATCTTCTCATAGAGATCGTTCAGCACAGGTTTGTTTTTGAGTTCCTCGAGCAGTTCTTTCAGGAGATGAATCCAAAATTTAGGAACCGCCATCAGCGCCTTTACCCGCACGCCGCTGTCCCTGAGTTTTCGGATTTCGTTTTTGAGGACGTCCTCTTCGTCAAGTTCGCGAGTAAGATAACTGACCGTAAATCCCTTGGACTTTGTCACCAGAAATTCCATCAGCGTGGCGATATGGGTATAGGATCCGATATTTAAAACATCTTCGTTTGGCCGTAGATTGATGATGTCGAAGCCATTGTTGACCGCTGCGACTATGTTGCCGTGGGAAATCCTTACCACCCGGGGGAAACTGGTCGTGCCGGAGGTCGCGTAATAGCCCAGAATCGTATTTGGATTTTCAAGCAAGGGACTGGCGTCGGGGACGCCGGCGCCCAAGAATTGTTTTTTGATTTTTGCCAGGCTGAATTCCCCATCACGCAACGCTACGTCAGGCGATCCAATGTCTTCAAAGCAGACATGCAGGTCGGCCACCACAATCTGCGCACGGAACACGAGCTGGATCTGCAATTCGCGCACACGTTCAAGTTGGGCGCGAGAAACCAAAAGAATATCCGGCGTGCGAAGCCTGAGCAGACCGACGAGTTCCTCTTGATTCATCGTGGTGTCGAGCGGACACAGGATGTTAGCGGTGTGAAAAGCAGCGAGGGCGATCATGTCCCACTCGGGCCGATTTTTGCAGAGCGTGACGACGAGCTGCTGGGAGAAGTTTTGTGCTTGGAGCCAGCGGGCCACGGCACTGGCGTTCGCCAACACCTCGGAGAATGGAGTGCTGGCATACCCGCTGCCCGTATCGTGGCGTGTGGCAACACGGTTTCCGTAGTTTGCCAGTTGATACGTCAAGAGATCCGCCACGCTGTGGAGGCCCATATGAATATGGGGTGCTGCGACCGCGGAGCCGTGGGTGAAGAAATTCATGCTGAAGCCAGGGCTCCTTCCCAAATCTGGTGTCCGCCGAGACGCTGGGCACCGAGGGCAAAGCCATGCCGGATTGCCATCTCCTGCGTTTGTTTTACCTGCTCGATGGTGACTTTGCCTTTACAAAAAGAGTGGTTCTGTCCCTCAAATCCGAGCAGCAAGGTCTCAGCCAGACAGCCGAACACCAAGCCATCTGAGGGCATGCCGACAAAGTTGAGTTGCGAGTTCTCCGGGAGGCGGGCGAGACCGCCATCGAACGCCACAATGCCTTTCGGCCGATGCTGGAAGTCGGCTGAAAGGTTCGATGGTAACGAAGTGCAGCAAACGATAGCGCCTGGTTTTAGTTGCTCGGGTTTGACTAATTCGTGGTTCGGGCTGCTGGTGGCGAGGATAACGACGTCGCATTGTGCAAGAATGGCGTCGTCAGTATCGCATATGATTTCGGGCGCTGGCGTGATGCCGTTTCGTTGGCACGCGTCGGCAGAACTCGATTCTTGCAGATAGTTTAGGCAGGCATCACGAGTGCTATGCAGGCGTCGCAGCGAACCATCTTGCTTGCTGCCCAATAACACGAGGGACGCACACGTGCCGGCAAGATAGACCGAGAGGATTTGTCCAATGTTACCACCTGCTCCGACGACCGCGATTCTGGATCGCACGAGATTCACCCCGGAACGCCAGGCCGCGTGGGCGATGCCTTCCAAGGTGAGCGCGGCAGTATAGGCGTTTCCCGTGGTTATGGCCATTTCGTGGTCATTCAACGTGAGCCCGTTGTTGGTCGCGATGGAGGTATACGCGCCGAGACCGACCATGGTCACCGGAATATTGTCATCGCCCAGTTCCTTGGCGATGGTCACTGCGTCCTGTATTTTGTCGCGTACTTCCTTGTGGTGCCGACGAAGACGTTCTCCGACGAGGTCTGCAGGCAGATAGGGCACCATTACCAGATTCGATTCCAGTGAGAACCCGTGGGAGATTACGATTTCGCGGCGAACATGCACAGGCTCGAGGAAACGACAGATCTTCTCCCACCAGCTTTCGAGCGCTTGGTCATCCACGGGCCGACCAGCCATAGACGGGAAATAGTACTCCCGGACATTAGCCAAAGAGGTCGGGTGAATGATAAAGGCCGTGCGTGCGTCGATGTCGCGATGGCCCATCTCGACCGGCCAGACATTGGGATGGTAACGCGGCGTTTGCCTCTCGTGTTCGGTTGGAGTCCAGCCCAAGAGATGACCTACCAACAAAGCTTCATCGTTGGCCTGGACGATGGCGAGGGCCTCATCGAGCGCAACAACCAGGCGATCGATTTCGGCGTCGGCTATCACGACAGAGGGCTGAAGGCGGAGAACGCTGTGGCGGGTTTTGCCAGGGTTCCCTTTGAGGAGATTAGTGAGCGGCCCAAGCACGCGCAGCTGGTGGTGACGCAGGAGATAACTTGCGAACAGGATGGAAAGAATTCCTTGGCGTCCGGCAGCGCGAAAGAACGGGGATTGGCGGGACAGGTCAGTGAATTCCAATCCCAGCATCAAGCCACGCCCTCGCACTTCCCGCACAAGTTCGGGATATTTAGTCTGTAGCTCCGCGAGTTTCCTCCGCAAGTATTCGCCCTTAATGCGTACGCTCTTCAGGACCGCACCGTTGTCGCGGGTCATCAGGTCGAGCGCTCGTTGCGCGATGCGGCAGGAGAAATCGTCTTCCGCGAAAGTCGAACTATGCAATATCCCGAAGTCATGGTCCAAAATGTCAGATCGAATCAACGTTGCCGCAATCTTCACGAGACCTCCGCCCAAAGCTTTGCTAAGAACGACGTACTCCGGATTACTGCCGACCAGTGCGGTATCTTCAATGGCGAGAAAACGGCCCGTACGGCCACAACCGGTCTGTATTTCATCGACGATAAGTGGTACCGAAAACTCGCGACGATGGCTCGCGATCCAATCCATGGTCGCGTTGGGAATAGGTCGGATGCCGCCTTCGCCCTGGATCGGCTCGATTAGGAAGGCCATTACCCGTGTGACCGGAGCAGGCTCAAGCAGGATTCGCTTCTCACGCACCACGGGGCGCAAGAATTGACACGTTTTGGCCTCGGCGATTTCACTTAGGCGTTCTGAGTGGAGCGGGTCGACAAATTCCGTCTCGATGGCCGAGAGACCCTCGAAGCCTTCGCGAAAACTCTGGTTGTAAGTGAGTTTGAGCGCGGAGGTTGTCTTGCCGTGAAACGAGCCCAGAAATGCAATGGCGACCGGGTGTTTTTGAAAGTGTTCGAATTGCTCCAGATTGTGCCGATCGAGATCGTCACGAAAATCCACCGGGGTTTTTCCTCCGGGCAGTTCGACGGACAACGCGCGTTCCTCAAGCTGGTGGTAGAGGCCATTTGTTTCTCGGGCAATTTCCTCGAACTGGCGGCGCACGCGATCGAGATGAACTTTGTAAGCGTGTTTGAGTGCCGCCTCAATCGCCTCGGTGCCGGAATTCGAAAAATGCGCCAGATACCGGGCTGTTCCAGGCATAAGTGACGCCAGTTTCCGTGCGAGTTCGCCGGCGGCCGCCCGGTTTGAAACTTGAGCGTGCATCGGCGAGTCCGCACTCAGTAGCTCGAGCGCCAGACGTTTAAGTTCTGGATGATTATGTCCAAACAGAGTGGCTCCAAAACCACCCACAAAATCCGTCACCGTTGATCCGGCGACATCGACGAGTGAAGCCCCGCTTGCCGAACAGAATGCTACGTCTAGACTGGTGGCTTCGAGTAATGCGGCAAGCTTGGGGCGACAGTGCTCGCCGTAGAGATGAGTTAAATCTCCACACGGCGCGCCTGGAGCTGCTGCCAATGAAGCGGAGCTTTCTCCGCCGTGCAGATTATCCAGGTCCGAATCCCATCGAGTGTGAATCTGCGCCCGGCCACGCATTGGACTCGCACGTTTGGTTTTGAATGGAAATAGAGGAGCGCCGTTCATCGGCCCCCACAGTAACCGATCTCTTCGTCGAAACGTTAATTGATAAACTCAATGGCGGTCATCGAGTTTTGAAATGCATTGGCCGTAGCATTCACGACGAAGCTTCATCGATGATCTGCGTTTCCTGTTTGCGTCCGTTGCCCCAATGGCAACTAGGGCTTATATCATGTAGCCGTGCCGCTGCAATTAAGCAGCGGTCATCAGAGCAGCGCACAAACCCGCTGCTTAATGGACGCGGCTACACCATTTTTGAAACGCTCAATAACTAACTATAAGCGCCAATCCGTCAGACGCATTTCCATTGTGGCCAACGCTGCCCGACCTGGGCGCAGACTTCGGCGAGCACGGTCTCGATCATGGGCGTCGCTTTTCCGCGCCACATGGCCACAATTTCCACGGGCTCGAAATCTTTGTCGAGCGGGAGCACGCGCACTTTCGTTTTCTTCACCAGCTCCGGCACATTCACGGTCAGTCCGATACCGTAGTTGTTGGCTACGTACTGAGTGATTAGGTCAATCGAACTTGCTTCAATCACCAACGGCCAATCAACGGACAGCTTCTTCAGCCCTTTATAAAAATGCATCGTGATCATTTCTTCCACCGGAAGGCGGATGAGCGATGCGGTAATTCTGTCCAGGGCCCAGAGCTCATCGGCCGACCGAATGCTGGAAGAGCGCGGTACCAGCAAAGCTAGCGGTAGTTGGACCAGCCTCTGGAAGCGCAGCCCAGATGCGGGTCGGCCGTCCCAGGGTGTAATCGCGAGATCGATCGCACCGTTGTGCAGCCATTCTTCCATTTCTTGAGTGAAACCGGAACGCAGACTGAGTTGGACATTTTCGTGACGGGCATGCAGTTGCTTGATGACTGGGGCCAGATAATCGCGCAGGACAAACTCGGCCGCACCAAGACGGAGGAGGGGAGCCGACTTTTCCCTCAGCCGCGTAGCCATTTCGCCCAATCCCTCAAAAAACGGTCGCACAAAAGCATAAAGTTCCTCGCCTTCCTTAGTCAGGCGGAAGGGTGTGCGCTCGAAAAGCTTCGCGCCGAGATCCTGCTCCAGTAGCAAGACCTGGCTGCTGACAGCTGGTTGTTGAATACCATAGGGCATATGACGCACTGCGCGGCTGATGCCTCCGTGACGGGCTACGTGGTAGAACAATTCCAGATAGTGGATGTTCATGGGTATTACCTGTAAATCCCGACCTGCTTGCAGGCGCAACATCCTTTGGTTGCGGACTTATCTATTATTCCCGGTAGGTCGTTAGCAGTTGAATTTGATCGCAGGACCAATCACGTCGACCTCTCTTCGACACAATCGAGCTTGAGCAATCCAGACGATACCGGCAACTCCTTGAACAGACGTTTGCCAGTCGGCATACGGACCATAGGTAGGCCGTTTATGGTGCCGGCTTCAAATGCACTCTCTGCGCGAGCGTTCGTGATTAAGCCGATTGGCCCCGTGCTTCGATTTGAGATCCAGGCTATCGAGCGGGAAGCCGCTATCGATAATCTTACACGACGTTTTTTGGAAATCGTGCAGCGCGCCAACAGGCGATGGCCCTTACGGAGGTTCTCGGCAAATTCGAACTTGTCTCACGAATTTTGATTATGCTGGTGTGTTGAGGAGGCTCGCGCAGGTCGACGGGCGACAACGATGTTTGAGATGCGCAATGATGCTAAAAATCTTCGCTCTTAGGCAAATAACGCACAATAATTATTATGTCTAATCCATAAGTGGAAGCCGACTCCGCTTACCCTGGACACGAGAGCTAAAGAAAAAGTGAGACGCAGGCACCTCTCCCCATTTTAGCCTGTTTACTCAGACAAACATTTTTCACGCGTCTCGATGCGAAGAGCCAGGATCTCCACGCTGTATCTTGAACTTTTCCAGGCTCTCTGAAAGCACCTCTCGTAAGGCAGCTCCATCAAAAGACTTTGCGATATACCTAAAAACATTCCCTTGGTTAACCGATTCGGAAAAGGTTTCGAGGTCGGTCTTTCCCGTTAATACAACCTGAATGACCGTGGGGAAAGAGGCGGTAACTTTAGCTATGAGCTCAACACCGTTCATTCCCGGCATGCCGATGTCCGAAACGATAACAGCGTAGGGGCCGCTGGAAGCCAGTAACGCGAGAGCCGCTTGGCCCGACGTTGCGGTGTCGAAGACGAATTGCTTGCGCAGCGTTCTTTCTACAGCCGCGAGGAAGTTTGGATCGTCGTCGACAAAGAGTATCTTCCCCGAGTTGTTCATTCGCTTGAAGTGCTTATCGGTGCAACTTCAATCGAACTTGAAATGTCCTTCAATCAATTGAGCCCCACCGCGGCCGCTTCGGTATTGAGTCTCATCCTTCACTTCATACGCGTATTCTCGGCCCGACGATTTCAAGTACCCGCTGATATCGAGATCTTCATAGGCAAAGCCGGTGCGGCGGCGAATTGAATCTTTGCGACGTGTTTTTAGTACGACGCGGGTTTCAGTGCGTCGATCGGTGGTCGATACTAAACGAGGGACTTTGCTGGTCGTTAACGATTTCGCACCAACCATCGTCCCCTGCCGTATGCCCATCGAACTATCCAAAGAGGAGCGGTCACAAATTTTTTCTACCATCATCGAAGCTACGCCGGCGTGGGTGGCCGTGTTTTCTTTCCCGAAATTACAGGGCGTCTACGTGAACCCGGCCGCGCGGCGTCGCCTCAACTTTGGACCCGAGACTGACCCAGAATTGCTTACCCTGAAGGGGTTGATTGGCCCAAGCAGCATCGACCGCTTGGATCGGGAAATCTTGCTCCAGCTTCAAGTGCACGACCAATGGACGGGCGTGATTGATTTACGCGATGCCTGGGGGAGCGAATTCCAAGCCAGGGCAGCCCTGGTGGTTAGGTCGAACCAAACCACCGACGGCGTTCGGTACCTCTGTCTGCATGCCAGTCCGATCGGGGCAGTTGAGGTTTTGGGAAAATCAGTGGTTACCGACCAGGTGTTATTGCACGCCCTTTTGGAATCGGTGCCGGACGGTATCTATTTTAAGGATACCGTAGGCCGGTTTCTGCGAATCAGCCGCGCACTGGCACAAAAGTTCAAATTGAAGGACCCCATTGAGGCCATCGGGAAAACCGATTTCGACTTCTTTAACGCTTCTCATGCCGCGCCGGCGTTTAGTGACGAACAGACCATTTTGCGCACCGGCCAGCCGCTCAACGAGATCGAGGAAAAGGAGGAATACGAGGATGGCCGCGCGAGTTGGGTGAGCACGAGCAAGTTTCCTTTTCGCGATCCAGAGGGCATGCTCCTTGGCACTTTTGGTATTTCTCACGATGTCACGGCCCGCAAGCTGGCTGAGAAGGAACGCCGTGAGATGGAAACGAAGCTGCAACTCAGCCAAAAACTCGAATCCGTCGGCCGGCTCGCTGCAGGCGTCGCTCATGAAATTAATACCCCGACTCAGTTCATATCTGACAACGTAAGGTTCCTTACTGAGGCCTATCATCAATTGAGCGAGGTACTCAACGGTTACCAAGCCTTACGCGCCAAAATGGTCGATCACCCCGACTATGCATCAGGATTCAAAACCGTAGCCGCGTTGGAAACGACCAATGAGCTCGATTATCTCATGGGTGAAATTCCTCGCACCCTGGAGCAGTCGCTCGAAGGGCTTGGCCGAATCGCCCGGATCGTTGGTTCGCTCAAAGAGTTTTCACACCCGAATTCCGCAGAGAAAAGCATGGGCAACCTCAATCATGCGATCGAGACGGCCATTGCGGTATCACGGCACGAATGGAAATATGTCGCGGAAGTGGCTACAGAGCTCGATCCGAACTTGCCCAGCGTCCAATGCGTGCTCGATGAATTCAACCAAGTGATACTCAACCTCATTGTTAACGCAGCCCACACCATTGGGGATGTAGTCAAAGAGCGAGGCGGGCTTGGACGCATCACCGTGCGCACACGGCATGAAGCTGAGTGGGCCGTGGTTGAAGTTGAGGATACCGGTACGGGCATTCCGCAGGAAGTTCGAGATCACATTTTTGAACCATTCTTTACCACCAAGGGCGTTGGCAAGGGTACCGGCCAGGGGTTGGCCATCGTTCACACTGTAATTGTCAAAGGCCACAACGGGCGCATCAATTTTACCACAGAGATCGGCAAGGGAACGACCTTTCGCCTCGCCTTGCCCGTCGCGCCTGCGCCTTTGGCTGCTGTTTGAGTAACGACTCTGCTCAGCACACTGATCACGATGCGGCTAAAGCCATTGGTATTGCCGGGCAGATAACCGGATTCCATGTGAAAAGTGAATTCGGGTAAGCCCTAGAGCACCGTCAACGAAAACCACCACCCGTCGCCTAACGCTTTTTCGTGAAGAAAGCTTTCACCTCAGCCAGCGGTCGTGTGTTCAGGACATTCTCTTTTGTCAGCCAACCCTTCCGCGCGGAATTTACTCCGGCGACGACGTAACGCAGCCCGGCCATTTCGTGTGCATCGGGATTTATCGCGCAGAGCAAGCCGCGCTCGGCTGCCCGACGCCAGTGCCGCCAGTCCATGTCGAGACGTGCGGGATTTGCGTTGAGTTCGATGATCACGTTGTTGGACACCGCGGCATCAATGATCTTGCCGGTGTTGACCTGGTAGCCTTCGCGTCGCAGCAGGATGCGGCCGGTCAGATGCCCCAGCATGGTGGTATGCGGATTCTCGATCGCTCGGATGATGCGCGCGGTCATCGTCGCCTCATCTTGGGTCAGTGCATTGTGGACCGACACGACCGTGTAATCGAGCTGCGCCAGCACGGCGTCGTCGAAATCGAGCCGGCCGTCCGTCAAGATATCGCATTCCGTCCCAGCAAATACGTGGGTGCGGAAACGCCGGGACGTATTCAATGCGCGGATATCCTCGACCTGCTTCATCAGGCGCTCCTCGCTTAGGCCGTTGGCCTGATAACTCGATTTCGAATGATCGGCAATCCCAAGGTAAGCCCAGCCCAAGGCCTCGGCCTCGGCCACCATTTCGTTGAGCGTGTTGCGTCCGTCGGAAGATGTCGTGTGGTTGTGAAATGCCCCATGCAGGTCGTGCAGTTCAATCAAACGCGGCAGTTCGTGGCTTTCTGCTTCTTCGATTTCACCCAGCCCCTCACGCAGCTCCGGCGGGATGAAGTGCAGCCCGAGAGCGGCGAAAAGCTGCTCCTCGGTCGAGGCACGCAGGCTCTCATGACGCTCCGCCTTTTCTTTTGCCGTTCCCTCGCCTGCGGCTGGCACCAGACCCCACTCACTCATGCTGAGCCCGCGCGCCAAAGCCCGCTGGCGCATCTGTACGTTGTGATCTTTCGAACCGGTAAAATGGTGCAAAGCAAAAACAAACTGTTCCTCCGGCACGATGCGCAGATCGGCTTGCAGGCCGCTTTCGAAACGCACGCTGGCTTTCGTTTCGCCCCGGGCGGTGACCTCTTTCACGCCGTGTCGCGTGACAAACCACTCGACCACCGGCGCGACTTCGCTCGCTGCCACAATAAAATCAAGATCACCGACTGTCTCCAGTTTACGGCGCAAACTGCCGGCATGCTCTGCCCGCAACACCGCTGGCAAAGAACGCAGCCCTTCTAAAATCGGTCCCGCGACGGCAAAAGCGTCCCACCAGAGATGACGCTTGCCGTACGCTTCGCGATTTTTGATGCCCGCGAGCAGCTTCTCCTGTGTCTTCGCGCCGAAACCATCGAGCTCCGCCACCCGGCCCTCTTCGCATGCCTTGGTCAGCGCCGCGATGCTGTCGATGCCCAGCTTGCTGTTAAGCACCTTGATCTTCTTTGGGCCGAGGCTGGGGATTTCCAGCATCTCGACCAGCCCGGGCGCAACCGAGGCGCATAGCTCGTCGTAAAATTTTAGGTTACCGGTGGTGTGAAGTTCGGTGATCTTTTTTACCAGCGCTTCGCCTATGCCCTTGATCGAGGCGAGCCGGTCTTCAGCGATGATTTTGCCGAGGTCTTCCTCCAGGCTTTCGAGCACTCGGGCACCGGACTGGTAGGCGCGGATCTTGAATGGATTCTCGCCCTTCAAATCCAGCAAGACGGCTATCTCATTCAGGACATCGGCAATTTCGTTTTTGGTCACACGGTAAAGTATAGTGGATACCGCGCGCAGGAAAACTTTTTCCTTACGATCCAGAGTAATTTCAATTACTATCACGAGCAATCGCCCTTCCCGTGCCCTTCACCTACCTACGCATTATCCATTTTCCCGACACCGACGCAGCGGGCGTGGTGTTTTTCGCCAATTATTTATCAATCTGCCACGAGGCCTATGAGGAAGCGCTGGCCGCCGCCGGCCTGCCCATTCGCACGTTCTTTTCGGACCAAAGCGTGATGATTCCGATTTCCAAAAGCTCGGCGGATTATCACCGGCCGCTCTTTTGCGGCGACCGTGTCCGCGTCACGTTGAAGCCCACGTTGCTCGACGAACATTCGTACGCGATCGAGTACGATCTTGTCCGCACCGGCACAAACGAGAAGCTGGCCGGCCATGTGCGCACTGCGCACGTCTGCATCAATTCTGTCACCCGCGAACGCACGCTCCTGCCCCCTGCACTGCTCGCCTGGATTCAGGCAGGGTGAAGCCCGCACTTTTTCTCGGACAGGAATCCCGAGAATTCAGCCTTCAAGCTAGGGCGACCATCCTTAGTCTGCCGCTTCCGATTCCGGCCCAACCGGCGGATTGAGGATAATCCGCCCCACCCTCGAACCTGATGGCAGGCCGCTGGAATCTCCCGCCGCCGCCTTTGCCAGCGCTGCGCGGTTAAGTTTACCCTGATCATTACGCGGCCAGGGCGAAATGGTTAAATACAGCTTTGGCCGCTTGTACGGTGCCAGCGTTTCCAGGGCGGCCATGATCTTTTGTGTATCCAGTTTCGCCGCACGCGGTGGATAACACGCCACCACGACATCGCCCCAGCGGGCGTCAGGCAAACCGATCACCGCAATGTCGTCAAATTCGTCGGTCGCGCGCAACACGGCCTCCACTTCTAACGGCGAGACTTTCTCCCCGCCGGTGATGATGACTGCATCGCGACGCCCGAGGAGATACAGGCGGCCCTGTGCATCGATTTGGCCAAGATCCTCAGTGAGCAATGACTGGTGGTCGTTCGCTTCAGGCCAGTAGCCGCGAAAGCCACTTTCGCCCGAAATGCGCACGCGTCCCGTTGAAAGCAGGGGCAAAATCTCACCTGAAACCTCGTCCAACAGATCGACACGTACGTGCGGCATGATGGTGCCGCAACTCCGATCGCCGGCGAGGAACTCGCCGGGCCTTTGGGCGGCGACCATTGCCGCGGTTTCGGTCATGCCGAAACAAATCGAAACCGGCACCTGCGCCGCGGCCGCCGCGTCAGCCAGCGCCGGCCAGAGCGGCCCGCCGCCCAGAAATACCGCGCGGAACTGCTTCAGCCGAGCGATGGCCGCATTGCTCGTAAGCAGACGTTGTAACTGCGTCGGCACCAGCGACAGAAACCAGCCATGATCGCTTTCAGGCATTGCCGGCCATTCACCGGCTTCCAGCTGTTTCCACGACCAGCCAAGGTGCGTGCCGCCAGTCTCCGCACAACGGATACGCGCCAGCAGTCCGCTGACGTGATAGGCTGGCAGGACATCGAGTGCATTCACACGCGAGACCCCGAAGTGCGCGCAAAAACTGCGCACGGCTGCGCCGAGCGTGCGCTCGTCGTGACGCGCGAAACGCAGCCCACCGCTGGTGCCCCCGGTCGGTACGCATAGCCAGCCCAGTTGATCCCCACAAGCCACGCCAGGTGTCTGCACCGCCGCCGCAAGGCGCGACTGCTCGGCTGGCCCCCATTTCGGATCACGCAAGAAAACGAATTCACCGCGTTGTTCAGTGCAACCGGTGGCAAGCACCAACGACTTTAATTGAGCGCGTTCCATACCGCCTCCTCGTCAATGGCCGCGACGTCCTGCGGCCGGATAAACGGAGCCAGGTACGGACCATCGAAACGCTGATCTTGAAACAACGGCCACACCCCAAAGCCCAACGCGCGTGGTTCTCCGTCAAAGGCGAACGCCAGCCGCAATGCGGCTTTGGCTCCGATCGCCGTCTCCAGCGCAGAGGAAAACACGACTGACTTTTTTGCCTTTTCGAGCCGCGCAACGACCGCAGCGGCGTCGCCCAAAAGCGATGGCTTCAGCACAAACACCCCCGGCCAGCCAAGCTCCAGCCAGCGCACCACATCCGCCCCGCACACCACCGATTCGTCGAGCGCAAGCGGCGTTGGGTAATCACCCGCTAGACCGAGCAGCAAATCTTCGGCGCCCTTCACATCGGCGGCGATCGGTTGCTCGACAAATTCCAC
>Ga0302321_100002418_pt1 | contig 15994 bp, 16 predicted proteins | sample Fen_T0_1_FD_202505 | JGI IMG/M metagenome (GOLD analysis project Ga0302321, IMG submission 202505) | Peat permafrost microbial communities from Stordalen Mire near Abisko, Sweden - Fen_T0_1 | ecosystem: Environmental > Terrestrial > Soil > Wetlands > Permafrost | place: Sweden: Abisko...
AACTTCGCCTTGCCGTCTTCGATCTTCAGCACGACGGCGCTCTTCTGCGGATTGCGCTGGGCGTCGATGGTGATTTTTCCGGTCACACCTTCGAAGTCTTTGGTGGCGGCGATCGCATCGCGAATCGCCGTTGGGTCGTTCTTTCCGGCGCGCTTGATCGAGTCGATCAGCACCAGCGCTGCCTCGTAGCCCAGCGCGCCCAGGCCCGTCGGGGCTTGACCGTATTCCTTCGTGAAATTCGCCACGAAAGCTTTGGATTTCTCGGTCGCAACGTCCGGCGCGAAGTGGTCCGAGAAGTACGAGCCGTTGATGGCGTCGCCGCCAATTTTGAACAGATCCGGCGAATCCCAGCCGTCCCCGCCCAGGAGCGGCACTTTTAGCCCCAAGCGATCGGCGGTGCGGGCGATCGTCCCGACCTCCGAGTAGTAACCCGGAACGAAGACCGCTTGTGCCTTCGTGCCGCGAATGGCGGTCACTTGCGCGCTGAAATCGGTATCACCCTGCGAGTACGACTGTTCGACGACGACCGTCCCGCCGAGCGCGGTGAACGCCTTCTGGAACGCGTCCGACAGCCCGATCGAGTAATCGTTCTTCACGTCTTTCAAGATCGCGACTTTGTCGACCTTGAGGTTGTTGCGCGCGAACGTCGCCATCACCTTTCCCTGAAAGGGGTCGATGAAGCACACCCTGAAAATGTAGTCACCCACCTCGGTCACCTTCGGGTTAGTGGAGGTTGGTGAAATCATGGGTATTTTGCGGCGTTGGGCGACGCGCCCTCCGGCTAACGACAGACTCGAGGCGACCTCCCCGAGGACTGCGCTGACCTTCTCCACGTCGATCAAACGATTGACTGCGTTGGCCGCTTCAGCGGAATCACCGCGCGTGTCCAGGGTGACCAGCTTCAGCTTTTTGCCGAGGACGCCGCCTTGAGCGTTGGCTTCCTCGATCGCCATGCGCACGCCGCGATCGGTGTCTTGACCGAAATGCGCGGTGCTACCGGTCATCGAAGCGTAATGCCCAATCGCGATCTCGGTAGCCTCCGCGGCAGTCCCAGAGCCACCGTCCGTGGCGGTCTTCTTGCAACCGACGGCCAAGGCCAGGGCTGCAGCACACAATCCGGAAATCAGGGTTCGGCGCAGGATCCGCATCGCCGGGAAGCTAACACAGGGCTGGTTTCCGGGGATAACCAGGTGGCAGGGGCTACTTGCAGGCGCGCAGGATTTTCAGGCCGTCGACCTCGACCTCGCACATGCGCTCTCCGGCGGGCTTCGGGGGCGCCGAATTCGCAGGGCCCAGCAGCTTGATGGTGACTTTTTGGTCGCGCTGAGCAAGCACCTTCGCGGTGCCTTTCAGAGCGCCTTTCACGGCTTGAAACTCGAGCGTTTCGGCCGGGGTGGCCAGGACCTCGCAGGGCGTCGCGTCGCACACCTGAAAACCGTTCTTCATCAGAACTGCGCCGCTCGGCTCGCTGGAAACCTGCAGCCGAATGCCGATGGTGGGTGTCACGGTCGCCTCGACCGAAACCACGGGCGCCGCGCTGACCACGGGAGGCACCGGCGCTGGCGGCGGCGCGACGGGCGGGGTGGCGGCCAGGGCGGAGGGTATCTCCGGCGTCGGGTTGGTGGGGCGGCCTCGGTGGGTCATGAACCAGCCGCCGCTGCCAGCAATGGCGGCGACAGCGGCCAAAGCCGCGATCAGCCCGCCTTTGCTCCGGCTCGCAGGTGAACGGGTGTTGGCTTCGGCGCCGATCAGGGTGCCGGCGCGGGCGGCGTCCGTGTCCTTGCCCTCTCCGGGGCTGGCACTCGCGGCGGGCGGCGGGGGATTCGTGGACGGTGCGAATTGCTGGTGGGTCGGGGTGCCGGGCGCATGCGGCACGAAGGACATCGAATGCTCACCCGCGGTGGCCAATGCGGGCCGATACCCCAGCGCCACCGCGTCAGTGGTCGCGCTGATCGCTTGAGCAAATTCCAGCATGGTCTGGTACCGGACTGACGGGTCCTTGGCCAGCGCGCGCATGATCGCGCCCTGCAGTGAGGCCGAGATGCCAAGCTCGGGGTAAACCACGTTCATCAAAGGAGCAGGCTCGCTCAGGTGCTTGGCCAGCACGCCCAGGAAAGTCTCCCCGGTGAAGGGAACCGCGCCCGTAAACATTTCGTACATGATGATGCCGACGGCGTAGATGTCGGCGCGCAGATCCGCGTGCTTACCGCTTGCCTGCTCGGGCGCCATGTATTCCGGCGTGCCGAAGATCATGCCCGTGCGCGTCAGCCGACGCTTGGTCTCGACCACCGCGTCGTCCTTCGAACGCAGTTGAGCGATGCCAAAATCGACGATTTTCACGATTTCTTCGCCGTCCGCGGTGCGCTGCAAGAACACGTTCTCCGGCTTCATGTCACGGTGCACGACGCCGTTGGCATGCGCGGCGGCAAGCGCACGGCAAATCTGCATCGAAATGCGAATGCCAGTCGCCGCGTCGAGCACGCGGCGGCGCGTGATCTCGTCCGCGAGATCGTTGCCCTCCAGGTACTCCATGGCCAGGAAGAAACAGCCGTTGTCCAACTGGCCGAAGTCGAACACGTCCAGCACATTGGGATGCTTGATGCGGGACGCGCTGATCGCCTCCTGCTGAAAGCGCGTTACGATCTCGCCTTTTGTCGCATACTCAGCGCGGAGCACCTTGAGTGCGACGCGCTTCTGGATGGCGACGTGCTCGGCCAGGTACACCTGACCCATCCCACCCTCGCCCAGCAGCTTCAGCACTCGATACCGGCCCGCGGCTAGGGTTCCAATCATGGCGTCGTTCGGTTCGGTCATGGCAGGGCGCGCGGCCCCGCCTGTAAGCCGAGGCCCATCGAGCCTGAAACCATAGCGTTCCTTGTCCGAGCCGGCCACCTTGCTCTACGCGGGTGGTAAGAAATCGCGCCCTTTGGTAAGGTGGACGGTCTCAATGATCGTGGTGATGGAGCCCGATGCGTCGGACGCGGCGATCGAGAGCGTGATTTCTTTCCTGGTTGGCGCTGGTTTCGACGTACACCGATCGAGCGGCCAGTCCCGTTCCATCCTCGGGGTGGTCGGGGACGTGAGTGCGAACGACGTCTCCGTCGTGAGCGAATTCGAAGCGGTGGCACACGTGACGCGAGTGAGCGAACCGTTTCGGCTCGCCTCCCGCCGCTTCAAGCAGCGCTCGACGGTCGTGGAAGGCGCGTGGGGTAGTATTGGTGGCGAGCGTCCGTGGATCGCCATCGAGCCGGTCGGTCCACTCGGGTCGGCGCGAAAGCGTGCGTTGGGTGATGAAGAAGCGCCCGCATCCGCTGATCTCCCGTACTTGGTCGCTGCGGGACGGCCTTTCGATGCGGCGGTGACACGCTCGCATTTGGCCTTCGAAAACGTGGGGTCGCTGGTTTGTTTGTCGATGCATCCGCAGCCCCTCCAGCAGGAATTTCCGGTGCGTTTCGTCGAGCGCGCCCCAAGCTGGGGTGCAAACGCTTGGATTGGCGCGGCTGAGCGCGAACTCGAGCGGGGCTCCGAGAAGGTCGTGTTGTTGGAGGCAGGCGGCGAGTACCCGAACGGAGCCCGCACATTGGAGATCGCTGCCATCGCGCGAGCCAAGATCCGCACGCACCTGCCCCTCGTCGTCGATGTGGCGAGCATCGCGCAGCGCGCGAAGTATTCGCAAGCCGTGGCCTGCGCCGCGATTGCGGGCGGCGCTGACGGCGTAATCCTTCGCACCTGGGTCGGCCGTGAAGGGGAGGTGCCCCGCGTGCCGGCAACCCTGCGCTGGAAGGAGGCCGTGGAGCTGGCCGACCGCTTGCGTGAAATAGGCGCCGTTGTTCGCAAATGAAGCGCTTGGCAATCTTCGGCTTCGGGTTGATCGGAGCGTCGATTGCCGCCGCCGTGCGCAAGGCGGCTCCGCAGATTGAGTTAATCGCGATTGATTTGCCGACCACGGTGGGCGCCCTCGAAGTGCGCGCTCTGACCGATGCGCAGATCGACAGTTCCGATCGCGAGCGCGTGCACAGCACCGTCGCATCGGCGGATCTCTGCGTGCTCGCCGCGCCTGTTGCGGTGATTCGCTCGGTCCTGCCGGTCCTGCTCGACTCAGCTCAAGTCGTCACCGATTGCGGCTCTACGAAACGCTCGATTTGTGCGGCAGTCACGGGTCTGCCACGCGCCGGGCGCTTCGTGCCCGGGCATCCCATGGCGGGCGGTCCAGAGGGTGGCGCGGCGCGCTCGAGCGCGGACCTGTTTCGGCATCAAACGTGGCTACTCTGCCCGGAAAACAGCGACTCGGACGCATTGGCGCGAGTCGAAGCCCTGCTCGAGCTGGTAGGCGCCAAAAGTGTGCACTTGAGCCTGGAAGCGCATGATCGCGCAGTTGCGTACACGAGCCACGCGCCGCAGCTGGTGGCCAGCGCGCTGAGCGTGCTGGCCAGCCGCGCCGGTGCGCTGCCCGCGGTGGGTCCCGCGTATCGCGCGACGACACGCAGTGCCGGCGGCGCAGAGGTGATGTGGCGAGACATCTTTGCGGCCAACGCGGACGAGATCAGCCTGGTGCTCGGTCAACTCGCGGCCGAGCTGCAGAGGGTCGCGCAAGGCTTGCAGGCGTCCCCCCCGGATTTGGGGGCTGCTCTCGAGCTGCTTGCCGAGGCGCGGTCCGCGCGCGGCAAGTGATCGACATGCGCCGAGCGTGTTGGCGGGAAATTTGCTAGAGGCAACCGCATGAGCTCGAGGGTGGCCCGTTGCTGTTGGTTGAGTCTGTCGGTCGCGATGGCGGGCTGCACTCTCAATCCGGTCTCGGAGCCGCCCGGCGGAGTCAACCCCGGTATCGGTGGAGGCATCAATGTGGGGATAGGCGGCGGGCCCAACAGCGGATCCGCGGGTTCTGGCGTCGGACCCGGCTCCGCCGCTGGCGCCACCGCCAACGGAGGACAGCCGAGCGTCTCAGGGGGAGGTTCTGCCGGCAGGTCGGCAACGGCTGGCGGCTTCGCCGGTGCTGCCGAGGACGCGGGTGCGCCAGGAGTGGGAGGCGATGGTAACGGAGGTAACGGTGCGGCTACGGGAGGTAGCGGTGCCGGCTTTGCAGGGAACGCGAGCGGATCTGCCGGCACCAGTGGAGGGCAAGCTGGGAGCGCGGGACAGGCTGGAGCAGGCGGCCAAGCTGGGAGCGCCGGCCAAGCTGGGAGCGCCGGCCAGGCTGGGAGCGCCGGCCAGGCTGGGAGCGCCGGCCAGGCTGGGAGCGCCGGCCAGGCTGGGAGCGCCGGACAAGCTGGAGCGGGCGGCCAAGCTGGGAGCGCCGGCCAAGCTGGGGCAGGCGGCCAAGCTGGGAGCGCCGGCCAAGCTGGAGCGGGCGGCCGAGCCGGACACGCAGGCGTTGCCGGTGGCGCCTAGTCTCAGTCGCTAGCTCTAGCCGCGACCAATGAGTCTCGGAGTGTGCCAAAAGGTGCCAACGCGGCGGCCCGGTGTCTGCTCAAGTACGCCGATTTTGCTGGCCCAGTGTATGCTATCAGTCGTGTCACTCGATGTGCAGCCGGCGCAAATGGTGGCTCTTAGCGCTGCTCGTTTCGGCGTGTGCGCTCAACCCACACCCTGATATTCCCTCCGCGTCAGATTCTCCTGGCCCTGGTGTCGCGGGGTCGTCTACTAGCGGCGGCAATGCGACCGCGGGCAGCGGCGGCAGCGGCAGCCCGGTTCTAGTTGACCCCGGGACTGGGACCGGGGGCCGTGGGCCAGACCTTGGCGAAGGTGGGGACCGCGGTGACAGCGCTGGCGACAGCGGCTTGCCCGAGGGTGGCGCGGCGGAGGGCGGCGCCGCGGAGGCAGGCGCCGCGGGCGCCGATCAGCTCGCGCCCGGCCCCACCAGATAATGGTCGAGCACGTTCGAAATCAGGTCGGCGAGGATGCCGTCGGCCACGCGCAAACGGCGGCTCAGTTCCCGCGCCAAGTTCAACACGATCAGCGAATACGAACGCAAATCGTAGCGATAGAGCGCGTCGAGATCTGCCGCCGTGATGCGCAGCAGGCGTGAGGGAGCGAGTGCGCGCACGGTGGCAGAACGCGGCTGGATATCGACTATGCTCATCTCGCCGAACCAATCACTCGGTCCAAGCAGCGCCACGCGCGCTTCGGTCGCGCGCTTGCTCCTCTTGAGTACTTCCATTTCACCGCGCAGGACGACGAACATTGCGCTGGCGTCGTCGCCCTCGCGAAATACAATCTCGCCGGCTTCTGGCGTCTGAACGCTCAGCGTGGCCGCCAAGTGTGTGAGCACTTCGTCGCTCAGCGCGCCGAACAAGCCGATCGCGCGGAGTTCACTCGGGCTGACACTGCCTTCGGGAGAATTGCTCATGGCCGCTTCGGGCAGCTTCTATCGCTGATTGGCTGCGCGTCAAACCGAAGCCCCGGGGGGCCCAGAAAACTCACAGGGTCTTCTTGAAGACAACGCGTGGGCGCGCCGGGCCTGCATAGTCTTCCACGCTCGTCACCGTCCAGCCGGTCGCGCGGTGAAAGGCGATCGAGCCTTCGTTTCCGCTGGTGGTTACGGCCTTGAGCCGCGTGCAACCGGCCGCTCGCGCGTCTTCCTCGAAGGTTTGATACAGTACCTTGCCTACCCCTCTTCGCCGATAGTCCGGGTGGATGCCAACTAAGTGCACATAACCGGTCTTCGGGGGCCCCGGAGCCACGAAACCAAGCAGGAAGCCAACCAGGATGCCGTCGTGTTCCACCACGCGGGCCATCGCCCCTAGCTCGTGGAAAAAGATTGGGTGCGCCAGCGCTGTCGTCGGACCGCCCCACCAGCGATCGATGATCTGAACGATGTGATCGTAGTCTTGCTTACCGAGTGGCCGTGTAATCATGGGCTCAGTGTGCGCTGCGAGAGGAGTTGATAGCAGAGCGCTTGCTTCAGAATAACACGCATTCGCCGCTGATTCTTCCCTGAAACGAGGGTTGTTCTGGCCGAGCCAGTAGCGCTCGGGTAACACTTGCCCACATGCGCAAGCGTGAGTTCAGGATTGCCCCGTCCATTTTGAGCGCGGACCTCGGACGGCTGGCCGAGGAAGTGAAAGAAGCGGAACTCGCAGGGGCTGACTGGATTCACGTGGACGTGATGGATGGCCGCTTCGTGCCGAACATCACCCTGGGCCCGCTGATCGTGAAGGCCGTGCGCCGGGCGACCAAGGTGCATGTGGACGTGCACTTGATGATTGTGGAGCCTGAGCGCTACATCGAGGCCTTCGCGGATGCGGGCGCCGATTCAATCAGCATCCACGTAGAGGCCTGCACCCACCTCCAGCGCGCACTCAATCACCTCCGCGATCTCAAAGTACAAGCTGGAGTCGTTCTGAACCCACATACCACCGAAGATTGCCTGCGGTACATCTTGAGCGACTTGGATTTGGTGTTGCTCATGTCGGTAAATCCCGGCTTTGGTGCGCAGAAGTTCTTGTCCCAGGTGCTGCCCAAGATCGCTGCGGTGCGGCGTATGATCGACGAAGCCGGCTTCGAGATAGAGCTGGAGGTGGACGGCGGTGTCGCTCCGGATACCGCGGCGAGCGTGGTCAGGGCCGGTGCCACCATGCTGGTCGCGGGCAACGCGATCTTCGGCCAGGTCGATCGCCGTGCGGCGCTCGCCGCGTTACGCGCCGCTGCAGCATCATGAGCTACCGCCCAGGCTTCGCACTGTTTGCCATTAGCGCCTTCGCGATTAGCTGTTCGAGTTGGCCCAGCGTCTCGCCCAAAGAGCTCCACACCCCGGCGAAAACATCTCCCTCTGCCAGCTCTGCGCCCGCTCCCGCTCCCGCTTCGGAAAAGGACGCCGCTGCCGAGCGTACGGTCAATGGCGCCTTGAAGTACATTTCGGCATTGCGCGAGCTTGCCCCGCTGGGCCCGGTTAACGGCCGCGTCATCTCGCGGGACGAGATGGTCGAGCGCGTGGAGCACAGCCTCGACACCGAGGTCCCGCCCGCGGTCGTCAATGCGTCGGGTGAGATTCTGTTCGCGCTCGGCACCGTGCCGGCCTCGTACGACTACCGCGGCGGACTGTTGCAGGTGATGCGCTCAGAGCTACTCGGCTTCTATGAGCCGCGCGAGAAGACGATGTTTCTGGGTGCTGATCTGCGCGGACAAGAGCTCGATGCGACGCTTTGGCATGAGCTCGTGCACGCGCTGCAAGATCAGCACTATGGTCTAGGTAAGCTGCTTGCTTGGAGTGACGACGCAGGTGACTGGCAAGGGGCTGTACACGCCTTGGCTGAAGGTGACGCAACCAGCGCCATGGTCGACGCCCTGTTCGCCGGAAAGGGCATGCATGCCCCTGATCTCCCTGATTCCGTAATGGATTTGCAGAGTGCGTTGTCCGCCGGTACTGCGCTCCAAGTGCCTCCGATCGTGAAACGCTCGGTGGTCGCGCCGTACTTGGACGGGTTGGCCTTCGTCAACGGTTTGCGACGGCGTGGCGGCTGGGGGGCGGTCGCTGCAGCATGGCAGCGTTTGCCCGCGAGCACTGAGCAGATCCTGCACCTGGACAAGTACGACGCAGGGGAGGCTCCGGAGCCAATGCCGCCCTTAGCGCCCAGTGCGCTCGGACCGAAGCTCATGACGTACAGCGATGTGTACGGCGAAGAGGCGCTGCGCATCCTGTTCGAAGAGTGGATGCCGGCGCGGGTGGCACGCGAAGCAGCGAGCGGCTGGGCTGGCGACCGGGTGACCAGTTTCTCCGATGGTCAGGCGACCAGCGTCGCGTGGCGCATTCGCTATGACAATGACGCCGCGGCGCTCAATGCCCTACGCGCTTTTGCGCGCGGCGCTTTATCTAACGAGGACCAACCCACTGATGGCCGCGGACGTCTGTCCGAGTTCGTGTCTGCCGGTGACGCGGAAAAGGCCAGCCAAGCCGGACAAGTGTGTCGCGAGCGGCACAGCCGTGGCCCGTTTGCGGTATTGCGTCGCGGCCGAGACTTAGCGGTGACCCTGGGTCCGTTTCGACGAAACTCCGACGGGGCCGTGTCCGACGGTCAGTGCAAGGCCGCACTGGGCTGGGCGGCCGCCCTGATTCCGTAAGCCAAATTGCGCATTTCCACGGCTTTTGTCTAAGTTTGGCGAGGTGGGTCCGGGTGGACCCTGGAACGGGTCTGCATTGACCCCCCCGCCAGCGGCAATTCCGCGACTAAGTGCTCAATCTGAGATGGCCAGGGCACCTTCACGCTTGGCATAGAAACTGCTTAAGAGAATCAATAGAAACGAACTCCTCGTTTGAAGCGTTGATCAAGAAGGCAGAGGCGAAATTGGCAAACCCAAACAACATCGGAAAACGAACGCGCAAACCGCGCTCGTCCGTCGTGAGTTCTGCGGCTGCCGGCGCCTCGTGGATGGCCCTGCTCGCGGTGACGAGCTTGGGAGCCGTCTCGGTCGAGCGCATGCGCGCCGAAGTCTCTGCACAAGATTTGGCCGCCGCGACCAGCGCCGGCTACCGCCTCATCGTCCAGTCCTATGCACCGAGCCTGTTGGCCAATCAACTGCCCGGAGCGAATCACCGACCACTAGCATCTGTTCAGCGCGCGGTCACAGCCGAGGAGCTGGCGCACGGAATCGCGGTCGACGTTCTCCAGATTGACGGGCACAGCAACGAACAAGCTCCGATCATCGTTGCTTGGATAGAGCATGGAGCCCCGGACCTCGAACTAGATGCTTTGCGCGCTCGGCCTAGTCGCGGCGCGGTGTACGGAATCGGCCAGAGTTCGGCCGGTTCCGCGCAGATCGTCTTGCGCAGACAAGCTGCCTGAGCCCGCCTGCCTCAGGCTGCGGCGCGTTCCCCGAGAGGTCTTTGTAGGCGTATGGCCCGGACGCGGCGCGCGAAGTCGCGCCGCTCGTCCGCCGTGAGGATCAGGCCTCCGAACCGGCTCGCGACATAAAGCTCAGTGAGGGCGAGGGCTTCCTCTCCCACGGGATGACCAATAGCGGCTAAGCCGAGTGCGTGCGCGCGGGGGGGGGTGCCGGTCGGCCGCGGTACCCCGCGTGCAGCTAAGGCGGCCTCGAGTTGCCGATACAGCTCGACGATTTCCCGCGCCGCGGTTTCGCGCTCGGTTGCCGCGCGTGCGCTGGGAGATGTCGCTTTGCGTCGTCGGCTGAGCCAAAGTCCGCCGTACAGAGCAAGCGCCACTCCAACAGCTACCAACATAGACGCGCGCGGCGAAGACAAGAGCTTGCCCAGGGTTCCCGGACGATCGCGCAGGGCGCTGTAACTGCGATGGACGGACCTGAGTAAGCCGACTTGCTGCTTCAGATCGTAGCCAATCACGTGGCGATTCCAGCGCTGCGTGGTGGCTTCCACGAAATCACGAACAAACGCCAATAGCCCGGTGATATCGCTCTGCGGGGCGGCGTTCGCCGGCGGCGTCGGGTCGAACCGAGTCCAACCCGTGTCGTCTAAGTAGACCTCGACCCAGGAATGCGCGTCACCCTGGCGGACCGCGTACGAGCGCGCGAAGCGATTGTACGTGCCCCCAATGAAGCCGGTCACGTTGCGCGTGGGCACACCCAGCGTACGCAGCATGATGGCCATGGCGGTCGAGTAAAACTCACAGTGTCCACTTTTGGACACGAACAAGAAATCGTAGAGTGGGTTCTTCGCCGAACCGGAGTTCGAGTCGACGTCGTACCGGTAGTCTTTGCGCAGCCGAGCTTCGATCAGGCGCGCTTCCAGTCGTGGGTCGGTGGTATTTCCGATCCAGGTGCGGGCAAGTTCTGCCACACGCGGCGGCAAATCCGCCGGCAAGCTCAAGTAGCGCGGACGCTCGGTCGCAGCCAAAGCAACGGAGGTTGGTTCATCCGCAGTGGCTAGCGAGACATCGTAGCGCAGGCCGCGCTCGTCTTGCGTTTTGTAAGTGAGCGAGCCCTCCGGACCGCCCGTGATCTGTGGGACGTTGTTGAGCGGTGATGCGCCTTGGAACGCAACCGTGAGCGCGACGGCTTCCGGTGGCAGGAATACCACCGCCGGTTCGATGGGTTCCAAGTCGACGTGCATTACACGGTCGTGCTGCAGATCCGGAAAGCGCAGCACCTGAACTTGTCGGCCGTGTTGTTCTGCGCGCAGCGTGCCCCCGGAGCTGCGCGACCAGCTTTTCCCCCGGTAGCTGTCGAAAGCCGCGCCGCGCAGGTACAGCGCCACGCGCGGTGGCGGTTCCTTCGGCAAATTGGGTACTTCCACGCGCATCACGATCGTCGGATCGCTGCGCAAACGACCCACCCCGCCCAGGTCCACGTGTTCGGTAAAGCCAACCATGCGCTCAGCTTTGGGGTGGCTGAGCAGGAGCAGCGAAAGCCCGACCCGTGGGAATGCGACGAACAGCGCCAGAGTGAATAGGAAGATCGGAACCGAGAGCAGGCAGGTGAAGATCAAGAACGACCGGCCGATCACGCGCCGGCTACGCAAGATACGCGGAACGTCCACGGGCAGCCCGGTCCGGTCACGCGCGCCCTGGCGGTAGTTGCCCTCCACTTCACGGCGGAGGTGGCTGAGCACCAGTGCGCCCGGCGCAATCACCAAAAAGCCCAGAAAGCATAGGCCGTAGGCCAGGCCGCTGCCGAGCACCGTGGCCGCGATCAAATGAAACAAGGCGAGCACGATCACCTGCTGGTCGTGGGCGGCGCCGCGGCGCGTGCCCAGGCGAATCACTTGCAGACCAGCGGCGAATTCGACGGCCGTCTCGAGCAGGCTGGCTCCACCAAACAAACGCACGGCCTGCATCCCGAGTAGCGCGAGGGGCAGAATGACGCCGATGCGTCTCGCGAACGGTCGATCTTGAAAACTCTCGGGGACGACTACGGCGCAGGCCAAGCCAATCAGGACTGCGATGGTCAGCCAGTGGTTCAGCTCGCCGCTAGTGATCAGAGCCAGCAGCCCGAGGGCGGCAAGGCTGTCGGTCATGATTCGGTGAATTAGCCCGAATCTCACGCGCTTTCCCTGTTCGCGTTCGCGCGAACGCCGGGCACCGCTGGAAGCGGTGCTTCGTTCGGCTTCGCTTCCAAGAGCGCCAAAAAGCGCAACACCGGGTCGGCGCCGACCGCGCTCGTAGCCCGCACGCGCTCACCACTGCGGGCACGCACGGTGACTCCGTCCCCCCGTTTGATGTGCGCGACGGCGCGCGAGGCAACGTCGCGGATGCGCCGCTCGAAACGCGCGCTCCAGTCTTCGTCGGGTGCGCGTCCGGGATGTAGAGAATCGATCACGTAAGAGACGTCTCGCCGCACTTCACGGGCCCGCTCGCGAACGATGAATTGCTCGACGCTCTTACGCCAATAAATATCGCGCGGGTCGTCGCCCTCGCGCATCGCTCGGAGGGACAAGATCTCGTCGCCCGAGCCGCGCCCGAGCGCAGAATTGCCGCCCATGCGGTCGCCGGGCATGTTGCTGGGTAGGACCACGGGATCGACCGCCGGATAGATGATCAAGTCTCCATCGGCGGTCAGCTCGCGTGATTTCTCGAACAGACCGAAGGGAAAGCGGGTCGCGACCCGGAAGCCAACGTGGCGGTCCCGGCCACGCCGCGCAGGCGTGCGTCGATAGGCAGCGACCTGGGCCGAACGTGGGCTGATCTTCAGAAAAAAGCAGCGTTTGTCGGCAGGTTGTCCGGCGCGCAAATCCTCCACTTCGATGGCATAAGAGGGGATTCGCCGCTTGTGATTGAAGACTTCGATTTCCACCAAATGGGGCCGGGCCACTTGCGCGCGTGGCGGAAGGCGGCGCACCACCGTGAGCTCACGCAAGCTGAGTTCACTGAGTACGCCGGACACGACGATCATCGACAGCAGCATGCCGAGCAGCAGGTAGAGCAGATTGTTGCCGGTGTTGATGGCGGCGAAGCCCACGCCGAACGTGATGCCAATGAAGTATTTGCCCTCACGCGTCAGCTTCAAGCGGCGCGGCGGACGAAACCACCGCCTGAGTTTGGCGACGAAGGACCGCAAGCGTTCGCGCGATGTCGGTGCCTGGACGGTCGGTCGCGAATCCGCGCGTGCGGCGCGCGCCGATGCGGGCGCTACCGCCGCCGGCGTTGTCGGTTCCTGCTTCCCAGGACTGGCTGCCACCGCTCATTCCCTCGGCTAGAGCGGCACAGGGACGCGCGCAATGACCTCGCGAATGGCGGCCTCGGTCTCTTCTCGAGTGGGTGCGTAGCCCTCGGCGTGCGCTGCCAACCGCACGCGGTGCGCGAACACGGGCACGGCCAAGCTGTGGATGTCGTCCGCGATGCAGTAGTCGCGACCGTTCAACAGCGCGCGGGCACGCGCGGCCCGCGACAAGTTCATGCCAGCGCGCGTGCTCGCGCCGAGCGAGAGCGCGGGGCTTCCGCGGGTGGCGGTGACCAGCGCTTGCAGGTACGTGCCGAGCGCGCCGTCCATCACGACGCGTTCGACTTCGCGCTGTAGACTGACGAGAGTTTTCGGATCGAGCACGACCGGCACGTTCTGAATGCGGTCGTGATCGGGCTCCATCATCAGGCGCATTTCAACCTGCGGCGGTGGATAGCCGATTCGAATGCGCATCATGAACCGATCGAGCTGAGACTCGGGAAGCGGAAAGGTTCCCGCAAAATCCTGCGGATTTTGCGTCGCCACGACCAAGAACGGCTCGGGCAGCGGGTGCGTCTTGCCGTCGAGCGAAACTTGTTCATCGCTCATCGCTTCGAGCAGCGCAGACTGCGTGCGCGGGCTGGCCCGGTTGATCTCGTCGGCCAACAGCACGTTCGAGAACACGGGACCGTGCCGCAGCACGAATTCCGAAGTGCGTTGATCGAAGACGGAGACTCCGAGTACGTCGCTCGGCAATAAATCACTGGTGAACTGTACGCGGCGCATCTCGCCGCCGACCGCCCGAGCGAGGGCCCGCGCGAGCGTCGTTTTGCCGACTCCAGGTACGTCCTCGATCAAGATGTGACCGCGTGCGAGCAACGCCGTCAGCGCTAGCTCCACGACCTCGGCTTTACCCTCGAGCGCGCCTTCCACGGCACGGCGCAATTCGAGTAGATGCTCGAGACGCTGGGCTGGCATCGCAAGAGCGGAAGAACTCATTCTCAAGCCATGTTAGCATGTGAAGGGCGCAAACTGCGTCAAGCCGAAATGGCCGTACTTTCGCCGCATTTATCGAGACCGTTCCTGGAATTTGGGGACTTGCCCCCGCGTTCGGGCGCGCGCGGCGCGGCGCCCGGGGGTGGCGGAAAGCGACACTGGCTCGTTTTGGGATCGACCGTTGGCGGGTCTCGGCGGTAGAAATGTGCAGGACGTGATCGAACACATCGAAGTTCGCGCCGTCACGCGGTTGTTCGGCGCCACTCCCGCTTTGCGGGCGGTCAGCACGCGCTTCGACGCGGCAGCATCACGTTCTTGGAAGGGCCGAACGGCGCTGGCAAGAGCACGTTGCTGGCGGTGATCGGCAGCGTCCTCGCCCCGACCAGTGGTCAGGTCTTGTATCACCCACTGGGGTCGGATCTGGAGCTAGTGCGTCCACACATCGGATGGGTCGCTCATGATTCGCTCTGTTACCGCGAGCTCAGTGCCCGGCAGAACGTGGAACTTGCCGCGCGGATCTATGGAGTGGAGGTCGAAGGGGCTTGGCAGCGCGTGGCGCCGCGCGTTGGGGCCGAGGCGCTGGCGGATCGCCGCGTCGGTACGCTCTCGCGAGGACAGCGACAACGCGTTGCCTTGGCCCGCGCTTTGGTGCACGAACCCTCTCTTTTGTTGCTGGATGAGCCGTGGTCGGGGCTCGACCGGGCGAGCGCCGCGCATCTGCAAAGCGCCTTGTTGGAGGAGCGCGCGCGAGGGGCTCTGGTGATCGTGGTCAATCACGCCGACGGCCTTGCGGAACAGCTCGGCGCACGCTGCGTACGCCTCGAAAACGGTCGCGTCGTTTAGTGCGGGGGAGCGCCCGCTACGGATTGACCTCGAGCAGGCGATCGAGCAACTGGGTCACGCCGCGATCGTCGTTGCGAGCGAGCAACGCGGCCGGTGCGGCGATGCCGAGAGCCTCGAGCTCCGCGCTGTTGCTACCGGTGCTCGCGTCCGGATCGCGCGCTGCCGAAAGCACCAAGTGATCGGGCTCGCGCCCGCACGCGCGCATGGCCTGCAGACAGGAACTGACGTCATGCAGGACGCCCAAGGCGTCCGCTGCGACGAGAACCCAGATCGCTGGTCCGAGCGTTTGCGCGAGATCGAAATTAGTCGTGCCAGGCGCGAGCGGCGAAAATACCCCGCCGGCCGTCTCAATGACTGTCCAAAGTGCACTAGATGACGTTACATGCGGCGTCACTGATCGCTCCGCCTCATCGGTCCAGCGAGCGATCAATCCCAGCTCGATCTGCGTTCCCGCGCGTCGGGCAGCCAAGTGAGGTGAGACGGGTTCGCGCAGCGCGTACAGGGGGTGGTGCTGAATCCCCGTACGAACCGAGCTCGCATCGATGAGCGCAGTCGCGTCGCTAGCGGCGGCATCCACGATTGATTGGTTGCTGCCCCAGATACCGGTCTCGATCGGCTTCAAGCCGAGAGCGGGCAACCCTCTCGCGGCTAGGGCGCGCAGCAAGGCAGCGCTGAGTCGCGTTTTACCCACCCCCGTTCCGCAGCCGAGAACTATGATGCGCATGCTGCGACTACCGCGCGCGCCAAGCGGTCGACCTCTGCTGCAGTGAAGGTTGCTTTCACGGTCAAACGTAGCCGTGCGGCCCCATTCGGCACCGTGGGTGGGCGGATCGCCTGTGCGAGAATGCCTACCGAACGCAGCTGCGCGGCGGCCTCCAATACCTGTTCGTTGCTACCCAAAATAACCGAAACGATCGGACCGAACGAGTTTGCAGCGATCGGCAGGCGCGCGTCGAGCAGCGTGGCCCGTAGCTGGGCTGCGTTCCGAGCGAGTGCCTCACGCGGCGCGTCTGCTTCCCGAACGAGTTTCACATGAGCACGGGTCAGATCCGCCAGGCGCGGAGAGGGGGCCGTCGAGAACACGAAGCTA
>Ga0302321_100002425_pt1 | contig 15979 bp, 16 predicted proteins | sample Fen_T0_1_FD_202505 | JGI IMG/M metagenome (GOLD analysis project Ga0302321, IMG submission 202505) | Peat permafrost microbial communities from Stordalen Mire near Abisko, Sweden - Fen_T0_1 | ecosystem: Environmental > Terrestrial > Soil > Wetlands > Permafrost | place: Sweden: Abisko...
ATGACGCGGTCGCGCCCGGTCTGGCAGAAGTCGATGTCGAAGTCCGGCATCGACACACGCTCCGGGTTGAGGAAGCGCTCGAACAGCAGCGCATAGCGCAGTGGATCGAGCCCGGTGATGCCGAGCGAGTACGCGACGAGCGAGCCCGCGCCCGAGCCGCGGCCCGGACCGACGGGAACGTTGTTCTGCTTCGCCCAGTTGATGAAATCGGCGACGATGAGGAAGTAGCCGGCGAATCCCATCTGCTGGATGGTCTTCGTCTCGAAGTCGAGCCGCGCCATGTACTCGGGACGCTTTTCCTCGCGTGCGGCGGCATCCGGAAACAGTTGCGCGAGGCGCATCTCGAGGCCGGCCACCGCCTCGTTGTGCAGGTGTTCGTCGATCGTCACGCCGGCCGGCGTCGGGAATTCCGGAAGGTAGTTCTTGCCGAGGGGAATCGTCAGGTTGCAGCGCTGCGCGATGGCCACCGTATTGGCGAGCGCTTCGGGCAGGTCCGCGAATTTCGCGGCCATGTCGGCGCTCGTCGTGAAGAACTGTTCGGGCGTGAAGCGCCTTACCCGCCTCGCGTCGGACAGGATCGCGCCCTCGGCGATGCACACCCGCGCTTCGTGCGCGCGAAAGTCGTCGCGCGCGAGGAACTGCGTTGGGTGGGTGGCCACGACCGGCAACGCGAGCCGGCCGGCGAGGGCGACGGTGGCGGCCACCAGCGCGTCGTCGTCGGGGTGCCCGGCGCGCTGCACTTCGAGGTAATAGCGCTGCGGGAACCACGCCGACCATTCGCGCGCGGCGCGTTCCGCGGTGACGGGATTGCCCTGCAGCAGCGCGTGGCCGACGTCGCCGTCGCGCGCGCCGGAAAGTGCGATCAGGCCGTCGGTGCCTTCGGCGAACCAGTCGCGACGCAGTTCGGCGTGTCCTCGGTGCTGGTTGGCGCGGTAGGCGCGCGACAGCCAGTCGCACAGCTTGAGATAGCCTTCGCGCGTCGCCGCCAGCAGGATGGCGCGAAACGGGCGGTCGCGCTCGGTGTCGTGCGTGATCCACACGTCGCAGCCGACGATGGGCTTCAAGCCCGCGCCGCGCGCCGCCTTGTAGAACTTGATGAGGCCGAACGCGTTGGCCAGGTCGGTGATCGCCAGCGCAGGCATGCCGTCGCGCGCCGCCGCCGCCACCGCGTCGTCGATCCTGACCGTGCTGTCGACGACCGAATATTCGCTGTGCAGCCGGAGGTGGACGAAGGACGGTGCGGTCATTTCGAGGGAGGTCCGGACTGGTAGAATTCTACCCTGTTCGTACCGCAATCCATTCGCGCGTCGGTCGCGACCGCGACGCTTTCACCGGAACTTCCGCGATGTCCTTGATTCGTTTCGCAGTTGCCCTGATGCTCGCCGCGCTGGCGGGTTGCGCGACCGTCGCGCCCTCGCCACCGGCGGAGTCGGCTTCGCCCGGAAAGGCGCCGACGGCAACGCCTGCGCCGAAGCCCTACGTCGAGCCGCCGCCTCCGCCCGTCAACCTGCAAGGTTTCCCGCCGACGTACCGCCTGGGGTTCGGCGACGGCTGCGCGACTGCGCGCGGCACCGATCAGAAGGACGCCGCGCGCTTTTCCACGGACGGCAACTATCGCACCGGGTGGCAGGACGGCGTCGCGCAATGCAAGAAGAAATGAATCGTGACCGAGAAATGAATCGTGGCGGCGCGCCGATGAAGCCTTCTGATTCGCTGTTCATCGACGTCCGCGGATTGCGCTACCACGTGCGCACGTGGGGCGAGGCGGGCGCGCGGAAGCTCTTCCTGCTGCACGGCTGGATGGATGTCTCGGCGTCGTTCCAGTTCCTGGTCGACGCGCTGAAGGCGGATTGGCAAGTGCTCGCGCCCGATTGGCGCGGTTTCGGCTTGAGCGCGTGGCCGCACGAGGGCTACTGGTACGCCGATTACGTGGCGGACCTCGATGGCCTGGTGCGCGCGCTCTCGCCCGATGCGCCCGTCGACATCGTCGGTCACAGCCTGGGCGGCAACGTGGCGCTGATGTACGCCGGTTTGCGGCCGGCGCGGGTCCGGAACGTCGTGTCGCTCGACGGCTTCGGCATTCCCGGCGAGGGTCCCGACGTCGCGCCGAAGAAATTCACGGCCTGGCTGGACGCACTGGAAGCGCCACCGGCGCTCTCCGCATACCGCAGCCTCGCGTCGGTTGCCGACCGCCTGCAGAAGAACAATGCGCGCCTGCCGCGCGATAACGCAGAATTTCTGGCGTCGCATTGGGGCGAGGCGATGCCCGATGGAACCGCGCGGCTGCGCGCCGACCCGCGCCACAAGCTGCCGTTCCCGAACGTCTACAGGCTCGAGGAAGTCTACGCGATCTGGCAGCGCATCGAGGCGCCCGCGCTGTGGGTCGCCGCCGACGATTCCGACATCCCGCGCTGGCTGGCCGGCGGCGGCGATCCGGCAGCGGAGATCGCGCGGCGGATGGCGCACGTTCCCGGCGCACGACTCGTCACCGTTGCCGATGCCGGGCACATGCTCCATCACGACCAGCCGGAAGCGGTCGCGCACGCTCTCGAGACGTTCCTCGCCTGATGCCGCGACGCCTGTCCGTGCAGTCGCAGCGCGGCGCGTACATCGCACTCGCGTTCCTCACGCTGATCTGGGGCAGCAACTGGGTCGCGATGAAGTTCGCGCTGCAATCGGCGCACCCGGTGATCCTCAACGTGCAGCGGACGTGGCTCGCCACGCTGATCCTGTTCGCGGTGCTGCTCTGGCGGCGCGGCCCGATGCTGCCGGAATCCTGGATCGCCGTGATCGTCACCGGCCTCTTCCAGACAACGATCAACTTCGGGTCGACGACGATGGCGCTGGCCGGCGGCGGCGCCGGCCGCACGTCGGTGCTGGTGTTCACGATGCCGTTCTGGACGCTGCTGCTCGCGTGGCCGGTGCTGCATGAGCGGATCAAGGGCTACCAGTGGCTGGCAGTCGCCTGCGCGCTTGCGGGCATGGTGTTGCTGGTCGAGCCCTGGCAATGGCATGGCGAGCTGGCGCCCAAGCTCTGGGCAGTGCTGTCCGGATTCGGCTGGGCAGCCGGCACGGTGGCCACCAAGTATTTCCGGCGCGGGCACCGCTTCGACGCGCTCAATTTCATCTCGTGGCAGATGCTGGTCGGCGTGCTGCCGTTGACGTTGTTGCCATTGTTCCTGGACCTGCCGGAAACACAGTGGAGCGTGCGTTACGCGCTGCTCCTCGTGTTCGTCGGCGCGCTGTCCACGGCGCTGGGCTTCCTGCTGTGGATCGCCATCCTGCGCTGGCTGCCGGCGGGCACGGCGTCCCTCAACATGTTTGCCATTCCCGTCATCGCGTTGCTGTCGTCGATGGCCGTGTTCGGCGAGAGGCTCTCCCGCAACGAGTGGTTCGGCATCGGCTGCATCGGCGTCGGACTCGCACTCATTTCCGCCGATGCGTGGCTCGGCAACCGCCGCGCGGGGCAGGCCGTCACCGAACCGACCCCGCTCGAGGGCGGGTAACGCGCTGCCTCAGGACGATGCGGCTTCGCCCATCTGCGATTGCAAGTAGTTCCCGAGCCCGACCTTCTCGATCAGTTCGACCTGCGTTTCGAGGAAGTCGATGTGCTCCTCCTCCGACGCCAGGATGTCCTCGAGCAGTTCACGGCTGACGTAGTCGCCGACCTTCTCGCAGTGGGCGATGCCGGCCTTGAGCGCCGGATGCGCGGCGCGTTCCAGCTTGAGGTCGCAGGCCAGCGCCTCCGGCACGCTTTCGCCCACCATCAGTTTGTTCAGGTCCTGCAGGTTGGGCAACCCTTCCAGGAACAGGATGCGCTCGACCAGCTTGTCCGCATGCTTCATCTCGTCGATGGATTCGTGAAATTCGTGGTCGCCCAGCTTGTGGAAGCCCCAGTTGCGGAACATCCGCGCGTGCAGGAAATACTGGTTGATCGCCGTCAGTTCGTTGGTGAGCGCCACGTTCAGGTGCCGCAGGACATCCTTGTCGCCTTTCATCGCATCGTCTCCGGAAATCGCATTGTCTTGGGCTAGTCGTCGCCGCTGCCGGCAAACGCACAATCGGCGGCGAGGGACTCGGCCAGCACCGAGCGCGCGCATTCGGTGCAGCGTCCGCAGCACGTCGCTACACCCAACGTCGCGGACAGGTCGGCGAGCGATCGCACGCCGAGCTTCACCGCGCCGCGGATTTCGCTGTCGGTGACCGCATTGCAGACGCAGACGTACATCGTGGTTTCCTTCGGTTCCCGCCGAGGGGGGCGGGTCACGCCGGTTACGAATGAGAATGATTCGCATTATGTGTTCATTCGCCTCAAAGCGCAAGGGTTCGTCAATCCGGCTCGGCCGCCGGGGTGGCGCAATCAGGAACGGAAGGCCGAACCGGTAGAATGACGGCTCGCCGGTACCTCTCCCGGCGTTCATTTTTTCCCCCAAGCCCCGCCATGACGCAAGCCAGCCCGCCCGACTTAAGCAAACTTCGCATCGACCGCAGCGTCGCCCCCGTGGCCTCGCACCGCCGCCGCCGCTGGCTGTGGTGGGGCGTCATCCTGATGGTTCTCGCGGTTGCCGGCGGCTGGTTTGCGCTGCAGCCGCGCGCCGTGACCGTCCTGGCGACGTCGGTGGTCACCACCTATCCTTCGCAGCAGTTCGTGCTGCTCAATGCCACCGGCTACGTCGTCGCGCAGCGCAAGGCCGCGATTTCGTCCAAGGCCACCGGCCGGCTCGAATGGCTGGGTGTCGCCGAAGGCTCGCGGGTCAAGGCCGGCGACATCATCGCGCGCATCGATGCCCGCGACGTCGTGGCGCAAGGTGAAGGCGCACAGGCGAACGTGAAGGCGGCCCGGGCTGCGCTGGAACAGGCGCTGGCGGAGGAGCGCGACGCCGTCGCGCAGTTGAAGCGCAGCCAGGACCTGTTCGCCAAGGGCTTCGTGTCCGCATCGGCCGTGGACACGGCAAAGGCGCGCGCGGAAAAAGCCACGGCGGGCGTGGCCAACGCGCGGGCCACGATCAGCGTCAGCGAAGCGTCGTCGCGCAACGCACAGGTGTCCGTCGACTATACGGTCATCCGCGCGCCTTTCGACGGCGTGATCCTGTCCAAGAGCGCCAACGTCGGCGACCTGGTGACGCCGTTCTCCAACGCGGCCGACTCGAAGGGCGCCGTCGTGTCGATGGCCGACATGAGCACGCTCGAAGTGGAGGCCGACGTCGCCGAATCCAGCCTGTCCAAGGTCAGCGTCGGCCAGCCCGCGGAAATCCTGCTCGATGCACTCCCCGATTCGCGTTTCCGCGGCCGCATCAGCCGCATCGTGCCGACGGTGGACCGCGCCAAGGCCACGGTGATGACCAAGGTGAAGTTCGACGCGATAGACCCGCGGATCCTGCCCGAGATGAGTGCCAAGGTGAGCTTCCTGTCGCAGGACGTGACGGCCGAACAGCAGAAGCCGATGGTGGCGGTGGCCACGGATGCCATCGTCCAGCGCGACGGGCGCGCAGTGGTGTTCGTCATCAGGGATGGCGTTGCCATGGCCGTTCCGGTCACGACCGGGAAGAAGGTGGGCGACCTGACGGGTATCGCCGGCGACGTGAAGAGCGGCGAAAAGGTCGTGCAGAAGCCGGCCGAGAATCTCGCGTCCGGCGCGCTTGTCAAGGTCGCGAAGTAGGCCGCGGCCGCCGCCGTTGCGTCGACTTCGAGCTCAAATCGCCCCATGCCGATGGAAATTGCCGAGGCAATCAAGGACGCGGCTCCCGCAGGCGCGGAGATGCCGCTGGTCGCGATCCGCAACCTGACCAAGTACTACACGCGCGGCGAGCAGGTGATCCCCGTGCTGGTCGACATCAACATCGACGTGATGGCCGGCGACTACATCGCGCTGATGGGGCCGTCGGGATCGGGCAAGTCCACGCTGCTCAATCTCATCGCGGGCATCGACAAGCCGTCGTCGGGCGAAATACGCGTGGCCGGCGTGGACATCGCGCGCCTGTCCGACGGCGACCTCGCCGCATGGCGGGCCGCGAACGTCGGCTTCATCTTCCAGTTCTACAACCTGATGCCCGTTTTGACCGCGTACCAGAACGTCGAGCTGCCGCTGCAGCTGACGTCGCTGTCGCGCCGCGAACGCCGCGAGCGCGTCGACACGGCGCTGGCACTGGTGGGCCTGTCGGACCGCGTGGAACACTATCCTAACGAGCTGTCCGGCGGCCAGCAGCAGCGCGTCGCGATTGCCCGCGCCCTCATCACCGATCCGACGCTGATCGTTGCGGACGAACCGACCGGCGACCTCGACCGCACGACGGCGGAGGAGGTGCTGGGCCTGCTCGAGCGGCTCAACGCGGAAATGGGCAAGACGATCATCATGGTCACGCACGACCCGAAGGCGGCCGGGCATGCACGCCGCATCGTGCAGCTGGAAAAGGGCGTGCTGGTCGACTGACCGCGCGCCGCGCCATGTTCGTCCCGTTCCTGGTCCTCAAGAACGCGCTGCGCCACAAGCTGCGGACGTCGCTGACGGTGGTCGGCATCATCGTCGCGATCACGGCGTTCGGCCTGCTGCGCACGATCGTCGATGCGTGGTACGCCGGTGCGGAGAGCTCGTCGTCGGCGCGCCTGGTCACGCGCAACGCGATCTCGCTGACGTTCCCGTTGCCGCTAAACTATGCGCAGAAGCTGAGGCAGGTGCCCGGCGTGGCGGCGGTGTCCTGGGCCAACTGGTTCGGCGGCGTGTACATCAAGGAAAGCAACTTCTTCCCGCAGTTCGCGATCGACGCGCCGGCGTGGCTCGATCTCTATCCCGAGTACGTACTGAAGGACGCCGAGAAGAAGGCGTTCCTGGTCGACCGCAAGGGCGCGGTGGCCGGGCGCAAGCTCGCCGACCAGTATGGGTGGAAGGTAGGCGACCAGATCCCGCTGCGCGGCACGATCTTTCCGGGCACGTGGACGTTCAACCTGCGCGCCATCTACGACGGCGCCGACGCCAAGGTCGACGAGACGCAGTTCTTCTTCCACTGGGACTTCCTCAACGAGTCAGTCAAGGTGAAATATCCGCGCCGCGGCGACCAGATCGGCATGTACTTCATCGGCATCCGCGATCCGTCGCAGGCAGCGCAGATTTCCCAGGACGTGGACGCCACGTTCAAGAATTCGCTGGCCGAGACGCTGACGGAGACCGAGAAGGCGTTCCAGCTGGGATTCATCGCGATGACCGAGGCGATCCTGCTCGCCGTGCAGGCCGTGTCCTTCGTCGTGATCATCATCATCATGGCAGTGATGGCCAACACGATGGCGATGACGGCGCGCGAACGCTACGGCGAGTACGCGACGATGAAGGCGCTGGGGTTCGCCAACGGCTTCGTCGCGCTGCTGATCTTCGCGGAGTCGATCGGCATCGCGCTGGTCGGCGGCGCGCTGGGCATCCTGCTGACGTTTCCGCTGGCGGCGGCGTTCGCCGGCGCACTCGGCACCTTGTTCCCGGTCTTCTTCGTCAGCCAGGAGACCGTGCTCATGCAACTGGGCGCGGCGCTGGTCGTCGGCGTCGTCGCCGCCTGTGTCCCCGCGTGGCGCGCGGCCCGGGTCCGCATCGTGGACGGATTGCGCGCGACCGCCTGAATGACCAACATCCCGCTCGCCTACATCGCGCGCAACCTCACCGCGCGCAAGCTGACCACGCTGCTCACGGCGGGCGGCATGGCGCTGGTCGTCTACGTTTTCGCCACCGTGCTGATGCTGGCGGCGGGACTGGAGGAGACGCTCGTCGCCACCGGCCAGCCCGACAACGTCATGGTGATCCGCCGCGGGTCGCAGACCGAAGTGCAGAGCGGCGTCGACCGCCAGTCCGCGGCGATCGTGGAGAGCCTGCCCGACATCGCCACGGGCGCCGACGGGCAGAAGCTGATCTCGAAGGAACCGGTGGTGCTCATCAACCTGCCCAAGCGCGATTCGGGCAAGCCCTCCAACGTCGTGATCCGCGGCGCGACGGCGGCCGGACTCGAACTGCGGCCGCAGGTCAAGATCGTCCAGGGCCGGACGTTCCAGCCCGGCACGTCCGAGATCATCGCCGGCAAGTCCATCGCGAACGGCTTTCGCGGTGCGGCGCTGGGCGAAACGCTGCGCTTCGCCCAGCGCGACTGGACGGTCGTCGGCGTGTTCGACGCCGGCCGCACGGGGTTCAATTCGGAAATATGGGGCGATGCCGAGCAGCTGCTGCAGTCGTTTCGCCGGGTGGCCTATTCCTCGGCGGTGTTCAAGCTCGCCGAGCCCGGACGCTTCGACGCGGTCAAGGCCGAGATCGAGAACGACCCGCGGCTGCAGCTCGAGGTCAAGCGCGAGACACAGTTCTACTCCGATCAGTCCGCCGCGCTGTCGAAGTTCATCTCCTACCTGGGCGTCACCATCTCCGTCATCTTCTCGATCGGCGCGATCATAGGCGCGATGATCACGATGTACGCGAGCGTCGCGTCGCGGACCAACGAGATCGGCACGCTGCGCGCGCTGGGCTTCTCGCGTGCCGCCATCTTGGTCGCGTTCCTGGGCGAGGCGCTGCTGCTGGGCCTCACTGGTGGCCTGGTCGGGCTCGTCGGCGCCGCGTTCATGCAGGCGTTCTCGATCTCGACGATGAACTTCCAGACGTTCGCCGAGATCGCCTTCAGCTTCACGCTCACGCCGGGCATCGTCATGGCGTCGATCGCCTTCTCGCTGATCATGGGTTTCGTCGGCGGCTTCCTGCCGGCGGCGCGCGCGGCGCGGATGAAGATCGTCGATGCGCTGCGCGCCGCATGATCGAGACGGTGCCGATGAGGTCGCTGCGCGCGCACGCGATCCGCCGTTCGCTGTTCGCGCCGACCTCGCTGCCCGCGGCCATCGGCGCGCTGGGCTTCGTCCAGCTCGACCCGATACGCGCCCCCGCACGCGCCGCCGACCTGATACTGCGGCACCGCGTCGCCGGCTATCGCGTAGGCGACCTCGATCGCGCCTATCCGGACATGCCGCTCGCCGAGGATTACCTGCACGTGTACGGCGTGATGCCGGCGCCGACGCTGGACCTGCTGCACCCGAGGCCGCCGCTCGAGTGGCGCGTCGACAGCGAGCATCCGCGCCTGGCCGCACGCATCCTGGCGCACGTCCGCGAGCGTGGCGTCACGCATCCGCGCGACCTCCATGCCACGCTGGGCAAGGGCAGCATCCGCAACGGGTGGGGAGGCAGCTCCGCCGCGACGACGCGGATGCTCGAGGCGCTGCAGTATCGCGGCAAGCTGCGCGTCGCGCGCCGCGAGGCGGGCATCCGGCTCTACGCGCTGGCGGAAGCACGGCCGCGTCCGCGCGCCGCGGCCACGCGGGCGGACGGCGTCCTGGCGCTGCTGCTGCGGCTCTATGCGCCGCTGCCCGAGGGGAGCCTGCGCAAGCTCGCGCGCATGGTCACCGGCGTCTCGATTCCCGAGGCCGCCGCGGCGCAAGCCCTCGCGCGCATGCAGGGCGGGCACGCGGTTCGGCGCGTCACGGCGGCCGGAACCCGCTTCCTCCTTCCTGCGCACGAAGTCTTGAACGCGGAATGCGAGGACCGCGTCGCACTGCTGGCGCCGTTCGATCCGGTCGTGTGGGACCGAGGCCGCTTCGAATGCTTCTGGGGCTGGGACTACCGGTTCGAAGCGTACACGCCGCCTGCCAAGCGCCGCTTCGGCTATTACGCGCTGCCGCTGTTGTGGCGCGACGACGTGATCGGGTGGGCCAACGCCGCCGCCGTCGCCGGGACGCTTGAAGTGAGCGTCGGCTATGCCAAGGCGCGGCCGCGCGGCGTCGCGTTCCGCCGCGCGCTGGAAGCAGAAGTCGCCGCGCTCGCGACGGCCGTCGGTGCCGAGAAATTCGCGATTGCCGCTGCATGAACATGAGCATCCCGGTGCTGTTCCTGATCCCGACGCTGATCTGGGGCTCGACGTGGCTGGCGATCACCTTCCAGCTGGGCACCGTCGCCCCGGAAGTATCGGTGTGCTATCGCTTCGCGCTCGCCTCGGCGACCCTTGCGGCGTGGTGTGCCGCAACCGGACGTTCCCTGCGCTTTTCGTGGCGCGATCACGCATGGCTCGCGGGACTGGGGCTGCTGATGATGGGCTTCAACTACATCTGGATCTACCGCGCCGAGCAGCACGTCACGTCGGGACTGGTCGCCGTGCTGTTCTCGACATTGGTGTTCATGAGCCCGGTCGCGATGCGGCTGGCGTTCGGCACGCCGCTCAAGGTGCGGACCTTCGTCGCCGCGACCTTCGGCGTGACCGGCGTGGCGCTGCTGTTCCTGCCGGAGTTGCGCCAGGCGCAGGAAGGCGGCGCCGTCGCGTACGGCATCGGCCTCACGCTGGCCGCGACCGCATCGTGCGCCGCCGGCAACCTGATCGCCGTCCGCAATCATCGCGCGGGATTCCCGACGCTTCCGGCAACGGTGTGGGGGCTGGCGTACGGCTCGCTGCTCGCCGCCGTGGTGGTCTGCATCCAGGGCACGCCGTGGACGTTCGACGCGCGCACGCCGTACGTGCTCTCGCTGGCCTACCTGGCGTTGTTCGGCAGCGTGATCGCGTTCGGCGTCTACTTCACGCTGCTCAATCGCGTCGGTCCGGGTCCGTCGTCGTACACGACCGTGGCGACGCCGGTCATCGCCATGCTGCTATCGACGCTCTTCGAGGGCTATCGCTGGGACTGGATTGCCGCGCTGGGCGTCGTGCTCGTCGCGTTCGGCACCTGGCTCGCGCTGCGGCCCGCGGGCAAGCCGTCGACGGCGTAGTGCATCACTCGAGCGAGATCTTCGCCTCGACGATCAGCTTCTTCCAGGCGGCGAGATCCATTTCGATGATCGCGCCCAGCCGCTCCGGCGGACCCGAGATGATTTCAGCACCTTCGCGTTCCAGCCGCTCGCGGACGTCCGGCTGCGCCAGGACTTTCTGCGTCTCCGCATTGAGCCTGGCGACGATGGGTGCGGGCGTGCCGACCGGGGCGACAATGCCCCAGTAGTTGATGACGTTGGCGTTGGGCACGCCCTCCTCCTGCCAGCTCGGAACGTCGGGCAGCTGCGGAATGCGCTTCGTCCCGGTCACCGCGAGCACCTTCAGCTTCTTCGTGGCCGCGAGCGGAAGCGTCGCCGGAATCGACGCCGTCATCGCCTGGATGTTGCCGGCCAGAAGATCCTTGGTCGCGTCGGCGATGCCGCGGTACGGTATGTGCGCGATGCTCGTTCCCGCGCGCACGTTCAGGAGCTCGAGCGCCAGGTGATTGATGCTGCCGTTGCCTGCCGATCCGTAGTTGAGCGTGCCCGGCTTCTGCTTTGCGAGAGCGATGAATTCGCGCATCGTGTTCGCCGGCACGTCGTTGCCGACGACGAACGCCAGCGGACCGGCGGCGATGGGCGCGACCGGCACGAACTGCTTCACCGGATCGTAGCCCGGGTTCTTCGCCGAGGCCGCGACCGTCGTGAACGGACCGGCGACGAACAGCAGCGTGTAGCCATCGGGGTCGGCGCGGGCGGCCTCCGCGGCGCCGATCGCGCCGCCGGCGCCAGTGCGGTTCTCGACGATGATGGTGGCCTTCATCGAGTCGCCGAGTTTCTGCGCGACGAAGCGCGCAACCGAATCGGTGCCGGCGCCCGGCGGAAACGGCACGATCAGCCGTATGGGCCGGGACGGCCACGGTTCCTGTGCCACGGCGTGAAATGCGAAAACGACGGCGGCGACGACGGCCAGCGATCGGAAGAGGAGCTTCATGGCGAGGTCATCCCCCCAGGCCCAGGTTGAAGAATTCACGGCGCGCCCGCATGCTCGCGACGCGTGCCAGCAGCATGTCGAGGTGTGCGGGAACGTCGACGAAGTTGAGCCGCTCGCTGTTGATGATGAGGCACGGCGCCTCGTCGTACTGGTAGAAGAAGCGCGAGTAGGCGTCAGCCAGACGCGCCAGGTATTCGTCGGGGATCGAGCGCTCGTAGTCGACGCCGCGCTGCTGCACTCGCGCGACGAGCGTGTCGACGGGTGCTTGCAAGTAGATGACGAGGTCCGGCGCGGGCGTCTGCGGCTTCAGGTGGCCATAGACCTTTTCGTACAGCGCATATTCGTCGGCGGACAAGTTGAGGCGCGCGAACAGCGGATCCTTGTCGAGCAGGAAGTCCGCCACGGTGGGGCGCCGGAACATGTCGAGCTGCGACAGGCCGCGCAGCTGGTCGGCGCGCTGGAACAGGAACGTGAGCTGCGTCGGCAGCGCGAAGCGCGCCATGTCGTCGTAGAAGCGCGCGAGGAACGGGTTGTCCTCCGGCTGTTCCAGCAGCATCTCGGCGTCGAGGCGGTCGCCGAGCTGGCGCGCGAGGCTGGTCTTGCCGGCGCCGATCGGCCCCTCGACGACGATGTAGCGGCACTTCTCCAGGTCCATGGGCGCGCGGAAGGGGTGGGTTCAGTGCAGCGAATGGCTGCGGGTGCGGGCAATGCGTTGACCACGGACGGCATGCTGCAGGAGCCGCGCCGGGCCGCGGCCCGGGATTGCCACGGCAGGTGCGATGTCGAGAAGCGGTGTCAACACGAAGGCCCGTTCGTGCATGCGCGGATGCGGGATGGTCAGTTGCGGCAGCCGAACGCGGCGCCGGCCAAATAGTAGCAAATCGAGGTCCAGCGTCCGGGGCGCGTTGCGCGGCGATGCGGCGCCGCGCTCGCGACCCTGCGCGCGCTCGATCGCCTGCAGATGCAGGAGCAGCGCGCGCGGCGACAGCGACGTGCGCAGCGCGACGACGGCGTTCACGTAGTCCGGCTGGTCGACGTCGCAGGCCAGCGGCGCCGTCGCATAATTGGGCGACAGCGCGACGACGCGCGTCCGCGGCAACCGCGCAAGGGCGGCCATGGCGTGCGCGATCTGCCGGCGCGGGTGAGCGAGATTGCTGCCCAGCGCGACGAACGCCACGGTCGACATCGCGTGCCCGCGTCCCCGAACCTATTCGCCGTCGGCCGGTTCCGCGTCGGTCGGGGCACCGCCGGCATAGGCTTCGCGGTGCTTGCGTCCGCGGCCGCGCGAGCGGCGGCCCTTCTTCGGCGCCTCGTCCGGCTTCAGCATCGCCTCGCGCTCAAAGTCGCTCGCGTCCTGGAACTTCGTCCACCAGTCGACGAGCGCCATCGGCACCTCGCCGGAGATGCCACGCAGTTCGAGGAAGTCGTAGGCGGCGCGAAAGCGCGGGTGCTCCATCAGCCGATAGGGACGCGCGCCCGCCCGCTGTTCGAAGCGCGGCTGCAGCGACCAGGTCTCCTTGATCGCGGCCTCGAAGCGGCGCGGAATCGAGATCCGCTGCGCCTGCTGCTCGAGCACGCGGTCCATCGCGTCGAACATCGCGGGCAGCGGCTTTTCGCCGCGCCCCTTCGCCGCGTTCCACGTCTGCAGCACCTCGTGCCACAACAGTGTCGCGAACAGGAAGGCCGGAGACACGGGCTTGCCTTCACGGACGCGCCGATCGGTTCCGGCCAGCGCGGCGTCGATGAACTTGGGGCCGAGCGGCTGCTCGAGGATCACGTCGAGCAGCGGCAGGAGTCCGTGCGAGAGTCCGTGCGTGCGCAGGCTCTTCAGCGTCTCCACCGCATGGCCCGACAGCAGCAGCTTCTGCATTTCGTCGAACAGCCGCGCGGGAGGCACGTTCTGGATGAGGCCCGCGAGCTTCGGGATGGGGGCGGCGGTCTTGGCGTCGATGGCCACGCCGACCTTCGCGGCAAGGCGCACCGCGCGCAGCATCCGCACCGGATCTTCGCGGAAGCGCGTGACCGGCGGGCCGATGAGCTTCAGCCGCCGCGCGCGCACGTCGGGCACGCCGCTGACGTAGTCCCAGATCTCTTCGGTCGCCGGGTCGAAATACAGCGCGTTGATCGTGAAGTCGCGACGCGCCGCATCCTGCGCCTGCGAGCCGTAGACGTTGTCCGACAGCAGGCGGCCATGCTCGTCGGTGGCATCCTCGCCGGTCTGGGCCGCGCGGAAAGTCGAGACTTCCAGCACTTCCGCGCCGACGTGGACATGGACCAGCCGGAAGCGGCGGCCGATGATGAACGCGCGGCGGAAGAGCGGCTTGACCTGCTCCGGCGTCGCGTTGGTCGCGATGTCGAAGTCCTTGGGCGTGAGCCCGAGCAGCAGGTCGCGGACGGCGCCGCCGACCACGAACGCCTTGAAGCCCGCTTCCTGCAGCTTTTCGGTGACGGCGCGCGCACCGCGCGGGACCTGCGCGCGGCGAACCGCGTGCGCGTCGGCGCGATATATCTTCGGGGCGTCCTTCGTCCGGCCCGGAATCAGGCGAGCGAACAGGCGGCGGATCATCGGGTCGGCAAGGTCATCGGCACTGGAGGGTGGACGCGTCCGCGAAGGAGGCGGCGGGTCGTCCGGACCGTGGCAACACCGGTCCGCAGAAAGCGCGCGATCATAGCACGCCGGGCGCGATCGCTTCGCGGCGCCACGCACCCGGTGCCAGGCCGTCGAGCGTCCACGGACCGACGGCGTGACGGATGAGGCGCAGCGTGGGCAGGCCCACCGCCGCGGTCATCCGCCGCACCTGGCGATTGCGGCCCTCGCCGATGGTGAGCTCCAGCCAGGACGTCGGGATCAGCTTACGCACGCGAATCGGCGGGTCGCGCGGCCACAATCCGGGCGGCTCCGGCATGGCGCGCGCCTGCGCTGGGCGCGTCAGGACGGCGTCGAGTTCGACGCCGCGCGTGAGGTGCGCGAGCTGCGCGTCGGTCGGGATGCCTTCCACCTGGACCCAGTATGTCTTGGGGAGCTTGTGCTTCGGGTGCGCGATGCGCGCCTGCAGCGCGCCATCGGCCGTCAGGACCACCAGGCCTTCGCTGTCCGTGTCGAGCCGGCCGGCCGGATACACGTCGCGAATGTCAACAAAGTCCTTGAGCGTCGGGTGCGTGCCATCGCCGGTGAACTGGCATATGACGCCATGCGGCTTGTTGAACAGGATCACGCCGGAGTTTGATGCAGGCCAATCGGGGCGGCGCGGGCGCATGGCAGGATTCGTCGAATTCACGGATAATTATCGGTTATACGAAGCCGGGGAGACACTCCGGCCGCCGCGCATTCCGCTGCATCCCCTACGGAGTTCCCCCATGCCCACGTTCCAGCACGTCAAAGTCCCGGCCGCCGGTCAGAAGATCACGGTCAACAAGGATTTCAGCCTCGCGGTTCCCGACAACCCGATCATCCCCTACATCGAGGGCGATGGCACGGGCTTCGACATCACGCCGGTGATGCTGAAGGTGGTCGACGCGGCCGTGGCCAAGGCCTACGGCGGCAAGCGGAAGATCCACTGGATGGAAATCTATGCCGGGGAAAAATCGACCAAGGTCTATGGCCCGGACGTCTGGCTGCCTGACGAGACGCTGACGATTCTCCGCGACTACGTCGTCTCCATAAAGGGACCGCTGACCACGCCGGTCGGCGGCGGCATCCGTTCGCTCAACGTCGCGCTGCGTCAGCAGCTCGATCTGTATGTCTGCCTGCGCCCCGTCCGGTACTTCAAGGGCGTGCCGTCTCCGGTGAAGGAACCGGAGAAGACCGACATGGTGATCTTCCGCGAGAATTCGGAGGACATCTACGCCGGCATCGAATGGGAAGCGGAGTCGCCCCAGGCGAAGAAGCTCATCGACTTCCTTATAAACGAAATGGGCGTGAAGAAGATCCGTTTCCCGGCCACGTCGGGGATCGGCATCAAGCCGGTGTCGCGCGAAGGCACCGAGCGGCTGATGCGCAAGGCCGTGCAGTACGCGATCGACAACGACCGCAAGTCGGTGGCGATCGTGCACAAGGGCAACATCATGAAGTTCACCGAAGGCGGCTTCCGCGACTGGGCCTACGGGCTTGCGCAGAAGGAGTTCGGCGCCAAGCTGGTCGACGGCGGACCGTGGTGCTCGTTCAAGAATCCGAAGACGGGCCGCGAGATCATCGTCAAGGACGTGATCGCCGACGCGTTCCTGCAGCAGATCCTGCTGCGGCC
>Ga0302321_100002426_pt1 | contig 15978 bp, 19 predicted proteins | sample Fen_T0_1_FD_202505 | JGI IMG/M metagenome (GOLD analysis project Ga0302321, IMG submission 202505) | Peat permafrost microbial communities from Stordalen Mire near Abisko, Sweden - Fen_T0_1 | ecosystem: Environmental > Terrestrial > Soil > Wetlands > Permafrost | place: Sweden: Abisko...
AGACGATACTAGGGCTCTCGCCGCGGAGCGGCGCCCGGCGAAGCCGGGGTCTCAGAAGTAACGATTGTTACTTCTGAGACAGAGCACTAGGTTGGCCGGACGACGACATGGGCGACAAGTCGTGGAAGCCACTTCTTGAACGGGTGCGCCGGGTTCTCTGGGAGACCTGGGATCCGATTGGTGTCGATGAACACGCTGAGGCCTCCACCGAGTATGATTCCTACGCGCCAGGTGTCGTGAGCCTGTTGATCCACGACTGCTCTGCGGCAGAGCTGGATCTTCATCTCTCGCGGATCGAAACAAATGACATGGGGCTGTCCCCTCTGCCTGCGGCCGCCCGTGCGTCCGCGGTTGCTGCCCTCATTGCGCTCCGTCGTGAGACCACAAGCCCCGGCTCTGACCGGGCCTCTCGAAAAGTTGGACCATGAACGAGAGTTGGGAACACGCATTGGCGCTCTACGACTCCCTCTCGGGCCAGAACTGGAGCTATATCAGACCATTTCGGGTTCTACTCGAAGTCCTCGCCCAATCGAAGGAGGCCACCGAGCTCACCGCCGTAACATCGCACGCGACTTTGACTGTGAAAGATTTCCTGCACATTTGCTGGGTGCGGTGTTCGGTTCTGCACGCGAAAGAGCCTACAACTTAACCGTCGCCATCCACCTCGATGGGAACGCTGCCAACGAAGTAGCGTTGGCGGAGAGGGCGAGCGCAGCGAGCGCACGGAGACCGGCGCTAACGCGCCTGTTGAACAAACCCAGGGTGGCGCTCACGAGCGAATGGGATTTGGGTTCAATTCTCAGTCAGGGAGTCAGCTCGTGGATGGGATTGAGTCTCGTGTTGTTGCAGTGCTCAGGCAACCATGTCGAATGGAGCGCCGTGCGCGACGAGCATCTTGGCACCGGTGGCGGGTGCGCGGACACACGTGTGCCTTGAGCGCGGACGGCGCTCTTGAAGGTGGCGCGAAGTGGTCGCGCCGGTGGTCACGATGGCCCCGCAGTCGCGGCTGCGCCGCGCTCAACGGGTGGCGCACGCGCAAGGGTCGGCGGCGGGCTGCGGACGGCATTGTTCGCGCGATTCATTCGGCGACTGAGAGCCGTCGCACCAGGAACAGCGCTGGCTTTCTGCAGTGCGGACAGGTGAGTGCCGCCTTGGTTTGCTGCGAATTGGCTCGCGCGCTCGCGGCCTCCGTCCCTTTTGGCGGAGTGAGCAAAAGCTGCAGTCGACGCAGCGTCTGGCGCTGCTCGGGGTGGAGCAGTCCGAAGCTGCGGACGCGGTGACCGCTCGCAGTACGGCAGGCACTTCGCCCGTGCTCAGGACGCTCGGCAAGCGCTGCGCTTTGTGCACGCGCTAGAGATCGAAGACCTGCCGGTCGCGTTGCTGCGTGCGCATGAAGAAGAAGCGCAGCGCACACACGGCAATGTGGATGCTGGAGGGCGCGAGCTTCTTGTCCTCACGCAGGTACAGAAAGTACACGCGAACGTCCTGGTCAGTCAGTGACTCGGGCTCTCGCGCCAGTCGCTCGAGGAACAGGCGCACAGCCAGCAAGTATCCGCCCTGCGCGCGGCCAAAAGTCGCACAGCGGCATATCCTCGCTCATCCGCCCCCGCCAATTGCCCAAAGTCACCATGGCTGACTCCTAGGAACGCGCGGAAACACTGCGTTGATCAGCGTGACAGGCCGAGCGAGCACTTCTCGAACGCTTAGCTCTGGCAGACTTGCGGCGCTGGGCGCGACTACAATCCCGATGGCGATAGAGGACTGGGCGTCACGCGACGCGAAGCTTCAGATACCGTGTGTGCGCGGTTTCGGTCAACAACGGCTTGCAGCGGACGAACCCTCGCGACGCTCGGCTTCGCCGCTGAAGCCTGATACGTTGGGTGGACGCGACCGTTGTCGACGAGCGATGCACCATCCACTTGAGCTACTGACCGATCGGGGGTGGATCGTGGAGTTCACGGCTACTGGGGGTTCATTGCCGCTCCCCCTTGTCCGCCGGTACCCAAATCTTCCTCCCCCTTTCGCACGCCTACTCGGCGCAATCGAGAACTGTCACAACCAGCGCGACGATGCGTGGATTTTCGGCGCGAGCTTCTTCGCACGCGACGCGCCGACGGGCTTTCGCTGGAACGAGTGCGAGCTCATGAGCCTCGAGGCAGTTGAAGGCGATCTGGCTGCGGCGTCCAAGGTCCGAGAATACTGGGATCGACACCTCCCGTTCATGATGGCCGTCCACTCAGGCTATGACTACCTGGCCGTTCAAACGAGCTGCGTCTCGCCGCTCGGCGCCGTTGTGCACGGGCGCTCTCCCGAATTCGAAGACTCCACCATCGTCGCACCCTCTTTCGACGAATTCTTAACCCGTCTGGGCGATGCTGCTCTCTTGGCTAACCCGCCGTATCCGTTCTCCATATTTCTGTGAAAGCGCGGCACCGGGTGATCGTCTTGAGTTCTGTGCTGCGCCGCGCAACTCTGAGCACTGGGTGCAGATCCCGTCGTGAACAGCATGCGAAAGCGCAGTCGCCGCACGGCGGTGAGCGTGCGCTCCACCTCCGCCGCGCTTAGAATATCGAGCAACGGCCCGGCCTTGCCGCGGCATGAAAGGAATTCGACGGCCTCCGGTTGGGCCAGCGTCTTCTTGTACAGGAACTTCAGCGCCGCAAAGTGCTGACGAAGACGCCCATCGCCCACTCCACTGTCGAGCAAGTGCTTCGGCCACACCCGCAAGTCCTCGTGACCGAGTTGCGCGGCACTCGCAGCGGGGTCAACAACGAGAAGCAGGGGACACGCTCCCTCCTTCTCGCCCGCGGTGAGGTACTACAGGCTCGCTCGTCGCCACCGCTGCCTTCCGTTTTCCTGATGCGGCCGCAGCATCACGGCGGTACTGTTGGCGAGACAACGTGACCACTGATCGAGCGGACTTAATACGGCGACTGGGGGAGCTCATGAGCCAGATATCCGAGGACTGTTACTGCGCGGGCTGGTTGGGCGGCGCGGAGTACTCGGTGCCCGAGCTCTGCCGTCGCGCGCTCGCCAGCGGTCGTTCACAGCCTTGGGGGCACGGTGTCGTGGCACCAGCCCTCGCCAGGACCCTCTGCGACCTCGCCGAAGAGCTCGGTCATTGGGTCGATACTGATGAGGCGTCCGTTGGTTATGTTCCGTTCAGTCCGTTCCCGATTCCACCGGAGTACATCGCCGCGCTCGATCGAGACTTGGAGCTGGAGAGGCAACGTTGAATCGCGTTTGCAGCTGGCGCTAAATTGACGATCGCCGCTACGCGTTTTTTGGAACCTGGAATTGGGAGATGGCCGACGGCGTTCGAAGGGTCATCGAAGCTGCCAATCGCCTTCGGCTTCCTCAGTCCGCCGCTCGGGTGAGCTTCCTGCGCTGGCTGTGGCGCGCCGGTATATTCATCGTCGTTCTGGCCGGCGCCGCCGTTTTGGTAGCCCGCGGCGCTTATCCGAGGCTTTTGTTCCCAGCACCCCAGCGTGACGCGTTCGCGCCCGGGGACGGCAGGTTGCTGACGACGCTCGCACGCGATGGCGTCACCGTGCACGCGACGCAGTTTCTCGGACCGCGAAGTTCGCCCGTAATCGTCTATTTCCACGGGAACGGCGTCGTGATGGGGGATGAACTGTGGATGGCGCACGAATTCCTGCGGCGCGGCCTGGGCGTAGTGCTGGCCGAGTATCGAAGTTACGGCCTGTCGAGCGGATCCGGGCCACCCTCGGAACCTGGCTTGTACGCGGATGCTGAAGCAGTACTTGCGCTGCTCGCGGCGCAGGGGATCGCCGCCGAACGGATCGCCTTGTTCGGTGAGTCACTGGGCACCGGCGTTGCGGCCGAGATGGCTGCGCGCGGCCATGGCTCATCGCTAGTGTTGGTGGCGCCGTTCACGTCGATTCCGGAAGTTGCGTCGCGTTTCGCATTCGGCTTGCCCGTGAGGCTGTTGATGCGCGAGCATTTCGACACGCTCGCGAAGTCTGCCCGCGTCGCAGTCCCCGTGCTGGTGCTGCACGGTACGGACGACGCCGTTGTGCCGTATGCGATGGGCGTGAAGCTCGCGGCGCGGTTGCGTCACGCGCGGCTGATCAGCGTCGCCGGGGGGCATCACACCGATCTGTTCCTCGGTCCGGGGGTTGGACGCTTCGACGACGTGGCAAGCTTCATCCAGCGTTCCCGCTAACAATCCAACCTTGCGCGCCTTCGTGCGTACGGCCGCGTCCGATCACCCTGGGAATATCGGGTCGCTGGCGCGAAGGCAGTCCAGCCGGTTCTGGCGGTTGAGCCGGCATTTCTGCGTTTTGCGCGAAAATCGAGCGCCGGCCGTAACGTTGCGGCGCGAAGGGACACTTACCAGCGTGATGCTTTGGATCGTGCTAGCTCAGGCCCGTGGAGTCGGAGCTGACCGACGCGGAATTGGTATCGTCCATCGCCGCCGGAACGAACGCGGGCGCTGAGGCCTCACTATATCGGCGTTTCGCGCGGCGAATCGAGATGTATGGAATGCGGCACTTGGGCAATCGAGTCGCGGCCGAGGATTTGGTGCAGCAGGTCATGCTGCGGGTGCTGATGGCGATCCGCGAGGGCCGGCTGGAGAACCCGGGGAGCTTGGCGTCATTCGTGCTCGGCACGTGCCGAAATGTGACGTGGGACACTCGCCGCACCCAGATCCGGCAACGGGCCATCGAGCGCGAAGTCGCGGCGCTCGAGGACACGGTCGAGCCGCCGGGCGTCACCGAGAGCGACGTGCGGCGCCTCATGGGCTGTATGGCGCGCCTTCCCGAACGCGAAGCTCTCGTCGTACGGATGACATTTCTCGAAGACCGCGAGGTCGACGAGATCGCCGCCCGGCTTGCCGTGTCGTCGGGCAACCTGCGAGTCATCCGCCACCGCGCCCTAGCCAAGCTGGCGACGTGTCTGGAAGGCGGGGTGAGCCAGTGACGTGCCCTTCGCTTTCGACCGCAGCCGCTTGGGCGCTGGGAGAGCTCGAGCCAGCAGACGAGCAGGCCTTCGAGGAGCACTATTTCGCCTGCGCGGCTTGTGAAGCGCGCGTCGTGCAGATCCAGCGCGTGCTTCGCACGCTTCACGAAAGCTTGCCGCCCGTCTTGACCATACAGCGACGGCGCGCGCTCGAAGGGCGACACACGACCATTCAGAACGTGCCCGTGAAGCCAGGCGGGCGAGGGGTGATTCACCTGGGACCATCGGCGCCGATCGGCCTGTGGGTCATGTCGGCGGACCTCCGTGACGCAAGCCGCGTCGACTTCGAGGGTATGAGCTCGGACGGCGAAGTATTCTTGTCGATTGCGGACGTGCCATTCGACCGCGAACGAGGCGAGGTCGTCTTGGCTTGTCAGGAGCACTATCGAAATTTGCCGGGGCCCACTGAAATGCACGTCCGACTCACTTCGACATCGGCCGACGGGACGAAGCGGGCGACCGACTATGTCCTCGATCACCGCTTCGAATCTCAGTGACCCTGGAGAAATATTTGTAACGCCTGTCTGACGACGCCCACTGCCTGCACGGAGGCAGACGATGACGACTACGAATTCTCAAACAGGCACGTCGATCGAAGAAATTGCGGCCGGCATTTATCGCGTGAGCACCCCCACCCCGCCAAGCCCGGAAATGCCACCGGGCTTTTCGTTCAACCAGATCTTGATCGCGGCCGAAGAGCCACTTCTGTTCCATACGGGGCCGCGCGCAATCTTCCCGCTCGTACGAGATGCGGTGCGGGCGGTGATTCCGCCGGAGACGCTACGCTACATCGGCTTTTCGCACACCGAGGGCGACGAGTGCGGCTCTCTCGACCAATGGCTCGCACTGGCGCCGCAGGCTCAGCCGTTGTGCGGCCGCATCGCCGCCATGACGTTCGGGCACGACGCGCGAGATCGCTCGCTGCGTCCAATGGCAGACGGTGAGCGCCTCGATCTCGGCGGCTTCGAGGTCTGCTGGTTCGACGCGCCTCACGTCCCGCACGGCTGGGACAACGGCTATCTCGGCGAGACTCGCACGCGCACGCTGCTGTGCGGTGACCTTTTTACCCAAGCCGGTGCCAACAATCCTGCCGTAACCGAAGCCGATATCTTAGGACCTAGCGAAGGGATGCGCGGCATGATCGATTACTTTGCCCACGCCAAAGACACGCGCCGGCATCTCGAACGTCTGGCCGCGTTCGAGCCTCGCTTGCTCGCCTGCATGCACGGCAGCGCGTACGCGGGAAACGGCGGGGCCCTGCTCCGCGAACTGGCCACTCAGTTCGCAGCCTGAACGGCGCTCTCGGGTGCCCGGCTCTCGACCTGATCCGACGCTCGAAATGCCTGCGGCGTGGCTAGTCCACGTCGCAGTCCGGCTGAACCGCGGCCGGGTCTACCCAAGAATCGAGACCAGCGGTGCCGGCGTCACCCCAAGCGTCTTCTACCAACGCGGCGAGCCGGCACCATTCGTGTCGAGTCTGCAAAGTGGCCAGCGACCGTGCAGCCAAATACTGCTGCTCCCGCCGTGACCATCAACCAAGTCTCTTCTCGGGAGCGGAACACGGCTACCGTTCCAAGAAGCGCACATCGTCGACCCAGAAGTCGAACGGAGTTTGCTCGGGCGCCACCGTGAACTGCAGCGCGAGTAGCGAGCGCGGATCGAAAGGGACCACTTGGCCGTAGCCTCGTTGCTTCAGCTCTGCCCAAGTCACGTGCTGCTCTTGCCATTTGTTGCTGAGCGTGATCGTGGCCCGGTGGGCGTCGAAGCAGTCATGGGTGCAGGAGCCGCCGAACTCTTCTGGGGCAATTTGGGTCATCTGCACGACCACGTTGAACGAGCCGTGACCGCGCGCCCAAAACGTGATGCCGGAGTATGCGGAGGCGTCGTAGCAGCGACGCGCGGTGAGTTCCGCGGAGAGCAGCGCGCCCCACTTGCTGAATCTTCCGCCACTGACGTGCAGCGCGAAGTGGCTCGCTCCACGGCCTCCCGGAATCCGCGTCATCGGGAATGGGCTGCGCAGCGCAGGTTGCTGCGTGCCCGTGTTGTCGTTGGATGCACTCCAAAACCCAGCGCGACGTTCGATCGGCGCGATGCGCGCGTCACCGTCCTCGAAATCGTCGATCAGCGGAGCATTGCCCAGAGCGCGCACGGCCGGCGTGCAGGGCTCGAGCTCGGCGGAAGCCGCAGAAGCACTCGGGGCTGGAGCGGGTACACCGCTCGCGATTTGGCTTGGCGCTGGCTGCTCGCGCGACAACTGCGTTTCGGGCGGGCGCTCGAAGCGCAGCCAGAGCACGACGGCGGCTGCCAGGGCAACCGCAGAGCTCGCGCTGGCCCACACCAGCCGTCGCCGCGTACGCCGCTGCCGGTAAGTGAGCAGCACCCGCTCGATGCTCGCCTCGCGCGTTCCCGGACTGGGAGCGTCACTGCGCGCCGACTTCACGAACTCGCGCGCGTCCGGCGCGGCCGATTGAGACAAACGCGGCGGTTGAGAAAGCCGCGGAGATTTTCCAGAGTCAGCGGTCACGATTTGGCTCCAGGGAATTGCTCGCGGGCGCGAAGGCGACGCAGTGAGAGCTCGAATTCTTCGCGGGCGACGCGCAGCCGGGAACTCACCGTGCCGGTGGGCAGTTCGAGCAGGTTGGCGATCTCGGGCACGGTCATTTCTTCGAGCTCGTACAGCACGAACACGGCACGTTGTTCGAGCTTCATACCATCCAAGATCTGATTCAAGCCGCGCCGGGCGTGGGCGATTTCGGCCAAACGCTCCGGGCCCGGCTCGCTGCGTTCGAGGTCCTGCTCTTGCTCCGGCCCTTCGTCGCCCAGCCACGAGCGCGATTCTTCGCGGCGGCGCTTCAGCCCCCGACGACGCGTGGACGCGACGCGCAGGGCGGTCGCAAAGAGAAAGCGCTTCTCGCTCTCGACAGCAATCGCGGATAACTTGCGGCTCACCACCAGGAACACCTCCTGCGCGCCGTCGTCCGCATCGGCAGGCGACAGCCCCAAACGCCGAAGGCTACGCCACACGAAGTCGAAATACGTGGCCATTAGCGCGCGCAAGCGAACTTCCGTCGGGTTTTCGCCGAGTCGGTGCCGCGATCGAGATCCGATGAATGCCAAGCGAACCGGGGAGAGCGGGGAGAGTCGGAGTTGGAGCTCGGGGCTAGCCACTGCCAATTACCATGGCCCCAAGTGCGCGATACGATCAAAAGAACGACTCGGAAACGGCCGGGGACCCGGAATTTATGCTCTGTCCGCGCTGCACTTTCTCAAATCGAACGGGCCGTCAGCGGCCATGCGGCATCGAACGTCAGCCTGCAAATGGGTCGACCCGTGCGTGAATGTCCCCCATCCCAAACCGCGCCGCACGGGACCGAACCCGACGGCCACGCCTAGGATTGGCGTGGCCGTCGCCTCAGTCCGCGTCCTCCGACCCTTTTTCGACGATCAGATCAGCGTCAGTCATGCTGACCGTGCGCTCCACGGGGTTAGCCGCGCCTCGCCGGAGTGGCGGCGGCACCTTGTGCTCGAGATCACTCGCGCTGAGCTCGATCGTGGCTTCCGGAACTGCACTGATGCGGTAGGCAGTGCGCGCGCGCGCAACCGGGGTGACGGCAAGATCTTCGACGCCGAACGCACTTGCCGGCGGCGGGGGCGGAGGCGCACCGCGGACCAGCTTTTGCAGCGCACTTTTGGCGGCCAACCAGACTGAGGCACGCGGCGAGTTGCGTTGCGGGTCGATGCGAAAGACCGATTCGAACGCCGTCCATAGTGCGCGCACGTTCTCGAAGCGCTGTTCGCGATCGAGGGCCAGAGCGAGCAGGACCCAATTGTCCACGGCGGGCGGCAAATCCGGTCGGAATTTGAGCAAGCTCGGGCGCGCGCCGGTGGTCGCACCCAGGAACTTTTCCTGCATGCTGGTGCCAGCAAACGGAAGTTGCCCTGCCAGCACGCGAAACAGAATCACCCCCAGCGAATAAACATCTGCGCGCGGATCCATCAGATCGGATACGCCCTGCCATGCCTCTGGTGCCATGAAACTGGGCGAGCCCATCACCGTACCGGCGGCGGTCAGCGGTGCTGAGTTCTTCAAACGCGCCAGACCGAAATCCAGCAAGCGAACCCCGCCGCCTTCGAGCAAGAAGATGTTCGCAGGCTTCAGGTCGCGGTGCAAAATGCCGGCGCTGTGCGCAGTTTCGAGCGTACGCACGATGGGCTCGAAGAGACGCCCGACGCGCTCGATCGGCATACGCCCAGCATTCAGCTCGATCGTGAACAGATAGTCGTCGAGGTCCATCCCTTTTAGGAGTTCCATCACCAAGCACAGCTCGCCAGAGTCACCGCGAAATACGTCGAGGAGTTCGACCGCAGCGGTCCCCTTGAGCGTGCTCATCGCCTGTTGCTCTCGCATGAGCCGCTCGACTGCGTGCGGCTCGCGCACCGCCTTCGAGCCCAACACCTTCACCGCCACGGCGCGCGTCATCCAGCGATCATCGGCGCGATACACCGTGCCCTGACCACCGCGCCCGATCACCTCGATCAACTCGTAGCGCTGACCAAGAACCTCACCGCTTCTATCTTGGAGCTTGGCCACGCAGACAATCTATCACCGCGCAGACAGTCCTGCGGACCGTGTCGTCGTCGTGACTAGGCGTTTCTGGACGCCGCACCGACTGGTGCACGACGCGGGCGACTGATAGGATGCGTGCGAGCATGCGCCTCCCGATCGATTGCATCCTGCGCCACCTGGAGCTCATGCGCGACAAAGTTTCGAACTGGAACGCCTATCCGTTCTCGATCCCAGCCATCGCCTCGCTGAAAAGGCTCGAATTTCACCCCAGCATCACGTTCCTAGTGGGCGAGAACGGATCGGGAAAATCGACCCTGGTCGAAGCGATCGCCATCCGCGCGGGGTTCAATCCGGAAGGAGGAAGTAAGAACTTCAACTCCTCACATCGGCCAAGTGAGTCGTCGCTCAAGGACCACGTCCGTCTGGCTCGGGGTGCCCGCCGTGAACAAGGGGGCTTCTTCCTGCGTGCAGAGACCATGTTCAACGTCTCCACCGAAGCCGAGCAGTATCGGGAATACGGCTGGGCAGACATGCACGAGATGTCACACGGTGAAGCGTTCCTGTGGCTCAGCATGAATCGCTTTCGCGACGGCGGCCTCTTCATCCTCGACGAACCCGAAGCGGCGCTATCTCCCCAGCGGCAGCTTGCTCTGCTGGCTCGGATTCATCAACTCATCCTGACTGGAAGCCAGTTCATCATCTCCAGCCATTCACCTATCTTGATGGCTTACCCTGGGGCGGCAATCTTTCTGCTCGATCGCACCGGCATCCACGACGTACGTTACGAAGACACCGAGCACTACGCGGTTACGAAGGCCTTCTTGCAGGACCCTACCGGCATGTTGCGTCGCATCTTCGCTGGCGTCGAAGACGATCTGCGTGGCTAGTTTGTCATGGTCACGCGGCGCGGCGGAGCGCACTCGGCCTTCGGCGTCGCGTTACGCCTTGAGATTGGGCAGCGGACCGCCCGAGTTCAGCAGGGGATCGCCGAAGCTCGTCACGTCCTCGAAGCCCATGTAGTGGAAGCAAGAGACCAGCATGTCGGCGAACGATGCCTGATTCTGGAAGTCGATGAGCCGACCCATCTTGAAGTGCCCGCCTGCGCCGCCGGCAAGCACGACCAACGCGTCATTCTCACTGTGCAAGTCGCCTTGACCGAGTTCGTTCCAATGCACGACCAAGGTATTGTCCCAGAGCGAACCGCCCGGACCATCGGGCGTGGCCTTGAGCAGCTCATGTAACGTGACGCTCTGTTCCCAAAGGTGCTTGTGAATCACGCGGATTTTCGCGAACGCCGCGTCGTCGCTGACGTGCGAAATGTCGTGATGCCCATCGGTGATGCCAAGGTTCGTGTACACGCGATTGCTGGTGTTGCCGCTCCAGTTGAAGTTGATCGAGCGCGTGTGATCGCAAGCAAAGGCCCAGGCGCTGACCTTGAAGAACAATTGCGCGAGCTGCACATGGGCGGCGTCGTCGAACACCTGCAACTTGGGAGCGGCAAGGGGTACGGGAGCGCACGCGGCACTGCTGGCGGTCGCGCTCAGCGTGCGCTCGATGTCACGCAGAGCCTGGCTGTGCTGATCGAGGCGCTGTTGATCTCCAACGCCGAGCTTGCCGCGGAGCGTTGCGATTTCGCCGATCGCGTTGTCTAGGGCGGATTGTTTCATCGCGACGCGCTTACTGAGCGCGCTCAGCACCGCTGGGTCCTGCGAATCTGCAGAAAACAGCGACGCATACGCGTTGTACGGGTCCGTCTCTGGGTTCACCGGATTTTGCTGACCCACTGGACCGGCGTGCGAGCTCACGTTCCAAATGTTGTTTTCCCTGGTATTGACGCGAAAAACCAGGTGGCGAGTGGACACCCCGGGGTTGTCCTTGAGCACCCGATCGCCGATCTCGTGATCGGCGCTCGGCCCGAGTACGTAGCCGATTGTCTTGTCGGCGCCGCCGATCGGGAATGCCCCTGCGCCGGACTTCCAGGGCGCGAGCGACGCGCCGCCCTGCTGATGGCCATCGGCACGCTCGCCCGACATGAATTTGCCGTAGCGACGGTCGAGGCGGTTCAAGAGCAGTAGGTCTTTACGATACGGCTCGAGCGGGGCCAAGAACTCATCGAAGGTGAAGCTGGTCTCACCCGTATCGATGAACCGGCGCTTGGTTTGGTCTCCGTTGGCCTGAAAGACGAATAGAATACGCCGAGGCGCGGTCGGGGTCGCTCCGCTCGCCGAGCGCGGCAACATGGCCTCGAGCAGCGGCAGCCCGATACCCACCCCCGCTGCGCCGCGCAGCAACATGCGCCGACTGAGTCGCTTGATCATGGGGCCTCCGAACTTCGAACCGGGAGATACAGGAAGGCATCGGTCTGAGTCAGCGCGATCAACAGCTCCGACAAGCTATAGGCTTTGCCTTTGAACGCCTTGGACAGCTGCGCCAGCGAACACGCATCTGCGGGGTCGGCATCGCGACCGTAGAAGAAGCGGAACGACTTGGTCACGTAACACGAGCGAACCTCTTCGCTCTGGCTGAGCATCTGGCCGAGTTGCGCAGGGTTCGACACGGGACCGTTGGCATCTTTCGTAAATGCAATGGTGCTGGTGGTGTCCACGGCCGCACCTTGTTCGTCCGTCGTGCGCGCGCGGCCTACGGCGTCGAAGCCTTCGAACACGACGCCCACGGGGTCCATCAAATTGTGACAGCCGGAGCAAGACGGTGAAACCCGGTGTTGTTCGAGCCGCGCGCGTTGCGTCAGGTTGGCGGTATTCGCAGTGTCCAAGGTGAGGTTCACGTTGGGCGGCGGCGCGGGCACGAGCTCACACAATACGTCGAGCCGTATTTTGAGACCGCGCCGAACGATCGAGGTGCGCGTGGGCTTGTCGCGCGCAAGCATCATGCCTTGCGTGAGCACCCCCGCACGCCCGGGCGCGTCGACCCTCGCGAAGTCGCTCCCGGCAGGACCGCTCAGACCATAATGCTTGGCGAGCGATGCGTTCGCGAATGTGTAGGGCGCGGTGAATAGCTCGCTCAGACTACCTTCGGGGCGCGCCAGCACACTGGTCACGAACGCGCGCGTTTCCTGCTGGAGCAGGGGCACCAAATTCGGGTCCAAACCGGGGTACAGCGCTGCGTCACGGGTGAAAGTGGTCGGCAGTGAGTCCGTCCCCAACCATTCGTCGAAGTATTCGAGCAGCCGAGACGCTTTCGGACTCTGCAGCATGCGCCGGGCCTGAGCCTCGATTTGGGCGGGCGTCGCCAGCTGATTGCTTTCAGCGGCGTCGAACAGCGACTGATCGGGCATCGACTGCCAGAACAAGTAGCTCAGACGATTGGCCATCTCGTAGGGCGAAGGACGGGTGGACGAACCGCTCGGCGCGGCTCCGAACTCGACCCGATACAAGAACTTGGGAGATTGCAGAAACGCGAACGCGGTGGCGCGCACCGCGCTCTGAAAATCATAGGTGGTGAGCGACTTCTGGAAAATCGCGGCGTACTGCGTCGACTCGTCCGCGGTCAGCGGCCGACGAAAAGCACGCTTGCCGAAGCTGTCGATGAACGTGCGCGCGCAATCCATCTCAGCGCCCGCGGTCGGCGTGCACGACAGAAATGCCGAGTTCGTCGCGATCGGCTCTAGGAACTGCTCGGCCGCGTCCACATAGGCCTGGGCCGAGAGCGTGGATACGCCCAGGTAGTCCGCGTTGTTCCGAAAACCGAGCGACTCGGTTTCCGACGGAAAGCTACGGGTGGCGGTCGCCACGAGTGACTCGGTCGTCGGCGAGTCGCCGAGCATGTCCCGAACCGTATTGCGGTACTCGGCGTTGCTCAGCCGCCGCAGAGGCGCGCGACCCGGCGCTGGCATCTTGCAGGTATCCGAGGCAAGAACTTGCTCCGGTGTCTGGCCCATCGAACTGGCGGCGCCGCCCGCGCCGGGCGCCGGGGCTTGCGCGCCCTCGGTGCCATGGCTCGATTGAAGGTCACAGGCCGACAAGGCGAGCGCCGAAGCGCACAGGCCGACCACAGCTGCTTGGCGAAAGGACAAAACAGCCATCGTCACCAAGCGTAGCTCGCGCGACGCACGCGTGAGCGGACTAATCACCGCGCTCGTGAAGGAAGTCGACGCGCGTCGCCGCACTTTCACAGCCTCGCGGAAAACCAATGCAAGTAAGGAGAGTTTACGACCTGCATAGGGCGAGCTCCACATACATCGAGCACATCGCCGCACGCCGCGGCCCGCCGATACACCCGAAGAGTTGGATCAGCTAGCGTCCGGCGAATCGAGCACGATTCGTCTCTCCACCGTGCATCGGCCCGCTTTCGTGAGATCGTAGCCCATCGTAGTGAAGCCCGTGCCGCTGACTTCGATCTGCGTGAACCCGGCGGTCCACAGCGCGCAGTAGATTGACTCCACCACCGGCGGCGGGGTCTCCGATTCACCGCCAGCGCCTGCGGCGCCCGTGATCACGGGCGCGGAAGCCTCGAGCGGGTCGCCATTTTCGTCCGCGACTTGGCAGAACGCCGCCTCGTGCCGAGCCCCCGGCTCGGACAAGCGAAAGTCTTCGCTGCCCGACCCCGCGTAAATAAAGTGCACGACGGTGTCCGGCGGCAGCGGTCGAGCTAACAACTTGAGCACGACTTTGAAGTCCGGGTCTTGTCCCGTGCAGGTAGGCTTGTCTGGTCCGCAGCTCCAAAGCAGGAGCGCAAGCAGGGCAAGAGAGGCGAGCAGTCGGAACACCCAGGCGTCCTATCGCGGAATGGGCAGCGCCGGAAGTGGCAGCCCGCGCCAGCCCGGAACCGCCAAAGTCACGGCCCTTTGAAGCGCGGACCGAATGCCTTCAGGGTCAGCCGCTGCAGCACGCTCGTGCCCTCTTGCTCGGCTTCGATCTCGAGCACCGTGATGCCCACGCCTGGACAGAACACCGTCGTGGTCTTGCGCGTAGCCGGCCCCAGCTGGGCTTGTTCGACGGTTTGCAGGCAGCCAGAGAATTTGCCCGCCGGCACATCCACGCTTTGATTGACGCTGGTGACTCTCACCTTGCCGTCGTCGCCCGCCCATTCCGAGTTCATCGAAAGCGGCAATTTCAACAGATACCCGCCGTGCGAGCTACGCACCGCGCCCGGCTCGAAGTAGTAGCGCTTTCGCACTTGCCCCGCGAGGCTCAGCTCCGCAAGCTCGGGGCGTGGGCGTTTGATCTCGAACACGGCGATGCCGCGCTCGTTGGTGTCCTCGATATACGTCTCGTACGAGAACACGGTGTCGTTCTCGAGCGGTAAGTAGCGGGTGAGCTCGCCGATCATGCCCAGCTGAGGCGTACTCGGCGCAGCCGGCGGTGCAGCTCCGCAACCGGCCACGATGACGGCGACCAACGCCGAAATCAGACGGGTCGCAGGCCTCAATGTTGCCCCTGGTACGTGTACCAAACGATGAACACGAACAAACCGAGCGCGACGTAAAGCAGATACTTCATCAACGGATCGGGATCGATCCGCCGCCGTAGCTCGCGCGCCGCTGCGCGTACGATCGGATCGGAGGTCGACTCTGCCAGCTTGGGTGCACCCTCACGCACGGCCTGGTAGTTGCCGGCTTCGAATGCGCTGACCAATTGCTGAAGGGCGGGGTCGCTCGGGAACTCCAGCAAAAAGCGCGGTCGCTCCCGGCCCTCGGCGTTCAACGTCGAGCTGGTTTGCGCTGCAGGAGCTGCAGGAGCTGCAGGAGCTGCGGGAGTGGCGGGGGCCGCGAGCTCGGTGGCGTCTTCGACTTCTGGCATTGGTTTTAGAATTGAAAGTATACGAAGGGAACGGCTTCGGCGCTTGCCATTCGCCGGACCAACAGCAGGACGGCAAACAGCGCCACACCCTGCACGATTCCAGGCAACGCGGCAAAGCGCACGCGTAGCTTTGCCTCGAGCCCCAGCGGCAAGAAATGCATGCCAAGACCGAAGGCCAACACGCACACGACGCGCGCATCGAGGTTCGGATGATAGCCGGTGAACGTCAGCAGTTCCCCGAACACCGCGCGCGCATCGCGGAACGTGTGAGCCCGGAAAAAGACCCACGCCAAGACCACGAAATGAAAGGTCGCGAACGTGGACAGTACCCGCAGCACCGGTTTGCTACCCAGCATGTCCCCAAAGCGCTCGCGCCAGGCGCGGTTTGCGGCCAGTGCCAAGCCGTGGAGCCCTCCCCAGACCACGAATGTCCAGTTCGGACCGTGCCACAACCCGCCAAGCAGCATGGTGAGGATCAGGTTCGCGTACGTGCGCAGGGAGCCGCGACGGTTGCCGCCGAGCGGGATGTACAAATAGTCTCGCAGCCACGTGGATAGAGAGATGTGCCAACGCCGCCAGAAGTCCACGATATCGTGCGCCTGGTACGGCGCCGCGAAGTTCGGCGGGAAGCGCACGCCTAGCAGCGCCGCCGAACCAATCGCGATGTCC
>Ga0302321_100002427_pt1 | contig 15977 bp, 11 predicted proteins | sample Fen_T0_1_FD_202505 | JGI IMG/M metagenome (GOLD analysis project Ga0302321, IMG submission 202505) | Peat permafrost microbial communities from Stordalen Mire near Abisko, Sweden - Fen_T0_1 | ecosystem: Environmental > Terrestrial > Soil > Wetlands > Permafrost | place: Sweden: Abisko...
TGGGCAGGCTTTCGATCCATGCACTCGGCCTCCTTGAAATGCACGCCACCGCAACCAAGCTCTGCAGCCAAGTCGTGATGCTGATGCAAAACCAAACGCGACCGCCATTCTTCCGGCACAGCATCAAGCCACGCGATCAGTTTGTCACGTGGCCAGTGCTGCTTGCGCACATGATAACGTTCGAGCCCCGCGGCAAACAGCCTCGCCAACACCGCGTGTTCACGCGGCTCATCGGACTCGGGCGATATGACGACGAGTTTCATCCGCCCTGAGTCGCCTGAATCACGAGGACACGATCACCCTCGGCCAACGCGTGCGCTGTCCAGCTCGCGCGTGGCACGACAGAGTCATTTATAGCCACGGCGACTCCACGGCGCTCGGCCACGCCGATTTCGCCGAGCAGATGCGCCAACGTCGCCGTGTCAGCCACGGCGCGGGCTTGATCGTTAACTCGTATCATCATGGCGCGGATCGCTGTTATTTTGGTGCGTTGTAGATTTCACCGCCGAGCTTGCGGAACTCCTCAGCCTTCGCGTGCAGGCCGGCAATGACCGCTTGCGATTCGTCCACGCCCTGCGCATCGGCAAATTTTCGTACGTCCTCGGTGATTTTCATCGAGCAAAACTGCGGTCCGCACATCGAACAGAAGTGCGCGGTTTTGGCGCTGTCCTGTGGTAATGTGGCGTCGTGAAACTCGCGCGCCTTCTCCGGATCGAGCCCGAGGTTGAACTGATCCTCCCAGCGGAACTCGAAACGCGCCTTCGACAGAGCGTTGTCGCGATATTGCGCAGCGGGATGGCCTTTCGCGAGGTCGGCGGCGTGCGCGGCGATCTTGTAAGCGATGACACCGGCACGCACATCTTCCTTATCCGGCAAACCGAGATGTTCCTTAGGGGTAACGTAACAGAGCATCGCGCAACCGTGCCAGCCGATCATCGTCGCGCCGATGGCGCTCGTGATGTGGTCGTAGCCGGGCGCGATGTCGGTCGTGAGTGGCCCGAGCGTGTAGAACGGCGCCTCGTGGCACCACTCGAGTTGCTTGGTCATGTTCTCCGGAATCATGTGCATCGGCACGTGACCCGGGCCTTCATTCATCACCTGCACGCCGAAATTCCAGGCGCGGGTCGTGAGTTCGCCCTGGGTGAGCAACTCGCCAAACTGCGCGTCATCGTTGGCATCCGCGATCGAACCCGGACGCAAACCATCTCCAATCGAGAAGGACACGTCGTAAGCCGCCATGATTTCGCAAATCTCATCCCACTTCGTGTAGAGGAAATTTTCCTGGTGATGCGAGAGGCACCACTTGGCCATGATGGAACCGCCGCGACTCACGATGCCCGTCATGCGGCGCGCAGTCAGCGGTATGTAACGGAGCAATACGCCAGCGTGAATCGTGAAATAGTCCACGCCCTGCTCAGCCTGTTCGATCAAAGTGTCACGGAAGATTTCCCAGGTGAGTTCCTCGGGCCGACCGCCGACTTTTTCCAACGCCTGGTAAATCGGCACAGTACCGACCGGCACCGGACAGTTGCGCAAAATCCACTCGCGCGTCTGGTGAATGTTCTTGCCCGTCGAAAGATCCATCAAGGTGTCGCCACCCCACTTCACCGACCAGCGCATCTTTTCAACTTCTTCCTCGATCGACGACGCCACGGCGGAGTTGCCGATATTGGTGTTGATTTTGACCAGAAAATTCCGACCGATAATCATCGGTTCGGCTTCCGGATGATTGATGTTCAGCGGAATGATTGCCCGGCCACGGGCGACTTCGCTGCGCACAAACTCCGGCGTGATCTCACGCGGGATCGCAGCGCCAAAACTTTGCCCGGCATGCTGCCGCCAAAGCGAGTTGCGCGGACCCTTTTCCGTCATCTCCAGCAATTCGCGCGCGCTTTGTAGACGCATATTCTCGCGGATCGCCACGTATTCCATCTCGGGCGTGACGACGCCTTTCTTCGCGTAGTGCAGCTGCGTAACGCACGAGCCAGCTTTGGCTTTGAGAACCTGGCGACCGGTTCGATCAAAAGGCCGCAGCGGATTGCGTCGACCTTCCTGCTCGGCCTGAGCGCGCATTTTTTCGGAAATATAACCATCATCAATCGGCTTGAGGGCACGGCCTGAAATGGTCTCGACATCGCCGCGCTCATGAATCCATGCCGCACGAATCGCTGGCACACCCTGCGTGACATCGCCGTGAAACGCCGGGTCGCCCCACGCGCCAGCGGTGTCGTAGACGCGGACGGGATCGTTAGGCACCTCAGTGCCGTTGGGCAAACGAGTAGGCGTGAGATCGATCTCGCGCACCGGCACCTGCAGGTCGGCCCGCGAACCTTGCAGATAAACGCGGCGCGAAGACGGAAAACAGCGATGGCCAGAGGAGCCGTAGGCAGATTGGGAGGAGGACATGGAATGAGTTTTTTATTTACGCCCGAGGCCGCCGATCAGGTCGCAAGTCCCGCCGCATTTTGCGCACGGTTCCTGTTTTCCCTACGGCGGTGTTAAGCGCATCAGGTTCGAAGACTTTAGGGGCCGATCTTGCCCCAATCTCAGCCCGGAGCTCCGGGCTCGCCTAAACGAGGTTGCCATACGAAGGATGCGGATCGGGCGGTTTTTCAACTCAAATAGTTAGTTTGAAGCCTGATCGCAGCCCGTGATTGCCGGTCTTCCGGTAAAAAAGACATGCATGACAACCTAACCCACTGTCGCCCTAAACTCACAGCGGCAAAGGCCGAAATACTTCCTACTGACTGGTCACTATGAAACGTTTCGCCCTGCTACTCATTCTGCTGTCTCCATCGCTGCTTTTTGCAGCGGCACAGACTCCTGAAAAAATTCGCCTCGACGGAAAAGAAGAGCAGTTGATGGCCACGCCGCTCGAAGATTTCTGGAGCCCGGCGCACCCACGACCGGAAACACTTTCGCAGACCAGCTGGTCTTGCTGGCGTGGATACATCGGCATTTGGGAAATCATTGACAACAAGCTTTGTCTGCTTCGCCTCGAACGGCACGAAATCTGGCCCAAGGAGGACACGTTCCAGGAACAAGCCATCGAGATCCCACTGAAACCTATGTTTGGCTCCGAAGGCCCCATCTCGGCTGACTGGTTCTCCGGCGTCTTGCGTGTGGCTCGTGGAGACGTGCTGACTCAGGTAAACACCGGCTATGCGTCGGTCTACGAAGAGGACCTCTTTCTGATCGTCGAACACGGCAAGGTCACCGCGAAGCGCATCGTCAATAACGATATCGCCTCGATCACCTCCGAAAGCGATCTGGCTTGGCGGGAATTTGGCCGCATCAGCCCCAACGGCGGCATCAAGGCCGCGCTGCCGGAGGACGGGCGCGAACTCGAAAAAGGCCCCTGGCTGGACCGGCGGGATCTTTCCGAACGGGCCACGGAACTGGCCAAAAATAAAACAAGTTTTGCCATTCGCGGAATCTATTTACCCGGTAAGCTTTGGTTCCCCCGTCAACTGGGAGAGGAAGTGACGATACCGCTCGACACGGCGGACTTGAAAAACCTGCCGTCGACCGGCGTGGCGGTCGAGGTCACCTGCACGCTGGTTGAGACAAATGCCGAGTCCCGGCTGATCGCTTCCGAGATCAACGAGCTCCCGCCCGGCTTCGCCATCCAGCGCAAGTTACCGCACGCCGCTGAGACGAACCTTCAAGCATCGGCCAAGGTCGCCACCGGGACCGAACCCGAAGCCGCGGTGCAGTAGCATCACCCCTCAATCCGGCACGGCAGCAGCGCCGCATCCTGCATGCCGTGGATGATTTTTTTGTCGGGCGGACAGAACGTTGCGAGCGCGCCGCTCAGCACGGCTTTGCCCCCGAGGTTGAAATAATACGGACACAACCGCAGGCGTCCGTCGGCCTCGCGAACCTGTTGCTCGGCATCGTACAGCCGGTGTTTCACGCGCATGGGTTTTTTGTACTCCTGCAAAACGTGCAAGTTGGTCGGCGCATCGGCGATCGCGTGATCAATGCCGGTCTGCCACTCTTCGCGCGAACAATCACTGCCGAGCACGACGCTGCGCGCGCCCCAAGCCGTCTCGTGATAGCCGCTGATCTTGATGATGAGGTCGCGCTCTTTTTGTGACGCGCCCGCCAGCTGACGCCAGTCGGTCAAACTGCGACCGCCAACGCGAGGGCCGTCGAGCACCGCACCCGGCGGCAAGGGCGCGGGGTCCATGATCCATGACGGCGGAATGAGCTGCTTCAGCAATTTAAACGAACCTTTGCTCAGAGTCTCAGTCCAGAAATCGGCGAGCAGGTGGTGATGGAAAAGCGCGAGGGAAAGTTTTTCCTCCTGAAACGCGCGCATCGGTGGCGCGATGGCGAGTTCGCCCGCCTGCCAGGATTCGAAAATAAATTTCGCCGTGCGGATGTTCGTCAGGTCGAACAGTTCGAAAAACCGGTAGAGCACGTCGATCTTCTCCGGATTGCCGTCGACGTCGAAACACAGCGTGCTCCCAAGCGGAAATAGATCGTCGGGATCGAGGCAATACACGCGTTTGCCTTGAACCTGCAGTTGCTCGGCCAGCCATTGCATTTCGGGCCGGTAGGTCGCGGCTTCGTCGCTCACCACGAGCGCGATTAGCGGATTACGCAGATCGGTCCGCAGCGCAGAAAGGGCCGCATAGAAATTCCTGATCATGACGTCGCCCGCGCCGACAATCGCCGGGTCCGCCGTTTCGCCCTCGCCCGCATAAAGTCGGTTGAGAAACGCCGTCAGTCCGATGCCGCCCGGCACCGAATCGAGTTCGGTCATGATATAACCCGTCTCCGTCAGCAAAAGATCGGGCCGCAAAACCGTGGGGAAAACGCCGCGATTTTTCGGATCGCGCGCATGTCGGACCAGTTCAGCCGGTTTGCCCCTGTCAAGATAGTCGGCAACCCAGGGCGCGAGCAGCGGCTTGTTGCGCAAAAGATTTTTTCCAGCCACCGAGCGCAAATAAAGCGTCTCCAACGCCTGATGATATTCGAGACACGCGGAGCCGATCGCGACCAGTTGCGAGTGTTGTTCGGCGGTCAATGCCCAGGCTACAGGCGAAACCTGCCAGGTTTTGTCCTCGAAAAGCGGTTGCGAAGACAATGATGCGCGGATCGATGCGTAGGCGAGCTCAGGCATGGCAAAAGCCGACTAGGACAACGCAAACTCGCCCAAGCGCAACTCTGCGCTGCGAAACAATCGCGTCACCGCTACGCCGCACAAACCAGTTACTACTCCACGCGCAACACATAGCCGCGGAGATATTCGCTTTCGGGCATCGTGATGAGCACGGGGTGATCGGGCGGCTGGTGGCTAAACTCCAGAATGTGTACGCGACGTTTCGCGTCGGCTGCGGCGTCAGTCAGCACCTGACGCAATTCGGCATCCTGCATGTGATGCGAGCAGGTGTACGTCGCGAGAACGCCGCCGGGCGTCAGCTGTTTTAGCGCGCGCAGATTGATTTCCTTGTAGCCGCGCAACGCGCCTTCGAGCGCGCTCTTCGATTTCGCGAACGGCGGCGGGTCGAGCACGATCAAGTCCCACTTGGTTTCGCGTTGTTCAGGCGCGTTTAAAAAGTCGAAGACGTTGGCGACCTGGAAATCGGCTTTCACGTGATTGCGCTCAGCGTTGCGCTTGGCCTGCGCAATCGCGTCCTCCGCGCTGTCGAGGCCGAGCACGCTGGCTGCGCCCGCCCGGGCACAATGCAGTGCGAAAGAACCCTGGTTGCAAAACGCGTCGAGCACGCGACGACCGGCGGCGTATTTGGCCACGAGCGCATGTTGTGCACATTGGTCGAGATAGAATCCGGTTTTTTGCCCACCCAGTAAATCGGTCCAATAATCGAAACCGCCCACCGTCAGCCAGCGCGGCTCCCAGGCTTTACCCGAGAAGGTCGACACCTCCAAAGGTAGACCTTCAAGTCGGCGAATGTGCGCGTCGTTGCGAAAAACGATCTCCGTCGGCTTCACGATTTCGTTGAGCAACCGCGCCACGATGTCGCGGCGCTTCTCCATCGCGAGTGTCTGAATCTGCAACACCACGGTATCGCCAAATTGATCCGCCACCACGCCCGGCAGGTCGTCCGACTCGGACCAGATCAGGCGACGCGACGTCGGCATGCCGCTGCGGCGGGCCACGGCGCGTTCGATTGCCGCGCGCAGAAACGCCTCGTCCAACGCCACGCGATCACGGCTGAAACGCCGCCAGCAAATCTGCGAATGGCTGTTGTAAATGCCGCTGCCGATAAACCGCCCGGTGCGATCCCGGCACTCAACCACCTCGCCATCATGTTCGGCGGGAAGCAGCGCTTCGACCTCGTTGGCGAACACCCACGGATGACCCGCGAGCACACGCGCCTTGGCGTTGGGTTTGAGTTTTAGCGAAGCCGACATCCTCGCATCATCGCGCAGGAGGCCAACGGTAGAAGCCTAAAAACGCCGCTCGGCCCTTATTGGGCGTGCGGAACGTAGTGAAGTTCGCCGTTTTCGTCTTCGAACCACTCCGGTTTATCCGTGAGCGCCGTGACGAGCAGGCAGACTCCTGTGATGTAAAACGAGGCCAAGAAAGCTATCGCAATAGTCATGATGGGGTGAGCGACTGCGAAAACGTGTAGCATAAATATACTGAAAAATCTACGGAAGTTTTCAGGAAATCTTTAGAATTTTGTTCGCTATCCCTTGATTTGCATTCCTCGGTTCGAGCCATGCTTTCCTCCTCGTAAATTTACCGCGAAAACACCCCGCGAAATCCGCTTCGGCATGAGCATAACACCTCAGTAAAAGGGATAATTTTTGCCGCCAACCAGCGTTCGCGCCTTCGACCGAAGGATAAAAATTGTGTGGTGCGCTGGCTCACGACCGGTAGCGTGACCGTTTTTCTCATGACGCCCGCTGCCGAAATCGCCCGCCGACGCACCTTCGCGATCATCTCACATCCCGACGCGGGCAAGACCACGCTCACGGAAAAATTCCTCCTTTACGGCAATGCCATTCACCTCGCCGGTTCTGTAACCGCACGCAAGAACCAGCGCGCCACCGCCTCCGACTGGATGGAGCTGGAAAAACAGCGCGGCATCTCGATCAGCTCGACCGTGCTGCAGTTCGACTACTCGGGTTTTGCGGTCAACCTGCTCGACACGCCCGGTCACAAAGACTTTTCGGAAGACACTTACCGTGTGCTCACGGCGGTCGACGCCGCGCTGATGGTGATCGACGCCGCCAAGGGTGTGGAAACCCAGACGCGTAAACTGTTCGAGGTCTGCCGACGGCGCGGCGTGCCGATTTTCACGTTCATGAACAAGTGCGACCGCCCCACGCTCAACGGCCTCGCGCTGCTCGACGAACTTGAAAACGTCCTCGGTCTACAATGTTCGCCCGTGATCTGGCCGCTCGGCAACGGTCCGTCGTTCCGCGGCGTGATCGACCGGCGTAACAATCAGGTTCACCTGTTCGAGCGCGTGCCCGGCGGCGCCTACCAGGCTCCGGTGAAAGTTGCCTCGCTCGACGATCCGATCGTGCGCGAAAAACTCGACGACTACACTTTTAATGAGGTGAAGGAGCAGCTCGCGATGCTCGACGGCGCGGGTCATCCGTTCGACCTCGCCAAGGTGCGCGCCGGTCAGCAGACGCCCGTCTATTTCGGCAGCGCGGTCAATAATTTCGGCATCCAGCTGCTTCTCGATGGATTCCTCAACGATTCCATCCCTCCAACGTCGCGCCGCTCGGTCACCGTCGCGATGCCGGGTTCGCCCATCGTTTCGGAAACACGCGAAGTGCCGATCACGCACGATAAATTCTCCGGCTTCGTCTTCAAGATTCAGGCCAATATGGACCCGAAACACCGCGACCGCATCGCCTTCTTGCGCGTGTGCTCCGGCAAGTTCGAGCGCGACATGATGGTCACGCACCAGCGCACCGGAAAAACCATGCGCCTCTCCTCTTCGCACAAGCTTTTCGGCCAGGAACGCGAGACGGTGGACGAGGCCTGGCCGGGCGATGTCATCGGTCTTGTCGGTCACAGCGAGTTCGGCATCGGCGATACATTGACCGAGGACAAGAGCATCGTTTACGACGAGATTCCGCGTTTCCCGCCCGAGGTCTACACGTACATTTCGAATCCGAATTCGTCGGACGCCAAAAAATACCGCGCCGGCCTGGAGCAGCTTTTGCAGGAAGGCGTCGTGCAATCGTTCACCGCGCGCAACGCCCCGCCCGGCTCGACGTTGCTCGCCGCGGTCGGCCCGCTACAATTTGAAGTCGTGCAGTACCGCTTACAAAGCGAGTACGGCGCCGAGTCGAAACTCGAAGCCACGCCCTGGACCATTCTCAAATGGCTGGAGCCCCACCCTTCGCTCAAGAATCCTTCGTCCCTCATCGTTGCCAGCGGCGTCGGTTTCGGCGTCGACAAATTCGACCAGCCCGTCGCGCTTTTCCCGAACGAGTGGACGATGCGATATTTCCTGGAAAAAAACCCTGAGTTGAAATTGCACGACCTGCCGCTGGAGCAGACGCGCAAGACCAGCTGACGCACGTCGCGTTTTTTATTGGGAATCTTTTGCGCGATTTTCTCTCGCACCCGCGCGGGAAAATCCCCTCTTCTTCGAACACGCACAGATGAACCGACTCCGCCTTTTCCTGATCCCTGTCGTAGCAATTGCGTTCGCGCTCAGCGCCCACGCCGCCCGCCAGAAGCCCACGCGCCCTGCCTCCAAGACCGAGTTAGGCACGTATCGTGGTTATGTCGTCATCGACGCCGCCACCGGCAACACGCTTGCCGAGGAGAACGCCGACGTCGTCAATCCGCCCGCGAGCATGACGAAGCTCATGACCTTCGCCGTGCTCAGCGACTGCCTGCAAAACGGCGGCCTTGCTCTCGACACCCCGGTGCAAATTGAAAACGAAGACGCCCACATGGGCGGCACGCAGGTCTATCTCGATCCGCGCGAAGTTTTCCCGGTCGAGGAACTCATCTACGCCATGATGATTCACTCCGCCAACGACGCTGCTCACGCCCTCGCTCGCGTCGCCGGTGGCGGCTCCGTCCCGGCTTTCGTGCAAATGATGAACGCCAAAGCCCGAGCCCTCGGCATGATCCATTCCACGTTCCGCACGCCACACGGCCTCACCTCCGAACGCCAGTCCATCGACGAAGGCGATCTCACCACGCCGCGCGACTACGCCATTCTCTGCCGCCATCTCGTGCTCCACACCGACATTCTCAAATACACGTCCGTGCAACACCGCCCCTTCGGCGCACAACGTGCCAAAGGCGCCATGCAGATGGACAACAGTAACAAACTCCTCGGCCACGTCGCCGGTGTCGACGGCCTTAAAACCGGCTACACGAAAAACGCCGGCTACTGCCTCAGCGCCACCGCGGAACGCAACGGTCGCCGCGTCATCTCCGTCATCATGGGCTGCTTCGGCCCCAAGAACAACGAGATCGACCGCGGACGAAGCCGCGACCTAAAAACCGCCGAACTACTCGGAATCGCCTTCGCCGCCATCCCGGCAAGCACACAGCCCACCGCGCCAGCTCCCAAGCCCGCGACCTACGCACCGACGCCCGCAACAAAATCAAAAGCCCTGACCATCAAGTCCGCGTCGACTCCGGCCACAACCGTACCAACGCCCACACCACAACCCGTTTCGCCCGTCGCTCCGGCGGCCCAGGAAACTTCGCTCGTCGCACCTGCGACGAGCCCCATTGCACCTGCCGCAGCCGACGCCGATGACAGCCCTGCCCCAAGCGTGAAGTTCGAGCTGCCAAAAAAGAAATAATCCCCACTAAGGAAACCACTCTCTCTTCCCGGCGCGGCTAACCTCCGCGCCTTTTTTGTGCCCGAAAAAACCTGGAACTAAAAAAACTAGCCCATAGGTCCAGTCCATCGCCTTATTAACTATGCACAGCTCCCTCATGTGCGCTGACGACTATACGAGCCGTCGCCTCTGACCACGGTTCCGAGGAAACCTGGAAATAGACAGGTGAAGGATATCCGTGGGCCGAACGCCTGCGCAGGAGCTGGATCGTAGCGCTCTTCAGGAACAGTTCACGCTCGTTACCGTCCAGAAACTGGACATCGACCTGAGTCGGACCAAACCACGTCCACCGAAACGCCTGCCTAGCTCTGCCACATACAGACAAAGACCCTCTCTTTCTGTGATGTAGGCATCGAGGATCTGCACGTCTTTGCCGGGAGCTTTTGTAACGGCAACGGTGGAAACGCTGTCCGGTGGTGGAATTGACGAACAACCAGGACAGGCTCACAGCGACGAGACTCAGGACGAGGTAGTATTTATTCACGAGAGGTCGGTTTAGTCAGAATCAAGTTCAGTGGTGGCCGGTGGCGCAGGGAGCCGCACAACGGACCGTGCCTGCTCGTCGCTTTCGAACACACGGTAGAGTGTCGGCAAGAGGTAGAGCGTGAGCAGAGTCGAGCTGACAAGTCCGCCGATGACGACGGCCGCGAGCGGCTTTTGAATTTCGCTGCCCGGGCCGGTGGCGAAGAGCATCGGAATAAGACCGAGCGCGGCGACACTCGCCGTGATGAGCACGGGGCGAAGTCGCAGCACGGCTCCTTCGATGACGGCGAGCCCAACCTTCATGCCTTCACGTCGCAGCTCGTTGAAATAACTCACCATCACCACGCCGTTGAGGACGGCGACACCGAACAAAGCGATAAAGCCAACACTCGCACTTACGCTCAGGTTAAAGTCACCGATGACCAGCGCGACGATGCCGCCGATCAGGGCGAATGGAATATTCAGAATGATAAGCGTCGCCTGCTTAACCGAGTTAAACGAACTAAACAGCAGGAGGAAAATTGCCGCGATAGTAACCGGCACCACGATGGAAAACCTTTTCATGGCGCGCTGCTGATTTTCAAACTGCCCGCCCCACGTGATGTAGTAGCCCGGTGGCAATTTCACCGCGGCGTCGATCTTCTGCTGTGCTTCGGTGACAAAGCCGCCGAGGTCGCGGCCGGTCACGTTGCATTCCACGACGATGCGGCGCTGCCCCATTTCGCGACTGATCTGAGCCGGACCTTCGGTGACGGTAACATTCGCAAGTTGACCGAGCGGCAGAAGCGCGCCACCGGGAGACGGGACGAGAATTTCGCGAATGGGCTCGACGTCGTTGCGAGCCGTTTCAGGAAAACGCACGGCCAGACCAAATACTTTCAGCCCTTCGTAAACCTTGGTCGCCTCCTTGCCTCCGATGGCAGTTTCAATGATGGCCTGAATGTCCGCGACGTTGATCCCGTAGCGAGCGATCTTGTCGCGGTCGATTTCGATTTGTAGATAAGCCAGACCGCTGACCTTTTCGACGTTGATGTCCGTTGCTCCCGGCACCTTCCCGAGAACACGAGCGATCGCCTCAGCCCTCGTTTTCAACACGTCGAGGTCCTCGCCAAAAATTTTGATGCCGATGGCAGATCTAACGCCGCTCACCAGCTCATCGACGCGCAAGGCGATGGGCTGGGAAAAACTCGACGCAACGCCGGGCAGATCCGCCAGCGCCACGCGCATCTTTTCCACCAGTTCTTCCTTTGTCTTGGTTGTGGTCCATTCTTCGCGAGGTTTGAGCGTGGCAATGACGTCGCTGACTTCGATTCCCATCGGGTCAGAGGCGATATCGGCGCGGCCCGTTTTGGAGATCACGTCAATCACTTCAGGGAACTGCTTGAGGATTTTTTCGGCCTCCGTTTGCAACGCCACTGTCTGCGGCATTGAAATGCTAGGAATGCGGAACGTCTGCACGCCGACCGAACCTTCATCGAGCGTTGGCAAAAATTCCGTGCCGATCCGCGGCACCAGCGATAGCGCGCCCGCCAGCGTGAGCACCGCAAAACCTGCGACCGCCCAAGGGTGCTTCACGCAGGGTTTGAGTGTAGCAAGGTAGAGTTGCTTGAGCCACCGGATATGAAACGGATCGTGCTCAACCGGCACCTGCTTCAGGAAAAACGTGCAGAGCGTTGGCACGAGTGTGAGCGAGAGAATCAAGGAACCGAGCAGAGCGAAGGAGATCGTGAACGCCAGGGGCGCAAACATTTTTCCTTCAAAGCCCTCCAAGGTGAACAGCGGCAAAAACACGATGATGATAATCGCGATACCGAAGACGATGGGGCGCCCCACCTCCTTGGCGGCATAGAGCACGGTTTCGACTTTGCCTGCATGAACGTGATTGCCCTTTCCGGGTGGTTCGGTGAGATGGCGATGCACGTTTTCCACCATCACCACGGCCCCATCCACCATCATGCCGATGCCGATGGCGAGGCCGCCCAGCGACATGAGGTTAGCACTCAGGCCACACCATTTCATCATGATGAAGGCGAAGAGCGCCGCCAGTGGGAGCACCAGCGTAACGATGATCGCGCTGCGCACGTCGGCAAGCAGCACGACGAGGATCAGGAACACAAAAATTGCGCCCTCTTGGAGAGCCTTGGTAACGGTATGAATGGCCTTTGAGACTAGTTCGGTGCGGTCGTAAAAAGGCTTCAGCTCCACGCCTTTTGGAAGCGCTTTCTGGATAGCGGGGAGTTTTTCTTTGACCGCGTTGACCACGTCCCGACCGCTTGCGCCCTTTAGCATGAGCACAATGCCAGCCACTCCTTCGCCTTCGCCGTTGGCGGAAAATGCGCCCTGACGTAGCTCGGCGCCAATCTTCACCTCAGCGACGTCGCGAATATAAATGGGGGTGTGTTTTTGGGCGGTGACGATGATGTTCTCGATGTCGCGGATTCCCTTCACGAGTCCCAACCCCCGCACGATATATTGCTCGGATTTGTGCTCGATGTAATTGCCGCTCGCGTTGGAATTATTCTTCTCCAGCGCTTCGAAAATCTGGCTGAGGCTGACCCCGAAGGAGACGAGGCGGTCAGGATTCACGATCACCTGATACTGCTTCACAAGGCCGCCAAAAGAGTTCACGTCCGTAACACCGGGCACAGTACGCAAGATCGGCCGGACGATATAGTCCTGGATCGTGCGTAACTCGGTGATGTCGTACTTCGGGTCTTTGCTGACGAGTCGATATTGGAAGATTTCACCTAAACCAGTGCTTATCGGCCCAAGTTGAACATCGACGCCTTCCGGCAGATTGGCCCGCACGCTTTGCAGGCGCTCGCTCACCAGCTGACGGGCGAAGTAGTCATCCACGCCATCCTCGAAAACGACTGTGATCAAGCTCAGGCCAATTTTGGAAACCGAACGGATTTCCGTTTGGCGCGGCAAGCCGGCAAAACCCCATTCGAGCGGACGTGTGACGAGTTTTTCGATCTCAGGTGGCGACATGCCGCCCGCAGAAGCCAGAACTTGCACCTGGACATTGGTTACGTCCGGAAAGGCATCGATGGGGATTCGCTTCAGGGCAAGCACGCCAAACCCGGCCAGCACCAGCGTACCGAGAATCACCAGCATACGCTGGCGCACGGAAAAATTGAGAATCGGGTTGATCATTTTTTAATCCTCCCCGAGTTCGCCCTTCAGCAGTTCGGATTTCAGAATGAAGCTGCCTTCCGTCACCACCCGCTCGTTTTCTTTGACGCCCTCAAGGATCTGCATGCGCCCGTGCTGCTCCAGGCCGATCTTGATCACGCGCTTTTCGAACTTGGTGTCGCTGAGTGCGACGAAAACAATCTGCTCGTCTTCGAGGGACTGAAGCGACGTGTCGGAAATGACCAGCGCATCTTTAATCGCGGTCGTGGAAATTTCCACATCGGCAAACATGCCCGGCTTCAAACGACCATCGGTATTGGAAACGCCGATACGAACTTCCAACGTGCGGGATTCAGACTCCACCCGATTTCCCAGCAAAACGACCTTACCGTGAAATTCTTCGCCAAGATACGCGAGCACGGTGAAAACCGTCTCCTGCCCTACGCGCACGGCTCCGATATCGCGTTCCTTAATTTCCGCCAGCACCCATAAATCAGTCGGATCGCTGATGGTGTAGATCTGCGTGTCTTTGCCGATCAACTCGCCAGCGGTACTATTTCGTTCCGTTATAACGCCATCGATCGGCGCCTTAAGTTCAAGCGGCCTTCCGAGAAGTTCCGGCGTTTGTACGAGCCCAACCACGTCACCCGCTTTCACGGACTGATTGAGGTCGAAGTTTAGTTTGATCAGCCGGCCTTCGAGCGTACTCGTAACCTTCGCGGTTTTGTTCAGATCTTCGCTGACTCGACCGACGGCCTTGAGTGTCATGTCCAGATTGCCGCGCACGACGAGCTCGGTTTTGATGGTGACGTGCGAGAGGTTTTCTTTGGTCAACGAAACGATGTTAGTCTCGTGTTTTGGTTCTGCGACGGCCTCGGCGGTCGCGGTGGGTTCGGTTTTTGTGCAACCGTTCAACACGGTCAGGAGAAGAAGAGCAGCGGCGCTGCAAAGGAGAGAGAATTTCATGGAAGGATCAGGGATTGGACTTTGAGGATTCGATTTCGAGGGGAACGCCGACGGCCGATTCCAGGGCGGCGCGGCTGCTCGCCACATCGGCGATGGCTTCGTAGTAGTCCGCGAGCGTGTCGAAATATGTGCGTTTGGCGTCGAGGTAGATAAGGAGCGACGTGGCGTTCTGCGCGTAACTGCGCTCCGCCTGCTCCACAACGGATTTGAGTTGGTCGAGGTAGGTCGGCGAATAAAGCGCGAGTTGGCTGTACGCCGTGCTTAGTTGGGTAGCCGCTTTGGTTATGGCTCCGGCAATCTCGCGGCGCAGCGCGTCTGTTTCGGCCCGGACCTTTCGCTGTTCCGCTGTCGCCGTCTGAATTTCACCACGGCCATACCCCTTGCGGGCCAATTCGAATGAGACGCTGAGGCCGAGGATCTGCTCTGATTTGCTGTATTCGAGCGACGGACCAACCGAGAAATCCGGTTTACGTGCCAGTCGCGCCTTGCGCAGATTCAGCCCGGCAAGCTCAGCTTTCAGCGCTTGTACGCGCAGGCTCGGATTCTCCGCCATGGCGATGTCGAGCAGGTTGGGCAACGACCGATTGGCGAAGACGTCGTCCGGTGTTCCCTTAACTTCAATCGGCGCAAATGGCTCGCGACCCAGAAGGGAATTCAGTTCGACGCGGACTGCGGCGATCTCACCTTCAGCGGCCCCCAGCAGCTTTTTGGCGGTGATAACATCACCCTGGCTTTTGACCGCTTCGAAATCGGACGCATAGCCCGTCTCGGCGCGCCGTGCTGCCGCCTGTTGAAAGGTCTGCGCTGATTCGAGCTGCTGGCGTCGTAGCTCTATGATTCTTTGTGCAGCGAGCAGTTCATAAAATGCCTTGCGAACCGCAGCGCTGAGTTGGAAGCGCAACCCATCTGTGGCGAGCTTGCGCAGCTCGACATTGCGCTCGGCAATCGACACGAGCAATTCCCGCTTACCAGGGAATCGGAATGGCTGACTCAATGCGACGGAGCCCTTGAACTCGTTGTGCGAGCTTTCTGTTTCACGCACATGTTTTATTCCCGGCGCGACCGTCAGCTCGGGATTGGGCCGCGTTTGTGCGGTGAGAACTTCGCCCCGGGCAGACTCGACGTCGGCTTCGATGACGCGCAACGCCGGGCTTTGTGCCAGCGCCTCGGCAATTGCTGCCTGCAAAGTCAATTTGTCGTTGGCAGCTGCCTGTCGCGCAGGACTGTTGATGCTAGAGAATGCGCTCAAAGCCGACGGGAGCGTCTGATCGGCGCATCGAGCAACTTGAGCGAGAGAAAACGCCGAACTAGTTAACAGAAGGTATGGCAGGAATTTTTGCGCAGTCATAGTGATTCGAAAAAGATTCAGGAAAAACGCGGGCGCGGACGGCCCGAAACACGGACGCGAAAGCGCCCGTGCAGCACGAAAGGAGGCCTCTCAGTTCCCGCAAGAACCGATCAGGCTACAGCCAATGAAGGCGCACGAGGCGACAACGCCGCCCGCTGCACAATGTGCCAGGTCGGGCTACAATCCTCGGGCCAATCAAATGAGACGCGTGCCGTGGCGGCATCCGCGTTATGTG
>Ga0302321_100002429_pt1 | contig 15970 bp, 17 predicted proteins | sample Fen_T0_1_FD_202505 | JGI IMG/M metagenome (GOLD analysis project Ga0302321, IMG submission 202505) | Peat permafrost microbial communities from Stordalen Mire near Abisko, Sweden - Fen_T0_1 | ecosystem: Environmental > Terrestrial > Soil > Wetlands > Permafrost | place: Sweden: Abisko...
GCTTGAACAGCGCATTGCCGCGGTCACGCTTCTTCAGGTCCTTCTTGTTCTTGCCTTTACCTCTTCCGATGGGACGGGGCATGTCGTTTCCTCAGTTTACTTTCTATCTCTTCAATCCAGATGCGTAATGTGCAGCGCGACGGTGATGCCGGTCCGGTAGCGCCGGGCGAGGAATCCCTCGCAACGGAGGGCGCTTCCGACGGGCCTCGCGGCCAGTTCCCGGGCGACGTCTCCGAAAGCCACTGCAAACAGTTCGCATTCCACGCGGCGCTCGCTTCCCGCTTCCGCCTGCACCGACTGGTGGCGCAGGCTGCACTCGATCGCCGGGATGCCGGCGGGCGTGTAGCGAAGGGCTCCGCGTTCTGTCAGCAGGGCATCGAACGTCAGCCGGTTCGTGGCCGGCGCGTCGGCTGCCAGTTGTGTCAAATAAGCGTCTTCGCTCAGTTGGCTGAAGCGCTGGCTGCGGCGTCGGCGACCGGCGCAGCTTCCGCCACGGGCTCGGCGCGCGCCTCCGTCCGAGGCTCAGTTCGCGCCTCGCCATCTCGCGACAGCGACCGCGACTTTTCTTCCTTCATCATCGGCGACGGCGCAACCTTCGCTTCGGTCGTGGCGACGATGAGGTGGCGCAGCACCGCGTCGTTGAACTTGAACGCATGCTCGAGCTCGCCCAGCGTTTCCTGGTTGCACTCGATGTTCATCAGGACGTAGTGCGCCTTGTGAACCTTCTGGATCGGATAGGCCAGCTGGCGGCGGCCCCAGTCCTCGAGACGGTGGATCAGGCCACCCGGGGTCGAACCTTTCGGGCCCGTGACCATCGTGCGGTACCGCTCGATCATTGCGGGAACCTGCTCGCTTTGATCCGGGTGCACGATGAATACGACTTCATAATGACGCATAGGCAGAGCACTCCTTTCGGTCGGTTAATTGGCGGCTCGCTGTTGTTGTCGACTCAGTCCGAAGACTCAGTTGCGAAAATTGGTGCGAACCACCGGCGGCCTCCCCGTCTGCGGCGGGTGAGGCAAGGGAACTCGAAAGTATAGGCTATTTCGCGTTATTGGTCAATGACCTAGCGAAACCAACGGCGCCGGCACGCCCGCTACGGCACGGGCGAGGACCTCGTTGCGCTCGACCTTTGGAAGGACGGCGATTTCCTTCACCCGCGCATAGAACCGGGGCAGGCTGTCGCCCTGCTGCGCCAGCAGTGCGCGGAAGGCCGGCACCTGCGCCGTATACAGCGCCACCGACGACAGGCTCGCGTTGTTCGGACCGTGCCTGTCATGTCCCGCAAACCACCGGTCGTAGCCCGCCATGCCGGTATCCCCGACGCGGGCGCGTTCGTAAGCTTCCTTCATGGCAGCGAAGGCCGCCTGCTTTTCCTCGAGCTTCTCCGCGTCGGACGCGCTGCCGGCGTAGACCGCCTCGAGGCGCTCCCGCGTCGCTCGGACCAGGTCGCGAAATAGCACGCGCTGCCGCTCGGCGCGCGCGTATTGTGCGTCCAGCTGCGGATTGCCTTCGGCCGCAAGCCAGCGCTTGAGTCCTGCTTCCTCGACCGCCACCGCAAACGACTCGTTGAACACCGAGTCGTCCTTGACGTAGACGATCTGGTGCGCGAGTTCGTGGAACATGAGACGCGCAAGCTCCGTTTCGGGCCAGCGGACGAACGTCGACAGAATGGGGTCGTCGAAGTACCCGAGCGTCGAGTACGCGGGCACGCCGCTCACATGCACATCGTCACCCGCGGCGGCGAGGCGCGCAGCTTCCTGCCTGGCTTCGTCTTCATGGAAATACCCGCGGTAGCTGACGCATCCGGCCACCGGGAAGCACCATTGGCGCGCGGTGAGCGACAGTGGCGGCGCCGCGAACACGTTCCAGACGACATAGGCGCGGCCCAGATCACTGTAGCGCGTGAAGCTCTTGTTGTCGGGCAGGCCGAGTTCGTGGCTGGCATACGCGCGGATAGCCTGCGCGCGGGCGAGCCGGGCGGCCAGCATCGCGTCGTCGCCCTGCGCGATGACGACGTCGAAGTCCTTGGCGCGCGCGAGGATGTCGAGTTGGCCCGCCGCACCCTGCCAGTAGTAGCCGGTGGCTTCCATGGCGCCGCAAGCCGCGAGCACCATGCACGCCAATACCGAAATCGCCGTGTTCCGCATGTCAGCGGCCGAGGAACCGCGCCAGGCGCGCGACGCCGTCTTCCAATTTTTCCCGCGCGATCGTGTACGCGAAGCGCACGTGTTCCGCCGCGCGATGGTGGCCGAAGTCCAGTCCGGGCGTGATCGCGACGCCCGCATGCTCCAGCACGTCCCGGCAGAACTGCTGGCTGTCGTGCGAGAACGCCGAGCAGTCCGCATAGACGAAGAATCCGCCCGTCGGCATGACCGGAATGCCGAATCCCATATTGCGCAGTGCCGGAACGAGATAGTCGCGCCGCGCCTCGAATTCGCGGCGGCGGGACTCGAGGATGGCGAGCGTCGCGGGCGCGAAGCACGCCAGCGCCGCGTGCTGCGAAGGTGCCGCCGGCGAGATGTAGAGGTTCTGCGCGAGCTTTTCCAGATCGCGCACGTGACGTTCCGGCGCAACCACCCATCCCAAGCGCCAACCGGTCATGTTGAAGTACTTCGAGAAACTGGAGATGACGAACGCGTCGTCCGTCAGTTCGAGCGCGCTGCGCGGCCGGTCGTGCGCACCAAGTCCGTAGGTGAGCCCCAGGTAGATCTCGTCGACGATCAGGTGGCCGGCGCGCGCCTTGACTGCAGCAACGATGCGCCGCATTTCGTCCCGCGGCACGACCGTGCCGGTGGGATTGGACGGCGAGGCGATGATCGCGCCGCGCGTGGAAGCATCCCAGTTCCACTCGATCAAGTTCGCCGTCAGTTGGTAATTCGATTCCGGACCGACCGGAATGCCCACGGGGGCGCCTTCGAGCACACGGACGAAATGGCGGTTGCACGGGTACGCCGGGTCGGATTGCAGGATGCGGTCGTCGCGGTCGACGATCAACGCCAGCACCAGCAGCAGCGCAGCCGACGAGCCCGCGGTGACGATGACGCGTTCCGGCGCAATCACGGTGCCGTAATGATCGGCGTAGTGCCGCGCGATCGCCGCTCGCAGCGCCGGCAGCCCCAGCGCCGACGTGTAGAAGATGCCGCCGTCGGCAATCGCACTCTGCGCGGCATGGATGACGGGCCCGGGCGTGGGAAAGTCCGGCTCGCCGATCTCCATGTGTACGACTGTGCGGCCGGCGGCTTCGAGCGCGCGCGCCGCCGTCTGCACTTCCATCACGTGGAACGGCTCGATTTCGGCCACGCGGGCGGCCGTCTCACTGGGTGCATCCATCGAAAGTCGTAATCCGTGGTGGGCGGGAAAGCGCTATCGTAACGCTTGGCCCATCGCCGCGTCCGGCCCCATGCGCTCTGCAATCATCAACACGATCATCGCTCCCCTGGCCGCCGCGGCACTGGCTGGCCTTGCGGGCAGCGCGGCCGCGGGTGTCTACAAGTGCCTCGGCGCGGACGGCAAGCAGACCATCTACCAGGACAGCCCCTGCCCCGCGGGGCGTGAGCTGCGCAACTTCGACACCGATCCGGCCGAGGTATCGGTCATCCCCTTTCGCGAAGTACCGGGAACCACGACCACGCTGACCGCCCCCAAAGCCGCCAAGTCGCCGCCTGCGACAAAGGCCGACAGGAAAAGGGAGATCCCGGTCGTTGCCGACGTCGCGCAGCGCAAGTTCATTCTGCCCGGCATGAGCGAAGGCGAAGTCGTCGCGCGCATTGGCAACCCCGACATGACCAGCGGAGGCAAGGGACGCAAGACGTCGCGCTGGAGCTACCTGCCGGCGCCAGGCGACCCGCAGACGATCACCAACGTCGTCTTCGACTACGGAATAGTGATCGAGGTCGAGCGCAAGGTGATGAAATGAGGGTCATGCGATGAGGGCGCTGGTCCAGCGGGTGCGGGAGGCTCGGGTCACCGTGGGCGGCCACGTCACCGGTGCAATCGGTCGGGGATTGCTCGTTCTGGCAGGCGTCGGCGGGTCCGACACCGACGAGGATCGTCACTGGCTCGCACGCAAGATCGTCCAGATGCGCATCTTCGACGACGCCGAAGGCGTGATGAATCTCTCCGTCGGCCAGGCGGGCGGCGGCATCCTCGCCGTCAGCCAATTTACGCTCTATGCTTCGACGCAAAAGGGCAACCGGCCCTCCTGGTCGAACGCCGCGTCGCCACCCGTCGCGCAGCCGGCGTTCGAGGCGTTCGTGCACGCGCTCGCACAGGAATTGGGGAGCCGCGTGGCCACCGGCGTCTTTGGTGCCTATATGGACGTCGCACTCGTCAACGACGGCCCGGTGACGATCTGGCTCGATTCCCGCGCGCGGGAGTAGCTCCCCCGCTCACCAAGGCCGCATTACCCGCGGTCGATGCTGAATCGGCCCGGGCCGAACGCAAACACCATCAGCATGCCGCCGATCACCGCGACGTTCTTGTAGAAGAACAGCATATTGGTCATCACGGCATCGCCCTTCATCGTCCAGTAATTGTGGAAGACCAAAGACGCGACGAGCGTGAATCCCACGAGCGCCAACGCAACCCAGCGGGCCTTCCAGCCGACGATCAGGGCAATGCCGCCGCCAAATTCGACCAGGATCGCCAGCGGCAGGAAAACGCCCACCATCGGCACTCCGGCACTCGCCATGAAGCCGGCCATGCCCGCGTATCCGGTGATCTTTCCAAAGCCGGCCCAAACGAACATCAGCGCCAGCAGCACGCGGCCCATCAGCGCCGCCACATCTTGTCTCGTATCCATTGCAAATCCCCTTTCCAGTTGAAATTCAGTCGAGGTCGCTCATTCGAGATCGAACACCAGCACCTCGGCGCCGGCGCCTTCGCCCAGTGTCACCTGCGCCTCGTTTTCGATTCGCGCCGCGTCGCCCGAGGCCAGCGCCACCCCGTTGACCTTCACGCTTCCGCGCGCCACATGCACGTACGCACGCCTGCCGTTCGCGATCGGATGCACGACCGATTCGGCGCCGTCCAAAAGTGTGGCGTAGATCCGCGCGTCCTGGTGGATCGTCACCGCCGCGCCCGAACCTGCCGGGCCGGCGATCAGCGCGAGCCTGCCGCGCTTCGCGTCCGCGTCCACGCGGTTCTGCTCGTAGGACGCGGGGATGCCGCGCTCCGATGGCTCGATCCAGATCTGGAGGAAGTGCACGCCTTCCGACTTCGACGGGTTGAATTCGCTGTGCATGACGCCGCGGCCGGCGCTCATCCGCTGCACGTCGCCCGGCGTGATGATCGACCCGTTGCCCATGTTGTCCTGGTGTGACAGCTGGCCGTCGAGTACGTAGGAAACGATTTCCATGTCGCGGTGGCCGTGCGTGCCGAAGCCCATGCCGGGCTGCACGCGATCCTCGTTGATGACGCGCAGCGGCCCATACCCCATGAAGTCGGCGTCGTAGTAGTCGGCAAACGAAAAGCTGTGGAAGGAATCGAGCCAGCCGTGGTTCGCATGGCCGCGCTCGGCCGAAGGACGCAATGTGATCATTCGAATCTCCGGTTGAATACCCGGCAGCGCCAGGTCGGTTGATGTGAGCCATGGTACGGGCCTGGCTGGCGGCGCGACAGCGGCCTATACTGACGCAATCGTTCAATATTTTTGAATATACTTTCGCGATGCCGCTATCCCTCGACGCCCTCACGGTTATCGATGCCATCGACCGCCGCGGCAGCTTTGCGGCGGCCGCCGTCGAGCTCGACCGCGTGCCGTCCGCCATCACCTACACGGTGCGCAGGCTCGAGGACGAACTGGACGTCCTGCTGTTCGATCGCCGCGGCCACCGGGCGCGCCTCACATCCGCCGGGCGCCTTCTGCTCGACGACGGACGCCGACTGCTCACGGCGGCCGATGAAATCGAGCGCCGCGTCCAGCGCGTGGCGTCGGGGTGGGAGACGGAGTTGCGCGTCGCGGTGGACACGCTGGTCCCGTTCGCGCGCGTGCTGCCGTTGGCCGCTTCGTTCTTCGTGGAGTGCCGCGCGCGCGATGCCGCGCACACGCGCCTTAAGTTCTCCCATGAAGTGCTGGGCGGCGCGTGGGACGCGCTGGCCGACGGCCGCGCGGACCTGGTGCTCGGTGCGCCCGGCGACCCGCCGCCCGGCGGCGGCTATCGACTGCGGCTTATGGCCGAGGCCACGATGATCTTCGCCGTCGCACCTTCGCACCCGCTTGCCGCGGCAAAGGAGCCGCTCACGGAATCGCAGATCGCCGCGTATCGCGCGGTGGCCGCCGCGGATTCGTCGCGTCGAATGGCCCCGCGGTCGGCGGGACTGTTGGCGGGACAGGACACGCTCACCGTCCCCGACATCGGCACCAAGCTCGCCGCGCAGGTCGCGGGGCTGGGCTGCGGCTTCCTGCCCGCCTTCCTCGCCGCTGCCGACGTCGCCGCCGGCCGCCTCGTGATCAAGGCCGTCGAGCCGCCGCGCGCCCCGGTGCGCCTGCACGCCGCATGGCGGGAAGCGCGTCCCGGCCGCGCGCTCGCATGGTGGATCGCCGCCGTGACGCAGACGGACTGGCGTTTCCTCGCGCTCGGGCCGACGCCAGCTACCACTGCAGCAACCCAACCCACGGCGCGCCGACGCGCCGCCGTCACCAGCGCAGCGTCGCGCCGATGAGCCAGACTTCGCGGGTGGCACTGCGGTTCAGGCGTGCCTGGAAGCCCAAGTCAAGGTCCAGCCACGTCGTTGCCGTGTAGATCACTCCCGTACGCGCAAATGCCGGCCACTGCGCGATCTGCGGATCGGGATTCGATACGGTCGTGGCCTCGATGAACGTCCGCCAGGGCGATGCATTGGGACCGACGACCGCCGCGGAAACGGCGCCCACGTCGCTGCGGGCGCCATCCTGCCGCACGCGGGCGTAGGCCACGTTCGCGTTGACGTTGACGCGCGCGAACTGCCAGCCCGCGATCCCGATGACGTGATAGCCGGTGGCACCGGTGCCCAGGCCGCGCGCCGCGTCTCCGGTCGGAATGTCGATGCCCGCGCGCACGGCGAGCGCGACCGGCGCCGATTCGTGGAAGCGCCACTTGAAGTCGAGCAGCGAGTCGCCCCAGCCGTGCGCAGCGGGTGCGTCCGCAGGTGCCTGGGTCAGCCACGTGGTGCGAAGAATGAGATCGAGGGCAGGCGCGGCGCCACCGGTGAGCTGGGGCGCGAATTCGGTGCCGCGCCCGCCCTGCAGCGGGTCGCCGCGCGCGAACGCCTGCCCCAATTCCAGTTCGAATTTTCCGGTGCCCTGCGTCTGGGGATCTTCGGTCAGCATCGGATGGGCGGCGAACGCGTTCGCGGCCCCCAACAACCCGGCGGCGCAGGCGGCAATGGCGCGGAGCTTCGGCATGGCGAGGTATGAACGCGTCCCGCGATTCCTGCGCACGGCACGCCCGCAGGTCAGTCGAATTGCGCCTAGAGCTTGTAGGCGGCCTTGGCGAAGCCGCGCGCGAGCAGCGGCGCCAGTTCGAATGCCTCGTCCTCCCCGATCCGGTGTTCCGTCGCCAGCGTGGCGAGAAACCGGCAATCGATGCGGCGGGCCACGTCGTGCCGCGCCGGAATCGACAGGAATGCGCGCGTGTCGTCGTTGAACCCGACCGTGTTGTAAAAGCCGGCGGTCTCCGTGACCTGCTCGCGAAAACGCAGCATGCCTTCGGGACTGTCGTGGAACCACCACGACGGGCCCAGCTTCAGCGCCGGATAGTGCCCGGCCAGCGGCGCCAGTTCGCGCGCATAGACGGTCTCGTCGAGCGTGAAAAGGATGATCGTCAGTTGGCGCTCGTTGCCGAACCTGTCGAGCAGCGGCTTCAACGCGCGCACGTAGTCAGTCCGCGTCGGGATGTCGGCGCCCTTGTCGCGGCCATATTGGCTAAATACGTGCGGATTGTGGTTGCGGAAGCTTCCCGGATGGATCTGCATGACCAAGCCATCGTCGACGCTCATCTTCGCCATCTCGGTGAGCATCTGGCCCCGGAAGACTTCGGCTTCGTCGCTGGTGATCGCCCCCGAAATTGCGGCATCGAGCAGCCGCTGGCACTCCGCGGCCGGCAGGTCCATCGTACGCGCCGTCGGGTGGCCGTGGTCCGTCGACGTCGCACCCATCGACTTGAAGTACGCGCGTCGGTTCCGGTGCGCCGCGAGATAGCCGCTCCACGTCGCCGTTCTCTCGCCGGTGAGCGCACCGAAAGCGGCGACATTGGCCGCGAAGCCTTCGAACTCCGGATCGACGACAGGATCGGGCCGGTAGGCTGTGACCACGCGGCCCTTCCAGCCCGACGCGCGAATCTTGCGGTGGTGGTCGAGCGAGTCCAGCGGCGACTCCGTTGTCGCGATGACATCGATGTTGAAGCGGTCGAACAGCGCGCGCGGACGGAACGCCGGTTGCGCCAGGCACTCGTTGATGCGCTCGAAATAGTGGTCGGCGGATTCCGCGGTGAGCCGCTCGTCAATGCCGAACACCGTGTTGAACGCGTGATCAAGCCACATCCGCGTTGGCGTGCCGCGAAACAGGTGATAATTCCCTGCGAACGCACGCCAGATTTCCCGCGGATCGGGTTCGGCCCCATCGCCGCCGCCCGCGCCGGCGCGCCGCGGAATGCCGAGCGACTCGAGCGGGACACCCTGGCTGTACAGCATGCGGAACACGTAATGGTCTGGCGTGATCAGCAATGCGGACGCGTTGGCGAACGGCACGTCGTCGGCGAACCATTGCGGGTCCGTGTGTCCGTGCGGACTGACGATTCCCAGGTCCTTGACCGTCGCATACAGGCGGCGCGCCAAGCCGCGCGTGGCGGGATCGGCGGGAAACAGCCGATCGGGGTGGAGATGCATCGGAATGGCCATGTCGATTCCTGGAAATAAGCTGCGTTGTCCGCCGGTCAGGCGATGCGGAGATGCCTGTCCAGCGTCACACGCACTCCGTCGCGGAACAGCGCGATCACATTGCCGCGCACCGCCTCCCGGAAAGCGTAATGCGCGACAAGGTCGGCGCCGAACACCTGCTTGAGGTCGAGAAAGCCGTCGGCCACCGGACCCGCATCGCCTCGCGCGTCACGGACGATCCGGGCGAACGTCGCCACCAGTGGGTCGGCGACGTCGATCGTCGCCCCCTGCTCGTCGGTGCCGCTCGCATAGCGGATCCAGCCGGCCACGGCCAGCGCGAGGTGCGCATACGACGCGCCCGCGGCAATCCGGTCGCGCACCGTGCCCAGCAGCCGCTGCGGCAGCTTCTGCGAGCCGTCCATCGCGATCTGCTGCGTGCGGTGGGGCAGCGCGGCATTTCTGAAACGCTGCATAAGTTGTCGGCAGTACGCGGCGACGTCGGTGCCGGCCGGCATCTCCAGCGTTGGCGCAATCTCCTCGGACATCTGGCGCTCGATCAGTTGTGCAAGCAGTGTATCGCCCGCCGCCTGCCAGACGAAATCATGCCGCATCAGGAAGCCCAGGTACGCGAGCGTCGAATGGCTGCCGTTCAGCAGGCGCAGTTTCATCGTCTCGAACGGCGCAACGTTCGCCACGAACTGCGCGCCGGCGTCCTCCCACGCGGGGCGCGCCGTTGCAAAGCGATCTTCGATGACCCACTGTCCGAACGCCTCCGCGGCGACCGGCGCGGCGTCGTGCACGCCGAGCCGCCGCTCGGCTTCGGCAATGTCGGCGTCGGTGGTCGCAGGTACAATGCGGTCGACCATCGACGACGGAAACGCGACGTTGGCGCGGATCCATTCCTCCAGCGCAGCATCGCGTCCGCGGGCGAATTCGCCGACGAGGCCTTCGACCATGCGTCCATTGTGCGGCAGGTTATCGCAGCAGACGAAGGTGAGCGGCCCGGCATCGGCTCGCCGGCGCGCGGCCAGGCCCGCCACCAGGATGCCGATGGCCGATACCGGCGCGTCCGGGTGCGCGACGTCGTGCACGATATCCGGATGCGCGAGGTTCAACGCGCCGGTCGCGGGATCGTGGCAATAGCCCTTCTCCGTGACCGTCGACGTGACGACGGTGATGCGTTGATCGGCGAAGCGCGCAATCAGTCTTTTCCGATCCGCGCCGGCAAACAGCGCTTCGCGCACGCTGCCTATGACTCTCGCCGTCGTGCCTTCGCTGCCCTTGGTGAGCACCGTGTACAGGCCGTCCTGCGCCACCAGCGGTTCGATGGAGCGCGGTGTCTTGAGCGACACGCCGCAGATACCCCAGCGCGGATCGCGCGCGAGCACGTCATCGGTATACACGGCCTGGTGCGCGCGGTGAAAGGCACCCAGGCCCAGGTGCAGGATGCCGACGGTCACGCGTGCCGGATCGAAGGCGGGACGCAAGACGGCGTGCGGCAGCGCCGTCAGCGCGCGCAGTGAAAGCCGGTTCATGCGGGCTGCGGATGTTCCTTGACGCGGCTAACCAGCTGCGTCGGGTTGACGAAGCGCAGCGCGATCAGCAGCCAGGCCAGCGTCACCATCATGTAGATCATCGCCATCGCGTCGACCGACTGCGGCGCACGCACGCCCGCGGCAAACACCGCGTAATACAGCGCCACGACGAGCGTCTGCGAATCTGGGCCGGCCGTGAGGAACGTGAGCTCGAACAGCGCGATGGTGCGCACGAGCACGAGCAGTGACGCCGCCAGGATGCCCGGGCCGAGCAGAGGCACCAGGATGTGCCAGAACATGCGTCCGGTGCTCGCACCGAACACACGCGCCGCGGATTCGAGGTTGGGGTCGATCTGCTCGATGAACGGCGTCATGACGAGTATGACAAACGGTGCCGCTGGGATCAGGTTGGCGAGTATCACGCCATAGATCGTGCCAGCGAGCTGCGCCTTGTAGAGCACGGTGGCCAGTGGGATGCCATAGGTGATCGGCGGCACCATCAGCGGCAGCAGGAACAGCAGCATCAGCAGCCGCTTGCCGGGAAAATCGCGGCGCGCGAGCGTGTAGGCGGCCGGCACGCCGATCAGCAGCGCGAGAAGCACAACGGCGAACACGACCTCCACCGTCACCATCAGGATGGCGTCAAGCTGGAATTCCTTCCACGCCGAAACGTACCACTGGGTGGTCCAGCCGTCGGGCAGCCATGTGCCGAGCCAACGCTTCGCGAACGAGTTGGTCGCTACGGCTGCGATCATCAGCCCGATGTTGACGAGGAATAGCGTCATCAGGCCCCAGAGCAAGCCGGTCCACGCGCGGTCGAGCCAGCGATGTTCGCGCGCGCTCATCCCTTGCCTCCGCTCACCGGACCGCGGTACATGAGGTTGCGCAGACCCAACACGGCCGCAACGACGATCAGCTGCACGAAGCCCATGATCATCGCGATGGCCGAGGCCAGCGAGTAGTCGTACTGCTCGAACGCGGCCTCATAGGCGGCGATCGAGATCACCCGCGTCGGGCCAGCTGGCGAACCCAGCAGTACGGCGGAGGGGAACACCGAGAATGCCTGCACGAACGCCAGGCAGAAGCACATCGCGAGGCCGGGTGCGAGCAGCGGAAGATAGATGGTACGGAACTGCGCGCGGGGACTGGCGCCCAGCGTGGATGCGGCGCGCGCGAGCACGGGGTCGATGCCCGTAATGTAGGACAGGATCAGCAGGAACGCGAACGGAAAGCCCGAGATGACCAGCGAGATCAGCACGCCCCAGTAGTTGTGCGTGAGGCGAATCGAGCCTTCGTACAGATGGAAGAACTGCAGGAACTGGGAGAGCCAGCCCTTCGGCCCGAAATAGGTCAGCATACCCTGTGCGATCAGGACGGTACCGAGCGTGATCGGGATGACGAGGATCGTGGTCGCCCAGCGCTGGTATGGCGACTTCACGCGCATCTTGAACGCGATCGGCAGCGCGAGCCCGACGTTGATGAGCGTGGCCGGGATCGCCAGCCGCAGCGTGGTCCAGATCGTCGGCCACAGATTGTCGGTGGTGAAGAAGTGCGAGTAGTTCGCGAGCGCGCCGCCCTCCTTCGGATTGAACGAGAGCATGAGCCCGTACAGGAACGGATAGACAAAGAGCAGCAGCATGAACGCCGCGGCCGGCACGACCAGTAGCAGTGCGCGATCGAACGCCGCGCGGGGCGGCGCCAAGCCGGCGGCAGCCGCAGCGCCGCTCACGCCGATGCCTCGCTTGGGTAAACCAGGACGCGCTCGGGCGGAACGTGCACGTGCACGGTGTCGTCGAGACGCGGCGAACCGGTGGCGCGCACGTGCAGAAGCGTGCCGGACGACGTGACGACGTCGACCAGCGAATCGCGGCCGCAGTATTCGACGTTGGACACACGCCCCGCGATGGTGTTGGCGCCGCCCGCAGCCGCACCCAGAACGAACTCCTCGGGCCGCATGGCCACGCAGGCGCGGCCGTTGGCCAGCGGCTGCTTGCGCACGCCGGTCAGGCGTACGTCCGGTCCGGCCACCGTGACGCGGTCGCCATCCTCCGCCTCGACCTTCAGCTCGAGCACGTTGCGATATCCCATGAAGCGCGCGACGTGCAGGTTGGCCGGCTGGCCGTAGACGTCATGCGGCGCGGCGATCATCTGAACGATGCCATCCTTCATCACGACGATGCGGTCGGCCAGCGACAGCGCCTCGTCCTGGTCGTGCGTCACATAGATCGTCGAGCGTCCAAGTTCCTTGTGGATACGCCGGATCTCCGCACGCGTCTCGATGCGGAGCTTGGCGTCCAGGTTGGACAACGGCTCGTCCATCAGCACCAGCGGCGGCTCGATCACGATGGCCCGCGCGATCGCGACGCGCTGCTGCTGCCCGCCCGACAGCTGCCCGGGGAGCTTGTTTTCCTGACCCGTCAATTGAACAAGAGTCAGCGCATGCGCGACGCGCGGCGCGACCTCGGCGTCGGGGAGACCCCGCATCTTGAGACCGAACCCGATGTTCTTGGCCACGGTCATGTGCGGGAATAGCGCGTAATTCTGGAACACCATGCCGAAGCCGCGTTTTTCCGGCGGCAAGGTGTCGATGCGCGTCGAGTCTAGCCAGATGCTACCGCCAGAGAGTTGCATCAGGCCGGCGATACAGTTGAGCGCCGTCGACTTGCCGCAGCCGGAAGGCCCCAGCAGCGCGATGAACTCTCCGCGCTTGATCGTCAGCGTCAATTCGCTCAGCGCAGCGAACGCCTGTCCGCCGGCGCCCGCGAAGCGTCGCGTCACGCCGTCCAGCCGTAATTCATTGAAGTCGTGGTTCATGGGCAACCAGTCCGGCGTTAGCGGGCTTCACGGAAAACGCCACGTCAACCGGCGACCTGTTCGCTGGTTAACGTGGCGAGTGTTTCCGTCGCGCTCTTCGCGACGGAATATCGCTACTTGGTCTTCTGCGCGCCGACTTCCTTGTCCCAGATCCTGAATGCCTCGACCTGCGCAGACGGAGGCAGCGATTGCGTGTGCGGGAATTGCGCGAGCCATCCCTCGTATTCCGGGCGGCCGAATTCCTTCAGCGCGTCCTGACTCTCCTTCGGCGCCATCGACAGCGGCACGTTCTTCACCGCCGGGCCTGGATAGAAATAGCCCTTGTCATACGTGTATGCCTGCGCTTCCGGCGTGAGCAGATAGGCCATGAGGTCCACGACAGCCGCGACCTTGTCCGGCGCGACGCCCTTCGGAATCGTCATGTAGTGCGCGTCGTTGACCCACGTCATGCCCTTGAATGGCACGACCCGGTAGTCCTTGGGCACGATGCCGAGCACGCGCGGATTGATGTCCCAGCCCGTCATCGTCAGCGTCATGTCACGCGAGCCTTCGCCCAATTCCTTCATCACCGCGCCCGTGCCGGTCGGGTAGTACTCGATGCAGCTGTTGAGTTCCTTGAGAAACGCCCAGGTCTTCTCCCAGCCGTTGACGGGATCCTTCGGATTCTTGTCGCCGAGGATGAACGGCAGGCCCATGATGAACGTGCGCCCCGGACCCGAATTGGCCGGCCGCGCGTAGATCAGGCGATTGGGATTGGCCTTGCACCACGCCAGCAGCTCGGCCGGCGTCGTTGGCGGCTGTTTCACCTTGGCGGGGTTGTATTCGACGAGTGGACCAGCCGGCATGAATACCACCGCCACACCGTAGTCCTGCGCGAGTTCTTGCATCTTCGCAGCCGCAGGCTGGTAGTTGGCGGTCAGGTTGGGAAATTTCGCGGCCTGGTCCGGCAGGATCTTCATCAGCACACCCTGGTCGATGCCTGCAGCAAGGAAGTCCGTGCCGGTCATCACAAGGTCGATGTCGCTGCGGCCGGCACCCTGCATGGCCTTGAGCTTGCCTGGCAGTTCCGGCGCCGGCGCCTTCGTATAGGTGACCTTCGAGATCTTGTCCGGATTCTTCTTCACATAGGCGTCGATCGCGTCCTGCGTGAGGGCGAGATTGCCCGCGACGTCGACGATGTTGAGCGTGACGGGGGCCGCCACCGCGGGCGTTACGACTGCGGGAACGAGTGCCACCGCTCCCAGCGCGACGGCGACCGCTGCCAGGATCCAACGCTTGCCACCCTTGCCCGCCTGCTGCAATCCACTGCTGGTCTTCATGCCATTCCTCCTTTGCCGTTGAACTGCGATGGCCGCATTGTGCGACTGTTCGACTTGGTTGCAACCTTTGTCTTGCTGTTGACGCCGCGCTGGAACTCGCGGACGACGCGCGCGAGATGGCGATGCATCGCCGTGCGGGCGGAATCCGGATTGCGCGCAGTAATAGCAGCGAGGATCGCCACATGATCGTGGATGGTGCGGCGCGCAAGTGCCTCGGTATGGTAATGCTGCTGCATCCGGCCCCACAATTCGGCCCGCTGATTCCACAGGCCCTCGACCACGAGTTCAAGCGACCCGTTGCCGGTGGCCTTGGCTATACCCAGGTGGAATTCGCGGTCCGTCTCCTCGCGGATGACGAAGTCGTCGACATGCGTCGTCATGCGCTGGATGGCCAGCCGCAGCGCGTCCAGGTCTTCATCCGTTGCGTTGACGGCGGCCAGCGCCGCCACTTCGCCTTCGACCAGCGTGCGGGCGCTCAGCAGCTCGAAGGGGCCCGGACCCTTGTCCACGGCCAACGCGGACGATACCGGACCCGCCGTGACGAAGACGCCCGAACCGACACGCACGTCGACGAGGCCGCCGATTTCCAGCGAGATCAGCGCCTCGCGCACCGAGGTCCGCGACACGCCCAGGAGCGCAGCCAGCTCGCGTTCGGCTGGCAGCCGCGAACCGTGCGCGAACTCGCCGTTGCCGATGAGGCTGGCGATCTGGTCGGCGATCTGGCGGTAGAGCCGGCGCGGCTCGACGGTCTGCAACGGCAAGACGACTCCTCCTTGGCCGCCAGGTTTGTCCTGGCGCGATCGCCCGGTTCGTCGCGGCATGAACGGCCGCACGCCGGAATCTGTGTACAGCATGGTAGCCCCCCGTTTACAATCTGGTCAAGTGGTCCAACCACCGGTCCAAACGGCCGGATTCTTCGACCTGCATAGGATCGATTCCTCCCGCATCGGAATACGACCATGAAGATCACTTCCGCGCGCGTCATCGTCACCTGTCCCGGGCGCAATTTCGTCACGCTCAAGATCGACACCGACCAAGGATTGAGCGGCCTGGGCGACGCGACGCTCAACGGCCGCGAGCTCGCCGTGGCGTCGTACCTCACCGATCACGTCCTGCCGACGCTCATCGGCCGCGACGCGCACCGGATCGAGGACGTCTGGCAATACCTGTATCGCGGCGCCTACTGGCGGCGCGGCCCGGTGACGATGACCGCCATCGCCGCCGTAGACACCGCGCTGTGGGACCTGAAGGCCAAGGCCGCCAACCTGCCGCTCTACCAGTTGCTGGGCGGGCGCAGCCGCGACGGCGTGATGGTTTATGGCCACGCCAACGGCAGCGACATCGCCGAGACGCTGGACGAGGTCGCGCGCTACGTCGACATGGGTTACAAGGCGATACGCGCGCAGTGCGGCGTCCCAGGATTGCCGTCGACCTACGGCGTGG
>Ga0302321_100002430_pt1 | contig 15970 bp, 14 predicted proteins | sample Fen_T0_1_FD_202505 | JGI IMG/M metagenome (GOLD analysis project Ga0302321, IMG submission 202505) | Peat permafrost microbial communities from Stordalen Mire near Abisko, Sweden - Fen_T0_1 | ecosystem: Environmental > Terrestrial > Soil > Wetlands > Permafrost | place: Sweden: Abisko...
ACGGACCGAGCTGAATTGACTCGGTTGCGCCTTGAAAACGAGCAGTTACGCAGGGAGCGCGAAATATTAAAAAAGGCCGCAGTCTTCTTTGCAAAAGAAGTCGAATAAAGTACGGATTTACGGCGTGCCCTTGGGGTATTCGAGGGCAACAGAAGACGTATCCCGTTACCGTGTTATGTAAAGTGATGGAAGTCAGTGCCATGGAGCAGAGCATGGGCCGAAAAGGGGACTGTTGGGATAATTCCCCAACGGAACGGTTTTTCCGTAGCCTTAAACATGAACAGCTGAACTACCAAAAATTCAGGGCCAAGGAGGCAGCAAAGCTCAGTATCATTGACTATTTAGCTTTTTACAATGGAAAGCGTACACACTCAAAATTAGGCTACCAATCGCCGGTGGAGTTTGAGCGCTCGTTTTATAAGAAAGCAGGCTGGATGAAGTGTCCGGTTTTACTTGACCATTACATACCTGCCTGGTTCGGTTCGAACGCAACCAATACAGCGCCCCCGCTGTTTGGGCAGGCAAAGTCATTTCAGTCAGGGTGGCCGCAGGCCGCCTCGGCAACCCGCTCCTGCGTTGCCCTATGTAAGGTAAAAATAGCAAATCATCAAATTAACACCCTTCAGATGCAACCTTAAAAGCCAGTGCCAATGTCCGTCATAACTCATATTAGGCAAACCACTAACCGATACTGTTGACATCAACAATGTTTGCTGTGAAGCAAGCAGTTCCTGTAATGCGCGGGCTTTTTTGAATAAATTGTTTGTGTTGTTCGTTGTTTAAAGGTTACCCATTGTGTACTTGGCGTATGATTATATTGGCAATCCGAAACCTTCAAACCCAGGGAAAAAGGGACTAGATCAAAAAATACGCCCAATTAATCCTTACGGGATTGTCAGGAAATTATAAAGTTTTTCGTTTTGTTGGCGGGTATTTGAAAAAGCCCGCACCAAAGACATGGAAAACCATAGAATATAGCTACAATACGCCATGACTGTACGAAATATTGGTGTGTCGTGTAAGATTCAAGTGCTAGGTAAGAGCCTGGTAATATGGTGGTTTACCAGCAACCAATAATTTAGCCGCTAAAATTTTGTAGCCCCCAACAAACGGAGCTGCCCATCAGTGTACAACCAAATTCTTTTTACCAAGCTTATTGCGCTTACTGGATGAACAGGGCGTCACAAAACATGAACTGGCTATCCGGGCAAATATATCAGACTCGTTCTTGAGCGGCCTTACCAATGGCAAGGCCAACCCCTCGCTCAAAGTGATGGAATGCATTGCCGATGCCTTGGAAACGCCCCTACCCTTGTTGTTGGAGTTGACCGACTTGGACAAGGAAACGTTAGACGAATTGGCCGGCGGAAAACCCCGGCGCAGTTTGCCGGATGGCTTCACCCGAATTTCTGCCATCGTGACTGCTGGGTGAGCTCGAATTGATTAAGTGGACAATCGGCCTTGTTAGAAAATACCGCGATGCGCGGGGCGAAGAGTCAGCCAGTCGAGCTAACAAAGAACTGGCTTACATCAAGCGGATTTTCAGTTAGGCGTATGAGTAGAAAAGATCAAAACCAACCCAACTACTGGCGTTAAAAAGCTGTTAGTTAAAGCGCGCCAAAATTATGCCGAAGACGAAGACTACCAATTCATGTTAAAGATTGCGACCGCTTCACCTACTGGTATGCACCCGTCTGCATGGAAATCGCTTGTCTATGCCGCATGCGATTATCAGAAGTGCTAGATATGACCGATGCCAACGAACTGCCTACCGGATTACTGATAAAACGGCGCAAAGGTCCGCACGATAACATTACCGCGTGGCAAACTGCGGTAACAACCCGCAATCAGATAGTGAGCAACCACATCCGTTCAGACCGGAAGATCGTTTTGTGTTTATCTCAGAACGAACCGGCGACCTCATCCAGGTATCGAGCTTGAAAACAGCTATTGGCAGAATTACAACCACAGCACTAGCGGAAGCAGATCGATTAGGGATTCAGTGGACGCGCTTCACTTTCCACGTTTTAAAACGCAAAGGTGTAAGCGATACGCCCGGCAATAAACAGGGACGCGAACGGACATAGAATCGCATCGATGTTAAATATTTATGACGTGAAATTAAAGACGGTCGAACCCTCTAGCGGGTAATTGGTTTGTTACCAGCTTTGTTAGCAGGGATAAATTTTAGACAATAAATTTATTGTAAGTTGCTGATTTTAATGGGGTGAACGACGGGGCTCGAACCCGCGACAACAGGAATCACAATCCTGGACTCTACCAACTGAGCTACGCTCACCATAGGAAATAAAACGATAAAGAGTGGTACGCTTGGCAGGACTCGAACCTGCGACCCTCGGCTTAGAAGGCCGATGCTCTATCCAGCTGAGCTACAAGCGCAAAGCTGGTCGGGGTAGAGGGATTCGAACCCCCGACATCCTGCTCCCAAAGCAGGCGCGCTACCAAACTGCGCTATACCCCGACTATATCTTTACATTGACTTGTTGAATTTGCCAACTGCCCTAAAGAGCAGCGTATGATAGCGGGGGGTAGGGTAACCGTCAATTGTTTTTTCTGGTGGAGGCGAAGGAAGCAATTATAGCCTTGTCTTAACAATCTTATAAATGCCATCTACAATTTGTTCGATGTCTTTGGTTGACCGCTCCAGTTCGGACAATTTAGCTTCAACAAAAGCCTTATCTTTAAGGCTGCCAGCGTTGATGTAGACATTTAATGCGGAACTTTTTAGTGCGCTATAAGCTGCCATGACCGCTGCACCGGCATCACTGACTGCACTGGGATTGCCTTTTTCTGCGGCTACTTTACTTAACTGGATGACTTCTACACAGGCATAGACACATTGCATAGGGACATCGGTTGCGTCTTTCAATACTTCCTGAATGGCTGCACTGCGGATCGCTTTTTCTTCCTCAGCTTCTTTAGGTAAGGCGTACTTGGACATTAGCTGATTGAATACGTCGATGTCTGACTGGATAAGGTCGGTCAGTTTGCTGCGTAAGGCTTCGGCTTTTTTCAGTACATCTTGCATTTCAGCTTCGACTTCCGCGAATTTGGGCTTGCCGATGGTAAGGTGGCAAACCATGCTGACCAATGCAGCGGCTTGCGCGCCCATTAGTGCAGCGGCGCTACCGCCACCTGGCGTGGCCGATTTGCTGGCGAGTTCGTCGAGGAAGGTTTGGATGGATTGGTTTTTGATTTCGGTCATTGAGTAAGTTTTTGTAAATTATAATTTGTCGCGATAGAGAAATCTGGGATTGATTGTCAGTTAGCGGGTTAAACTATAGGCTAGCCCGATATAAAGACCTTACAACTCTGACCAAAGACTTCCGTCTTTGTGATACCATTTGAAGCCTGATTGACGCACGCCTTCTATGAAGATTCCATGTTCTTTTATATTCCCGTTATCCCACCAGCTTGTATATTCCCCATGAGAAGCCCCATTTTTAACAAACTCAAGAGCTCTAAAGTGTCCAGACTCAGACCAAACTTGAACCCTGCCGTGCGGCACTCCTGAAACATATTCACACTCTGTAAATATTTGTCCATTTTCATGCCACCATTGTTCTAAACCATCTTTAGCACCATTTATTTCGTAGTGTTCAGATTTTATTGAGCCACTTGCAAAATACTCTCGAACTAGAACTTTTTCCATATTTTACTTTTTTATCTTTATTGCTGTAAGTAAGTTTAGGCTTTGCCCATGACACAACAATTTGTTCAACATATCGGGTTAGCTTGTGAAAGCAAAGCCCGATATTTGACTGGCTAAAATGGTTATTCACGCCGCCAACTGGTTGTACCATTAGGTTTGTCTTCCAGAATCACACCATATTGCTTTAACTCGTCGCGGATTTTATCCGCTAATACCCAATGCTTGGATTTTTTGGCTTCCACTCTTAGATGAATTTGTTGCTCGACATAAATATCATTTATGGTAACGGCACCAAATGCACTTACAGTGTCATCCTGATTAACAGCATTAATGACAGCATTGACAATATCTCTTTGGAAAAAAAGATTTGAATCCTGCTGCAAAAGCCCAAGTAAACTTCCTAAATTTTTAAGAGTGAATGCTAACTGTCCTGCCCTTTTTTCATCGACTCCCTTAGCTTTATTGAGTTCTCTGGCAAGATCAAACAAAAAAGCCATTGCAACTGGCGTATTAAAATCATCATCCATCGCCAGTTCAAAACGATTTTTATAATTGTCTTCTAGTGGGACTTCAATTAACTCCACATCTCGCAAAGCGGTATACAATCGAGTTAATGCGGCTTTTGCATCATTCAATTGCTCATCCGAATAATTCAACGGGCTGCGGTAATGGCTGGATAGGATAAAAAACCGGATGATTTCCGGTTGATATTGTTTTAGCACTTCCCGCACAGTAAAAAAATTACCCAAAGACTTGGACATTTTTTCATTATCCACACGCACGAAACCATTGTGCATCCAGACGTTGACAAATTTCTCATCGGTTGCGCCTTCGGACTGGGCGATTTCATTTTCATGGTGGGGAAACTGTAAATCCATGCCGCCGCCATGAATGTCAAAATGATTGCCCAGGCAGCAGGTGGACATGGCAGAACATTCGATGTGCCAGCCGGGACGGCCAGAACCCCAAGGCGACTTCCAAGACGGCTCGCCTGCTTTTACCATTTTCCATAACACAAAATCCAGCGGGTCTTGTTTGGCTTGATCGACATCGACACGCTCACCGGCTTGCAGGTCGGCGAGGTTTTTACCCGATAGCTTGCCATAAGGCTTGAACTTGTTGACCGAATAGAATACGTCGCCATTAGTCCCTACATAGGCCAGCCCTTTGTCGATTAAGGTGGCTATCATGGCGATAATGGCGGGTATGGATTGGGTTGCCTTGGGCTCGGCATCAGGCGGCAAGATGTTTAATGCGCGTTCGTCTTCGTGCATGGCATCAATGAAGCGCTGGGTTAATGCCGTAAAGTCTTCTCCGTTCTCGTTGGCACGATTGATAATCTTATCGTCGATGTCGGTAATATTGCGGACATAAGTCAGTTCGTAACCTTTATGGCGAAAATACCGAGCCACCGTATCAAACACCACCATCACACGGGCATGGCCTATGTGGCAATAATCGTACACGGTCATTCCGCACACATACATGCCGACTTTGCCCGGTATACGCGGCTGGAATTCTTCTTTTTTTCGGGTCAGGGTGTTATAAATTTTCAAGATAAACTCTCGGTAATAGGATTTGTCCGTTCACTGTGTGGCAATCGTTTTGGCAAAGGGAACGAAATCTATCAGGATTAGTGCTTCTCTTTCAAGTTAAAAACACATAAAATTCCGTTCTTTGCATCAGCACTGGGAATAGATCATGCGTAAACTGATACTGTCAACTCTGTTGTGCATTAGCGCAACATTAACATTTGCAACGGAAATTAAAATGCCTGAAACATCATCTAAAATTAAATTGACGACTACACTCGGCTCAATAATTGTACAACTGAATACCGAGAAAGCGCCTGTTTCTTCCGCTAATTTTTTGACCTACGTGAATGAGGGCTTTTATAACGGCACTATTTTTCACCGCGTCATTAAGGATTTTATGGCGCAAGGCGGTGGTTTTGATACCGCTTTCAAACAAAAAGAGGTTCATGCTTCCATAAAAAATGAAGCTGATAATGGCCTAAAAAACAGTCGTGGCACTTTAGCGATGGCGAGGACTAACGACCCTAATTCTGCAACGGCGCAGTTCTTTATCAACTTAAAAGACAATGCTTTCCTCGACCATACTAGCCCAACGCCCAGCGGTTGGGGCTATGCGGTATTTGGCGAAGTGGTTGAAGGCATGGATGTGGTTGATGAGATGGCAAAACAAGCAACGGGGAATCGTGGCGGTCACCAAGATGTACCGAAAACCGACATTGTGATTGAGAAAGCGGAAGTGGTTAAATAAGGCGGAAGGCCAAAGGAGCAAGGCGAAAAAAATCAAAAACCTTTTGCCTTGAGCCTTTCGACTTTCACCTGTTTTCCTATGAAAACCGAAATCCTGTTTATTTCTGATCTACACCTTGCCTGGGATAAGCCGGAGATCACCCAACGCTTTCTTGATTTTCTGGGCAACCGGGCAAAAACAGCCAGCACCTTGTACATTTTAGGTGATCTTTTTGATGCCTGGGTGGGTGATGATGATTCCAGCCCACCTAATCCCAAAATCCGTGAGTCACTTAAACGACTCACGGAATCAGGTACTAGGGTGTACTTGCAGCAAGGGAATCGTGACTTTCTGCTAGGTCAGCAATTTTGCCATGATACGGGTATTAACATGCTGAATGACACGGTGGTGATCGACTTATTCGGTGTGCCGACATTGCTTATGCACGGTGATCTATTATGTACCGATGACCTGCCTTATCAGGCGTTTCGCAGCAAATCGCGTTCCCCTGAATGGCAGCATGGTGTGCTTTCCAAACCTTTGTTCGTCCGATTGTTGGTGGCTCGTTGGTATCGGCTGCGAAGCTATTTCCATAAGCGCCAAAAAACCCAGGAAATTATGGATGTTAATCAAAACACGGTTACCGACACCCTGCTTGAACATAATTGTTTGCGTTTGATTCATGGGCATACCCATCGACCTAATATTCACAATTTTGAGATCGACGGAAAAGCTGCCCAGCGTTATGTTTTGGCTACATGGACTAACGAGAAAGGTGAAGTCTTGGCTTGGACTAACAAGGGCTACCAAATTGAAGTCTTATAAGCTGTTTGTCCTTAACAATTAGTATCATGAAGAACTACTTAACGGTTAGCATATTGGGTGTGCCACATTAAAAGTTGACTTTTCCGGCAAAATAATTAAATCTAGTGCGTGGTGTGAATTGTCCTGTACGCGAGGAGATAAAAATAATCACCCCAAAACTAAATATTTAGTCTTAAAAAATCATAATCAGTATTTTGTCTAAACTAAGCAAGATATCAGGAGAAAAATATATGAAGAAGCCTCTTAAAAACTGGCTAATTGCAACGAGTGTAGCTGCATTAATGGCTGCACCGGCAATATCGACAGCAAATAGCGCAGTTGAACAACTATCAAAGAACCCAGCCAACTGGGCAATGTGGGGTGGTAACTATGCTGGCACTCGCTACAGCGAACTTTCAGACATCAACGTCGACAACGTAAAGAATCTGCAACCTGCATGGTCTTTCTCCACAGGAGTTTTACGCGGTCATGAAGGCGGCCCGCTGGTTATTGATGATATTCTTTACATCCATACACCTTTCCCTAATACCGTATATGCGATCGATCAAAAAACCCAAGCCGTTATCTGGGAATACACACCAACCCAAGATGCGGATGTCACTATTCCTGTGATGTGCTGCGACACAGTTAACCGTGGCTTAGGTTACGGCGATGGCAAAATCTTCTTGCAACAATCTGATACTGTGTTGACAGCATTGGATGCAAAAACCGGAAAACGTGTTTGGAGTGTACAAAACGGCGACCCAAAATTGGGTATGACCAACACGTCTTCACCTCTGGTTGTTAAAGAGAATGTCTTGACCGGAATTTCCGGCGGCGAGTTTGGTGTACGCGGCTTTTTAGCTGCTTACAACATGCGGACCGGTAAACTGGCCTGGAAAGGTTACAGTATGGGTCCTGATTCAGATACCCTGATTAACCCTAGCAGTACCACGACATGGGAAAACGGCAAAGTGACTCCAGTTGGCGCAGATTCTAGCTTGAAAACCTGGAAAGGCGACCAATGGAAGATCGGCGGCGGAACTACCTGGGGCTGGACTAGCTACGATCCAGAATTGAACCTGATCTATTACGGCTCAGGCAACCCATCTACTTGGAATCCTGTACAACGTCCTGGCGACAACAAATGGTCTATGTCATTGTGGGCTCGTGATGCTGACACTGGCGCAGTAAAATGGGTATACCAAATGACTCCACATGATGAGTGGGATTATGATGGTATCAACGAAACTGTTTTGGTTGACCAAGAAGTGAAAGGCAAAATGCATAAAACCATAGTGCATTTTGACCGTAATGGTTTTGGCTACACTTTGGATCGCGTAACAGGTGAATTGTTAGTTGCTGAAAAATTCGACAAATCAGTAAACTGGGCAACTCACGTTGACATGAACACTGGTCGTCCACAAGTGGTTTCTAAATACAGTACTGAGCAAAACGGTGAAGACGTAAACAGCAAAGGCGTTTGCCCTGCTGCGTTAGGTTCTAAAAACCAACAGCCTGTGTCTTACTCTCCGCAAACTGGTTTGTTCTATATCTCCGGTAACCACCTGTGTATGGACTATGAACCATTCGCGGTTGACTACAAAGCTGGACAACCTTATGTGGGCGCTACTTTGACTATGATGCCAGCGGGTGCTGACGTTTTGACAGGTCAGCCTGACGGTAGCACCAACCTCGGCCAGTTCACCGCATATGACGCTAAGACTGGTAAAATTGCTTGGTCAAACAAAGAACAATTCTCGGTTTGGTCTGGTTCATTGGCTACATCAGGCGGCGTTGTGTTCTACGGAACTCTCGAAGGCTATTTGAAAGCAGTTGATGCTAAAACGGGTAAAGAACTGTATAAGTTCAAAACCCCATCAGGCATTATCGGTAACGTTAATACCTGGAAGTACAATGGCAAACAATATATTGGCGTATTGTCAGGTATTGGTGGCTGGGCAGGTATCGGTATTGCTGCAGGGCTAGATACAGGCAAAGAAGACTCCAACACAGAAGGTTTGGGGGCTGTAGGTGCATACAGAAGCTTAAGTTCTTACACCAAACTGGGTGGCACACTCACCGTGTTTGCACTGCCTAACTAATTAATCTTTCCTGATTGTGTTGAATAGAAACCCTGGTCAGAGATGACCAGGGTTTTTTTATGCCTGATTAGTGGCACTTCAAGTGAAACATCGAGGAAAAACTTTACCAAGTCCGCTAATTTTGAGAACATAGACTCCGAAACAAGTGGGTCACCTGACAGGTAACGCCTATCAAGACTTCACTAATCAACTATAAGATGGTTATTGTGTCTCGCTATGCAACAATAACTACGAATAATCTTTAACACACGAGAAACCTATGACAAACTTCCCAATCGATCTTGGCAGCTATCAGCGCATTAGCCTTAACCCAGGCAGTGCCACACTTACACCTGAACAAAAAGCCAGCCTAAAGCACAATATTCAGCTTTGTCGTGATGCTATTGTCTTTTTTACTGCCACTGGCGCAGCTAGAGGCGTAGGCGGACATACAGGTGGGCCTTACGATACCGTACCTGAAGTGATGATTATGGATGCCTTGTTCAGGGGAGCTAGCGACAAGTTCGTGCCGATATTTTTTGATGAAGCTGGACACCGCGTTGCAACGCAATATCTGATGTCTACCTTGAATGGCGACCTACCAGCAGAAAAGCTTATGCTTTACCGCGAAGCGCACTCGCATTTACCAGGACATCCAGAACTAGGCTATACCCCCGGCGTAAAATTCAGTTCAGGACGGCTGGGGCACATGTGGCCTTATGTCAATGGTGTGGCTATGGCTAACCCTGGTAAGATATTGTTTTGTTTAGGTTCAGATGGCTCCCAGCAAGAAGGCAACGATGCTGAAGCAGCGCGTTTGGCAGTCGCCCAAAACCTGAATGTTAAATTGATTATTGATGATAATGACGTAACGATTGCTGGTCATCCATCCAAATACTTAACTGGCTGCTCCACCGCCAAAACCCTGACAGGTCACGGCCTACAGGTTCTGGAAGGTGATGGCGAAGATATTGATGGCCTCTATCAACGGATATGTGCTGCCGTCAATACCCAAGGCCCCGTCGCCGTCATTAACCATCGGCCTATGTGTCCAGGCATTCCCGGTTTGGAAGGTTCCAATCACGGCCATGATGTTATTTCTGTCAAATTGGCTATTGAATACCTTGAGTCGCGTGGACATCAAGCGGCTGCTGACATCATTAAATCCCAGAAAGGAGCCAAGCAAGATTACGTATTCAAAGGCGCTAGCGAATCTTGGGATGCTAACCGTAACGTCTTTGGTGATGCGGTTGTCAGTATTTTAGGTCGCATGAGTGAAAAAGATCGCGTGGAAAAAGTGCGTGTCATCGACAGTGACCTTGAAGGTTCTTGCGGCTTGAAGAAAATCCATGACGCACATCCCGAAGTATTTGTTGCGTCTGGCATCATGGAGCGCGGCAACTTGTCCGCAGCAGCTGGTTTCGGCATGGAAAAAGGCAAACAAGGCATTTTCGGTACTTTCAGCGCCTTTTTGGAGATGTGTATCTCTGAAATCACCATGGCACGTTTGAACAATTCCAACTTGCTTTGCCATTTCTCGCACTCAGGTATTGATGATATGGCGGACAATACCTGCCATTTCGGCTTGAACAACATGTTTGCAGACAACGGCTTGGATGATGCTTTTGCGACCAACTTGTACTTCCCTGCCGATCCAGAGCAAATGAAGGCCTGTTTGGAGACGATTTTCTTTAATGAAGGCCTGCGCTTCGTGTTCTCGACCCGCTCCAAAGTACCTAGCATCCTCAACGAAAAAGGCGAAAAAATATTCGGTGGCAACTACAAATTCGTTTCTGGCAAGGATGAAATCATTCGTGAAGGCACGCAAGGCTACATAGTCAGCTTTGGTGAAGCACTTTATCGTTCATTAGATGCAGTAGAACGATTGAAAGAGCAAGGCATAGACGTTGGACTTATCAACAAACCTACCCTGAACGTAATTGATGAAGATATATTGGCAAAGGTGGGCAAATCACCTATGGTGCTGGTTGTTGAATCCTTCAACCGCAAAACTGGTTTAGGTAGCCGTTATGGCTCCTGGTTGCTGGAGCGCGGCTTTTCGCCAAAATTTGCCCATTTAGGTACTCACAAAGAAGGTTGTGGCGGTCTTTGGGAACAATTCCCGCACCAAGGCATTGACCCTGTCGGTATCATGGCTAAAGTCAAAGAATTGGTGAAGAAGTAACCAACCCTTACCCATCCAAAACAAGGACACGTTCAGCGTGTCCTTGTCTCTTAAATCCCGAAACGTTAATTTATCGCCGGGTCAAACAACGGCTCCGGTTTCCCGGTGAAATAGCCTTGGGCAAAGTCAACACCCAGCTTCTCCAGCTTCTCTAACTGCTGGGCATTCTCTACATACTCGGCAATCGTACTTCGACCGTAGAGTTTAGCGGCAGAAGCAATAAAATTAACCACCAACTCAGAATACGGGTCAACCAAAAAATCATTAATGAACGAGCCGTCGATTTTCATGAAATCGACATTAAACTTAGATAAGTTCGCCAAGTTACTCGATCCGATACCAATGTCATCCAAGGACAATTGGCAGCCCAACTGATTTTTCAATATATTCATAAAATGGATCGCTTGCTCATAATCCCGATCCGCAACGGTTTCAGTGATTTCAAAACAAACCTGCTCTGGATTGACTCCAAAATGTTTGAATTCTTTAGCCAGAATATCGAGAAATGGACTGTAACGAATCGTACTTCCCGAAATATTAAGCGAGAACACCATATCCGGTTGATGCTGTTGTTGGGCAAAATAACGGCAAAATTGATGCACAACGTAAAAATCAACTTCCCGGCTGATATGAAATAATTCCGCCGTTTGTAAAAACCGGCTTTTCGAATCTATGTCACCCTGCTTATTTTTATAGCGCAGTAGAACTTCAAGTTTTTTCCCAGTTTTTGCTTGCTGACCGATAGCCACGATAGGTTGGGCAAAAAGTACAAATGACCGGTTTTTCAAGCCTTCAGTTATTGTCGGCAGCAAACTTAATGAGTCGTAATAATCATGCAGTATGGGGTCGTCATGCTCGATCAGCTTTACGATGCCATTGCCTGTGCGCCTAGCCTGAAATAATGCCTCATCCACTGCGGCGAGTATTCTTTCAGTCGTCTTATATTCCGGCGATAAGGGTGTTACGCCAATGATTAATTTTGGATAATAGCTAACGCCATCTATATCAACGGATTGACTATCGAGCAACTGCGCCAAATCTTCCGCAATCTTAAGGCTTTCCCTAACAGGGAGCCTTAAGATAATAGCAAACCGGTTCCATCCTAATTTGCCCATGCAGGCATTCGGCAAACTTTTTATCCTGTTGTAAATAACTAGTTGAATGGCACTTATAAGCTTTTCTTCCGCCGCCATCCCTTGCAACAAACTGGCAATCTTGGGTACTTGATTGATCTCCGTATAAATTAAGGTGTGATATGGATCATTACTTGAAGAAATCTGTCCAATGGTCTGAATAAATGAGGGTCTGGTTAATAAATGCATATCATTGGCTGCTTATTGTTCTTGTCTTAGGCCCATAACTAAACTATCGAATTTAGATGCAGATACGGCTGTAAGAATATTAAATAAAAAAGAAATATACAATCCGTATAACTACCTATGCCAATTGATTACCGGACAATCTTATTCCCTTGTTATCATACTCGGAAAGCTAAAACGAATACCGACTACACTGGAACACAAATATCCTTTAAAGATAGTGTACCTGCCAAAACTTGATAAAACATTAAAGCAACCTGGGGCTGACTATGAACATATCAAAAACTCAGTTGATAACAATAATCGCCGCATTGATTGCGATCTTTTTTTATTTCGATTTTCAGGACTACCTAAGCCTGACTAAGCTGCAATCCCAGCAAGCAGCTATTCTTTCTTACTATACCAATCATCCTATCCTGATGCTGCTTGCCTATGGGCTTATTTATATCGCCATAACTGGCTTGTCGCTACCGGGTGCTACCATCCTCACCTTAGCTGGTGGTGCGCTGTTTGGCTTGCTTTGGGGGACGGTGATCGTATCATTCGCCTCCAGTATCGGCGCGACATTGGCTTTCCTCGCGGCGCGGTTTTTATTTCGGGATAACATTGAAAGCCAGTTTGCTGACCGCCTAAAGACAGTTAACGATGGCATTGCCAAAGACGGTGCTTATTACCTGTTTACCCTACGCTTAGTACCTCTGTTTCCGTTTTTCGTTATCAATCTGGTGATGGGCTTGACCGCCATGAAAACAACAACTTTTTATTGGGTCAGCCAGATCGGGATGCTCGCCGGGACGCTAGTTTATGTCAACGCGGGCACTCAACTCGCCACCATCAAATCCTTGTCAGACATAACTTCACCATTCTTGATTGGTTCGTTTGTGTTGTTAGGCATATTCCCTCTTATCGCCAAAAAATATGTCGAATATCGCACCCATGACAACCAACACAACCCCTAACTCGCTGACAGGTAAGCCACTAGTTTGACTAGTGGACTCCCAAGGCTTGGCCTTTAGATTCAGTGTTAATGATGGCTAAAAGAGTGATGATGTTGTAATTTTTCCTTGGGCTTGACGGTCACAAGGAGAAAATATAATGACAACATCATCTTACGAGAGCTTAAGCCATTCGAAATGGGATTGCAAATATCATCTGGTTTTCGTTCCCAAAGGCAGGAAAAAAGATTTGTATGGCAAGATACGTGGGTATCTTGGCCCTTTGTTTCGTGAGCTTGCGGCTCAGCGAAGCTGTGAAATACTAGAAGGTCATATGGTTCAGGATCATGTGCACATGTTGATTCGGATACCGCCCAAGTACTCAGTTGCCGAGGTGGTGGGTTATATCAAAGGGAAGAGTGCCATTTCCGTTGCTCGACAGTTTAGCGGTAGGCAACGCAACTTCAATGGGGAGAATTTCTGGGCTCGGGGTTATGCCGTCTCCACGGTTGGCTTTGAGGAATCCCAGATTCGCTCGTACATCAAAAACCAAGAGCAGTTGGATAGCAAAGGTTTTGATGAGAAAGGCAATTTTTAGGGGGTGATTTTGGCAGCCCTCGGGGCTGCTCCAAATTTCACCCATTGGTACAATCTGGCAGCCCTTGGGGCTGCTAACAACCGTCAAGCCCCCTGCTTCGCAGGGGCGTTATGACTGGGTTAAACCCAAGACTTTCGATAACAATATCATCGTTATCGGAGACGGTTCTGCGAGTTTAGTGACCGCTTACATTGCCGCAGCCGTCAAAGCAAAAGTCACGCTGATAGAAAAACACCGCATGGCCGGCGATTGCCTGAATACTGGCTGTGTACCGTCCAAAGCCCTGATAAGCACCACCCGTTTGCTTGCCAATGCCGCTAGGGCAAAGGAGTTTGGTATAGCCAAGATGACGGCAGAATACAGTTTTTCGGACGTTATGGAGCGTGTGCGGAGTGTGATTACATCAATAACGCCACACACGATTCTGTCGAACGCTACCAAAACCTGGGAGTTAACATCATTGAAGGTCATGCACGGATATTATCGCCTTGGTAAATTGAAGTTACCACACAGTCGGGAAAATAAACTCTAACAACCTTATCTATAGTCATTGCTGCTGGTACGCGTCCTCTAGTTCCTTCCATACCCGGCATTGAAAACATCGACTACTTAACGCCCGATACCGTCTGGAATCTTCGTGTACAGCCCAGGATTGTACTGGGTGGCCACCCTATCGGTTGTGAACTGGCGCAATGTTTCGCTAGATTAGGCAGCCACGTAACCCTTGTAGAAATGTCGCCACGGCTGTTATTGATTCGGCCTTATGAAGATTAACTTCCGTTCGCCTTGAGCCTGTCGAAAGGCTTATGTGCTTCGACAGGCTCAGCACGAACGGTTCAAACATCAACAGGCCGAATCAATAATACGGGAAGACGAAGACGCTTCCGAACTGGTATTAGCACAATTCAAAAAAGCAGATATTGATGTCCGTCTTGGTCATACCGCAAAACAATTTATCATAGAGAATGGTGAGAAAATCCTGCTGGCAGAGCATGAAGAAAATACGATATGGCGTTATCACGTTTGGGGGCGTGGAAAAAAGGTTTCGTACACCCTATTTTCGTTCACAGGAATAAGTCCGCACGCAGACGCGTTATGCACAAGAACAAGCCGAGTACGAAGAAAAGTTCACTAACCGTGAACAGCAGCTCCACTTACAAAAATTGGCTGGCAAAGCAACCCAAGCTGAAGATCAACTCAGTTTAACCCATGAAGAACCTGCATTATGCCGCCCCATCAGCGATGGCCTCACTCTTAAACCTGTCTCGTAAAGCCGACCGTAAACTTTATTAACTCTTAGAATCTTTCTTGGATTTTTTCACAGCTTTCTTTTCTTTCGGACTCAGGGCTGGTTTTTTCTTGTCTTCTTTATTGCTCTTTTGTTCTTTGCTCATGGTACTCGCTCCAGTGTGATGGGTTTTTGAAAGTTCAAGAAAATGACAGCGCTATGCCAGTGTTTTGCATATTAATGTGGCTAAGTTTGACTGCCAAGTACAGCTTATTAAGCATACTCTCATGCACTAATAAGAACAACTTCTCACAGAGCATATCTCTCGTTGCTAAAGATCAAGGCCCAAAAGTTTGTGGAACTTCTCGTGATTGCGTAACAGGCGCTGTAGAGCCGTAGTTGACATGGCGTATTACGACGCGCGGGAAATGAAAATCGGATAGTTTGTGCGTCTCGGCAACCGCTGAAGTACAGGACGTACTGAATGCAGCGAACGCAGGAGCAATTATCTGTCCATGCAGTCGTAATCCGCCCCTGATTGATCATTATCAAATTTTTGACAACTTAATACACTCAAACATAAAACTGTCCAAGGCTTCTACGACTGGACAATCCACGTAATGAAGGCCTAATTCTGTTGAATTAAGTTGGTGCTTAAGGATTCCGCTAATGGAAAACGGGATGCCTGATTCTGGTAAAAAAAATTCTATCCTAATCTTGCGACCAATACTAACCGGCATGGGGGTCTTGAGCTTGATTTTGACACCTGTATGACTGATATCGACAACCTCGCCTTCCAAATTGATCGGCTCTTGGGACGATTCCAACGTAATATTGGCTTTTAAGCCCTGTGGATTAAACCGGGGGGACTGTCGTCTTTAT